>Ga0214472_10003488_pt1 | contig 16622 bp, 11 predicted proteins | sample RVTome_6_FD_207662 | JGI IMG/M metagenome (GOLD analysis project Ga0214472, IMG submission 207662) | Soil microbial communities from uranium-contaminated site in the Upper Colorado River Basin, Wyoming, United States - RVT140D175 | ecosystem: Environmental > Terrestrial > Soil > Contaminated >... | reverse complement strand
CGCTGGCGCGGCCGAGGATCTCCGCCTGCGTGCGCAGGTCCGCGACCTGCGCCTCGCGCAGCGCACGGAACTCGTACAGCAGCATCCCCCCGGCGTTGACCAGAAGCGCCACGAACGTCGTCGCGAGCACCACCGCCATGGTCTTGCGGCGCACCGATCGGCGGATCGCCTGCCAGAGCCTCATGGCTTGCCGCCGCGCACGTATTCCGCCACGGCGAGCATGCGCGAGCTCACCCGCAACCCGCGGCGCTCGGCCGCGTCCGCCGCCACCTCGAAGCGCACGCGGTTGTCGACGCTGACGAAGTTGATGATCGCGCCCTGCTCCAGCGCCCCGGGTTGCTCGCCGACCAGGAGCAGACCCTCACCGCCGGCATATCCCGGCAACGCCGTGCCGGCGGCGCGCCCGACGAAGAGCATGTGCAGTTCGGTCGCCGGCTCGCCGTAATACAGGCGCCGCACGGTGACCGGCCGGCCCTGCACCACGCGGCCCGGGACGACGTGCTGCAGTTCGTCCAGCACTTCGTCGGCGCCCAGCACGCCGACCGTGATCGGCGAGTCGGGGCGGGCAAACGCTCCCTGCGGCCATTCGACGAACGACAGGAACTTGAAAAGGAACGCCGCCTTCACTTCGCGCTCGAGCGCCTGCCCGGTCGCGGCCATCGGCGCGAGCAGCAGCAGCGCGGCTACGATTCCTTTGAGCGAGCGCGTCACCTAGAAGCTCACGCGAACCCTGAGGAACGCCTCCCGCTCGAATTCGGCGCCCGGCCCCCACTCGACGTGTCGCGGGTCCAGGACATTCTCCAGGCCGAGCGAGAGCTCCACGTCGCGCCTCGGTGTCCAGCCCAGGCGCAGGTCGACCGCCGTGTAGGCCGGCACATTGCGGTTCGCGAGGCCGTCGTAGTGCCGCACCAGCACGTCGAGCTCGTGGGCGGGCCCGAGGTCGAACTGCGCGCGCAGCTTCCACCAGCTGTCCGGATCCGACCCGATCGAGGCCGGCTGCTGCAGGTCCGTCGCGCCAGGGCGCAGGCTGAGCGACTGGTGCAGCCGGGCGAATCCGCCGCTCAGGCGCCACCAATCCGCGGGCCGCCAGCCCGCCCAGCCCTCGAAGCCCGAGGTACGGCCCTCGAGATCGTTTGCAACCACGGCGCCGCCCGGCGCGGGCGAAAGCGTTCGCAGGTGCTCGTAATCATGATAGAAGCCGGTGAGCGAGAGCGACACCGAGCGCGCCGGCTGCGCGCGATAGCCAAGCTCCAGGACGCGCGATACTTCGGAGCGGAAATCCGGCCCGCCGGCCACCGCGGGACTGAAGAACTCCCGGTCGATGCGCGAGGGCGCCCGGACCGCGCGCGACAGCGCCGTCCAGACGAAATGCCCGGGTGAGAGCCGCCAGCCGAGCCGCGCGCTGGGCAGGAACTCGGTTCCGGTGTAGCTGTTGGTCTCCAGCTTGGCGCCGAGCGTCAGGTCGAGATCCGGCTGCAGCGCGATCTCGTCCTGCGCGAAAAAATGGCTCTGATCGAGCGTACGCTCGGCCGGGAGGAACGCGACCGCTGCCGAGTTCCCGACGTCGTCGCGGTGATGGCGCCACCCGAGCCCCCACAGCAGCCGGTGCCGCCCGGCGGGCGAGAGGCCGTGCTGCAGCTCGAAGTCGAGCGTGTCGAGATGCTCCTTGAACACGCCGGGGTGATTCCGGTAGGTGCGGTCGTAGTACGCCTGCGCGCGCAGGCTCGCGCCCGAACCCAGGTCGCGGGTCAGGCGTGCGAGCAGGTTGAGGCCGGCCGTTTCCCGCGCCGGCGCCGCGACCTGGTTCGATTCCCCGCCGTAGGCGTCCCCCTGGAAAGTGACGCCGTCGCCCGGGCGGCCCCAGTCGGCGCGGAAACCCAGCCGGACCTGGTCTGCCTGGTCGTTGTTCGACACGCCGCTCGCCAGCGCGGTGGCGTCGCGTTGCAGCGCTTTTGCATACACGCGATAGTGGCCGCCCCCCAGCGCGCCGCCATGGCGCGCGGCGGCATCGCGGCCGGCCGTTCCGGCGCGAGCGCTCGCCAGGGTCCCCTGCGTGTCCGCAGCCGGGCGCGTGATCACGTTGATGACGCCGTTCACCGCGTTCGCCCCCCAGAGCGTGGCGCCGGGACCGCTGATCACCTCGATCCTGTCCACGTCCTCAAGCATCACGTCCTGTACCTCCCAGAACGTGCCGGAGAAAAGCGGCGTATAGACGGTGCGCCCGTCGATCAGCACCAGCAGCTTGTTGGCGAGCGTGCTGTTGAAGCCGCGCGCCGAAATCGCGTACTGGCTGGTATCGGCTCGCGCCACCTGGAGGTTCGGCGCCAGGCGCAGCGCCTGCGGCAGGCTCGACGCGCCCGAGCGCCGGATGTCCTCGGCGGTGATAACGTAGATCGACGCCGCCGCGCGCGAGAGCGGCTCGTCTCGCCTGGAGACCGATGTGACGACGATGCTGGAGAGCTGCTCGAGCGAGAGATCGACCAGGCTGCGCGCAGTCTGGAACGACATGCTCGCGGAAGCGGCGCCGGCGAACGCGAGCAGCGCCGCGGCTGCCCAGGCGGAGCGGGCCGCGGGGGCTGTCATTTCGGTCATCGAGCGCGTGCCCCCGGACGGGCTTACTTGGATGCTACTTCAAGGAGCAGATTGTTCAATGCGTTCGGGTCGACCGGCTTGGTGAGATGGTAGTCAAAGCCGGCATCGCTCGCGCGCCGGCGGTCGGATTCCTGACCCCAGCCGGTCAGCGCCACGAGAGTGACGTTCGAGCCTTGCTGCTTGCGCAGCGCGCGCGCCACCTCGTAGCCGTTGGTGCCGGGCATGCCGATGTCCAGGACGGCCACGCGTGGCCGGAACTGCTCTCCGACCCTTACCGCCGAGGTGCCGTCGTAGGCGACCTGCACGTCATGGCCGAACAGGCCGAGGATGCGATGCAGCGAATCGGCTGCGTCGCGGTTGTCGTCCGCGACCAGCACGCGCAGTCCCTCGCTCGGCGCGGCGGGGTAGGCGGGAGACTTCTGCTCGACGCGGGCCGCTACGGCCGGTGCGAGCGGCAGCCAAAGGACGAACTCGCTGCCCTGGCCCGGGCCGGCGCTGCGCGCGGCGACCGATCCGCCGTGCAGGGCGACGATGCCCTGCACCAGCGTGAGCCCGACGCCGAGCCGGCCTTCGGGCTCGGGCGCGCTCCCGAGCGAGGACGCCGAGCCGAACAATCTGCGCGCAGCCTCGGGCTCCAGGCCGATGCCGCTGTCCTCGACCGAGATCGCGATCTGCGCGCCCTCCACCGCCGCGCTCAGGCTGATCGAGCCGCGGCCCTGGATGTGCTTGGCCGCGTTCTTCAGCAGCGTGGCGACGGCCTGCGCGAGGCGCGCCGGATCGCCGTCCAGGGCGACCCGTTCGCTCGGCAGGAGGACCGAGAGATGATGGCCGGCGGCATTGATGTGCGCACGGCAGCTCTCGAGCGCCATGTCGATGACGACTTCCAGCGGAACCCGCTCCTTGCGCAGCAGGAACGTGCCGCGCGAGATGCGCTCGATGTCGAGCAGATCGTCGATCAGGCGCGAGAGCTGGTCGATCTGGCGCTCGATCACGCCCTGGCTCCATGCCACCTCGGGGTCCTGAGAGCCCTTGCGCCCGAGGATCGCGACCGCGTTGCGGATCGGGGCGAGCGGGTTGCGCAGCTCGTGCGCGAGCGCGGCGAGGAACTCGTCCTTGCGCTTGTCGGCCTCCTTCAGGGCCTCCTCCACCTGCCTGCGCTCGTGCACGTCGATCGCGATCGCCACCCAGCCGTCGGGCTCGCCGGCCGCATCGAAGATCGGCGTGTACACCGACCGGATCCACCTCTTGCGCAGTCCCGGAAAATCGACCATGCGCTCGTACTGCACCGGCTCGCCGGCGAGCACGCGCTCGATATAGGGGCGGATCTCCCGCATCGCCTCCGCACCAAGCAGCTCTTCCATGCGCCGCCCGACGATCGCCTCGACCGGCCGGCCGAGCCAGCGGGCATAATGGGGATTGACCCATAGGAAGCGCAGGTCCCTGCTGCAACGAAGCGCGGCCGCAGGCATCGCTTCGGCGACCAGGCGCAGCTCCCGCTCCGGTACTCGGCTACCCGCCGGCCAGGCGTTTTTTTCGTTTCTCATCCAGCTGTTACTGTAATAGAGGCGCGCTGCTTGTCGATATCGCCGTTTGAACTACAACTGTCGCTGAACGGTGACCTCCACAAGCAGATCGTGCAGCGTCCCGGGGTCCACCGGCTTGGTCAGATGCCGATCGAAGCCCGCCTCGATGGCGCGTTGCCGGTCGGCGTCCTGCCCCCAACCCGTGAGGGCGATCAGGGCAACGCTCGAACCGCACCGCGCGCGCAGCGCTCGCGCGACCTCGTAGCCGCTTGCCCCCGGCATCCCGATGTCGAGCACCGCCACCCGCGGGGCAAACGCCTCCGCCAGCTCCAGCGCTGCGGTTCCGTCGTAGGCAACGCGCACGTCGTAGCCGTATAGCGCGAGGATGCGCTGCAGCGAGTCGGCGGCGTCGCGATTGTCGTCGGCCACTATTACCCGCAACCCCGACGCCGGCGCGACCGCGGCGGCTGCCTGCGCCGGCGGGCGCTCGCCCGCGCCCGGCCGGGCGAGCGGCAGCAGGACCACGAACTCCGCGCCCAGGCCCGGGCCGGCGCTGCGCGCCTCGACGCTGCCGCCATGCAAGGCGACGATGCCGCGCACCAGGGTCAGCCCGATGCCCAGGCCCCCCGAGCCGCGCTCCCGCGCGCCCTCGCCCTGCCGGAAAGGCTCGAACAGCGATGGCGCAGCTTCCGGCGCGAAGCCGATGCCGGTGTCGGAGACGCGGACCGCGACCTCGGAACCGTGGACCGAGGCCGCGAGCGAGATGCTGCCCGGCTTCTCGCTGTACTTCGCCGCGTTGTTGAGCAGGTTGGAGAACACCTGGGCGAGCCGGGCGGGGTCGGCATCGACCGTCAGCGGCTCCTCCGGCAGATCGACCGCCAGCCGGTGCCCGGCGGCGCTGATGTGGGGACGGCTCGTTTCCAGCGCCCTGTCGAGCACGGACCGCAGCGCGATGCGCTCCTTGCGCAGAACGAGCCTGCCGCGCGAGATGCGCGCGATGTCGAGCAGGTCGTCGACCAGGTGCGACATCTGGTCGATCTGTCGCTCGATGACGTCCCGGCTCCACGCCAGCTCCGGCTCGAGCGGACCTTTCTGGCCGAGAATCGCGACGGCGTTGCGCATCGGCGCGAGCGGGTTGCGCAGCTCGTGGGCCAGGATCGCCAGGAACTCGTCCTTGTGCCGGTCGGCCTGCCTCAGCGCCTGCTCCATGGTCCTGCGATCGTGCACGTCCGCCGACACGCCGACCCATCCGTCGACGCGTCCCCCGGCGTCCAGCATCGGCGTGAGGATGGTGCTCACCCAGCGTAGCCCCAGGCCCTTGAAGTCCACCAGGCGCTCGTAACGCACCTGCTCGCCTGCAAGCACGCGCTCGACGTAGCCGCGCACCTCCGACATCGCGGCCTCGCCCAGCACCTCGGCAATGCGCCGGCCGACAATCTCCTCCGGTCGCTTGGCCAACCAGGATGCGTACACCGAATTGACCCACCGGTAGGTCTGATCGCGCCCGCAGCGCAGCACGGCGACCGGGATGGTGTCGAGAATCACGCGCAGCTGCTCCTGGGCCGCGCGCAGCGCCTCCTCGCTGCGCTTGCGCTCGTCGATGTCGGAGATCACCGCGACCCACCCGCTCGGCGCGCCGGATCCGTCGTGGGTCGGAGAAAAGAATGCGCCGACCCACTTTCGCTTCAAGCCCGGGTAGTCGACCAGCCGCTCGTAGCGCACCTCCTCGCCGGCGAGCACGCGTCCGGCGTAGGGCTGGAAGCCGTTCATCGCTTCGCGCCCGATCACCTGCAGCATCGGCCGCCCGATCACCTCCTCGGGCCGCTTCCCCAGCCAGTCAGCGAACCTGCGGTTCACCCAGAGGAAAGTCAGGTCCCGGCTGCAGCGCGCGACGCCGACCGACATCGTGTCGGTCACGATGCGAAGCTGCTCCTGCTCGAGGCGCAGACGCTCGTCGGCGCGCCGCTGTGCCGTGACGTCGATCGTCACCGAACCGACCAGCCGGCGGCCGAGCGCGTCGCGCAGCGGGAACTTGGTGCTGTAGAAGTGGTGCTCGCCGTCCGGGCGCGGCAGCGCGAGCTCGAAATCGGCCGCGCCCTCGGCGGCGAGCACCGCACGGTCGTGGCTGCGGATCCTCTCGGCGGCCGCGGCGGGAAGCAGATCGAGGTCGGACTTCCCGGCCCAGTCATCGCGGGTGGCGCCGATCAGCCGCTCCGCCGCCGGGTTCAGGAAGACATAGCGGCCCTCCTCGTCCTTGATGAAAACGCTGGCCGGCGAGTTCTCCATGAAGGCGCGAAAGCGCTCCTCGCTCGCCTGCGCGCGTCGCTGAGCGGAATGCATGACGCCCCCCAGCACCGCGATCAGCGCGGCGGAAAGCAGATAAGCCGCCAGCTCGGCCGCGTGCGCCGCACCCCGCAGTCCGATCTCGGCGCGCGGCTCGATGAAGAGGTAATCGACCGCGAAATAGCCGAGCAGCGCGGCGAGAAGCGCCGGCCCGAAGCCGCCGAACCAGGCGGCGACGATGACCGCGCCGAAGGTGGTAATGAACGGCACCCGCTCGCCGAGCACCGGATCGAGCAGCGCCCGCAGGGCGATCGCCGCAGCGACCGCCAGCAGCGCAACCACGTATCGAAACGCAAGCGACCGCAAGCCCGAATCTTAGCTCAGGCCCTGCGCAGATTCGCCTTCTGGCGCCGCAGCTCCTGCCGGACCTCGCGCACCGGGACGTCCCGCGGATCGGCGCGCCGGCGCGCCGCCAGCGCCGCGCACACGCCCGCCGCCTGCCCGGTGGCCATGACGATCGGCATGACGCGGTAGGAGGAGTGCGCCTCGTGGCTGCCGGACAGGCAGCGGCCGGCGACGAGAATCCGGCTGACATCGCGCGGCAGCAGGCTGCGCAAAGGAATGTCGTAGGCCTCGCCCGGCGGCAGGCGCTTCAGCACCGTGCCCGCCCCCTGCGGGTTGTGGATGTCGATCGGATAGGCGCCGCGCGCGATGGCGTCGTCGAACTTGCGCGCGCCCAGGATGTCCTCGGCGACCAGCCGGTATTCGCCCACGATGCGGCGCGTCTCCCGCACGCCGACGTTGACGCCGCTCTGAATCACGTAAGCGCGCTCGAAGCCGGGGACATAGCGGCGCAGGAACGCCGCGATCTGGCGCATCTGCCGCCGGCTCGCCCATTCGGCGTAGGAGAGATCCCACACGTCGGTGCCGAGCACTCGCGTCACGCGCGTGCTGTTGACACTGACCTCCTCCGCGTGCGGCGTGGCGAAAAACAGGATGTCCTCGCGCGGCAGCTCGAGCTCGCCCGCCTCGGTGGCCTTGCGCACCAGCTCCCAGAGGCCGTGCACCCCGCGCCATTCGCCGGGATGCTGCTCCACGTACGCCTGGAACGCGGCGCGCTCGAACTGCGCCATGCGGAACATCAGCGTCATGGGCTGCACCAGGCCGTCGGCGCGGCCGATCTCGAACGGCGCGCCCGCCTGCACCGCCACGTCCGCGTCTCCAGTGCAGTCCACCGTGACCCCTGCGCGCACCACGAGCGGGCCGGACTTGGTCTCGAACACCGCGCCCTCCACGCTCGAGCCGCCGATGACGCCGCTCGCAAAGGCATGAAACAGCACCTCGACGCCCGCCTCGTCGAGCAGCTCGAGCGCGACCAGCTTGAACCACTCGGGATCGAACGGCACGACGTAGCCGGTGGCGAGCGAGGGCGCAATCGCTCCACCCGCGGCGATGAGGCGCTCGAGCAGCTTCGCAAGGACGCCGGCGACGACCGCCTCGCCCCGCCCGTGGTCGGTCGGCAGCAGGCTGCCCTCGCGGCCGCGCGCCTTCACCGGCCGCTGCGTATGGAAGGACATGAGCGGCATGACCAGCGCCGCGGTGGCGTTGCCGCCGAGAAAACCGTAGCGCTCGGCGAGCACCACGCGAGCGCCCGCCTGCGCGGCGCCGATGGCGGCGCCGATCCCGGCGGGTCCGCCGCCGACCACCAGGACGTCGGTTTGCGCCGCGAGCAGCGCGCGCCGCGGCGGCAGGTCGATGCGCGTTTCGCTCTGCGGTCGCGCGAGGACCGGCACTATGCCGCGGCCTTCTCCTGCTCGCGCGGCTCCCGCGCGGCGAGCAGCCGCACCGCGATGCGGTTGGTCTCGCGCGCGCGTTCCTGCAGCGCGGGAAGCGCCTTCGCCTGCGCGGCGCCCAGCGAGCGCCGCCGGTCCCAGGACGCATCGATGTGCGCGATCAGGCGGCCCGGGTTGACCAGCTTCATCGGCGGCGCCGGCAGGCCCAGGTCCTCGAGAAAGCCGCTCACCTTGCCGGCGTAGGGCAGGGCGACGAACGGCACCCCGCGCAGCGCCGCGAAGATGAGGAAGTGAAGCCGCATGCCGACGGCGAACTGGAACCGCTCCATCCAGGAAAGCACCTGCCCCGAGGTGTACTCGCCCTTGAGCACGGTGGCGCGCTGCGCGCGCAGCATCTGCGCGATCACGGCATGGCTGTGCTGGGTATCGAGCACCGAGCGCTCCATCGGCACGAACACCACGTCGGCGTCGAAGCGGTCGGCCATGAAATCGGCGGCGTTCGCGAGCAGCGCGTGGTACACCTTCTCGTCGAGGTCGGGGGCGGCGGCCCCCGGCTCGCGCACCGACATTCCGATCAGCCGCTGCCTGCCTTCGAGGCCCTCGGCCTTCATCACGTCGCGCGGCAAGGGCTCCGGCTTGAGCAGCAGCGCCGGATCCGCCGTCACCACCACGTCGCGGTGGATCCCGGCTTCCTCGAGCACCTGGCGCGCCGAGCGCTCGCGCACGGTGATCGCCGCCACGCCCTCCAGCGCCTCGCGCACGGCGGCCTGTACCGTGGTGTCGGTGAGAGGACCGGCGCCGACCGCATAGAGCATCACCGGCACGCCTTTTTCCTTGGCGAGCTCGACCTCGCGCAGGTAGGTACGCGCGTCCGCGTCGTAGAGTATCCCGCCGCCGCCGAACAGCAGCAGATCCAGGCGCTCGATCTCCGGCGCCACCTCGGCGCGAGAGAGCTTGCGCACCTCCACCGCGCGCTCCACGTTGTGCCGGCGCCGGGTATCTTCGGCGTCGCGGGAGAAGACCGTGATTTCGACCGGCAGCTCGCGGCGCAGCTGCTCGATCATCGACTGCAGGATCGCCTCGTCGCCGAGGTTGAGGCCCCCATAGGAGCCGGTAATGCCGACGCGGTACGTGGTTTTCGTGCCCATGGCGGGGAAGCCCTTGCAATAAGCGTTCCCCTGCGACTACCTCCAGGGCGCCCGGGGATTCCCGGGGGCGGACTCAGGAAATAAAAAGGCCCGGAACGTTTCCGTCCCAGGCCTTGTGTCCCGGTCTAGAGGAGGAGGAGGAAGAACGGGGCACTTGGGTCGAAGCTTACCCCCGGCCGCCCGGAAAGTCTGTGACGTATTACCCGCCCGAACGGTGCAGGGGTTATCCCGGAAACCAGCGCGCAGGTCTTTTTTCCGCAAACGAGGCGAGGCCTTCGGCCGCCTCGGCGCTGCGGCGCTTCGCCGCATGCTGCGCGACCAGTCGATCGAACGCCGCCTCGCCGATCGAGCCCCACGCGAGCTCGAGCGCGAGCGCCTTGGTCTGCGCGTTCGCCTCGGGCGCGTTCTGCACGAGCTGCCCGACGATGCGCTCGCCGGCTCTCTCCAGCTCGGCGCTCGCCACCACCTCGTGCACCAGCCCGATGCGCCGAGCCTCCTGTGCGCCGAAGCGCTCGCCGGTAAGCGCGTAGCGGCGCACCTGGCGCGCGCCGATCGCGTCCGCGAGCTGCGGCAGGATGATGTGCGCGATCAGCCCCCAGCGCGTCTCGGCGATCGAGAACATCGCGTCCTCGGCGGCGATCACCACATCGCACGCCGCGACGATGCCCGTGCCGCCGCCGAAGCAGCCGCCCTGCACCAGCGCCACGGTCGGCAGCGCAAGCGTGTTCAGCCGCTGCACCGCCGTCGCCGTCGCGCGCGACGCGTGCTCGTTTTCTTCCGCCGACTCGCCGGTGAGCCCCCGGATCCACTTCAGGTCGGCGCCCGCCTGAAAATGCTTCCCCGCCCCGCGCAGCACCACGACCCGAAGCCCGTCGCGCGCGCCGAGATCGTCCATCGCATCGTGCAGGCCCTGAATGAGCGCCGCGTCGTAGGCGTTGTTCACCTCCGGCCGGTTGAGGGTGACGGTGGCGACCCCTCGCGGGTCGACGCTCCAGAGAACGGTTTGCTGGCTCATGGATCTCCTCCTGCTGACGAGGGGGGGTTAGGGCACTTCCAGGTCCACGAGCTGCGCGTACTGCTGGCCGGCGAAGACATCGGTTTCGTCGGGATCGCCGGAGACGGTGTAGCGCGGCACGCTCGCCTTGATGGCGTAGGCCGGGTCGTAGTGGAACAGGCGCACGCGCTCCGGCGCGAGCTGGAACATGCCGGCGATCAGCTCGCGGCTCACGACGCCGCTTCGCTTCACGCGCTCGTAGGTCTCGCGGTCGGCGAACAGGATGTCGATGGTGAGCTCGAACGGGCCGGCGTTCTTGCTGCGGATCATTCTGGCGACGTCTCGAAGCCGTGGCATGGGCTCAGGCCTTGCGGTAGTCGATGCGGAACGGCTCCATGGGCGAAGCCGGCTCCAGCACGTGGTTCAGCATGAAGCGGTACACCGGCCCGCGGTCGATGACGTGCGGGGCATAGGGGAACGCCAGGCCGGAGATCAACCCGTGCCACTCGGGCACCGGGTGGTGCAGCGCGATGTGGCCGCCGCTCGCGGCCATGGTGTGCGCAGTCTCCTGGTCGGCGGCGAGGAAATCGAGCAGCAGGCAGACCTCGTGGCCGATCTCGGCGCGCTGCGGCTCGCGCAATCCCATCACGCCGTCGCGGCCGTAGACGCGCAGGTTCATGTGATAGACCGTCGTCATGTCGCGGCCGAAGATGCTGTCGATGCGCTCGACGATGCGCTTGCGCATCGAGTCGAGCCAGTCGTCGAGCTGCCCGAGGATCACCGGGTCGCGCACCGCGCCGATGACGATCGACTGGTAGCCCGCGAGCCGGGCGCCTTCGAGCTTGACGGTGTAGGGCATCGGGCGGTAGCCGCTGCCGCGCACGCGCACGCGGCGCTCGTCGAGCGCCTCGAACAGCGCGCCTTCGGTCTGCAGCGCGCCGCCCGGCTCGTACAGCAGGTACGGATCGGCGTTCTCGTACAGCGTGTGGGCGGCGACGCTCACCGGCGTGCAGCGCATCTGCGGGTTCGCCGGCTCGACGATGAACTCGTCGTGCCGCATGGTGCACAGCATGCCGTCGGGCGTGAAGCGGTTGGTCACCGCCGCGGCGCCGCACTCCAGGATCTTTGCCGCGTGCCAGGCGAGCCCCGGGGGAAAGCCTGCCTTGACGGGAAGCGCGGCGAAGATCGAGGTGTCGCTCGATCGGCCCGCGAGCACCACCTGGGCGCCGTTGTCGAGCGCTTCCTGGAACGGCTCCACGCCCATCATGCATACCACGTGGTCGGCGGCCGCGAGCGCCGCCTCGTCGAGCGGCGGCGCCGGGTCGAGCGGCCGGATGCGGCCGTCGCGGAACTTGCCGAGCAGATAGTCGCGCGGCGGCTCGGCGTCGATCACCGCCGTCTTGAAGCCCACGCCCTCCTCGCGCGCGATCTCCTGCACGATCTCCCATGTCCACTCGAGATTGATGCGGCCCCCCGCGCCGCCGCAGCTCCCGACGAGCAGCGGGATGCGGCGCTCGAGCGCCGCGAGGATCAGCAGGCGCAGGTCGCGCTTGCACGCCTGGCGCGCGAACATCGGCTTGCCGGCGCCGAGCTGGTAGGGGCCGTCGTCGGTGGAGCCGCCGTCGCAGCCGATGAAGGCCGGCTCGCACGCGAGCACGCGCTTGAGCGAGGCTTCCTGGAAACCCGAGCCGATCATCCCGGTCGGGGAGACATAACGCATTTCTTTCATTGCACGCGCATTTCGTTCATTGGGGGTTGATCACGATGTTGAAGTTGGGGTCGAGCACGGCGCCAAAGCCCGGCGGCACCAGCACCGTGCTGTCGAACTCGTGCACCACCGCCGGGCCGGCGACCGGCGCTTTGCCGAGCGCGTCGCGCGAGAGCGTGCGGGCGGCCATCCAGCCCGCCTGCGGGCCGAAATAGGCTCGCCGCTCGCCGGCCGCCAGCGCGAACTGCCGGTCGTAGGCGAGCCGCTCGGGCACGCGCGGGCGCTCGGGAATGCCGCTCGCCACGAGGTGCAGGTTCACCAGCTCCACGACGCCGTCGTGGCCGCGATGGCCGTAGCTGCGCTCGTGCTCCTGCTCGAAGGCTGCGGCGAGGGCGGCGAGGCTCTCGCGCGTCGTGGGTCCTTCCGGCCAGGGCACCGCGAGCTCGTGAGACTGGCTGAGATAGCGCAGCTCCGCGAAGCGCCGCAGCCGCACGCGCCCCCGAGCGTAGCCCTCGCGCTCGAGGGTACGCAGCGCGTCGCGCTCCAGGCGCGCCCACAGCGCTTCCGCGGCCTGCGCGTCGGTGCGGTCGATGCGCCCGAGGAGCGTCTGCGTGAAGTGGTGCTCGAGCTCCGAATAGAGCAGCCCGAAGGCCGAGAAGATGCCCGCGGCCGGCGGCACGATCACGCGCCGCAGCTCGAGCTCGCGCGCCACCGCCGCGCCGAACAGCGCGCCGTTGCCGCCGAACACGATGAGGTCGAAGTCGCGCGGATCCTTGCCGCGCTCGGTGGAGATGGCGCGGATCGCGCGGCACATCGCCGACACCGCAATGCGATACACGCCATGCGCGAGGTTTTCGATTTCCATGCGGAAGCGCTGTGCCACCTTCTCGAGAGATCTTCGCGCGGAAGAGACATCGAGAGGGACTTCGCCGCCGGCCAGTCCGGCCGGGTCGAGATAGCCGAGCGCCGCGCAGGCGTCGGTGAGCGTCGGCTCGGCGCCGCCCAGCGAGTAGCAGGCCGGCCCGGGGTTCGCGCCGGCGCTGCCCGGGCCGACGCGCAGCGCGCCGCCCGCGTCCACCCAGACCAGGCTGCCGCCGCCGGCGCCGATCTCGGCGATGTCGATGGTTGGCGCGCGCAGCACGTAGCCGCCGCCGCGCGACATGCGGCCGGCGCGGGTGAAGCCCGCGCCGACCTCGTACTCCTTCGCGTAGGTCAGGCTGCCCTGCTCGATCAGGCTCGCCTTGGCCGTGGTGCCGCCGATGTCGAGCGCGACGGCGTCGGCGATCCCGGCGCTGCGCGCGAGGCGCTGCGCCGCGATAACGCCGGCGGCCGGGCCGGACTCGATGACGTGCATCGGCGTCTCGCAGGCGAGGTCGGCCGACATGGTGCCGCCGTTCGACTGCATGAGCAGCAGCGGCACGCTGAAGCCTGCGCCACGCAGGCCGCCTTCGAGCTTCGCCACGTAGCGCTTCATGACCGGCATGACATATGCGTTGATCACCGTGGTGCTGGTGCGCTCGTATTCGCGCATCTCCGGCAGAACCTCGGAGGACAGCGTGACGTGCAGCCCCGGCGCCGCCGCGAGCAGGATCTCGCGCACGGCCTGCTCGTGCGCCGGGTTGGCGTAGGCGTTCAGCAGGCAGACGGCGACCGACTCGGCGCCCTCGCGCTCGAGCGCGGCGGCGGCCTGGCGCACCGACTCCGGGTCGAGCGGCGCATGCGGCGTGCCGCGATGCGTCATGCGCTCGTCGACTTCCAGTCTGAGGTATCGCGGCACCAGCGGCTCAGGCTTCTCCCAGGTCAGGTCGTACAGCTTGGGAATGCGGATGCGCCGCAGCTCCAGCACGTCGCGAAAACCGCGCGTCGTGACCAGCCCGGTGCGCGCGCCCTTGCGCTCGATGATCGAGTTGGTCGCCACCGTGGTGCCATGCACGATCGCGCGGCAGTCGGCCGCCTCCAGGCCGAGCTCGCGCAGCAGCTTCGACACGAGCTCCATGATGCCCCGCTCGTAGGCAGCCGTGGTCGACATGCCCTTCGCGATGCGCACCTGGCCGTCGTCCTGGATGAGCACGACGTCGGTGAACGTGCCGCCGATGTCGACGCCGATCGAGAAGCCGCGCCGCGCCATTGTGCTCAACGCCCGCCGCGCAGCCGCGCGGTTTGCGCCGCGTCCAGCTCGCCCCGCGGCGACACCGCCACGCGGTAGACCTCGCGCGCGCGCGCCGGCGAGATCTTGCCGTCGCGCACATCCCTCGCCACCAGCTCGGGCTCGCGCTCGACCGGCGGCCCGTAGCCGCCGGCGCCGGGCGTGACGTGCAGGTAGACCGTGCCGCCGGGCACATGCAGGGTCTCCAGGCCGCGCAGCGCACGCTCCTGCGGCGTTCCAGGGTCGAGCAGGTTGCGGCACGGCGTGCCTTCCAGCCCGCCCGCAAAGCCCCAGGGCCGCTGCTCGGAGCGGCCGGAACGGATCTGCAGCACCCCGCCTTCCGGGGCGAGAAAGCGCACCTTGCGGCGCACGCCGAGCCCGCCGCGGCGACGCCCCGCGCCTTCCGAGTCGGGCTCGTAGCCGTACTCCTCCACCATCACCGGGTAGGTGCTCTCCACCATCTCGACCGGCGAATTCGCCATGTTGGCCGCGATGTTCGCGACGCCATCGATGCCGTCGAGGCGGCTGTGCCCGCCCCAGGCGCCGACCAGCGCCTCGCTCAGGATGCTGGGCTTCCCATCCACCGTGGCGCCGAAGGTATAGCGGGTGGTTCCGCCCTCGCTCGCCGCGCGCACCCGGTCGGGCGCCGCCTTGGCGAGCGCGCCGAAGATGCAGTCGGTGAGGCGGTAGCCCGTGACGCCCATCGCGCCCACCGCCCCGGGAAAGCGCGGGTTGATGAGCGTGCCCTCGGGCGCCACCATGTGCAGCGGACGGAAGAACCCCGCGGTGTTCGGAATCTCCGGCGACATGACGGAGCGCAGCGTGAGGTAGAACGCCGAGCGCGAGTAGGCGAGCGGCGAATTGATCGCCGTGGGTACCTGCGGCGCCGTGCCCGTGAAGTCGGCCTCGAGCTCGTCGCCGCGCACGCGCAGCGTGACGAAGATGCGCTGCGGCGGGCCGCCCATGCCGTCGTTGTCGAGGAATTCCTCGAAGCTGTAGTCGCCGTCGGGAAGCTGCGCGATCTCGGCGCGCGCCATGCGCTCGCTGCGCTCGAGCAGTCCTTGCATCGCGGCGAGCACCACGTCGTTGCCGTAGCGCGCGGCGATCGCCGCGAGGCGCCGCTCCGCAGTGCGGCAGGCGCTCACCTGCGAATCCAGGTCGCCGAAGAAGTCGCGCGGCAGGCGAGTGTTGGTCTCGATGAGGGCAAGCAGCGTGCGGTCGCGCGCGCCGCCGCGCTCGAGCAGCATGGGCGCGATGCGCAGGCCCTCGCCGAACACGTCGCGGCTGTTGACCGGCACGCTGCCCGGCACGTGACCTCCGACGTCGGTATGGTGCGCCATCGTCACCGCGAAGCCGAGGAGCTGCCCCGCGGCATAGCACGGCGCGAGCAGGATGACGTTCGGCAGGTGCATGCCGCCCGAGTACGCGTCGTTCATGATGTAGACGTCCCCCGGCCGCATGCCGCCGGCGAAGCGGGAGAGGATCGCGTCGATCGCGCTCGGCAGCGCGCCGAGGTGGATCGCCATGCCGACGCCCTGCACTACCATCTCGCCGCGCGGGTTGCACAGCGCAACGGTGAAGTCGTACAGGTCGCGCACCAGCGGCGAATAGGCAGTGGCCACCACCACGGTCGCCATCTCGTCGGTGACGCCGGCGAGGCCGTGCTCGACCACCGAGGCGGTGACCGGGTCTAGGCGCGGCTCCATTGCGCCTTCGCCTCCGGAGCCGCCCTGGCCGGCACCGCGTGCATCACCAGCCGGCCGTGACCGTCGACCTCGGCCCGAAACGACGGCGGCACCAGGATCGTCGAGTCGGCCTGCTCGATGACCGCCGGTCCGCGCAGCCGATTGCCGGGACGCAGGCGCTCGCGGTCGAGCACCGGGCAGGCGACGAAATCGCCGGTTTCCTGGAAATGCACCTGGCGCGTCGCCTTCAAGGCGCCCGCGGGCCTGGCCCCGCCGCGCGGCAGCGCACGCGGACGCGGCCGCTCGGTGCGGCCGATGGCGGCGACCCGCAGGTTGACGAGCTGCACCGGCGCTTCCCGGTCACAGTAGCTGTAGAGCCGCTCGTGGGCGGCATGGAACGCCTGGCAGGCGCGGCGCATCCAGGCGGCATCGACGCGCCCGGCGGGCAGCGCAACGTTGATCTCGTAGTTCTGCAGTGGATAGCGCATCTCGGCGCTGCGCGCGAGCTGGCGCCGCGCCGCCGGGACCTTCTCGCGCTCGAGCCACGCCTGCGCCTCGCGCTCGACGCGCTCGAGGGCGGCCTGCAGCGCGGCGGCGTTCTCGACGGCGACGTTGCGCCGCACGGTGCCGCTGAAATCGGCGCGCAGGTCGGCCCAGAGCAGGCCGAGGGCGGAGAACAGCCCGGGCGCCTCCGGCACCACGACGCGCGGGATGCCGAGGTCGGCCGCCAGGTCGGCCGCGTGCAGCGGT
>Ga0214472_10003486_pt1 | contig 16626 bp, 15 predicted proteins | sample RVTome_6_FD_207662 | JGI IMG/M metagenome (GOLD analysis project Ga0214472, IMG submission 207662) | Soil microbial communities from uranium-contaminated site in the Upper Colorado River Basin, Wyoming, United States - RVT140D175 | ecosystem: Environmental > Terrestrial > Soil > Contaminated >... | reverse complement strand
GGTGTGCTGTTCGGGCTGTTCATCGTCATCAGCGTCGCCGGCACGGTGTTCAGCCTGCGCTGGGCACGCACCGTGTTCGAGCCGATCGAACGCATGAACGGCGTGATCCAGCGCATCGCGAACGGCGATGCCGGGGCGCGCGTCGGGGCGGTGACGAGCCGCGACGAGCTCGGCCGGCTGGCGGGCGAGTTCGATCATCTGCTCGACGCCCTCGCGACCAGGCGCGAGCAGCTGCAGCGCTGGGCCGACGAGCTCGACCGCAAGGTGGCCGAACGCACCCTCGAGCTGCGCGAGGCCAACGAAACCCTGCGCCGGGCGCAGCAACAACTGGTGATGAGCGAGAAGCTCGCCGCCATCGGCGAGCTCACGGCGGGCGTCGCCCACGAGATGAACAACCCGGTGGCGGTGATCCAGGGCAACCTCGACGTGCTGCGCGACGAACTCGGCCCCGCCGCCGAGCCGGTGCGCCGCGAGATCCGCCTCATCCACGAGCAGACCGACCGCATCCGCCAGATCGTCACCAAACTGCTGCAGTTTGCGCGCCCCGGCGAGTTCGCCGGCTACACCGAGGCGGTCGAGGTGAACGACGTGATCGCCGACTGCGTGCTGCTCACCCGTCACAATCTCGAGCGCGCCGCGGTGGCGGTCGACCTGCGCCTGGCCGCCCGCGGCGCGATCGAGATCAACCGCAGCGAACTCCAGCAGGTGTTGATCAATCTCATTGTCAACGCCGGGCAGGCCATGACCGAGGGCGGCACCCTCACCCTCGCCAGCGAAGACTGGATCGAAGACGGGGTGTCGCGCGGCGTGCTGCTGCGGGTGCGCGACACCGGCCACGGCATCGCACCGGAGCACTTGTCGAGCGTCTTCGATCCGTTCTTCACCACCAAGCAGGGCAGCGGCACCGGGCTCGGGTTGTCGATCAGCTACGCCATCATCGAGCGCTATGGCGGGCGCATCACGGTCGACAGTACGCCCGGGGTGGGGACCGAGTTCGTCGTGTGGTTGCGCCGTGACGCGCATTACGACGACGCGCCCAGCGCGCCGGGCTTCCGGCAGCGATGGACGATCGGCGGTTGAGCAGGCGAGCGGTACCGCCTCGGGTATGATGCAGTTGTGCGAGAGCAACGAAGTGTGACGTGAATAGAGTATCGCCGCCTCGATGCGGCAGATACCGGAGACGAGGAGACACGATGCGGCGCGAGACGGCAGCTCCGGCGAGCGAGCCGGGACATTCGTCGGAATTCAACTGGCAGGCCCACTCCGTCCTCGTGGTGGACGATGAGGAGGGCATGCGCAGCTTCCTCGAGCGGGCCCTCAAGCCGCGCTGCGGCATGGTCGAGGTCGCCGCCGACGTCGACCAGGCCACGCGCCTGATGGCGCGGCTGCATTTCGATCTGCTCATCCTCGACATCGCGCTGCCCGGCAAGTCCGGCATCGAGTGGCTGTACGAACTGCGCGAGCACGGCTTTGCCGGCGACGTGATCCTGATCACCGCGTTTGCCGACATGGAGACCGCGATCAACGCCTTGCGCGGGGGCGCCTCCGATTTCATCCTCAAGCCGTTCCGCGTCGACCAGATCCTCAATTCGATGAAGAACTGCTTTCATCGCGCCCATCTCGCGCGCGAGAATTTCGTGTTGCGGCGCGAGCTGGCCGGGCTCGGCGCCGAGGTCGAGGGCCTGGTCGGGCATTCCGAGCCGATGCAGCAGTTGCGCGGGCTGCTGCGGCGCGTCGCGCAGACCCCCAGCACGGTGCTGCTGCTGGGCGAATCGGGCACCGGCAAGGAGGTCGCGGCACGCGCGCTGCACCAGATGAGCCCGCGCGCGCAGCGCCCGTTCGTGCCGGTCAACTGTGCGGCAATCGCCTCCGGATTGATCGAGAGCGAGCTGTTCGGCCACGTCAAGGGCGCCTTCACCGGCGCTGCCGAGCGCCGTAACGGGTTGTTCTACTACGCCCACGGCGGCACCCTGTTCCTCGACGAGATCAGCGAACTGCCGCTGCCGATGCAGACGCGCCTGCTGCGCGTGCTGGAGGAGCGCAGGCTGCGTCCGGTGGGCTCCGAGCGCGAGGTGCCGGTCGACGTGCGCATCATCGCCGCCTCCAACCGCGATCTGGCCGCCGAGGTGGCGGCCGGGCGCTTCCGCCAGGACCTCTATTTCCGCCTCGCGGTGGTCGATATCGTGATTCCGCCGCTGCGCGAACGCAGCGACGACATCCCCGACCTGGTCAGCCACTTCATGAGCGTGCTCACCACCCAGCTGGGGGTGGCGCCGCTGCCGTTCGCGCACGGGCTGCTCGCACGGCTGGCCGGCTACACGTGGCCGGGCAACGTGCGCGAACTGCGCAATTTCATCGAGCGCTCGCTTATTCTGGGCGCTTTTCCGGTCGAAGGCCTCAGCGCGCGCGGCGAGACGCTCGGCGGGGCGGAGCTGTCGCTCGACGAGGTGGAGAAACGCCACATCCTGCGCATCCTGGACGCCTGTGCCGGCAATAAGTCGGAAGCGGCGCGCCGCCTCGGGATTTCGCGCAAGACGCTGGAACGCAAGTGCGCCGAGTGGGGCGCGTCGGTGGCCTGAGTGCGCAGCGGGAGCGCGCCTCGCAAAGGGAAGGGGAAAAAATGAAGGTGATCGGATTTGCCGGCTGGTCGGGCAGCGGCAAGACCTCGCTCATCGAGCAGGTCATCGCCCTGCTCAGCGCTCGCGGATTGGCGGTGTCGCTCATCAAGCATGCGCATCACAGCTTCGACATCGATCACGCGGGGAAGGACTCGTGGCGCCATCGCCACGCCGGCTGCCGCGAGGTGCTGATCAGCTCGGGCCGGCGCTGGTCGCTGATGCACGAGCTGCGCGGCGCGCCGGAGATGCCGCTGGAGGCCCTGCTGTCAAAGCTCTCCGATTGCGACCTGGTGCTGGTCGAAGGCTTCAAACGCGCCGCCATACCGAAAATCGAGATCTATCGTCCGCAGCTGGGCAAGCCGCAGCTGTTTCCCCACGACCCGCACATCATCGCCGTCGCCACCGACGCGGCACTCGACACTCGCTTGCCGTGCCTGGACATCAACGACGCGGCGGGCGTGGCCGATTTCGTCATGGACTTCGCGTTCAGTCGAGCGTCAGCACCTGACCCAGTGGTGTGAGGTCGTAGCCGCCCAGGCGCGCCGCGAGGCGGCGCAGTTCGGCGCTGCCCAGGCGCGCCAGCAATTGCTGGAACAGGTGGCGGAAGAAGATCTCGCGCGGCAGCGCGAGGTCGAAGTGCTCCCACCCCAGCGGCAGGAAGTCGAGCGCGAACTCGCCCGCCGCCGCGCGCGTGCCGGGGGCGCAATCGGCTTCGCCGCGCGCGAGCAGCGCGGCCGCTTCGCGCTCGGTGTAGGCGGTGGCCACCACGCTGCAATCCTCCGCGCGGAAACCGCGTTCGGCCAGGGCCGACACCAGGAAGTGGCGCGACCCGGACCCGGCCTGGCGCATCGCCCAGCGCAGGTCGAAACCGGCCAGCGCCTCGAGCGGAGCGCGCTCCAGTCCGGGGCGCAGCAGCACCCCCTGCTCGCGCCGTGCCAGCCGCACCAGGGTCCATTGCCCATGGCCGCGGTGCCCCCGAAGCAGGGCTGCGTGCTGGCTGTGGCTGTGCTGCGCGCCGCCCCAGTGCACCGCGCACACGTTGGCGCGGCGCTGCTCGAGCAGCTCGAGTCCGAGCAGGGTGCCGGTCGGACTGTAGGCGACGAAGGCGTCGGCCCCCAGGTCGGCGGTGAGCGCGCACACTGCCGCGGCGAGCAGCGGATCGTCGCTGCCGGTCACCAGCAGGCGGTCGGTGAAGAGACCGCCGTGAGCCTGCTCCAGAAGCCACCGATCGAGCAGCGGACGCGGAAACAGCCACTTTCCGCCGACGCGCGCGGCGGGGATCTCGCGGCTGTTGGCGAGCTCGTAGAGCTTCTTCTCGTTCAGGTGGAGGTAGGTCGCGGCCTGCCGTGCGGTCAGGCACGGGCTGTCCAGCGAGGCGGCGTCGTCGTTCGCGCTCACTGGACTACCCTCTTGTCGCTCCGCGCCGGAGGGTCGGCTTTGCACAGCCGACCCGTTCCGCAGGCGCGGAGCGGTGCTCCGCGAAACCCCTGCTCCACCCTCCCCGGGGGAGGAAGAGCGCCCCCTTCGGGCGGCCGGGCGGGGGCGCTCATCGCTCGAGGCGATCGAGCTCGTCGCGCGTGTTGATGTTGCGGAAGGCGTCCTCCTGATCGTCGAAGCGCACCTCGATCACCCGCAGGGTCTCGTACCAGCGGTCGATCTTGCGTCCGCCGGCGGCGAGAAAGGCCGTCAGATGCGGTAGTACCTCGCGCCGGCACAGGCAGAACACCGGGTGCGGCTGGTCGAAGGTGCGCGCCACGGCGAGCTCGGCGTGGTGCGCGGTGAGCGCCGCGTGGAGCCGCGCCACCAGGTCCGTCGGCAGGAACGGCGAATCGCACGGTGCGGTGGCCACCAGCGGATGCTGTGCGCGCGCGAGCGCGGCATGCAGGCCCGCCAGCGGCCCGGCGTAACCCGCGATGTCGTCGGGAAATACCGGATGGCCGAAGGCGGCGTAGCGCTCGGCGTTCTGGTTGGCGTTGATGATCAGTGCGTCGACCTGCGGGCGCAGCCGCGCCAGCACCCAATCGACCATCGGCCGCCCGCGAAGCGGCACCAGCCCCTTGTCGACGCCGCCCATGCGGCTGCCCTGTCCGCCGGCGAGAACCACGCCGGTGATCTTTTCGCGCATCTGGTTCATCGCGTGAAGCGCTCCTCTCCGGTAAACAGCAGATAGTGCCTGCCCTGCGCACGACCGATCATGGTGAGCCCGATGCGGCGCGCGATCTCCCACCCCATCTGGGTGAGGCCCGAACGCGACACCAGGAAGGGAATGCCCATCTGGGCGGTCTTGATCACCATCTCGGAGGTGAGCCGGCCGGTGGTGTAGAAGATCTTGTCGCCGCCGTCGAGGCCGTCCAGCCACATCTGCCCGGCGATCGCATCGACCGCGTTGTGACGGCCCACATCCTCGACGAACATCAGGATCTCGCTGGCACCGGCGCTGCCCGTCGCCAGCGCGCAGCCATGCACCGCGCCGGCCTGCTTGTAGATCGATTCGTGGTGGCGCACCGCCTCCATCAGCGCGTACAGCGTCGCCTCGGACAGCGTGCGCCCGGCCGGCAGGCGCACCGCATCGATCTCTTCCATCAGGTCGCCGAACACCGTGCCCTGGCCGCAGCCGGTGGTGACGGTGCGCGTCTCCAGGCGCCGGTCGGCATCGACCAGGCCCTGGCGGGTGGTGACCGACACCGCATCGACTTCCCAGTCGACCTGCACCGCTGCGATCTCGTCGAGGCTCGCCACCAGGCGCTGGTTGCGCAGCCAGCCGATGGCCAGCGCCTCGGGCGCGGCCCCCAGCGTCATGAGGGTGACGATCTCGCGCTTGTCCACGTACAGCGTGAGCGGATGCTCGCCGGCGATCGGGGTGGGCACGTTCTCACCCAGCTCATTGACCGCCGGGATGGTCACCGTCAACGGCCGCGTGGCGTGGCTCAGCAGGGGGCGGCGCGGGGCGGTGCTGGTGGATGGTTCCATGGCGGAGGACGGCGGCTGGCGGGGACTTCATTCTAGCTCCATCGCCGGTCGCCGCCGCAACGGGCCCGCACGCGTCGCTTGACGTATGCTATGAAGAAACGAGTCACCCGGAGTCGCCACGTGGACAAGTTTCCCGTCGCCGTAATCATGGAACGTCGCCGCCTGCACAGTCGCTGGGCCGACGAGGCGTGGCAGGCGGTCGGGGTGGTGCCGGCCGCGAACGAGGCAGCACCCGAGACCCGCCAGCTGGTGGCCGAAGGCGATTGCGCGCAGTTCCTGGTGAGCGGCTTCGCGCTGGAGCTGTTTCGCGACGAGGCCGACAACTACTTCCTCAACCTCAGCTCCCCCGTGCCCAAGGTGTTCGTGATGTGGCGCAGCGAGGACGGCACGGCGCGCCCGGTGCTGGTCACCGTCAGCTATGGCGAGGCGGCGCGCCTGCTCGATTCGGGCGAACAGGTCGACGGCGTGGCGATGCCGCGCGAGATCGCCGACTGGGTGGGCGATTTCGTCAATCAACACTACAAGCCGGCACCGCGCAAGAAAGTGCGCCGCAACGACCCGTTCGCCGACGGCGGGGGGCGCCCGTGAGACACCCTGTGTCAACCTCCCCCGTTTTCGGTGCGCCGCTGCGTTGCCCGGATGGAGCTCCATCGGAATCCGGGAGTGGCGGCGAAACGATCACGGTCGGCCCCGGATTCCGTTGCACTCCATCCGGGCTACGAGTCATCTCCGCGATTCCCGCGGAGGTTGCCCAATGAGTGCCCCCGGACGCTTCCTCGGGCGCTGGTCGCGGCTCAAGCGCCGGGCCGAATCCGCCCCGGCGGCGCCTGCCGCGCCTGACGCCGCCACCCCGGCCGCGACAATCCCGGTCACGGGCGCACCCGCCGACGCGGCGGGTGACCCAGCGGCCGAAGCCGGACTGCCACCGGTCGACGCGCTCGGGCCGGACTCCGATTTCACCGCCTTCCTCAAGAAGGAAGTGAGCGACTCGCTGCGCCGCGCGGCGCTGCACAAGCTCTTCAACGATCCGCACTTCAACCGCATGGACGGACTGGACGTCTACATCGACGACTATTCGATCCCCGACCCGATCGCGCCCGACATGCTCGCACGCCTGCGCCAGGCGCAGACGCTGCTGTCCGACGCGACGGCCCCGGCCGGCGGCGAAGCGGTCGAGCAGCTCGTGCCGCCGATGCCCGAAGTGCCCGCCGCCGTCGCCGCCGAGGATGCCCCGGCCGCGCAGATTCCCCCGACCGCCGACGCCACGGCCAGCGAGGCCACGACCGCCGCCGCGGAGCCCGCCAAGGCGATCGCCGCTGCCACACCCCTTGCAGCGCTGCCGTCCCCCACGGCCGGCAGGGCCGCCGCGGGGGCGTCGTCGAAGTGCGACACTTTGGGGCGTGCCGGTCAAAAAGTCCCAAGCAGCTCGAAATAGCATCATTTCGGCGGTGAATTGCGGAGCCGCACGGATTTCTGTGCCGCCCTGACGGGTATATAGCCTGCTTTGTCTGCCTACCTCACGGGATCGGGCGGCAATGCACTCGGGCGACAAACAGATCAGGGTGTGCGACTGCAACGGCAGTTTCACGATCGATGCGGCTGCGCTCAACGCAGCAGCGGGCGGCCAACGTACGGTCACCATCCACCATGCGCTGTGTCGTGGCGAGATCGGCGCGCTCGAGGCGTCGCTGGCCGGCGGGGGGCAGGCGCTGGTGGGCTGCACCCAGGAGGCGGCCCTGTTCGCGGAGGTGGCGGCGGCAAGTGCCGGGCGCATCGATCTCTTCAATCTGCGTGAGAACGCTGGCTGGTCGGCCGAGGGGGCCACGGCGACGCCCAAGATGGCGGCCCTGGTCGCTGCCGCGGCGTTGCCCGAGGTCGACCCGGTGGCGGGCGTATCGTTCACCGCCGGGCGTGCCCTGCTCATCGTCGGCGAGGCCGGCGTCGCGCTCGGCTGGGCCGAGCGGCTGGCCGAGCGCTTCGACGTGGCGGTGCTCGTCACGGCGCGCGGCGGCGACGCCGAGCTGCCGCAGGAGCGACGCTATCCGGTGTGGTCGGGTAGCGCGCCGAAGCTCTCCGGACATCTGGGCGCCTTCGAGCTCGTCTGGGAACAGCGCAATCCGATCGACCTCGACCTGTGCGTGCGCTGCAACGCCTGCATCCGCGCCTGTCCCGAGGCGGCCATCGGCTACGACTACCAGGTCGATGCCGCGCGCTGCCGCTCGCACCGCGCCTGCGTGGCCGCCTGCGGCAGTATCGGTGCGATCGATTTCGCGCGCCGCGAGGTAGCGCGCGAAGGGCGCTTCGACCTCGTGCTCGACCTTTCCCCCGAACCGCTTCTCAACCGGGTGGCGCCGCCCCAGGGCTACGCCGCGCCCGGCCGCGATGCGCTGGACCAGGCGCTGGCGGTGCAGGCGCTCGGCGATCTGGTGGGCGAATTCGAGAAGCCGCGTTACGTCGCGTTCGACGCCAAGTTGTGCGCCCACAGCCGCTCCCGCGTGAGCGGCTGCTCGAACTGCCTCGACGTGTGCGCTACCCGCGCGATCTCCCCGGCCGGTGATGCGGTGCATGTCGATCCGTATCTGTGCCAGGGCTGCGGCACCTGTGCCACGGTGTGTCCGTCGGGCGCGCTCGCCTTCCAGTATCCGCGCGTCGAGGATCTCGGCGGGCGCATCAAGACGCTCCTCGCGGCGTATCGCAAAGCGGGCGGGACCGACCCCTGCCTGCTGTTCCATTCCGCCGACGCCGGACGCGCGCTCATCGACCAGCTCGCGCGCCGCGGCAACGGTCTGCCGGCGCGGGTGATCCCGGTCGAGACCTGGAGCGCGGAAGCCGTCGGGCTCGATGTGCTGCTCGGCGCCATCGCGCTCGGCGCCTGCCAGGTGGCGGTGCTGGCCGCCGGCAGCCATGACGCGGCGCCGCTGCACACCCAGGCCGGCTATGGCGAGGTGATCCTGAACGGGCTCGGCTATGGCGGCGAGCACCTGCGGGTGATCGACGCCGAGGACCGCGCCGCGCTCGAGACGGCGCTGTGGGACTGGCCGCCGGCCGCCGGGGTGGGCCGCCCGGGCACCTTCCGCCTCACCCCGCGCAAGCGCGAAACGCTCGACTTCGCGCTGCGCCACCTCCTCGCGCTGGCGCCGACCGCGGCGACCGAGATCCCGCTTCCGGCCGGCGCCCCCTACGGCACGCTGGCGGTGAGTGATGCATGCACCCTGTGCATGTCCTGCGTCGGGGCCTGTCCCCCCGGCGCCCTGTCCGCCGCCACCGACGCACTGCGCCTGGGCTTCCTCGAACACAGCTGCGTGCAGTGCGGGCTGTGTGCCGCCTCCTGTCCCGAGCACGCCATCACCCTCGCCCCGCGCCTGTTGCTCGACGAGTCGGCGCGAAGCACCCGTCCGCTCAAGGAGGCGGAGATCTTCCACTGCGTGAGCTGCGGCAAGCCGATGGGCGCCAAGCCCCTCATCGAGGCGATGTTCGCGCGGCTCGCCGGGCACTCGATGTTTGCCGGCGAGGTCGAGCGCAACCGCCTGCGCATGTGCGCCGACTGCCGCGTGATCGACCTGATGCAGCACGAGAACAGCGTCAACGCCTGGGACATGAACGAATGAATGCGCCCACCCCCCTCCCGGCCGCGCCGCGCACGGTGCCGATCGCGCCCGTCGCCGCGAGCGACGAGGATCGCGCCCGTGCCGATCACTACGCCCTTCTCGCGCGCCTCTTCTTTGCCGCGCCGGACGCTGCGCTGCTGCAGGCGCTGGCCGACAGCGGGCGGGTGCTGGGGGTGGGCGAGGCGCCCTTTGCGCAGGCCTGGGCGGCGCTCGGCGCGGCCGCGCGCGCGACCGATGCGGCGGCGGTGCACGCCGAGTACGAGGCGCTGTTCCACGCCATCGGGCGGCCCGAGGTGATGCTCTACGGCTCCTTCTACCTCGCCGGCTTCCTGATGGAGGAGCCGCTCGCCGACCTGCGTGCCGACCTGGCCGAACTGGGGCTCGCGCGGCGCGGCGGAGTGGCCGAAACGGAGGACCACGTCGCGGCGCTGGCCGAGGTGATGCGCCACCTCGTGCTGAGCGGGTCCGACGAGGCCGGGCTCGCGCGCCAGCGCGTGTTCTTCGCGCATCACCTGCAGCCCTGGTACGGGCGCCTCGCCGAGGCGTTGGCGGCCGCGCCGCAGGCGAATTTCTACGTCCGCGTCGGTGCCCTGGCGCGGGCCTTTTTCGATATCGAGAGCGAAGCTTTCGAGATGGAGTAGGGGCGGCCCGGCGCTCCTCGAGCGCGCACCGCCGGTTTCCGGGAGAGCGAGGATGAACGCGAACAAAGCCAATCTGAAGCGGCGCCATTTCCTGATGACGCTGGGGGCCGGCGGGGCCGCTGCGGCGGCCGCCGCGGCGGCCGTAGCCGCCAGGGCCGGGGCCGCGGCGACGGGGGCGCAGCCGGCGCAGGAGCCGGCGCAGGCCGCGGGCATCAGCGAACACGCGCGCAAGTACTACCGCACTGCGCGGATCTAGACGGGGGACGAAACGATGCTGACCAAGAAGAGCTCGGTGGCCGCCGGCAGCGGCCGCCAATTGCGCAGTTCGGCCGCGCGCCACCTCGCCCGCACCATGGATCGGCGCACCTTCCTCAAGCGCTCCGGGCTGGGCGTGGGCGCCGGTGCGCTCGCCACCCAGTTGCCGTACAACTTCATCGGCGGCGCCGAGGCCGCGACCGCGGCGGAGGCCGCGGGCGGCGAAACCGAAGTCCATCGCACCGTGTGCACCCACTGCTCGGTCGGCTGCGCGATCGACGCGGTGGTCAAGAACGGGGTGTGGATACGCCAGGAGCCGGTGTTCGACTCGCCGCTCAACCTCGGCGCGCACTGCGCCAAGGGCGCCTCGGTGCGCGAGCACGGGCACGGCGAGCACCGCCTCAAATACCCGATGAAGCTGGTCGACGGCAAGTACCAGAAGATCTCGTGGGACCAGGCGCTGCAGGAAGTGGGCGACCGCCTGTTGAAGATCCGCCAGGAGTCCGGCCCCGACGCCGTGTACTGGATCGGATCGAGCAAGCACAGCAACGAGCAGTCCTACCTCATGCGCAAGTTCGTGTCCTTCTGGGGCACCAACAACATGGACCACCAGGCGCGCATCTGCCACTCCACCACGGTGGCCGGCGTGGCGAACACCTGGGGTTACGGTGCCATGACGAACTCCTACAACGACATGCAGAACGCGAAGGCGATGCTGTTCATCGGGTCCAACGCCGCCGAGGCGCACCCGGTGTCGCTGCTGCACGTGCTGCACGCCAAGGAGAACGGCGCCAAGATGATCGTGGTCGACCCGCGCTTTACGCGCACCGCGGCCAAGGCCGACTACTTCGTGCGCATCCGCTCCGGGACCGACATCCCGTTCATCTGGGGCATGCTCTACCACATCTTCCAGAACGGCTGGGACGACAAGGAATACATCCGCCAGCGCGTGTATGGCCTCGACAAGGTCAAGGAAGAGGTCATGAAGTGGACCCCGGACAAGGTGCTGGAAGTCACCGGCATCCCCGAGGAGCAGGTGTTGAAGGTCGCCGAGACGCTGGCCAGGAACAAGCCGTCCACCGTGGTGTGGTGCATGGGCCAGACCCAGCACACCATCGGCAACGCCAACGTGCGCGCGATGTGCATCCTGCAACTGGTGCTGGGCAACGTCGGCGTGTCGGGCGGGGGCACCAACATCTTTCGCGGTCACGACAACGTGCAGGGCGCCACCGACGTCGGCCCCAACCCGGATTCGCTGCCCGGCTACTACGGGCTCGCCGAGGGCTCGTGGAAGCACTGGTGCAAGGTGTGGGGCGTCGACTACGAGTGGGTGAAGGCGCGCTACGCGACGCCCGAGCTGATGACCAAGTCCGGCATCACCGTGTCGCGCTGGATCGACGGCGTGCTGGAGAACCCGGAGGCGATCGACCAGCCCGGGAACCTGCGCGCGGTGGTGTACTGGGGCCACGCCCCCAACAGCCAGACGCGCGGCGCGGAGATGGTCGAGGCGATGAAGAAGCTCGACACCCTGGTGGTGATCGACCCTTATCCGTCGGCCACCGCCTCGATGGCGGCGATGGTGAGGAAGGACGGCGTCTATCTGCTGCCGGCGTGCACCCAGTTCGAGACTTCCGGCTCGGTCACCGCGTCGAACCGCTCGCTGCAGTGGCGCGAGAAAGTGATCGAGCCGCTGTTCGAATCACGACCCGACCACACCCTCATGCTGGCTTTTGCCCGGAAATTCGGCTTCGGCGATGAGCTGGCGAAGAACTACAAGGTGGTGAAGGACAAGCAGGGCTGGGACGAGCCGCTGCCCGAGGACATCCTGCGCGAGATCAACCGCGGCACGTGGACCATCGGCTACACCGGCCAGTCGCCGGAGCGCCTGAAGCTGCACATGAAGAACATGGCGACCTTCGACGTGAAGACGCTGCGCGCCACCGGCGGCCCGTGCGACGGCGAGTACTTCGGCCTGCCGTGGCCGTGCTACGGCACGCCGGAGATGAAGCACCCGGGCACCCCCAACCTGTACGACACCTCCAAGCACGTCATGGACGGCGGCGGGAACTTCCGCGCCAACTTCGGCGTCGAGCGCGACGGCGTGTCGCTGCTCGCCGAGGACGGCTCGGCCTCGAAGGGGGCCGAACTGCAGATGGGCTACCCCGAGTTCGACCACCTGCTGCTGAAGAAGCTCGGTTGGTGGGATGAGCTGACGGACGCCGAGAAGGCCGCCGCCGAGGGCAAGAACTGGAAGACCGACTCGTCCGGCGGGATCATCCGCGTGGCGATGGTGAACCACGGCATGCACCCGTTCGGCAACGCCAAGGCGCGCGCCCTGGTGTGGAACTTCCCCGACGCGGTGCCGCTGCACCGCGAGCCGATCTACTCGCCGCGGCCGGACCTGGTGGAGAAGTACCCGACCCACGACGACAAGATGAAGTTCTGGCGCCTGCCCACGCTCTACAAGTCGCTCCAGGACAAGGTCAAGGACATCTCGAAGGAGTACCCGCTGATCATGACCTCGGGACGTCTCGTGGAGTACGAGGGCGGCGGCGAGGAGACGCGCTCCAACCCGTGGCTGGCCGAGCTGCAGCAGGAGATGTTCGCCGAGGTCAATCCCAAGGACGCCAACGACCAGGGCATCCGCAACGGCGACTACATGTGGGTCGAATCGCCCACCAAGGCAAAGCTCAAGGTGCGCGCCCAGGTCACCCAGCGCGTGGCGCCCGGCACGGTGTTCCTGCCGTTCCATTTCTCCGGCTGGTGGCAGGGCGCGGACATGCTCAAGTTCTATCCCGAGGGGGCGGCGCCGATCGTGCGCGGGGAAGCGGTCAACACCGCCACCACCTACGGCTACGACTCGGTGACGATGATGCAGGAATCCAAGACCACCTTGTGCCGCGTGATGAAGGCCTGACGGGGATAGGAGAGAGAACATGGCACGCATGAAATTCCTGTGTGACGCCGAGCGCTGCATCGAGTGCAACGGCTGCGTCACCGCCTGCAAGAACGAAAACGAGGTGCCGTGGGGGGTGAACCGCCGCCGCGTGGTCACCATCAACGACGGGGTGCCCGGTGAGCGCTCGATGTCGGTCGCCTGCATGCATTGCTCGGACGCGCCGTGCATCGCGGTGTGTCCGACCAACGTGATCTACCAGACCGAGGAAGGGGTGGTGCTCCACGACAAGGACGGCTGCATCGGCTGCGGCTACTGCTTCTACGCCTGTCCGTTCGGTGCGCCGCAGTTTCCCAACGGCCCGGCGGCGTTCGGCGCGCGCGGCAAGATGGACAAGTGCACTTTCTGTGCCGGCGGCCCGGAGGAAAACGGCTCGCAGGCAGAGTTCGAGAAGTACGGCCGCAACCGGCTCGCCGAAGGCAAGCTGCCGGCGTGCGCCGAGATGTGTTCGACCAAGGCGCTGCTGGCGGGCGATGCGGCCGAGCTGTCCAACATCTTCCGCGACCGCGTCCTGCGCCGCGGCAAGGGGTCCGAGGCGTGGGGCTGGATGACGGCCTACGGCGCGGGCGACGATGCGGGCGGAAGCGGTCAGGGCGGCGTGGGCCCGGTCGGACAGGGAGAAAAGAAATGACGACGCGAAGCAAGGTGATCGCCCTGGCGGCGGTGTTCGGGCTGGGCCTCGCGGCCTGCAGCGAGCAGCCGCAGGTGGTGCGCTACGAGCAGGGCAAGTATGAGGGCAAGACCGACGCCCGGCCCTGGGAGGGGCCGGTGTACAACGGCGACAAGGCCGCCTGGGAACAGGCCATGCGGGCCCGCGTGCGCGGCCAGAACGAGTACGCGCGAGTCGAATGAGGAGAACGCCATGACCACCCTTCCCGTGCGCCGCGCCGGTGGCGGCCTGCTGCTGCTGTTCGTCGTGTGGCTGCTGGCGCTGGCCGGCACGCCCGCACTGGCGCAGTCGGCGGCGGCCGAACAGGTCGAGCGCCAGCAGACGCAGCCCCTCAACAATGCGCCGGTGTGGCGCGAGGTGCGCTCCGGCGAGGCGCATTTCACCACCGTGCGCGGCCCCGAAACCAACGTCCTGATCCAGAGCGAGGGCAACACCTGGCGTCTGCTGCGCAACGGACCGGTCAGCGTGTACGGGGGCATCCTGCTGGTGGTGGTGCCGGCCGCGATCGCGCTGTTCTTCCTGGCAAAGGGGGCGCTCAAGGTGCACGGCACGCCCACCGGGCGCACCATCCAGCGCTTTTCCACCTTCGAGCGGATCGTGCACTGGGGCACCGCGATCACCTTCGTGGTGCTGGCGGTCACCGGGCTGGCGATCCTGTTCGGCAAGCACCTCCTCGCGCCGGTGTTCGGGACGGCCTTCCTCGGGCTGCTGCTCACGGTCGGCAAGGCCATCCACAACTACGTGGGCCCGCTGTTCCTGCTGTTTACCGTGCTGATGATCTTCGCCTTCGCCCGCGACAACATCTGGCAGGCGTACGACGCGTTGTGGATCCGCAAGGCGGGCGGACTCGCGACGGGCGAGCACGTGCCGTCGGGGCGCTTCAACTTCGGCGAGAAGAGCTGGTTCTGGCTCGGCGTGACCGTGCTCGGGCTGGTGGTGGCCGCCTCCGGCCTGGTGATGGACTTCCCCAACTTCGGCCAGACCCGCGAAACCATGCAGTGGGCGAACATCATCCACGCCACCACCGCGATCCTGTTCATGGCGCTCGCGCTGGGCCACATCTACATGGGCACCATCGGGGTGGAGGGCGCCTACGGCTCGATGAAGACCGGTCAGGTCGACGAGGCGTGGGCGCGCGAGCATCACGAGTTCTGGTACAACGAGGTGAAGGCGGGCAAGTCCGGCCGTCCCTGACCACCCACCCGGCGGCGCGCCGTCGCCGGGTTCGTCTTCCGCCGCGCCCCGTTGCGATGTCCGCGGCGGGCGCCGGCGGTTGATCCCCGCACCCACCCGGCACGCGCCGGCGCCCCGTCGCCGCGGGCCGCCACGCGCCGGCGCGAGTGCGCGTCCGCCGGGCGGGCGCCCGCGCGAGTGCGCCGCCATGCCGTCGCCCCTCCCGTTCGTTCTGCCCGCTGCGGCCTCGCATATCGGGCATCCGCGAACCATACTTTCGATACCGACCCCCTACCCCGACAAAGGAGACTCGACAATGAGCACCGTGACCCTGGGCGGATCCCCGATCGAAGTCGCCGGCACCTTTCCGCAACGTGGCGCCGTGGCGCCCGCGCTGAAGCTGACCGGCGCCGATCTGACCGATGTGACGCTCGCCGATTTCCGCGGCAAGCGTAAGGTCCTCAACATCGTCCCGAGCCTCGATACGCCCACCTGCGCCACCTCCACGCGCAAATTCAACAGTGAGGCCGGCAGCCTCGACAATACCGCGGTGCTGGTCATCTCCGCCGACCTGCCGTTCGCCGCCAAGCGCTTCTGCGAAACCGAAGGGTTGAAGAACGTGGCGACGCTGTCGACCCTGCGCAACCCCGATTTCATGCAGCGCTACGGGGTGGCGATCGTCTCCGGGCCGCTCGCCGGGCTGACCGCGCGGGCAGTGGTGGTGCTCGACGAGAACGACCGCGTGATTCATTCGCAGCTCGTCGGCGAAATCAAGGACGAGCCCGACTACGCCGCGGCGCTGGCGGCATTGAAATAGGTCTCGGCCGCTGGCGGCGGACGTCGGTCCGGCGCGCAACGATTGCGGCCCGGGGGAGGGGCCGCGCGCCCATTGCGCCGCGCCCCCGGCGGGGGCGCGGCACGGAGGTCCGTTGCGCGGCCTGCCGAATGGCGTTCGCGCCGGCGCGCTGCGCGCTCGCACGACTCCTGCCGCCGCGCCCGAATCATCGGCAGATGTCCGCTCCGACCGGTGGCGCCGGGAACTCCTCCGCGTTCACACGACCCAACTCCGGGCGTGATCGCCCCGGCGGCAAAGCTTGGACTACCGCGAGGAACCACCAGTGGACGAACGTTTGGGAGGACGACGGTCTGGCGCTCGGGTGGGATGGCTCGTCGATGGCGGTGAGATGGGCGAGCGGATCCGCGCGCTGGATTGGTCGGCCACGCCGCTCGGGCCGGTGCAGCGCTGGCCCCAGCGGCTCAGGACGATGGTGCGCCTGTGCCTCGCCTGCAAGTTCGCAAGCGCCTTGTTCTGGGGCGCGCAGCGCATCCAGATCTACAACGACCGCTACCGCCTGATCCTCGGCGGCAAGCACCCGCGGGCGCTCGGCCAACCGGCGGCCCAGTGCTGGGCCGAGACCTGGTCGATTGCCGGGCCCATCATGGCACGCGTGTTCGAGCGCGGGGAGGCGGTCTGGTTCGAGGCCGAGCAGTTCTGCGTCGAACGCGACGGCTATTGTGAAGAGGCCTACTTCACGTCCTGCTACACCCCGGTGGCGGACGTGGCGGGCGCCGTGTGCGGCATCTTCGAGACGGTGGTCGAGGTCACCACCCAGGTGCTTGCCCATCGGCGCCTGAGCGTCCTGCGCGACCTCGGGGTGGACACCGCGGCGATTCGCGGCGCCCGCGCCGTCTGCACGGCCGCCGCCGCCACCCTGGCGCGCCATCCGCGCGACAT
>Ga0214472_10003485_pt1 | contig 16627 bp, 16 predicted proteins | sample RVTome_6_FD_207662 | JGI IMG/M metagenome (GOLD analysis project Ga0214472, IMG submission 207662) | Soil microbial communities from uranium-contaminated site in the Upper Colorado River Basin, Wyoming, United States - RVT140D175 | ecosystem: Environmental > Terrestrial > Soil > Contaminated >... | reverse complement strand
AACGCACCCCGATGACAACCTGTTAAGGTATGGTGATCAAGAGCCAGAGTCCGCCCGAAGGGCGTTATCTTGAAATGAGGTATCGACTAGCACCACAATGCCGCCAATGAGATCCTTGAGTAGGTCTTGTGCGGCAAAACCGATAGCAAAGCCCGCCGCATATAACATGGCCAGGCGCGATGTCTGGTCTGGACTGATAATCCGAATGATGAGATAGGCGGGCATGCTGTAGCCAACGATTTGAAAAAAAGGCTGTAATCGTTTGAAAAATAATCGGCGAGCTGGGAGACGCGCGGCGAGCCTTTCAAGGAGATAGGTGATCCCCCTCGTCACCTCATAGGTGAGGGCAATGATCAATACAATCGTCAGGCCCTGAAGCAGCGTTGGGTTCAGGGCGATGTCTTGCGCTGTTTTTCCTAGCTCCACCTCGTCCCCTCTCAAATGTCATTTGATGCCTGCCCATTCTCAGTGATTCGAGAGTTCTCACCTCGCCTCCTACCATTCTACAGTTTTTTTTGACAAAATGGGGCGGTTTAAATATTTCAATATCATTCCATCTGATATGAGGTTTACGCGATGACAACCTTAGGTGTACGAATCCGTGACAGCCATCTGGCCATGCCGTCCATGCAAGAACTCGTCCGGCTCGCAGAGCGCAGAGGTTATGCCAGCGTGTGGCTTCCGGAGAGTCTCGGACGCGAAGTGTTTACCGAGCTCACCGCCCTGGTCATGAGTAGCGAACGCATCCGGATCGGGACTGGTATCGTCCCCGTGTTCGCTCGTTTGCCAACCGTCGCTGCAGCGGCCATGAACACCGCAGCAACCCTCGCCCCTGGCCGGGTCATTCTCGGGCTAGGTATTGGTCATCGCCCCGCGATGGAGGCGGGGCATGGGGTGACGTTTTCCCGACCTTTCCAGCACACTCGAGAGTTTGCTACCATCGCTCGGCAACTCTTACGTGAGGGCGAGATCTCGTATACCGGTGAGATCTATCAAATCAAGCATTTCCAATTTGACGCCCCGCCTCCCCAACCGGTACCGGTGTTTTTGGCTGCCCTGCGGCCACAGATGTTGCAACTGGCCGGTGCAGTGGCAGATGGGGTGTTGATGAATTGGGCTTCACTGGACTATATTCCCGAGGCGATTGCCCATATCCGGCAAGGCGCTGAAGCGGCCGGCCGTCCTCCCGATGACATTGAGATCGCCTGTTATCTACGCACATGTGTGACCGATCAGCCCGAGGTGGTGGAAGCTGCTTGCCGGGCACAACTAGCCCGCTACGGTTCGATGACCTACTACCAAAAGTATTTTGAGCGTATTGGTTTCGCCGACGAGGCCACGATGATGGCTGAGGCATGGCAGCGGGGTGATCGCGAAACAGCCGTGGCGGCGGTCACTTTGCCGATGATTCAAGCCACGACGATCTACGGCTCGGCGGAGACTTGTCGTCAACGGCTACAGGCTTATCGTGAGGCGGGTATACAACACCCTATCATCGCACCGTTCCCGATCGGCGAGCCTATTCAGGAGACGTTTGTCCGTACCATTGAAGGATGTATGGCGGCCGATTAAGGCCGATTAACACAAGTTAACAAACCTGTTATACTGCGGCCTACGGCAACCATGATGATTTGTGGAGGCTTGACCTCGTGAAGAATGGTGGCGCTATGGCCTGGTGTATGGAGATCTGGAGTGTGCAGCATGGAAGTGATAGAAGCGTTAAAACTTGTCCGGTCTTGTATTCAGGAGTTACACGGTTATACGCCCGGTAAACAGTTGGCCGGCGGTGGTTATATCAAGCTCAACACCAATGAAAATCCGTATCCGCCTTCGCCGCGCGTGGCGGAGGCGCTGCAGAGTGTAGAGGTCGCGGATTTACGGCTCTACTCCGACCCCGTTGCGACGCCACTGCGGTTGACTGCCGCACGAATGTTTGGTTGTGAGGTCGAACAAGTGATTGCGGGCAACGGCTCGGATGACATTTTGACCATGATTTTCCGCACGTTTCTCGACTCGGGTGACGTGGTGGCCACTGCGGCCCCGAGTTACTCTCTCTACAGTGCCTTGAGCGCGATGCAGGCGGCCCGGTTTGTAGAGGTTCCGATGGGACCGGGCTACACGTTGCCGCTAGACCTCGATGCACATGGCGCCAAACTGCTGTTGATTGTAAATCCCAATTCCCCAACTGGGGTCCTCTTTTCGCAGCAGTCCCTGCGGTTGTTGTTGGACAAGACGCAAAGTATTGTGCTGTTAGATGAAGCCTATGCGGAATTCGCCGGTGAAAGTGCGATTGCACTGCTTGCCGACTATCCGCATCTCATTGTGACCCGGACCTTTTCAAAGTCGTATGCGTTGGCGGGCTTGCGGCTGGGACTCGGCTTTGCCCATCCCGAGATGATTGCGCAGTTAATGAAGGTCAAAGATTCTTATAATCTAGACCGCCTCTCTATTGTCGCGGGCTGTGCGGCCCTGGAAGATCGGGAGTGGCTCGAGAAGACCACGGCCAAGATTGTCTGTACGCGAACGCGCCTGCTTGCCGAACTCGAAGCCATGGGGCTGCACGTGCCGCCGTCGCGCAGCAATTTTGTGTTTCCTCGCATTCCGGGCGGCCGTGCCAAGGCGGTTTTCGAGGCGCTCGAAAACCGCCGCATCCTGGTGCGCTATTTCGCCTCTTCGCCGAGGATTGCCGATTCACTACGCGTTACCGTGGGCACGGATGAAGAGGCCAATGCTTTTTTAGAGGCGCTCAAAGAAATCTTGCAGGTGAAGTGAGGAGATGAGCCTCTGGCAGGATAGGTGTGGCGACAAGCTGGGGTCGGCATGGGGATTCGTGCCAATGCGCCAGCGTTCTTGTGTCATGTTATCACTGAGTACGGCACGGTCAATTTGCTCGGCAAGTCGCAGCGTGAGGGAGCAGAATTGCTCATTTGCTGAGATTGCCTATCCTGGATGGCTCAACGGTGAGGCTGCCAGCCGGACACTTTATTGTCGTCCCCGAAGGGCGCCTTAGATACCATCCGGCCAGTTTTGCACTTTAACGCGACCAAAGAAACATGAGAATCCCAAAGATGATGGCAAAATTAATATAATCAAGGATGTTATTCTGAAATCCCGCCTTTTGCATTGGCGATCTCCTTCGTTGTTTTGGTCATGATCATGCCAAAAAGGCGTTTTAATACTGTATTACATCTCTTACAGCGAACAAGTGTAAAGTAATTTGTCTTAAACTTCCAGGAATTATTTGGACCCCCTGCTGCCGATTCTGGCTTGATGCCAGCCCTGTGGCCATGATGTCAGTCCCTTACTAAGTCTTCCACTCTGCGACTCCTCACCTCCCGTGCCTATGGCGTCAAGTCATGGGACTCTCGCCAGCCCTGAGCTATAATTGCGTTAAGAAATACCACATTTTCAAAGCGCCTATCGCAATGACGAAAAGCCCTGTTAAACAGATATGGAAAGGAAGCTTATGCCGGTCAGGTCGGGAACTGAATATGTCGCAGGGCTACAGGATGGGCGGGATGTCTGGTACCGAGGTGAGCCGGTCGAGGACATCACTGTGCATCCCGCTTTTGGGTCGTGTTTGCAGACGGTGGCACAGTTGTTTGATCTCCAACACCATCCCGCCTACCGACAGACCCTGACTTATCCATCACCTCAGACGGGCGAGCCGGTGGGGCAATCGTTTCGTATGCCACGCGGCGTTGAGGATTTGGTATTGCGGCGATCGATGCTTGACGTATGGGCTTCGGCTACGGGGGGGATGCTCGTTCAGAGTCCGGATTACGCCCACATTGGTCTGATGGCATTGGCCTCGGCTCGGGATATCTTAGCCACTGGCGATCCGCGTTTCGGCGTGCACACTCTGCGGTATTATGAGCAATGCCGTGAACAGGATTTGTGTGTCGCCCATGTGCCTGGGGTCTCCGTGCCCCAGCCGCCCGAGACTGCAAGGCCTTCGATCGCCGCGTTTCGGGTAACGGCATCGCGATCAGAAGGGTTATTGGTTAGCGGCATGTGCCAGCCTGCACCGCTAGTCTTGGTCGCCGATGAACTCCTCATCTGCGGCGGTATGGGGTTAAAGTCCGGACAGGGGCAACAGGCGCTGGCGTTTGCGCTACCGGTGGCCACCCGGGGGATTTCACTCGTCTGCCGGGAAGTACATGGCCGTAGCAACCACTTCAATCACCCGCTTGCAGCTCGTTTGGAGATGCCGGACTGCGTGCTCGTGTTTGAAGAGGTCCTGGTTCCCTGGGAGCGGGTGTTTTTGTCGGGCAATGTCGATCTGCACAACCGGTTGATGACCGAGACCGGATTTTCCACGCAAGTGGGCCACCAAGTATTAACTCGTCAGGTGGCCAAAACCATGTTGTTGCTAGGCGTTGCCGAACAATTGAGCCGGATGATAGGCATTACCGGATTGCTTCATGTGCAAGCTGAATTGGGTGCACTCATCACCACGTTTGAGGCCATGCGGTCTTGTTTGCGTCGAGCCGAGGTCGACGCGATGCCTGGGCCGGGTGGCGTGTGGATGCCCAATGGCCATGCCATTAGGGCTGGGCAACGCCTGTTTGCGGGATTTCACCCCCGCATGGTGAAAATTGTGCAATTTTTAGGCGCTGGCGGTGCTTCGATGCTCTCATATCAGGCAGACCTTGAGGGGCCGATGTCAGAGGCGATTACCAAATATGATCGAGGTGCGGGTGCTCCGGCGGATGAACGGATGCAGCTATTCCGTTTGGCCTGGGATATGGTCGGCGATGGTTTTGGCATGCGTCAACAGCTTTACGGGTCGGATGTCCCTCCCGATGTGGTACGCACCATGGCCGGCGATTACCAGGGCTACGATTTGCAAGCTGCAGTGGCGCGTGCCCAGGCGTTCTTAACCCCTTCTGATGTCAATACCCATCCAATTGCATCGTGATGTGTCTGGCAGAGGGTTGGGGCGCGGCACCTCACTTGGGGATCATTCGTCACGCTACAGTAGTTTCAAGTTGTGAAGTCGATGACCATAGCTCCATTGGTATCGGGTTGTACGGTGCGCATCTCGCAGGTCACGCCATGCTGGTGAAACGTCTCTCGCAAAATGGTTGCCACGGCCTCGGTCCCATGTTGGACAAACGCGATCAGAGTCGGTCCTGCGCCACTGAGGGCCACACCGAGTGCCTTGGCTTCGTAGCCGGCTGCAATGGCCTCCATCATCCCTGGCACAAGCAGTGAACGATAGGGTTGATGGAGCTGATCCTCCATAGCGATAGCCAACCAGTCATAGCGCTTTTCGTACATTGCGGCGACGAGCAGGGCAGTTCGGCTACCGTTAAACACCGCATCATCGTGGGTAATTTGAGATGGCAGAGTAGAGCGGGATTGCGCTGTCCCAAGTTCAAAACCCGGAATGGCGAGAACGATTTCAAGCTCGGATGGACAGGGTAGATTGAGATAGCGATGGGTGTCGCCAGTTTTGTAGGAGAGGGTCAGTCCCCCTATGAGGGCTGGGGTGACGTTATCGGGGTGTCCCTCGATCTCGATGGCCATTTCTAGTAGGGCGTTGCGATCGAAGGGCTCTCCGACCATCGCATTGGCAGCCACGAGGCCGCCGATGATGGCAGAAGCGCTACTGCCGAGCCCCCGTGCCAGGGGTATGCCGATGTCGAGTTCGAGATGTAACCCTTGTGGGGCAAATCCGACTTCCTTAAAAAGTCGGCAAGCCGACTGTAAGACTAAGTTGTCGCGATTGGCTGGCATCGTCAAGGTCGTCGGCACACTCACCGACCATTGCGAGGCCGTTGTCCAGCGAAGGCTAAATGTGTTGTAGAGCGCAAGCGCCATACCAAAAATATCAAAGCCACTGCCGAGGTTTGCCGTCGAGGCCGGCACGCGTACCTGCACGTATCGGTAAGTTGGGGTGATTGCATCCATCAGTGCGTCCTTGCTGTACGGTTATCGCATGTCGGTGAGCTAGTGTAGCGCAGTCCCAATCACCGAAGCAATGGCCACCTTCGCGGCGAGATGCCGCCGCCTGTCTAAATTCTCCACTTGCTCTCTCCTGCCACACCACGGTATTCGCATTGCCTGTTCTCTCTAAGTGTAGTAGAGTACCCCTCCATTGTATAAAACATGCAGGTATTGTGCTTTGTGGGATCAGACATGGCGACCATCCAATCTGGAAAACATCTGCCGCCTCCGCTGAGGATCGCATGGTCTCATCTGCCCCCGACGATGAAGTGGGGCTTTCGCCGCGCTCAAGATGTTTCTCTGCTGTTGACGCGTTCCTATCGAGGCTTAATCCGAGCCCTAAATTGGTGGGATGCCATCGATGAGCATTTCTATCTGGGTGGTGCGTTGATGTTTGACGATCTCGAGCGCTTGCAGCGCCAGGGGATTGAGGCTATCGTCAATCTGTGTGCAGAGCGCCGAGATGATGAGCAACGGCTTGCAGAATCCAACATGACCTACTTGTGGCTACCCGTACTCGATATGTGTGCACCCTCTTTTGAGCAAATCGAGCAGGGCATGCACTGGATTCAATATCAACTGCAACGCCATCATGTGATCTATATTCACTGCGCTGCAGGTGTCGGGCGATCGGCCACAATGTTGGCGTGTTGGTATGTCTATCACCATGGGCTAAGTGTGATAGAGGCCTTGCGGCATATCAAATCAAAACATCCCCAAATGTCTTTAACCCGACGACAAGTACACCGGTTAAACGCGTTCGCCCAATCGCTTCAACACCGAGCCCCTAAGGGTGTCTCGCACTAAGGCCGTTCCCTTCGCCCGTCTGCCACGCCCAGATTGTTTAAAGTAATCGCAGGTTTTCCACTGCAGTGGAAAACCTGTTGAAAAGCACCCTGTGTTTCACGTGAAACCCGATCAAAGAACCACCCTCGTCGAGTTAATTTTAAGTGTCTTGTGATATTCTATACGAGTAGGCGATGAAGGTTCTCACGCTCCCATTTTCGGGCCTTTTGGTAATGTCGATATTCTCGCTCTGCCTGTTGGAAGGCGGGTGGGTGATTGTTCCAGCGTCCATGGATGCGTATCGCCGGCACAAGCTGATGCAGCATTTCGTGAAAAACCACACTCTCGACAAAATAATCTGGCACAAATGACTGATCGAGGAGCCTGTGGATACGAATGACTCTCTGTCGGCGATCATAGACACCAAAACGGATCGAGGTCCGCTTGCGTTGTAATGACATTCGCATCCACGTCATGCCGACTTGCACCCGATGGTTAAAATATTGCTGATTCAAATGCTGATAGATGGCATCGAGATCGACATATCGCCCCTGGCTTTGGAGGATCGGGCCAGGTCGTCTAGGTCTCGGGGGATGCCGAATCAACGCTTGCTGCTGGTTGATGAAGGTTTGCAACACATCCTTAGCCGTTTGATTTTTGCTCTGAATATACGCAGCCAGGGCTTGCCAAACACTCTCTGGGGCGACTTGAAACATATGATGCAAGCGCAATTGATAGCCCGTTGCCGAACGTCTTGTGACCGAAATCATTGAGATGCGATTATCCGTCCAGGTGAGGGCAATTCGGCTTGCGAGACGGGCTTCCAGCCACTGCTGCCGTACCACATCCGCAGAGGCGCCCGGCTTGTCTACTGGGTTCACTCGACATTCCTTTTTTCGGGAAAGAAGCTAGCGAATGATCTACGCATCACTTTTCTAAGGGTAATGTAGATACTGCAGGTTTTAAACCGCATCGTGCACAAACCGACAAGTGTTCATCCTCAGCTTGGTGCTTGGCAACCGATGATAAAATTTCCCCCGCCACGATGCGTTGCTGGCCCTCACACCACCCACATGGCTCCTCAAAAAGAGACTGAGCATGTAACACGGCAATGAGTTCAGCCTCCTCATCATACCGTAAACGGCCAGCTTTTCGAAAACGTTGCGCCAGCACGTCAAGACGTTGCGACCGGTAGGATGCCGATTCGGTATAAACCATTTGAATCGCAGTATTGAGCCGTTGCTCAGCACGGCGCCGGAAGCGCTCGAGGAGGTAGGCGAAGAGAAACGGAAAGGCAAAAATGGAAACCACCGCATAGACCAAAATACCTATAAACAACAGCGCATTTGCACTGATACGGCGAAGGACTCGGAGGGTCCTCGACCCTAAGCTCGGTGGCGCCCCACAGGCGTATAGAGTGTGTAAATAATGGGCCGCAGCATCAGGGTTAAGCCGGCCGGCGGCTATTGTTTGGCTCCCATCCGGAAAAGGATCGGCGGTGCGTAGAAGCGCTTGGAGCCCCTGCCGCGTGGTCGCGCACGGCGCCTCAAGCAAACGCTGTCCTAAGACCCCTGATACCATTGGGCTGGCAAAAGACGTCCCACTGGCGATACCGCCGTGTTGAAGGGGACGCGAGACATAATGGAGGCCCGGTGCACAAAGACTCACCCAAGGACCAAAGTTGGAGTATGCGGCCTTGGTCTTGCGATATCGCGAACTTGAGCAGATGCCAAGCACTTCATCAAACGCTGCTGGGTAAAAGGGTTTCGAGGTATTATCGTTTCCAGCAGAGGCGATGATCACCGCTCCCATGGCTTGCAATTTGCGCATGGTATCGTGCATGACCGCGTTGTAGGTATATGTGCCCCAGCTCAGATTGATGATCACAGACGTCGTTTGATCCACGCCTCGAACGATCTCCAGAACGTGTTCGAGGGCCAGCTGTAATCTGGGTGTGCTCATATTTCCGTGAACGTTGATAGGTCTGACCTCACATGACCCACAATACTGCCGAATGACACTGTGCACAAGTTCCCCATGAGCCTCAACCTCATCCATAGAATCCACCACCAACACGAGGACGTGCTGCAGCGACTCTAACCGCTCTTGCATTGGCACTGATGACGTCCAGTATCGTTCGGGCAGGTTCAGGGTCACCATACCAAGGAAACCGATGGCAAGGAGTCCTGCCCATAAACAGTGGAGGGGACGCGGAAGGCGAGAGGTGTCATCCGATTCCATCTATCTGCGACCTACTCTCTATGAACTCAAGTTGACCTATTCTACCGATAACCGGTCTCCCATTATACGCATTGCAAGATCTGTAGCCAACTCCACCTAGTATAGGACTGAGGCAATGGAGTTGCCAAGGGGAGTAGACGAAGTCACCAATAACGTGTATAAAGGAAAAAAAGGTTATTATTCTAACCCTATGATCACCACCAAGCCCATGGTCGCAGAGGAAAATAATGGCTCCCCTACAACGAAGTTTACTCATTCTTTTCACGCTTTCTCTACTCATTAGCGGTTTTGGCTACGATCCGTTATCGAGTTTGGTCCCCGGGATTGCCCCGTTTATGCTACCGGGGCTATGCTTGGCCGCGCTCGTCTTGATCCTGATGCAGAATATGGCATCGGCCCAGCAGCAGTGGCAACAGGGCAACCGCGAGATCACGCGTGCCCTGCAAGTCGAAACGGAGACGAGGGCCCTGCGATTTGATGAGATGCAGCGACGGCTAAACCGGCTTGGCGCCACCACCCAAAATTTAAAGACATCGCAAACGGAACAGGCATCGTTATTACCCGCCAGAGTGTCGATTTTGCAAAAACGCTACGATGATGCCATTCAATGGCTTCAAGATGCCGTCGATCAGCATCCCGAGAGTTCGGAAGTGCGCTGGTTACTGGGCGAGGCCTTGGTCGGGAACAAACGTCATGCTGAAGCTCTACCCCACCTGCGAGCAGGGTTGGTAGAGGAGGATGTGCCTCGCCTGTCATTGATCGCTCAATGTGAACAGGGTTTAGGCTACTATACCGATGCCGAAAAACATCTCCTGAGACTCATCGAGATGCGGGGCGACCTGCGCCAACAGGATCTGGTTGCCCTAGGCGTGGTGCAAAGCGAACTGGAACCGCAGCGGGCGGTCGCCACGTTGTCGCAGGCATTGGAACTGAATCCGTTTAACAGCGCAGCTCGCTATCAGTTCATCGATCTCCGCATGCGTCTGGGTGCCTATGACGAGGCGATTGCTCTAGCCAGCGATGGCCTGGCGCGCAATCGTGCCGATATTGGCTGTTACGTGAGCCGGGCAGATGCACGGTTCCGCCGTGGCGAGGTGGAGGATGAGCAGGCGATCCTCAACGATCTGGCGTCTGCGCAGGCAAAAAACCGTCGGGATTATAACATCTATCGTCTGCGCGGCGCCCTTCATCAACGCCGGGCCAGCCGGGTCGAAAAAGTAGTCGAGTGCCAACATGTCCTGCAAGAAGCCATCGTCTCCTATGAAGAGGGTTTGAGTCATGTGCCACCGAAATTCCAAGCCCATCTACTGGCTGCAGAAAGCCGAGTCTTTCTCCAACTAAGCCGCTTTGAAGAGGCGGTCAAAGCCGCACAGCAAGCGGTTCAGCATGCTTCAGGGCATGTCAGCAACCATCTTGCCCTGGCCTTGGCTCAGCTTGCCGCCGGCCAGTGGCATGCCGCCGTCCAAGCGGTTGATCAGGGCATGCCGCGGGCCGGTTGGGGCGGCCGCATTTGGCTGACCGCTATCGATATCTTTGCCAGCACATGCGCAGGGGTTGACCCCAACAAGCTGAGGCCAAAATGCGCCATCCTGGCCCATGAGCTCTCCGGAGATCAACGCCGTTTTGAACTGAGTGACACGTGGAGTGTCGCACGCGAGGCGTTAAGCCACAAGCAAACGAATGCCGGCAAACGCGGTCAAATGCTGATCCATGATACCATAGGTCTCCTTGAACACACGCTGTCGCCCCAAGATTACCAGCAAACTTGGGGCGAAGCGCCGAAGGCAGATGACGTCGCCTAGCACTGAGGAGAAGCCTGGCTTTGACCGCGTTTGTCGAGGGCTCATCGACCTTTCGGGCAGCCACGAGATGGGTTTGGATAAGGCGTCCGGTCGCATTTCTTTTCCGAAAGTCGGTACACCCTAGCAAACTCGGAGCAGGGATGCACCTGCCTGCAACGCCGCTTCCCATGGCCCCGACTGAGCCACAAGGGTGGCAAACGCGATGGGTGGGGTAGGACTGGACCGCTCAATTGGCAAGGCCAGGTGCCACCACCCCACATCGTGCCAGGCCGACTGCTTGTAACCGACCTGGCGATAGACCCCAACGGGCCGAAAACCGAGCGCTTCATGCAGGCCGACGCTGCCTGGATTGGGTAACGTAATGCCTGCGTAACAATTGTGGAATTGCTGTAACGCCAACAGCCCAAAAAGGGACGTACACAAGGCTCGCCCGATGCCCGTGCGACGCATGCCGTCCCGAATGTAGACCGAGACATCCACCGACCACTGATAGGCGGCCCGGGCGCGGTGCCGGGTGGCGTAGACATAACCCCACACTTCCCCCTCACGAGCGCACACCAACCATGGCCACTGCAACATGGTATCTTCGAGGCGTTGCTGCATCTCAGGTACGGTAGGCGGAGCGAGCTCGAACGAAATCGCCGTCTCTCGAACTATCGGGGCATAAATGTCGAGAATGGCCGCAGCATCTTGAGCGGTTGCGACACGGATCACGGTGGCCATACATGGACTCCTTCTATCACCTAGGCACTCCGGTACACCCATATTCCAACACGTAAAACGTCTCGTACGTTGTAACATATGCCACCATGCAGGTATATGAGCCGCATGCAGTTGTCACATGGTATAGAGTTGCACTTGGCGAACAGTTTGGGCATCATGGCCATCGTGAGGCGATCAAAAACGGCAGGTGGACAAATAGAATGCACCATCTGACCACTTCGGCGTTTTTGCAAGAGGCAAAAGATGGGCATAACACGTTACGTTGCCGGTAAGCGACCAAAACCTCGGCCATCATATTGGAGGCCTACACATGAACGAGAGCAATGGACCTTTGAACGGCATTCGCGTCATCGATTTGGGACGCCATCAGGCCGGTCCACGTTGTGCTCAAGTATTGGCCCGCTTAGGTGCGGAAGTCATCAAAATTGAGCGCTTAGGCGGTGAAGAAACCCGCTACCACGCCCCGTGGGTACGCAAACAAAGCGCCTACTGGGTGCAGTACAATAGCGGCAAAAAAAGTGTGAGCATGGACTTGCGCCAGGAGGCGGCCAAAAAAATCCTGCGCAAGTTGGTGAAACAATCTGACGTGGTGGTGCAAAACTTCCGCCCCGGCACGATGGATAAAATGGGCTTTGGCTACCCTGTGCTCAGCGAGCTGAATCCTGAAATCATTATGGTCAACGTCTCTGCCTACGGTCAGTTTGGCCCCTATAGCGAGAAAATTGGCTTTGACCCGATCGGCCAGACCATGTCTGGTATTGCCATGGTCACAGGCCGGGAAGGCATGCCGCCGATTCGGGCTGGGGTACCGATTATCGATCGCACGACCGCCTTACACGCAGCCATAGGCACCTTGGCCGCTCTCCACGAGCGTACCCTTTCCGGACAAGGCCAGACTCTAGACGTCTGTTTAGCCGACTCGGGATACAGTTTGACCGAGATTCCCATCACCGCTTATCACGGTGCCGGTACCGAGCCCAAACGGGGCGGTGGCGGTAGCGCTCCGCCCAGCGGCGAATACCCATGTAAAGATGGCTGGATTTTGCTCGCTGCTGGCGATCAGCACCATTGGCATCGCGTCTGCAGCGCCCTCGACAAACCGGAGTGGGTGGATGACCCACGCTTTTCTACACGTCACGAGCGCAGCCGCAACGGCGAAGTCGTCAACGCCCTCGTGAAGGAGCTCATCGCCCCGCTGACGATGCGCGAAGCGATTGACCATTTCACTCAACACGATGTCGTGGCAGCCCCGGTGAACACCATTGCTCAAGCCGCTGCAGATCCCCATCCGTGGGAACGGCGAGTCATGGCGGAAGTGCCTGACTTTTTGGCCGGCTCGATTGCGGTTTCCGGTGATTTTTGGCATTTTGGCCGCACCCCGGCAGTGGTCGGTACGACGCCGCAGGTGGGCGAACACAATGAGGAAATCTTGGGAAACCTGTTGGGTTACTCTGAAGGCGAGATCGCCGAGCTGTATGACCAGAAGGTGCTAGGCAACTGGGATCACTACGACGACGTGCCTGGGTAAGATCGGGATTTGATTACCGCTTTGGCCACTTTGGGTGCTCCGGGATTACACCTCGGCTCGCCCGGGTGGCCTTAGAGACCTTGGCGGCCTCGCGCTTATGCCTGGGTCACCGTCTCCGGCGAGCGCAGAGGAATGAACCATAACGCACACGCCGAGATGGCAAAGATGGTCGCAATGTAATAAAAGACAGGCTGAGGTGCTTCCGGCCGATATAGCCACCCAGCAATGACTGGGGAGGGGGCACTGAGGGCTAAGCGCGAGGTCGCTGAGGTCTAACACGTCTTTAGCGTAGAGAGCAATTACCGCAGTAAACGCCCCAAACGCCATCCCTCGCAAACCGGCCACGATCACTACCCCCCAGAGGGGGCCATTCTTCAACATTTCCCTGGTATAAGTGAGTTGCTCGGACAACGTGGTCGACACCTCAGGATCCCCAATATCTCGACCAATATTGCGAAAGGCCCAAAACACCACAAAGGTCAACAGAAGCGGGATAATCGCATAGATGGTAATGATGCCGCGCCACACCAGTACCGCTAATAGCAGTCCGGTTACCTCGGGTCCAACAATATCGCCGATGTTGCCACCTATCCCATGGATGGATAGGGCAAAACCGCGCCGCTCCTCAAACCGATGGGACAAGGCCGCGGTGACCGGTAAATGCCATAACGAAGATGCCGCAGCCACAATGGCCATACCCAACAGAAGCAAGGGATAGATTGGGGCCAGCCCGACAATGAGCCAACCGATGCCAAAGGCCACGGTACAAAGCGTCATAACCAGCGCCCAATGGCGCTTGAGGAGATCCATGGCCACACCGCCGGGCAAGTCGATTAAGCCGGACGCGAACTCTTGGATGGCGGTGATCGAGGTGGCTTGCACGTCGGTAAGTCCCATGGCATCGCGCACGTTCGGCAACAACACGAGCAAACTCTGGCGAAAGGCATGAAACAGCGCATGGGCTGCGGTGAGACCAGCAAGAATGAAACTGCTCCGCTGTCGGATGTCAGAAGGTTGACCAGGTACCGCTCCGGATGGTTGCATGGCGACCTCGCTGCTATATGCTGTTCGAGTGTTAGAGTCGGAAAGCAGATTCCCGAAGTAGGCAATAGCATATTAGGTCGTCATCGTAAAGCCCGTGCGGCGTTTGCTCTGGGGGCTCCAAATCATGTTCCGTGTGCAGGATAAACTCACAGATGCGCTTCCAGCTCAGCCAATGTTGCCCGATCCACCTGCACTGCGGGATAGGTGAAATCATTTTGCTGGGCATAAACGAGCGCCATTCGCATGAAAAATGCGGCAGCTTCACGATCTCGTTGCAACAATCGGACATGTCCAAATGCACTGATTGTGGGTGGGTCCGTCGGCATCATGGACAGCAGCTCGATGAAATACTGCTCGGCTTCATCAAGCAGCGGATCCGCAGGTGGATGCCGGTCTTGAATCGCTTCCCAATGCTTCAGAATGTAGGTATGCATCGGATGATAAGCACGCAGGGAGACGAGACTCGGATGCGGCGCCAAGAGGAGACGATGGGTCGCGATGAGACCATCGAGCTGCTGTTTCAGGGCCGCCATACCCGCCCGGTCGCGGCGGTACCAACAGGCACAGATATCTTGTTGCATGCGCAAGATGGGCTCTAGCGGTCTCGATAATGCGGCGGGCGGACGCGGCGTCACGTAGACGATGGGATTTGCTGTATTTGGTGCGCCTTTAACGGCGCTGATGAGACGTTCCGGGTGCTTGGGGTGCGACCGGCGTAGATCTAAAAACACGGTGGTCTGCAAACAGGGGGGTAAAGGCGTGACATCCAGAACACAGGGCACAATGAAGCGGTCTTCGTAAAACGCCACGAGCCACGCGACATTGACGTGGCGCGATTGCGATGCAGCTGCAGACCATAGCAGAATCAAAACCCGGCTCTGACCGATGGCTGCCCGGCGCTCTCGACTGAGTAAAGTTTCGGTTTGGCCCCTCGCCCCGTCCACCCCGATCCGCAGCCGCTGGCGTTTCAACACCTCTACCAACTGAGCTGCCACTGGGTAGTCTTCCGTCGCGTGGGTAATCCACGCATGTCGTAAACGGCTCACGATTTATCTTTCACAACATGCACGCCATCGATAAAAATCGTCCCATATACAGCTATATGCGAGATGCGAGTATCGATCGCCTATTTTAGAAGTCAGAACAGCATAAATAAAAGTTTACATGACGTATAAATCCTATATATCTGCTAAATTCTGCATATATAGAACCTCATATAGCTAAATGAAATGCAAACAAAAATATTTATGGGGTGATGGTAAAAGATATCTTAACATATTTTTACGACAGGAAGTTAAGATTGCCGTGGGAATTCTGTGTGCGTCGAGATAAATCGGATGTGTTCAGCGGCAAATAGACCCGCCAAGGGTAAGCACCAGGAGCCTTAACAAGCCGGACGTCCAGGAGACGGGGGACGATTTGGCCGACAGCGAGCCCATAGAACAGAATGCCTACCTGGCTCGTGTCAATCGAGCCGCTGCCGATTGTGATGGTGACGTGGATGATGATGGTGTGCCTGATGATACGGATAATTGCGCCCTCGTTGCGAACGTCACACTGGTAGATGTAGATGGAGACGGTATCGGGGATGCTTGCGACAGCGACCTCGACGTGGACGACTTCGACAATGTCAGCGACAACTGTCCGCTCACTGCCAATGTTACTCAGACGGACAGCGATGGCGACGGGGTCGGTGATGCCTGTGACAATGATGTCGATGGCGACGATTGCTCCCCCTACAAAGTTGCAAGCTTTTTTTTTCGGGGTTCGATTCGCCTGGAAAGGAATCGACCCGAAACACGACTTGGACTTGCTCTAAACCGACCTCGACCCGTCTGACCAGCGCCCGGATGATCTCACGTTTTTTGGCCCATTCGAGGTCATCGAGGTGGCGCCCCACTTGGGCGGCAAAATCGTCTATACGACTCACGATCAGGTGCATTTCACGCTGAAGTAATTCCTCGTCAGCCAGGGCCTCGCACTGCTCTTCGATATGGGTAATCCGCTGGCGAAGCCGTGTCACACGGGGCTCAAATTCGTCTTTTTCAATTAACCCCTCCGTATAACTATCAATGAGGCGCACTAAACCTTGCCGCAATTTGCCCACTTGAGCCTCTAAGGCGCTCCTTTCTTGATGTTGCCCCTCGCCGCTGGCTTGTTGGCGACGCTCAAATTCTTGCGTCAGGCGCTCGGGCCTTGCCAACAGGGTGCAGACCTCATGCCACACCGCCAGTTCCAAGCGATCCGTGCGCACCTGCGTATTGGGGCAGATACGCTCACCGCCAAAGCGATAGGCATCCGTCCCTAAACAACGATAATAGGCATAGGCACGCGGCCGGTTCTTGCGGGCACTCGGGCTCAGCGGTTTGCCATAGAAGGCATAGCCACAGTGTTGACACTGGAGCAGGCCCTGAAGCAGATACCGGGCGCCACGACTTGACTGCCGGGCATGCTGGCGATTTTCTTCGAGCTGGGCTTGCACCGCATTAAAGACGTCCGGATCGACGAGAGCTGGCACGGCAATGCGAATCCAGTCTTCACTCGGGACGTC
>Ga0214472_10003484_pt1 | contig 16627 bp, 17 predicted proteins | sample RVTome_6_FD_207662 | JGI IMG/M metagenome (GOLD analysis project Ga0214472, IMG submission 207662) | Soil microbial communities from uranium-contaminated site in the Upper Colorado River Basin, Wyoming, United States - RVT140D175 | ecosystem: Environmental > Terrestrial > Soil > Contaminated >... | reverse complement strand
CGAGGTCCGCCCAGTCGTGCCCGGTCGAGAGGTCGTCGAGAACGGTGACGGCGTGCCCGGCGTCCACGAGGCGCTCGACCGAGACCGAGCCTACGTATCCGGCGCCGCCGGTCACGAGGATGCGCATGGCGGAAGGATAGGGGCCCAGGCGTCGACCGGGTCAGCGGCGCCAGATCAGGCGCAGTAGCTGGTCGAGCCACGACCGGCGGGTCGGGGCGGGAGGGGCGGGGGGCGCTGCTTCGGGCTCGGGCGTCGTTGCTGACTCGGGCCGGAGCGCGACCGCCTCGAGCCGCTCGATCATCCGCCTCGCGGCCGCATTGTCCGGGTCGATCTGGAGGGCCCGGCGCGCCGCCTCGAGCGCCCCGGCGTCGTTGCCCCGGGCCGTCGCGACCTCCGCCAGGCCCACCACCGCGATCGCGTTCCGCGGGTCGGCCTCGGCGACCTGGGAGAAGAGCCGCTCGGCGTGATCGAGATCGCCGGTCGCGAGCATCCGCTCCGCGGCCAGGAGGAGCTCGATCATCGGTCCTCCGTGAGCATCGCCTGGGCGAGGAGGAGGAGCGTCGGCCGGTCGTTGACCGACGGGTCGGCGATCGCCCGCTCGAGGAGCTCGTCGAGGATCCGCCCGAGCGTCGGCCCCTGGGCGAGGCCCAGCTCGGCGATGAGGTCGTTGCCGTCGATGGCGAGGTCGCCCCGATCCAGCACGACGTCGCCCTCGAGCTGCTCGCGGACCCGGCGGCGGAGCCCGTCCAGCTCGTGGCCGCCCGGCGCCTGTCCGCTGCCGACGTTGTCGGCCTCGCGAAGGGCGAAGAGCGACTCCAGCGCGTCGCGCCCGATCCGCTTGATGAAGCGCCGGACGCCGGCGTCGCCCCAGGAGGGGTCGTACGTGAACATGTGGTGACGGACGAGGTGGACGACCCGCTCGGCCACGGGCCGCGGCGTCCGCAGCCGGTCCAGGAGCTTCGCCGCGAGCTCTGCGCCGACCGTGTCGTGCTGGAGGAAGTGCCCGTCGGCCATCGTCGCGGGCTTGCCGATGTCGTGGAGCAGGGCGGCCAGCCGGACGACCGGTCGGTCGATCGGGACCGCATCGACCGTCCGCAGCGTGTGATCCCAGAGGTCGTCGCCCGGAATCTTGTTCTGGGGCACGCCGCGCTGGGCGGCGAGGTCGGGCGAGAGGACGGCGAGGATGTCCGTGGCGGCCATCAGCCGCAAGCCGACCGACGGCCGCTCGGCGCCGAGGAGCTTGTCCAGCTCGGCCGCGAGGCGCTCGCCCGAGAGGTGGGCGACGAGCCCGGCAGAGGCCTGGATCGCGGCGAGCGTGCCGGCCTCGATCTCGACGTCGAGCGTCGCGGCGAGGCGGACGGCCCGGACCATCCGGAGGGCGTCCTCCTCGAACCGGGTCCGCGGGTCGCCGACTGATCGCAGGATCCGGGCTTCGACGTCGGGCAGCCCGCCGTGCGGGTCGATGAGGGCCGGCGGCGCGGCGCCGCCTTCCCCGGGCGCGTCGGCGCCCCAGGCCATGGCATTGATCGTGAAGTCGCGGCGGGCGAGGTCGAGCTCGATGCGGTCGCCGAACTCGATCCGGTGTGGCCGCCGGAAATCGGCGTACTCGTGGTCCGTCCGGAAGGTCGTGATCTCGTGGACCTCGTGGACGTTACCGGTCTCGCGAACCGCGACCGTCCCGAAGCGGTTCTCGTAGACGGCGCCCGGGAAGAGCTCGACGAGGCGCTCCGGGAGGGCATCCGAGGCCATGTCCCAATCGTGCGGCTCGCGGCCCAGGAGGACGTCCCGGAGCGAGCCGCCGACGACGTAGCCGGCGTGGCCGGACGCCCAGAGGCGGCCGAGGATCGTCAGGACGGAGTCGGGCGGACGGATCTCCACGGGCCGGCCCCGGCCCCGGTCAGTTCCGCCCGAGGAAGAGGTACGAGCGCCAGGCCTCGTTCCGCTCGTCCGCGAGGTACGGCGTGAACAGCGAGTAGAGGTCGCTGCGCGGCTCGAACGGGGCGCGGACGAGGCGCATGCGTGCCTCGTCGAGGGTCTTGCTGCCCTTCCGGTGGTTGCAGCCCTTGCAGGCGGCCACGAGGTTGTCCCAGGTGTGGCTGCCGCCGCGATGGCGGGGCACGATGTGGTCGAGGGTCAGGTCGTGGGCCACCCGGCCGCAGTACTGGCAGGTGTGGCGGTCGCGGACGAAGACCTCGCGGCGCGAGAGCTTGACCCGGGGCCGGGGCCGGCGGATGTGGTGCTGGAGGCGGATCACGGACGGCGCGCGGAACTCGGTCCTGGGCGTCCGGATCATCTGGTGGTTGTACTCGAGCACCTCGGCCTTCTCGCCGAAGACGAGCCGAAATGCCCGCGGAAGGTTCGTCACGTTCAGCGGCTCGTAGTCCTGGTTCAGGACGAGGACGATGCCGTTCATGCGCGGGATGCTAGCAACGGACCGCCGCTCACGCTCGGCCGACCGGTCCGGGGTCAGCGGCGGCGGCGGGTCGGCCCCTCGACCCGCCGGTCGCCGGGTCCCAGCCGCCGGCCTGGCCGACCTTCGTCGCGAGGGGTCGCCCGAGGGTAGCAGCGGCAAATCGGGCGGCCGCCAGGACACCCTCCAGATCGACCCCGTGGGCCCAGCCCGAGGCGTCGAGGAAGTAGACGAGGTCCTCGGTCGCGAGGTTGCCGGCCGCCCCCGGTGCGTACGGGCAGCCGCCGGTCCCGCCGGCCGACGCATCGAAGCAGCGGACGCCGGCGTCGAGGCCGGCCGCCACGTTCGCGAGGCCCGTGCCGCGGGTGTCGTGGAAGTGGAACGCGATGCGATCCAGGGGGATCCCGGCGGCCCTCGCCGCGCCCGTGAGCGCCGCGACCTGGCCCGGCACGCCGACACCGATCGTGTCGCCGAAGCAGACCTCGTCGACGCCGAGGTCGATGAGTCGGAGGGCCACCTCGACGGCCCGGGCCGGCTCGACCGCGCCCGTGTAGGGGCAGCCAAAGGCGGTGGAAACGTAGCCGCGCCGCCACCAGCCGAGGTCGGCGGCCCGCCGGAGGACGGGGGCGGCGGCGTCCAGCGACGCCGCGACGGTCATCCCGATGTTGTGCTCGGTGAAGGCGTCGGTCGCGGCGGTGAAGACCGCGAGCGCCCGCGCGCCGGCGGCCTCGGCCCGGGCCATCCCCCGTTCGTTCGGGACGAGGACGGGGTAGCGGACGCCGGCTGTCGCGGGAAGGCGCGGCAGCAGCTCGTCCGCGTCGGCCAGCTGGGGGATCGCCCGCGGGGAGACGAAGCTCGTGGCCTCGATCTCGTGGAGCCCGGCCGCGACGAGGAGCTCGATGTAGCGGAGCTTCGCCTCGGTCGGGACCGCGGTGGCCTCGTTCTGGAGCCCGTCGCGCGGCCCGACCTCGTAGATCCGGACGGTGTCGGGCGGAGGTGGTGATCCAGGGTCCACGGCGGAGCCGGTCGAGGTCGGGCCGCTCGTCAGCCGAGCGGCGGGTCCATCGCCCGCTCGATCCGGGCGACGTGGACCTCGATGCGGGCGATCTCCTCCGAGGCCGCCGCTCGCTCCTCGCTCATGAGCGGCGCGGCGTCACGGCGGTGACGCGCCTCCCGATGGAGAACGAGCAGGGCCTCGCGGCTGTCGGGCAGCGGGGCGGGCGCGTGGTGGGTCTTCGCCTTCGTCGTGGCCATCTGGGAGAGGGTAGCGCTATGGCTCGAGGATCGCGAGCGTCTGGCCCCGCGTCACCTGGTCGGCGCGGCGGACGCGGAGCTCGGCGACGGTCCCCGCGAACGGCGCCGTGACGACATGCTCCATCTTCATCGCTTCGAGGGTGACGATCGGATCGCCCGCCTCGACCGCGACGCCGACGGCGACGTGGACCGCCAGCACGCTGCCGGGCATCGGGGCATCGACCTCGGCCGGGCCGCCGGCGTGGTGGGAGATGGCGGCTCGCGCCGCGCGGTCGACGTCCGGCGGCGGGGCGAGCCGGAACCCGACGCTCCGGCCGCCGACGTCGACGTGGGCGGTGCCGCCGGCAACCGCGACCTCGAGGGGATTGCCCGGGCGGTCGCCATTGGCCCGCGCGCCGAGATCGATGTCGCGTTCGGTGCCGTCGTCGGCGAGGAGGCGGGCCCGAGCCGGACCGTTGAGCCGCCAGCCACCGGCGCCGAGGGCCCGGGCGGCGATCGCCCAGGCCGACCCCGGTGGTGCCGTCCGCGAGGACCAGTCATCGGGCGGCCAGATTCGGTCGAGGGTGTCGATCCGGGCCTGGCCGTCGCGAATCACCGGCTCGCGGACGAGCCAGCGCAGGAATCGGAGGTTCGTCGTGATGCCCAGGACGAGGGTGGCGTCGAGGGCGGTCGCGAGGCGGTCGAGGGCCTCGCGGCGGTCGGCGCCGTGGGCGACGACCTTGGCCAGCATCGGGTCGAAGCGCCCGCCGATCTCGTCGCCCTCGTCGATCCCGGCGTCGACACGGATGCCCTCACCCGACGGCCAGTGCAGCCGCTCGACCCGCCCGGTCGCGGGCAGGAAGCCGTCCTCCGCGTCCTCGGCGTAGAGGCGGACTTCGACCGCGTGGCCGCCGTTCGTACGAGCGGCGTCGACCTCCGCCTGGCCGATCCCGAGCGTCTCGCCCGCGGCGACACGGAGCTGGTCGGCGACGAGGTCGCGCCCGGTGACGAGCTCGGTCACCGGGTGCTCGACCTGGAGGCGGGTGTTCATCTCGAGGAAGAAGACCTCGCCCCGGTCGGTCAGGAGGAACTCGCAGGTACCGGCGCTCGCGTAGCCGACCGCGGCGGCCAGGCGGAGCGCCGCCGCGCCCAGCGTCTCGCGCAGCTCGGGTCCGACCGCCGGTGACGGTGTCTCCTCGAGGATCTTCTGGTGGCGACGCTGGATGGAGCAGTCGCGCTCACCGAGGTGGACGCCGTTGCCGAGCCCGTCGAACAGGACCTGGACCTCGACATGTCGCGGGCCCTCGACGAGCCGCTCGAGGATCAGGCGCGGGTCGCCGAAGGCGGCGGTCGCCTCGCGGCGGGCCGAGGCGAGGGCATCGCCGAGCGTCGCCGTGTCGCGGACGACCCGCATGCCCTTGCCGCCGCCGCCGGCCGCCGGCTTGACAAGGATGGGATAGCCGATCGCCGTCGCGGCGCGCCTCATTGTCGTGTCGGATTGGGCCGCTCCGTCGTAGCCGGGGATCACCGGCACGCCGAGCTTCACGGCGAGCCGGCGCGCCGCGGCCTTGTCGCCCATCGCCCGGATCGCGGTTGCCGGTGGCCCGACCCAGCGGATCCCGGCTGCGACGACCGCCTCGGCGAAGTCCGCATTCTCGGCGAGGAAGCCGAAGCCGGGATGGAGGGCATCCGCGCCGGAGGCGCTGGCTGCGCCGACCACGGCCTCGATGTCGAGGAGGTCGAGGGCACCTGGTCCGGACGTCGCCGGGGTCGTGGCCTTGATGTCGAGCCGATCGCACGTACGCCGGATGCGCCGCGCGATCTCGCCACGATTCGCGACGAAGAGATGGCGGATCCCGGCGGTGCCGGATGTCGCAGCGGATTCTGATGCCCGTGGATGCATCATCGCGCCCGCCCCGGCCGCGCGGGGTGCGCCTGTCGCCCCGGCCGCGCCGGCCTCAACGGGTGCCGTGAACGCGTCTAACGCGTCAGACGCGACACGCCATCGGCCACCGACACGTCGGGCGGGCAGTCGCCCCAGGGCGATCCATCGCTGGACGGACCTCGTCGTTGCTCCGATCCGCCGCGCGGCCTCGCTCGGGCTCAGCTCGTCGTACAAAGTGGCGCGATTGTCGCAGATCGGTCGCGCCACAGCGGCCCGCTCCGGCAGGAGGGCCACGGGCGCGCCAGCGCCCGCGTCGACGGGGCTGCGCCCAGCGGGCGCGAATCCAGCACCAGTGAGCGTGGCCGAGACGCGAACTGTGCAGATTCGGTCGATTTCCGTGGGGTGCTCGTGCTCGTCGACCCGACATCCGCGCCTGTCAGGCACACCTCGGTCTGCCGAGCCTCCGACGAGGTCTCAGCCGTCCTCCGACCGCTCATCCCAGGCGGGCCGGCGCTTCTCGGCGAAGGCCCGGAATCCCTCCTGGGCCTCGGGGCTGGTGCGCTGCCGGGCGATGACCCGCGCCGTGTGCCACTTCGTCGACCCGTGACCGAGCCCGCGCACCTCTCGAACGATGGATTTCGCCGCCCGGGCAGCCGTCGGGCCTGCCGCCAGGATGTCCGTAACCGCCGCGTCGACGGCCGCATCGAGCGCCGCTTCACCCTCGACGATCTCGTGGACGAGGCCGATCCGGTGGGCGCGCGTCGCATCGAACCGCCGCCCGCCGGGGAAGAGGGCCCGGGCGTTCGACTCGCCAATCTTGGCGATGACGAACGGGGCGATGACCGCGGGCAGGATCCCCAGCCGCGTCTCGGTGAACCCGAACCGGGCGCCGGACTCCGCGATGACGAGGTCCGCGACCGCACAGAGGCCCATCCCACCGCCGAGCGCCGCGCCCTGGACCCTGGCGACGACCGGCACCGGACACGTGTCGATGGCCTCGAACATGTCGGCCATCGTCATGGCGTCCTGCTCGTTGCCCTCGACGTCGAGCTGCATCGCGGCCCGCATCCAGGCGATGTCGGCGCCGGCGCAGAACGACGGCCCGTCCCCGGCGAGGACCACGGCCCGGAGCGCCGCGGGCGCCTCTCGCGCCAGCCCCGCGAACGCCGTCACCAGCTCGGCGATGACCGAGGCATCGAAGGCGTTGTGGACGTCGGGCCGGGCGAGCGTCACCCGGGCGACGACGTCGCCGGGGCCGGATCGGGACAGACGCACCGCGGTTGCCATCGCCGCCCATCGTACGGGACGGACCGCCCGCCGAGACCCGGCGATGCGATCCGCCGATCCGGGGCAGACTGGCGCCACGAGCACGCGACAGGCACCACTGAGCAGGAGCCAGAATCAGATGCGGATCCTCGTCATCGGCGCCGGGGGTGTCGGGAGCGCGTTCATCCCAACGGCCCTGCGACGTTCGTTCTTCGAGCACATCGTCGTCGCCGACCATGACGTCGGTCGCGCCGAGGCGGCGGTTGTCCGCGCCGCCGACCCGCGGGTCTCGGCGGCCCGCGTCGACGCCTCGGACGCCGACGCCGTCGCCGCGCTCATCCGCGAGCATCGGATCACCCACGTCCTCAACGCCGTCGACCCACGCTTCGTCATGCCGATCTTCAACGGCTGCGCCGCGGCGAACGCCCACTACCTCGACATGGCGATGTCGCTATCGAAGCCGCACGCGGAGCTGCCCCACGCCCTGCCCGGGGTGAAGCTCGGTGACGAGCAGTTCGCCCAGGCGGCCGACTGGGAGGCGGCTGGCCGGCTGGCCCTCGTCGGGATCGGCGTGGAACCCGGCCTGTCGGACGTCTTCGCCCGCTACGCCGCCGACCACCTCTTCTCGGAGATCGACGAGGTCGGAATCCGTGACGGCGCGAACCTCGTCGTCGACGGCTACGACTTCGCGCCCTCGTTCTCGATCTGGACGACGATCGAGGAGTGCCTCAATCCGCCCGTGATCTGGGAGGACGGCGACTGGCACACGACGCCCCCGTTCAGCGAGCCCGAGGTCTTCGATTTTCCCGAGGGTATCGGCCCGGTCGAGTGCGTCAACGTCGAGCACGAGGAGGTGCTCCTCGTCCCGCGCTGGGTCAAGGCGAAGCGGGTGACGTTCAAGTACGGCCTCGGCGACGAGTTCATCGGCGTCCTCAAGACCCTCCACATGCTCGGCCTCGACCGGACCTCGAAGGTCCGGGTCGGCGGGGTCGAGGTCTCGCCGCGCGACGTCGTCGCGGCCTGCCTGCCCGATCCGGCCACGCTCGGCGACCGGATGCACGGCAAGACCTGCGCCGGGACCTGGGTCACGGGTCGTGGGAAGGACGGCAAGCCCCGCGAGGTCTACCTCTACCACGTTGTCGACAATGACTGGTCGATGCGCGAGTACGGCTCGCAGGCGGTCGTCTGGCAGACGGCGGTGAACCCGGTCGCCGCCCTCGAGCTCCTCGCCCGCGGGACGTGGTCGGGGGGCGGCGTCCTCGGCCCGGAGGCGTTCGATGCGGTCCCGTTCCTGGACCTGCTGACGGAGTACGGCTCGCCGTGGGGGATGCGCGAGGGCCGCTGACCGCCGATCGGTCGCGGCGCTCGCCGCGGGGCCTGGGACAGACCCGGCTTCCCCCGACCCGCCGCTGGCCCGCCGCCGCTGGCCCGTGACGTGGCGCCGCCGCCTCGGCCCTCGAATATCAGCACCCGCAATGTTCGACCAGCAATCGCCCTCCCCGGAGCCTCGGTTCGCTCGAGATTCCTCCCGATTTACGCTCACCCGGGCAGCGACTCCTGTCCAACGCCCGTGCCCGGCTGCCCGAGCGCGCCCCCAAGATCGCGTGGGCTGATATCCGAGGGGAGTCGGGCAAGCCGGTGCTCGAATGACGGCACGAAGGGACTTCCCTCGATCGGCGGGTCGGCCTACCCTTCGAGCGTCGAACGACGGGAGGGACGATGACCGACCAGTGGGATGCGCCCCTCGCGCCGGGCGCCTGCCCGTGGTGCTCGGCGGCGAACGCCCCGGCCGCCCGCCAGTGCGCGGGTTGCGGCGCGGCGATCGCCCAGCGCGACGACCTCGGTGGCGTCGTCGTTCCGGGCGTGACCGGCGTGGATCCGAACCTTCTCGGGACCCCGAGTTCCCTCGCGTCGCCGGTGCTCCGCAGCCAGGGCACCCTCGGCGCTATCAACGCGGTCAGTCACGTCAATGCGACCCTCGGGCTCGCCGCGGCCGCGGCGATCCTCGGCCAGGACACGATCAAGGGCATCCTCGGCGCCAACGACGCCGACCTCGAGGCGCTCGGCAAGCCGAGCGAGGCCGCGCTCCTCGCGGTCGAGAAGCTGGAGCGCGAGCCGGCCGCCGCCGCTGCGGGGGCCGAGTCGGACGCCGAGGCACCAGCCGCACCCGCCCCGTCGGGCGGTGGCCCGACCGCCCAAGCCGTCGATCCCTGGGCGGACCTGCCGGAGCGCGCCCGCACCGACGACCAGGTCTAGGGCGGCCCACCTCCTCGACCCCGGCCCCGACCAGGGCCGGAACTGGCACGGCGACCGACCCCCTACATCCGGAAGACGCCGAACTTCGTGTCGGGGATCGGGGCGTGGACGGCGGCCTCGATGCCCATCGACAGGACGCGGCGGGTGTCGAGGGGGTCGATGACCCCGTCGTCCCACAGGCGGGCGGTCGCGAAGTAGGGGTTGCCCTCGCGCTCGTAGGCCTCGAGGATCGGCGCCTCGAACGCGTCCCGCTCGGCGTCGTCGGCGAAGCCGCCCCGGACGGTCGAGAGGACGCGGGCGGCCTGGGCCCCGCCCATGACGCTGATCCGGGCGTTCGGCCAGGTCCAGAGGAACCGCGGCGAGTAGCCCCGGCCTGCCATCGCGTAGTTGCCGGCCCCGAAGCTGCCGCCGATGAGGACGGTGAACTTTGGCACCGCCGCGGTTGCGACGGCGGTCACCAGCTTGGCCCCGTCCTTGGCGATGCCGCCGGCCTCGTACTCGCGGCCGACCATGAAGCCGGTGATGTTCTGGAGGAAGACGAGCGGGATCCGGCGCTGGCAGGCGAGCTCGATGAAGTGGGCGCCCTTGAGCGCCGACTGGCTGAAGAGGATTCCGTCGTTGGCGAGGATCGCGACCGGCCAGCCGTCGAGGTGGGCGAAGCCCGTTACGAGGGTCTCGCCGTAGAGGGGCTTGAATTCGTGGAAGCGCGAGGCGTCGACGAGCCGCGCGATGAGCTCCCGGACGGGCACGGGCCGACGCGCATCCACCGACACCGCCGAGTAGAGATGGGCCCCGCCACCCTCCGCGGGCGCCGGATCCACGGCCGGCGGCTCGGGTTCGCGGCGGTCCCAGGGCGTGGCCGGCGCCTTCCGTTCGAGGTGCCGGACGATCGAGCGGCCGAGGGCCAGTGCGTGCTCGTCGTCGAGGGCCTCGTGGTCGGCGACGCCCGAGCGCCGGGCATGGACGTCGGCTCCGCCGAGGGTCTCGGCATCGACGTCCTCGCCGGTGGCGGCCTTCACGAGCGGCGGACCGCCGAGGAAGATCGTGCCGGTGCCCTTGACGATGACGGTCTCGTCGCTCATCGCCGGGACGTAGGCACCGCCGGCGGTCGAGGAGCCCATGACGAGCGCGACCTGGGGGATGCCCTCGGACGACATCCGGGCCTGTTTGTAGAAGATCCGGCCGAAATGCTCGCGGTCCGGGAAGACGTCGGCCTGGAGCGGCAGGAACGCGCCGCCGCTGTCGACGAGGTAGACACACGGCAGGCGGTTCTCGAGGGCGATCTCCTGGGCCCGGAGGTGCTTCTTGACCGTCATCGGGTAGTACGTGCCGCCCTTGACGGTGGCGTCGTTGGCGACGATGACGCAGAGCGTGCCCTCGATCCGGCCCAGGCCCGTGACGATCCCCGCGGAGGGGGCGTCGTCGCCGTACATCCCGTTGGCGGCGAGGGCGCTCAGCTCGAGGAACGGCGCGCCCGGGTCGAGGATCCGGTCGATCCGCTCGCGGACGGGGATCTTGCCGCGCTCCCGGTGGCGGGCGATGGAGCGATCGTCGCCACCGGCGCCGCGCTCGCTGACAGCGGCAGTCCGGGCGCGGAGGTCGGCCACGAGCGCCGTCATCGCCTCGAGGTTGGCGCGCGCCTCGGGGCTCGCGGGATCGAGGCGGCTGCGCAGGACCGGCATGGCCGGAAGTGTAGGGCGGCCGCCGGCGGGCCCTCGATGGTCCCTGCCTCGCCGGAGCCGCACGCGTCGCCTGGAACACGGCGCGGAGCTCCACCGTCATAGCGGGCATGAGCTCATCGATTCGCCCTGCCCACCGATCCCGCATCGCGGCGACGACGCTCGTCGTCGCGATCCTGCTCACGACCGTCCTGGCCGGCTGCGCCTTCCTGTCAGGCCCGACGGCGTCGCCCGGCCCGACCGCCTCCGCTGCGCCGCCCGGGCCGCTGGTCTCGGTCGAGACCCGCGGCGGCCATTGCGTCGCCGGCGCGCCGTGCGGCTCCATCGTCGTCCTCGATTCGGACGGTCGCGTCCGGGCTGCGTCGGAGCCGCCCATCGAGCTCGGGACCGTGCCGTCGGAGGACGTCACCGGCCTGGTGACGCTCATCGAGACGACCGACTTCGAGGCCATTCGCGCGCATCCGTTCACGGGCACCTGCCCGGTCGCCTTCGACGGCCAGGAGGTCGTCTACGAGTTCACGACGAGCGTCGGCGTCGAGCGGATCGAGTCCTGCGTCACCGAGGTCGACCCGCGGCACGCGCTGTTCGAGGCCGTCGCCGGCATCCTGGGGTCCTTCATCAGCCAGCCGCTCCAGTAGCTCGGAGGGGCGGGCAACCGCCCCGCGACCTCATCCTCGACGGCCTGGAGCGTCGCCGGCTCGACGCCGCCCGCGTGCCGATCACCTGACGACGCGCATCGGAGCCTTGCGCTACGCCATCGGTCAGGCATCCGGGCATGAGAAGCCGCCGCCGGTCCCTGCCGACTACCCGTCCCGCCGGCTCCGGGCGAGCGCCGCGATCGAAACGACGGTCCCGATGGCCAGGAAGCCCGCCACGATCGCCAGGTAGCCATCGATCGTCGGCGCCTCGCACCCCCCGTCGACCGTGCAGGCCAGCTTGACGCGGCCGAGCGCGGCGACCCAGGTCGCACCCACGCCGATGAGCAGGCCGCCCGCCCCGGCGGTGGCCTGGCCAGCCAGCCGGGCGAGGATCGCGGTCACCGCCACGATCGTCAGGCCGAGGGTCGGCCAGGCGAGGAGAAGGAGCCCCGCCCACGGTGCCGAGCACGAAACCGACGAACCAGCTCGAGCGGGCGGTGCTGCGTTTCACGGCGTCGGGCGGTTGACGTCGTCGCGTCAGCGCGGCGCGGGTCTGCCGAGCGCGTCGCGCAGCGCACCCTCGAGGTCGGGGTGGCTGAAGCGGAACCCGGCGGCGAGGAGGCGGGCGGGCATGACCCGGCGCGAGCCGAGGAGGAGCGTGGCCTCGCCGCGCAGCACGAGGCGGAGGAGCCAGCCGGGGACCGGCAGCCAGCTCGGGCGATGGAGGACGCGGGCCAGGACCCTGGCGACCTCGCGCTGCCGGCGCGGATCCGGGCTCGCGGCGTTGACCGGGCCGTCGATCGTCGTGTCATCGATGGCCCGACGGTAGACCGCGACGAGGTCGTCGAGGTGGATCCAGCTGAACCACTGCTCGCCGCTGCCGTATCGACCCCCGAGGCCGAGGCGGACCGGCAACGCGAGGAGCGGCAGGAGGCCGCCCTTCCGGGCGAGGACGAAGGACGTGCGGACCGGGACGACGCGGATGCCGAGCGGCCGGGCACGCTCCGCGGCGGCTTCCCAGTCGCGGCTGAGCCCCTCGAGGAAGCCGACCGTTCCGGAGACGTCGGTCGCCTCCGTCGCCGGCTCCGTGTCGAGCCCGGTGTAGGCGTCGGTCCCGGCTGCGGCGACGAAGGCTCGTGGACGCTCATCCGGACCGAGCGAGGCCATCGCCTCGACGAGGCGGCCGTTCGTCCCGACGCGGCTGGCGACGATCGCCCGCCGCCGCCACGGCGTCCATGGCCAGGGCCCGACCGGCACGCCGCTCACGTTGACGACGGCGTCGGCACCGGCGAGGGTTCGGGCGAGCTCGGGGACCGTGGCGCTATCCGACGGGTCCCAGCCGAGGAGGCGCGCACCACCCGGAACGTGCCGGCCACGCGATCCCGGGTCTCGCGACAGGACGTCGACCGAGACGCCGTCCCCGATGAGGCTGGCGACGAGCGCCCGGCCGATGAGCCCGCTCCCGCCGGCGACGACGACACGCATCAGCGGGCCCTCGCGCCGGGAAAGGAAGCCTGCCCCGGCGCATCATTGGCCGGTCGGCGGAAGTGGAGTGGAGTCATCCCAATGGCCCTTTGTGCTACTGTCGCCTAGCAAGTTATGACGGCTGAACTCGCTACTGTCAAGTCGCCCGTTTCCGACGCCGCCTCACCGGCAGCCGAGGCGATCCGCTTGCGCCTCGCCGATGCCTGGGGCGGAATGGGTGCGGCGTGGGGCGTGGCCCCCGCGATCGCCCGCGTCCACGCCTACCTGATGACGCGACAGGCAGCCCTGACCGAACGGGAGGTCCGTGAGGCCCTCGGCCTCTCCCATCGCGCGGCCAGCCTCGCCCTTGCGGACGCCGAGGCCTGGGGCCTCGTGGAACGCGTCGCCGAGCCACGGCGCGTCGGGCGGCGTGGGCCGGCCGGCGCCGCCTACCAGGCCATCGGCGACCACTGGCGCTGGTTCGGCCGGGTCGTCGCCGAACGGAAGGTCCGCGAGGGCGATCCGATCATCGACGTCCTCGAGCGGACCGCCCTGGAGGCGGCGGCCGCCGCCGCGGCGAACCCGCTGGACCGAGACCTGCTGGCCCTTCGAGACTGGCTGGCGACGTTCCTCGTCTTCGTCCGCCTCTTCGACCGCGCCGTCGGGCTCGTGCCCCGGCTGGAGCCTCGCGAGCTGGAGCGGGCGGTGAGGCTCCTCGGCGAGGTCCCGGACGACACCGTCCTGCGGCTCGTGAAGCTCCTCGACGGCCTGCCCGACGAGGACGTCCTCGGGCTCGTCGAGGCCGTGAGCCGGCTCTCGCCGACGGCCGCGCGCCGGGCGACGACGTTGATGTCCGGAGTGGTACGGACCGTCGGCCGATAGTCGACGGTCCGCCGGCGGTCGGGCTGGCGACTGCCTAGAGGGTCACCATGCCCTCGTAGTTGTCGATGATGCCGTTCTCGATCGGGTCGCCTGAGAGCCGGCCCGCGCCGTGCATGCCGGCCACGGAGCCCCAAGCGTCGACGACGCTCCAGGTGCCAACCGAGCCGCTGGGGCCGAAGCGGGCGTTCAGGCGGAGGACGAACCCGTTGCCCGACCCGCAATCGAAGACCTTGAAGCCCGCGAAGACACCCAGTGTCAGCGTGAACTCGGCGTGTGCCGGGCCGTCATCGACGGTGCCCGTGGCGCAGCCCGGCAGCCCGTCGGCCGTGAACGTGTCGACGATCTCGTCGAAGGTCGTCGTCGCCGTGATGCTGATCGCCTGCCTCTCCACCGCGGTGACGGGTGCGACCACGATCAGGCCGAGGATCGATGCAAGGAGCAAGCCTGAACGGAGCGTTCGGCGCATTCCAATGCCCTCCAGGTTCGGACTGCCGCTTCCCCGGAAGGCCGAACGATAGACCTTCGCCGGGTGGCGTCAAGAGTTGGACCAAGCCGGTGTTGATGGGTTCACCAAGCCCGCACGGACGGAACGAGGCGAGCGCCGGCGTGGCCCCGCCGGAACGTCATTCGGGATCGGGGCGCGCCCGTGCGATAATCGCCGCGCTGCGCCGACCCGGCCCGGCCCGAACGGGCGAGGACCCCGAGGCAGGCGGACCGGCGGACCCGCGGCAGGACCTGAGGAAGCAGTCCCAACATGACCGTCGAGACCTCCACCTGGGCGACGAAAAAGGGTCTCGCCCAGATGCTCAAAGGCGGCGTCATCATGGATGTCGTCACCGCCGAGCATGCCAAGATCGCCGAGGACGCGGGCGCCGTGGCCGTCATGGCCCTCGAGCGCGTGCCCGCCGACATCCGCGCCGCGGGCGGTGTCGCCCGGATGTCGGACCCGGCGATGATCCAGTCGATCATGGACGCCGTGACCATCCCGGTGATGGCCAAGGCCCGGATCGGCCATTTCGTCGAGGCCCAGATCCTGGAAGCGCTCGGCGTCGACTACATCGACGAGTCCGAGGTCCTGACCCCGGCCGACGAGCACAACCACATCGACAAGCACGCCTTCAAGGTCCCCTTCGTGTGCGGCTGCCGAAATCTGGGCGAAGCCCTCCGGCGGATCAGCGAGGGTGCGGCGATGATGCGGACGAAGGGCGAGGCCGGCACCGGCAACATCGTCGAGGCCGTTCACCAGTTACGCGACGTCCTGGCCGAGATGCGCCGTCTCCAGGGCATGCGCGAGGACGAGCTGTTCGTCGCCGCCAAGGACCTCCAGGCGCCCTACGACCTCGTCCGCCAGGTCGCGAAGGACGGCCGGCTGCCGGTCGTCAACTTCGTCGCCGGTGGCATCTCGACGCCGGCCGACGCCGCCCTCGTCATGCAGCTCGGGGCGGAAGGCGTCTTCGTCGGGTCGGGCATCTTCAAGAGCGAGGATCCGGCCCGGATGGCGAACGCGATCGTCCAGGCGACGACCCACTTCGACGACCCCAAGATCCTCGCCGACGTCAGCCGGGGCCTGGGCGCCCCGATGCGGGGCATCGCCCTCGATCAGCTCGCCGAGTCGGATCGGCTGGCCGTCCGGGGTTGGTAACCCGGCACGTCCGGGTTACAGGCACCAGCGTCCGATGAGTCTCCACGCTGCCCTCCGAGGGCCGAGGTGAGCTCCCGCGGGCCCTCGGCCCGAGGATTCGGCGGGGCTCGAGCAATGCGCATCGGGGTCCTCGCCGTCCAGGGGGCGTTTGCCGAACACATCGCGACCCTGGACGCGATGGGCGTCGAGGGCGTCGAGGTGCGCCTGCCGGCCGATCTCGAGGGCGTCAGCGGGCTGATCCTGCCCGGCGGCGAATCGACCGCCCAGCGCCGGCTCATCGAGCGCTGGGGCCTGCGCCAGCCGATCCTCGATCTCGCCGGCTCGGGCGCGCCGCTGTTCGGCACCTGCGCCGGGATGATCCTGCTGGCTCACGAGATCGCGGACGGAGATGCGACCACGCTTCCGCTCCTCGACATCGGGGTCCGACGGAACGCCTTCGGGCGCCAGCTCGACTCGTTCGAGGCGGACGTCGCGGTCCCGATGCTGGGCGACCGGCCGGTCCACGCGGTCTTCATCCGGGCGCCGATCGTGGAGCGTGTGGGCCCGGGCGTCGACGTCCTCGCCCGCCTCGACGACGGGCGGATCGTGGCCGTCCGCGAGAAGAATGTCGTCGCCACCGCCTTCCACCCCGAGCTCGCCGGCGAGACCCGGTTCCACCGCCTCGTGGCGACGATGGCCGCCGAGCACGACGATCCGGGCGAGGGTGCCGGCCGACGGCCGCATCCCACGCGTCGGGCGGGGATGGCCCGATGACCCTGATGCGGCCGGGCCGGCTGTCGGGCAAGGTCAGGGCGGCCCGGATCACCGACCTGGCCGCCCTCGGTGAGCTGTCCGAGCTGTGCGAGGACGACGCGGCCGGGGGCCGCTCGCTGGGGCTGCCGATCAGCGGCCCCCGGATCGGCGTCTTCAGCCTCTTCCGGCTCCCTCTCGGGGCGTTCCGGCCCAACGACCTCCTGCTCGTCTACGAGGAGGATCGCCACGTCGCCGGGCTCGTCCGCGTCGAGCGCGAGAACCATCGCGACGACTGGACGATCGTCGAGCTCGACGGGATCTCCGGCCTCGCCGGGGCCGGCGCCGGCGACATCCGCTTCCGGCTGGTCCAGCAGATCCTCCGGGAGGGGCAGAAGCGCGGCGCGGCGCGCTTCCACGTTGCCTGCGCCGACGCCGGCGGCAACGTCGAGCTGTTCATGCAGGCAGGCTTCGCCCGGTACGGCGAGGAGCGGGTGCTCCACCGGCCGGCCGACGTGCCGCTCCCGGAGCCGTGGTCCGAGG
>Ga0214472_10003483_pt1 | contig 16628 bp, 10 predicted proteins | sample RVTome_6_FD_207662 | JGI IMG/M metagenome (GOLD analysis project Ga0214472, IMG submission 207662) | Soil microbial communities from uranium-contaminated site in the Upper Colorado River Basin, Wyoming, United States - RVT140D175 | ecosystem: Environmental > Terrestrial > Soil > Contaminated >... | reverse complement strand
AGCGCCTGGATCGCGGTGCGGACGATGTTGTTCTCCGGCTGCTGGGCGGTGAGCGTGCTGCCCGCCGTCTGGGTGTGGAACCGCATGCGCAGCGACTCGGCCTCGGCAGCGCCCAGGCGGTCGCGCATGATCCGGGCCCACATGCGGCGAGCGGCGCGGTACTTGGCCACCTCCTCGAACAGGTTGTTGTGGCCGTTCCAGAAGAACGACAGGCGGGGGGCGAAGTCGTCGACCGCCAGGCCCGCCTCCTGCGCCGCCTCCACATAGGCGATCCCGTTGGAGAGGGTGAGGGCGATCTCCTCGGCGGCGGTGGCCCCCGCCTCGCGGATGTGATAGCCGCTGATCGAGATCGTGTTCCACGCCGGCAACTCGGCGGCGCAGTAGCCGAAGAGGTCGGTGACGAGCCGCATCGAGGGCTGCGGGGGGTAGATGTAGGTGCCGCGGGCGGCGTACTCCTTGAGGATGTCGTTCTGGACCGTCCCCCGGATGCGCTCGGGTGCCACCCCCTGCGACTCGGCCACGATCTGGTAGAGCAGCAGCAGGATCGCCGCCGTGGCGTTGATCGTCATCGAGGTGGAGACCTCGTCGAGCGGGATGCCGGAAAGCAGGCGCCGCATGTCGTCGACCGAGTCGATCGCCACCCCGACCTTGCCCACCTCGCCGGCGGCGCGGGTGTCGTCGGAGTCGATCCCCATCTGGGTCGGGAGGTCGAAGGCCACCGACAGCCCGGTCTGGCCGGCGTCGAGCAGCGAGCGGAATCGCTCATTGGTCGCCTCGGCGGTGCCGAATCCTGCGTATTGGCGCATGGTCCACAGCCGGCCGCGGTACATGGTCGGGTAGGGACCGCGCGTGAACGGGTACGAGCCCGGCTCCCCCAGCGACTCGTCTGGCGACCAGTCGGAGAGGGTGTCTGGGCCGTACACGACGTCGACGTCGACGCCGCTGGAGGTGCGGCGGGGGGTCTCGGAAGAATGGGTCATCGTTACACTGAGTGGTCGAGTGGATGCTACCCGGGGCACCCCGGGAACCCACTTGCCCGCGGCGACGTCTCCATCCCGTAGGACTCGATCCAATAGGAAGGGCCGATGGCGGACATCACCATCCACCAGGCGGAACGGTACGAGCGGCGCGGGCGCCGCTTCGTGGCGCTCGCCATCCTCGGTGCGATCGCCATCATCACCGCCACCTGGTTCGGGCTGTTCGTCTTCCTCGGCGCCAACACCGCCCACGGCACCCTCCAGGAGATCCGCGAGGACTGGATCCCCGACGTCGAGTCGATGGCCCTCGACCTCCCCGACCTCTCCCGCCTCTCCGAGGTCTACACCGCCGATGGCGTGCTGCTCGGCAAGCTCACCGAGCGCAACAGCCAGCCGACCACCCTCGACGAGATCCCCAACCTCGTGATCGGCGCCGTGCTCTCGGCGGAGGACGACGACTTCATGCAGCACGGCGGCGTCGACTACCAGTCGGTGATCCGGGCCCTCGTCGAGGACCTGGGCGGCGGGCCCACCCAGGGCGGGTCCACGATCACCCAGCAGGTGGTGAAGCAGAACTTCGTCGGTACCGAGCCCACCCTGGAGCGCAAGGTGGCGGAGGCCTCGATCGCCATCGAGTTGGAGCGCCGTTTCACCAAGGAGCAGATCCTCGAGTTCTATCTCAACTCGGTCTTCTTCGGGAACAACGCCTACGGCGTCAAGGCGGCGGCGCAGGAGTACTTCGGCAAGGACCTCGACCAACTGACTGTCGCCGAGGCGGCGGCGCTCCCGGTCCCGATCCGCAACCCCTCCCTCTACAACCTCCGCAACGAGAGCGACATCCCGCTGCGGGCGCGCAACGCCGTGATCGACCAGATGGTCGAGGAGGGCTACGTCTCGTTCGAGGACGGCGAGAAGGCCAAGGAGGACCCGATCGTCACCGTGGACCACGAGGAGTTCGAGGACCCGGCGCCGCAGGTGCTGCTCGCCGCCAAGGACCAGATCCTCAACGACCCGCGGTTCGGCCTCGGCAACACCTACCTGCAGCGAAAACGCGCCCTGTTCGGCTGCCCGGCGCACGACACGGAGTGCGAGGGGGGCGGCGGCCTCAAGGTGGTCACCACCGTCGACTGGTCACTCCAGAAGACCGCCCGTGAGATCCTGCAGGAGTGGTTCCCGCCCGGCGTCGAGGGGCCGACCGGGGCGATCGCCATGGTGGACAACCGCACCGGCGCCACCATCGTCATGGCCTCCGGCCTGGACTTCGGGACCGACGTCGAGTCGGGCCAGCGCCAGTACGACCTCGCCACCAAGGGCCGCCGCAACGCCGGGTCGGCGTTCAAGCCGTTCGGCCTCATCGCCGCCCTCGAGTCGGGCATCCCGCTCAACTCGTACTGGGACTACTCCTCGCCCAAGATCATCGACTTCGGCGGCATCCGCCCCTGGACCTGCAACAACGCCGAGGGGTCGAACGACGGCGGCGTCCGATCCCTGGAGGACGCCCTCATCTTCTCCACCAACACGGTGTTCTGCCAGGTCTCGGTGAAGGTGGGGCCGCAGAACATCGTCGACGTCGCACACCGCATGGGGATCAGATCGCCACTCGGCGCCGTGCCCGCCGTGGTGCTCGGCGCCCAGGCGGTGAGCCCGCTCGAGATGGCGGCGGCGTTCTCGACGATCGCCAACTTCGGCACCCGCATGGACAACTACCTCATCGAGCGCATCGAGGACTCCGACGGCAACATCATCTATCAGCACCAGACCACCCGCACCCAGGTGCTCGAGCCGGCGCTCGCCGCCGCCGTGGTGAGGACCATGGAGCAGGCCGTCACCCGCGGCACCGGCGGCTCGGCCTACATCCCCCGCCCGCAGGGCGGCAAGACCGGCACCCACGAGGACAGCACCGACGTCTGGTTCGTCGGCTACATCCCGCAGTACACGACGGCGGTGTGGGTCGGCTTCCCCGACAGCCAGGTGGAGATGAAGAACATCACCATCAAGGGGACCTACTACTCCAGCGTGTACGGCGGCAGCGTGCCCGCCCCGATCTGGAAGCAGTTCATGCTCGAGGTGACCGCCGACCTCCCCGTCGAGGACTTCCCGCCCGACCCCGAGGGCATGGGCGTCTACTACCAGACGCCGCGCGCGGAGGTCCCCGACGTGGTCGGCATGGACCTCGAGGACGCCGAGGAGGCGCTGTTCGAGGCCGGGTTCAGGGTGACGATCAAGCTGGTGAACTCCGACAAGCCGAAGGACGAGGTCGTGGCCCAGGACCCGGAGGAGGGCACGCGCCTCCTGCAGGGCAGCACCGTCGAGATCGAGGTCTCCAACGGGAAGCCGCCGACGGTCGTGATGCCCAACCTCAAGGACAAGAGCCGCACCGAGGCGAACGGCATCATGAGCAACCTGCGCGCATCGTCCGGGGTCAACTTCTCGTGGTCGTTCGTGGACACCGTGAGCGAGATCCGCGAGAAACACAACATCGTGTACGACACCGACCCCGACTTCGGCGCCATTCTCGACGACGACTCCGTGGTCGTCATCTACCGCTACGTCCTCCCGGGGGTAGCCGAGGAGGAGTAGGGACTGCAGATCTTTTCGCGCACCCTCTCCAGAGGGCTTGCGCGTAACTGCATATAACTGATATCTCTTAGGGTATGACCGCCGTCACGCCCGGGTCGCTCCGTCGAGATGCCCGTCCTCCCATCGAGATGGATGCCGCGCCAGCTCCGGGCGTGGCGGCGGATCACCTCCGCCCCACCGTGATCCCCCGCAGATGGGTCACCCCCCTTCTCCTGCCCGCCACGGATGACCCCAGCGATGGGCATGACCCCGACGATCCGGCGGTGCGGCGCTTCTGGACGGCCGCAATCGGGCCCGGCGCCGTCACCGACCTGCTCAGGCTCGTCGCCGCGGCGAGGACCGGCCGCAGGGTGCGGGAGCCCCTCCATCTGTCGAGCCTGGCGTCCGAGGGGCTCTGCATCCGCTCGGGGCCGGTGGTCGCCGTGCGGCGCCGCATCCCTTCGCTCGGGCGGCATCACCTGGCCCGCCTCTCCCCCGCCCTCCGGGCCGAGTACCGCCGTCTCCTAGACACCTAGACCGAAGCGGCTGGCACACTCCCGTCCCGTGGCGTAGTGTCGCGGCGACCCGGGAGGTCTCATGCGCACTCGTCTCGCCTTGATCAGCGCCCTCGTCTCGCTCATCGTCGTCTCGCTGCCCGCCGTGGCGCAGGAGAGCGAGACGTCGACCCCGACTGCGACCGCCACAGCCGCTCCTGGTCCGGAGACCTTCCACGCCTCGGGCACGAAGCCGACCCTGCCCGGGTTGGAGAACCGTGCCGGGGCGCCGTCGGTGTCGAGCCAGCTGGTTGCAGTCGCCGATCCATCGCGCTCGGGCGACCCCGAAGCCGACTTCCCCGAACTCAACTTCGTGAACGGCGAGGTCGAGGTCGAGGTCTCGTCCAACTCGCTCACCGCCTCGACGGTGAGCGCCCTCGAGGCGGCGGGGCTCGACGTGACGCACACCTGGTTCGAGTACGGCACCGTCCTCGGGTTCGTGTCGCCCGACGACATCATGAAGATCGCCCTTGTGAACGGCGTCACCGTGGTGCGACCCAACTTCGGCGCACAGGTGCAGACCGGCTCGGTGGACAACCAGGCGGATGCATCCATCCACGCCGACGACGCCCGCGCCAACCACGGGGTGGACGGCAGCGGGGTGGACATCGGCATCCTCTCGGACTCCTTCGACAACCTCTCGGGATCGACCTCGGGCGAGGGCTGTGCGCGGGCCACCACCGGCTCCTCCTCCCAGACGAGTGGTGACCTGCCCGCATCGGTCACGAACCTGGCCGATCTCGGGGCGGGTGGCTCGGACGAGGGCCGGGGCATGGCCGAGCTCATCCACGACCTCGCTCCGGGGTCCCCGCTCATGTTCGCCACCGCCTTCGTCGGGGGCGAGCCCGGGTTCGCCGCCAACATCCGCGCCCTGCGCGATTGCGGCGCCGACGTGATCGTCGACGACGTCATCTACTTCTTCGAGCCGATGTTCCAGGACGGCGTCGTGGCCCAGGCCGCCCAGGAAGTGGTGACCGAGGACGGCATCCCCTACTTCTCGTCGGCCGGCAACCAGACGACCTTTGGCATCGACCAGATGTGGAGGGCGTCCGGCGACATCCCCGACTTCGGGTTCGGAGGCGAGCTGCACGACTTCAAGAGCGGCCCCGGCGAGGACCGCTTCGCCAAGATCACGCTCGGCCCCGGCGAGGGCATCCGGGTGGTGCTGCAGTGGGACGACCCGTTCGACACCAACTTCGCCGCCCCGGTGGGAGCCGACGGCGACTTCGACCTGTTCATTCTCGACGGCGCCTCCAACGACGCCACGGTTCTCGGCGCGGGTCTCACCATCACAGGGTGCGGCAGCATGGACCCGGATGGCGTCGTGGGTGACCCGGTCGAGATGGCCACATACAAGAACACCACCGGCTCGCCGGTCGACGTGTTCGTGGCGGTCACCAACTTCTGCCGCAGCGGCAACAAGCACCACCTGCGGCTCGCCACGTACGGGTTCGGAAACTCGATCACCGCGATCGACTTCTTCGAGTCGCACTTCTCGGACGCCCAGATGTACGGGCACGCCGTGGCGCGCAACGCCCTGGCCGTCGCCGCCGTGTTCTACGGCGAGATCGACACCGGCGGCGGGGTGGAGACCAATGCCGCGACGCCCGGCATCCAGGTGGAGCCGTTCTCGTCGCTGGGCGGGATGATCCCGATCTACTTCGACGACGCCGGCAACCCCCTGTCCAAGCGGGAGGAGCGGCGCAAGCCCGAGATCGCCGCCCCCGACGGGTCGAACACGACCTTCTTCGGGAGCGACACCGCGTTCGACGACGACACCGACCCGAACTTCTTCGGCACATCGGCGGCGGCGCCACACGCCGCAGCCGTGGCGGCCCTCATGATCGACAAACGCGGCGCACACACGCCGGGGACGATCTTCTACTCCATGAGGAAGACTGCGACCGACATCGAGTCGGCCGGCTACGACTTCCTGTCGGGCTTTGGCCTCATCCATGCCGACGATGCCGTCGGCATGGCCCTGCGAAAATGCAAGGGCAGCGTGGCGGACTTCGTCGGGACGGACTTCGGCGAACTCATCATCGGCACCGGGAGCGGCGATGTCATCGACGCGCTCGGCGGCGACGACTTCGTCGAAGGCAAGGGCGGGAACGACAAGATCTGCCTGGGCAAGGGCGCGGACGAGGCCAGCGGCGGCGGGGGCAAGGACGACGTGTCCGGTGCCGGCGGGAACGACAAGATCTTCGGAGGTGGCGGCAACGACAATTTGGCCGGCAACGGCGGCAGGGACACACTCAAGGGTGACAAGGGGCGCGACATCCTCGAGGGCGGCGGCGGCAACGACAAGCTGTTCGGAGGCGCCGGGAATGACGAGCTGTACGGCCAGAAGGGCAACAACGACAGCGCCAACGGAAACGGCGGCACGGACCTCTGCCGGGCAGAGCAAAAGTCGAACTGCGAGGCGTAGCGGCGTAGCCGCCACACGAACCGAAGGGGAGGGCGGTCACGCCCTCCCCTTCCTATAGCCTCGATGCGTGACCGAGCTCCGCCGAGCCATCGACACGCTCCGCTCATGCCGGCGAATCCTGGTGTTCACCGGTGCCGGGATCTCCACCGAGTCGGGCATCCCCGATTTCCGCGGTCCCGACGGCGTCTGGAGGCGGGTGGATCCCTCCGAGTTCACCCTCGAGCGATACCTCTCCGACGTCACCACGCGGCGCGCGGCGTGGCGACGCCGCACCCGATCCGGTGCCCTGACCGCCGCCCCGAACCGAGGTCATGAGGCCGTGGTCCGACTCTGGCGTAGTGGCCGTATGGTCGGGTGCGTGACGCAGAACATCGACGGACTGCACGCCGCCGCCGGCCTCCCTTCCGAGGCGCTCGTGGAGATGCATGGCAATGCCCGAACGACGACGTGCCTGGAGTGCGGGGCATCCCTTCCGACGATCCAGGTGGCCGCCCGGGTGGAGACCGGAGAGGACGACCCGCCCTGCGAACGCTGCGGCGGAGTCCTCAAGGTGGACGTCGTCTACTTCGGCGAGATGCTCCCGGCCGGGGCGGTCGCCCGGGCGTTCGAGTGGAGCGCCCGCGCCGACGCCGTGCTGGCCGTCGGCTCGACGCTCGGGGTGTACCCGGCCGCCTCGTTGCCGCTGGATGTCGTCCGGGCGGGGCACCCGATGGTGATCGTCAACCGGGGGCCGACGGACCTCGACCATCTCGCCACCGTCATCGTCGACGGATCGTCGGGCGACGTGCTGCCCGAATTGGTGGACCGGATCACCGACTAGTTGTGACAACCCGGTCGTCGGCGCTGGACCACAGACGGCCACCGCCATGATGGCTGCAAGGGCTTCGTCCACTGCTACGACCACCCGCGGCCTCCCTCGAGTGGCCACGGAGCCGCCTGTGGGACGACGTCCCCGGCGAGCACAGCGAGTCACACGCCACCACCGAGCGGTGGTCAATGCCACACAAAGTATTCAATGCCGCTACTGAAGGTACCGATGCGTAAAGTATGCGGTTTGACCACTCAAAGTATTCCCATGGCGAACCGGCCGGGCTCCGGGCCCTCCGTCGGGTGCGTACGCTCATCGCCGTCGCCGCCGTCCTCACCACGGCGCTCGCGGCGCTCCCCGCCCCCCGTCACGCCGAGGCCGCCGACGCGTTCACCATCGACGGCGGGGGGTTCGGCCACTCGGTGGGGATGAGCCAGTTCGGCGCCTACGGCATGTCGCGAGAGGGCGCCTCCTGGCAGGACATCATGACCCACTACTTCACCGGCGCCACCCCCGGCGACGCCCATCCCTCGCAGGTGGAAGATCCACTCTGGGTGAACCTCACGATGGAACAGACCTCCATCAGGCTCACCGTGTTCTCCACAGGCGGCTCCACCACCCGCAAGGTCGTGGTCCGCCTCGGCGGCGCCTCGGTGAAGGCAGCGGTTGGCGAGACGATCGTGGTCGAGAGGACCGGATCGGGGTGCAGGGCCACCACGCCAGAGGGCAGCCTCAACGGCGCCTGCTCGATCGACCTCGACTGGGACGGCTTCAACGACTCGCCCAAGGTCGGCGTCGAGCTCCAGGGCTGCAGCCTCGTCAACTGGAACGCTCCCGGCGGCTCGCAGGTGCAGCCCTGCCGGTACGCCCGCGGGGCCGCCCGCATCCGCCCCGACAACAACACCGCCACCATGAACCTGTCGCTCGAGATCGACATCGAGGACTACATCCTCGGCATCTCGGAGATGCCCTACGGGTGGGGCGACACCGGCGGCATGGCGGCGCTGCAGGCACAGGCCGTCGCCGCCCGCTCCTATGCCCTCCACCGCGCCGTCCTGAGGGGGGACGCACAGGACCGCCCGTGGTGCTGGTGCCACCTGTACGACACCACCCTCGACCAGCACTACGTCGGATGGGGTCACGGAACGCAGAACTGGGTCGACGCCGTCACCTCGACCACAGGCAAGGTCATGTTCCACCCGTCGGAGTCCTACGGCGGAAACCCTCTCCCGATCGAGACCTTCTACTCGTCCTCGACCTTCGGCTGGACCGAGAACAGCGAAGACGGGTTCATCTCCTACGTGCCCTACCTCCGATCGGTGGACGACCACTGGTCGCAGCTCGCCGAGGTGGGCAACCACTCGGCGCGCTGGACTCGCACGTTCAGCGGGAGCCAGCTCGCCTCCCTCCTGCCGGGGATGTCGACCGTGACCGGGGTCGAGATCACCGAGTGCTCCGACACGGGAGCCGCCCTCGAGCTCACCTTCTACGGCTCTGGCGGGCCGAGGGCATTCGAGACGCGCACTCTCCGCGGAACACTCTCGCTCAAGTCGATGCAGATCATCTCCATCAACGGGACGAGCCCGTGCTCGGGCCCGGGCGCCCCGACCGGCGGTGGTCCCGCCGCGCTCGCCGGCATCACCCTGGACGACGACTCAGACGGCGACTCCCTCGGCGACGGTGACGGGGTCGTCGAGTGCGGCGAGACCATCGAAATGTGGACTTCGATCGCGACCGAGGGGGCGACGATCAGCGGAGTCACGATGGAGATCGCCAGCCCCGACCCGTATGTCTCGGTCGTCTGGAACACCACGTCACCGGCGGGCGACGTCTCCCCCGGCGCCGCCGTGGCGAACGACGGTGACTGGGACCTCGCGATCGCATCCAACGCCCCACATGCCCACCGTGCCCTGCTCGACCTGACGGTCCGTGCCGGCAACGGCGGGCCCTGGGCCCTCCAAGTGCCCCTCGACATCGCCTGCGGCTCCGGCGGAGGCGGCGGCGGTGCAGGCGGTGGCAACGCACCGACCGGGGACGACGCCCTGGCCATCCCCGATGTGAACGGCAATGGATCCGCCGACCATGCGACGGTCGTGACCTCATCCCGCGGCAGGAGCAAGCTCGTCATCACCGACGGCCGCACCGGGCGGGTCATCAGCCGCACGGGTCTTGCCGGGCCCCGCTGGCAGGCCGATGACGCCGCATCCGCGCTCACTCCGGAAGGTGATCTGCACATCGCTGTGCCGTTGGCGCATCGGACGAAGCAGCGCAGCCGACTCGTCTTGATCGACGCCTCCTCGGGCGATCGGATTGCGAACCGCCGCTTCCGCGGAACGAGCATCGACCTCGAGTTCACGTCAGGCGGCGACCAGATCGCACACACGCTGGGCGTCGGGAGCCATTGGAAGATCCGCCTCTTCTCAGGCGTGACGGGCGCGGCGCAAGGACGCCTGGCCCGGTACACGGTGCCCGTGGTGGACACCGAGCCCACGGCCGCCGGTCTCGCCGTTCTGACAGCACCGGCCGATGCTGCCCCGAAGGTCGAGGTTCTTGCCACCGACGGCAGCGTCACCCGAACCGACACATTCGGCACACCGGGAGCCGCCGTCGATCTCGAGGCAGCTGACGGCGGGCGCCTGACCGTCCTCCGGACCATGGGGGACCGGCTGTACGTCGACAGCCATTCGGAGACCGGGGCATCCACCGTTCGCAGGATCGCCATCGACGCGCTGCTCGACAGCGATGCCATGGACGATCGCTCGGTCGCAGTGCTCGTGGACGTTCGCGGGCGAGCGCGGGTGTTCGTGGTCGACACTGCGACCGGGAACCTCACAGAACGATTCGTCGTCTCGAGTTCGGCGCCCCCGGTCGCGATCGACTCCTATCGAGAGGGAGCTGCGGAGCGGTTTGTGATCCTCACGAGCGGTGCCGACGGCCCAGAGCTGTCGATCACGGACGTGCGGGGCTCTTTGGTCGGGACGACGCGGCTCCGCTGAGGGCGGGCCACCACAACGGCACACTCAGCCCCGCCAGCGCACAGACGGCGAAGGCCTCGCGGAACGAAGAGGTGCGCACCGTCAGCACCGCCGTCGCCAGAAACGCCCCGAACACCGCCATCGGCCACAGCAGGCGCCGCACCCGTACGGCGGCGAGGACGGTGAGGGCAAGTGTGGGCCACACCATCACACCGGGGCGCCACCACAGCCACAGCTTGTCCGGCTGATCGGTGCGCACCAGCAGCGCCTTGGTCATGTTGAAGCCGCCCTTCCACAGCGAGTCGCGGGTGAGGCCCAGGGTGTTGGGGGGCACGATGTAGGAGTAGGTCTGATACCGCTCCCCCGCCCGGGGCGACGGCACGAACAGGAACCGGGCGGCGCAGGCGCGGTGGCCCACCACGGTCGCCGGCGCCGACAGCGCGGTACGCACCACCAGGCCGCGATACGCACCCGGGGCCCGGCGGATCATGGAGTCGTCGAACTCGCGGTCACCGAGGAGGGAGGCCCCGTCGTCACAGCGGTAGGCGTCGTCCCACACGTCGAGGGGGGCCACGGCTTCCAGCAGGGCGAGGTCGCCGGCCCCGAACGAGGACGGATCGTGGTGGTAGGCGGCCGCGACCTCGGGGGCGTACGCCAGGCCGAGCGGGGGAACCTCGCGCTCCACCCCGAAGGCCGAGTACAGGATCACCTGAGCGAAGACGAACACGCCGACGGCGGTGCCGGCGGCGACGGCGAGGCGGCGCAGGTCGCGATGGGCCACCCACAGCACCGCACCGGCCACCACGGCGACCACCACCACCCCGCCATGGTCCAGCAGCCAGGCCAGCCCGAGCGCCGCCCCGACCCGGATCGAGTACCCGCGGTCGTCGAACGCCGACGGACCGTGTACTGCGAGGACCGCCAACTCGGCAAACAGCCACATGGCGACGAGCGCCTGGAACACCTGCACCTCGAGCGAGATCACCGTGGCCGCCACCGCCGGGACGAGGGCGAGCAGGAAGGGCGCCGCCGCCGCAGCCGGCCACGGTGCCCCGAGCCGGGTGAGGCGCCCGGCGGCGAGCGAGCCCAGCGCCACGAAGGCGGCGGCCTGGAGGAAGGTGACGATCGCGGGGGCCGAGCCGCCGAGGCTCAGCGCCCACACGACGATGCCGTGCAGCGCCGGGATCTCGTTCGTGAACTCGCCGGCATCGAGCGCCGCCAGTTGCTCCACCGAAGTGGGGGACAGGAACCCGGGGAACCACCCCAGCCACCACACCAGCAGCGGCACGGCAGCAGCGAGCGCCACCAGCGAGGCCCGGCGGGCGACCGAGGGCCCCGACCAGACACGGCGAGGGGTGTCAGGGGTGGTGGACATCGGCAGAGAGCCTATCGGGGGAATCGGGGACTCAGGCACTCGGGTACTCAGGGACTCGGGAACCACCCACCGCGCCACACGCGCAAGGGTCTCTCTCCGATGCGGCTGTGTCCGTGGCTGAGCCTGGGCTGTCGTCTCGGGCTGTTGCGGTGGCGGTGGCGGTGGCGGTCGCGAACGAGTCGGACGGGGCCGGAGACCCTATCTGGCCCCGAACCCGCTCATCACCGTCCACACGCTGCGCCCCAGGATCTCGAGATCGAGCCACGGCGACACGTGCTTGATGTAGTACAGGTCGTACGAGAGCTTCTCGATCGTGTCGGCCTCGCTGTCGGCGTAGCCGAAGTTCACCTGCGCCCACCCGCTGATCCCGGGGCGCACCAGGTGGCGGTGGGTGTAGAAGGGGATGGTCTCGGAGAAGCGGTCGACGAACGGGCCCTGCTCGGGCCGCGGACCGACCAGGCTCAGGTCACCCCTGAGGACGTTCCACAGCTGCGGCAGCTCGTCGATCCTCAGCCGCCGCAGCACCTTTCCCACCCCGGTGAGCCGGCTGTCGCCCCGGGCGGCGAACTGTGCGCTCTGCCCGGCGCGGTCGTGCATCGTGCGGAACTTGTAGAGCGTGAACGCCCGCCCCTCGAGGCCGATGCGGCGCTGCTTGAAGACGACCGGGCCGCGGGAGTCGATCTTGATGGCGGTCGCGATCACCAGCCCGAGGAAGAGGGCGATCGGCGAGGCGAGCAGCACGAGCACGGTGTCCATGAACCGCTTGAGGCGCACGTACTGCCCCCGGCTCGACAGCGGCACGGTCAGCTCCCAGCCCTCCATGAGGTGGACGATGGGGAGGCGTCCGGTGTGCTGCTCGTAGGCGCTCACCAGCGACCGCGTCGGATATCCGGCCAGGTTGCACGACGACACGAACCGCGCCATCTCGTCGCTGAGGACGGCCCGCAGGTCGACGGCGATCGTCGTGCCGGGGTGCAGCGGATCGTCGGGCGCGACGCCGGCCGGGTCGAGCACGGCCTGCACCTCGGCATGGGGGGCGGCGAGCATGTGGTCGATGAGCGACTTCTCGGCGGTGACGAGCACCATCGTCTCCGCCCACGGCCGGCGGCGCCGCACCCAGCGGTGCGCCATGCCGATCCCCAGCCACACGGCGGCAGCGGTGAGTACGAAACCCCGTGACCAGAAGGCGCGGGAGAACACGATGACGGTCGTCGTGACCCCGAGCATGATCCCCACCATCGAGAAGGCGCGCCCGTACGAGGGTCGGGGGATCCCGCCGCTCAACGAGCGGAACATGAGGTAGAGGGCGAACAGCCCGCCTCCACCCATCGCCCCGACCATCACCCACGCCGAGCCCTGCGGGGATGCGGGAAGCACTCGCCCGAAGGTGGCGAGGGACGCCAGCTCGAGTGCGATGGCCAGGGCCACCACGTCGAGCATGACTGCGAACAACAGTCTGCGGCGGGCCATGTCGAGAGGAGCCTAAATCAGCCAGGGCGTACGCGCAGCGTCAACCCGACGCCGGCCACCCGTCGGAGGCCATCCGCTCCGCCAGCGCCACCATGGTGCGGACCCCGAACCCGGTGCCGCCCTTCGGGATGTAGTGCTGGGCGTCGGTGGACCGTGCCGGGCCCGCGATGTCGAGATGCGCCCACGCGCCGTCACCGGCGAACTCCTTGAGCAGCAGCGCCGCCGTGATCGCCCCGCCCCACCGGGTCTTGCCGGTGTTGCGCATGTCGGCGATCTCGGAGTCGATCTGCTTGCGGTAGTCGGACGGCAGCGGGAGGCGCCACACCCGCTCCCCAGCCGTTTCGGCGGCGTCGGCCACGGCGCTGGTGGCGGCGTCGGTCCCGAACAGCCCGGCGATGTGGTCGCCGAGCGCCACGTGACAGGCCCCGGTGAGCGTGGCCATGTCCACGATGAGGTCGGGCCCCTCCTCGACAGCGAGCGAGAGCCCGTCCGCCAGGACGAGGCGGCCCTCGGCGTCGGTGTTGAGCACCTCGATGGTCTTGCCGTTGCGGGCCTTCAGCACGTCGCCGGGGCGGAGTGCGGCGCCGCCCGGCATGTTCTCGGTGAGCGGGGCGATGCCGACCACCCGCACCGGGAGGCCGAGACGGGCGATGGCGCGCATCGCCCCGAAGACGGCGGCGGCGCCCGACATGTCGGTCTTCATGTCCTCCATCCCCGAGGCGGGCTTGATCGACAGGCCGCCCGAGTCGAACACGATGCCCTTGCCGACGATGGCGAGGAACGCCTTCGGGTCCTCGGGCTCGTGCCACATCCGCACCAGCCGCGGCGGGTTTGCGGCGCCCAGCGAGACACCCCGCAGCCCCCCGAGGCCCATCTCCTCGATCTGGGCCTCGTCGAGCACGTCTATGCGCAATCCCACCTCGGCCGCCATCTCCGAGGCGATCGACGCCAGCACCGCCGGCGACTTCTCCATGGCGGGCTCGTTGATGAGGTCGCGGGCCATCATCACGCCCTCGGCGACGACCTCGCTGCGCCGCACCGCCGCCAGGTCGTCGTCGGAGGCGCCGGCCAGGACGAGGGTCTCGGTGAGCGTGGGCTTCTGCTCCGACTTGTGGCGATGGAAGGTGTACTGGCCCAAGAGGAATCCGAGGGCGGCGTCTCCGGCGTCGCCCCCGAGCCCGGCGTGCAGGGTGGTGGCGACCTTCACCGCCCGCGTCGTCGCCCGGCCGCCCGATCCGGCAGCACGGCGCACCCGCTCGGCGCCGGGATCCTCCCCGAGGCCGACCACGACGAGCGTGGCGTAGGGGATCGCACCACCGGTGGTGATCACCGCCTTCTGGCCCGGCTTGCCGTCGAACTCGGCCTGCTCGAGGTGGCCCCCGAGCCACGGCATGGCCCCGTTCAGCCACGCCGCGTGCGCCCCCAGATCCCTCCCCGCCGTGGCTCCGACGACGAGGGCGTCGCCGCTGCCGTCGGCGGCCTCCGGCCCGGTGGTGATCTCCGTCATGCGTCCTCCTCGGCCCGGCTCGGAACCCAATCGCCCTCCACGGCCCGGGCCAGCGCGTAGAGGTAGTCGGACAGCCGGTTGAGGTAGGGCACCACGAGCGACCCCTCGAGCCCCCGCAGGTGGGTGACGGCGCGCCGCTCGGCGCGCCTCACCACGGTGCGGGCGACGTCGATCGCCGCCGCCACCGGATCTCCCCCGGGCACGACGAACTCGGTGGGCAGGCCGGAGCCCTCCTCGATGGCGTCGATCCTGGCCTCGAGGACGTCGATGAGCTCCTGGGTCGCCAGGCTCACGCCCGGCTCGAGCCGATCGCGTCGCTCGGGATCGGTGGCCAGCTCGGCGGCGACGACGAACAGGGCGCGCTGCGCCTCGAGGATGTCCGCCGCCAGGTCGCCGTGGGTGAGAGAGCGCGCCACCCCGAGGGCGGCCACCGCCTCGTCGACGGCCCCGTAGGCCTCGGGCCCGGTCCCGTCCTTGGGCACACGGCCCCCGTGGAACAACCCGGTCTCACCGGCATCACCCTTGCGGGTGTAGATCTTCATGGGAGGGAGTGTACGAGGGGCGGCGGAGCGGTCCGCGGAAGGCGGAACCCGCAGCCCTCGCAGCCGCCACCGCCACAGCCACAGCAGACCGCGACGATCCCGGGGGGTCAGGACTCGCTGCTCGCGGCCGATGACCGGCGCTAGCCCAGCACGGGGCCGTCGAGGAGCAGCCTTCCCAGCACCGCGGCGCCGGTGGCGGTGAGCATCGCCAGGTAGGAGAGGCCGGTCGCCGCCATGACACCGGAGTAGCCGGTCTCCCCCAGTGCGGCGCGGGCGGCGACGACCAGGACCACCGACGCCGCGGCGAGGAGCAGGAACCCGAAGCCGACCGGCTCGTCACCGGGCGCCCAGGGCACGGCGCCGAGCAGCGACACCGCCACGGCGTCGGCCACGGCACCGCAGGCGGCGGCCACCCCGAGGGCCTTCAGCGCCCAGCGCGGCAGGCGGGGGTCCACCAGATACCAGTGGCCGAGCAGCATCAGCATGGTGACGCCGCCCAAAAAGGCGGCGCCGGTCACGACCGCCACCTCGGGCCCGTCGTCGAGCATGCCCGCCACCACCAGGACCGCACCCGCCCCCCACAGGGCGATGGCCGACAGCCCGGGACGCGACCGCACCGCCACCGCCACCACGGAGACGGCGACGGCGACCCACGCCCCGGGCCCGGCACCGGCAAGCGCCGCCGGCGCTGCGAACAGGGCGACCGAGCCGCAGGCGAGCATCGTGAACCCGGGCCCGACGATGCGCCACCACACCACCAGCCCGCCGAGGGCGGCCACACCTGCCGCCCAGGTGGACAGCAGCGCCGAGGGTGCGAACTCCATGGGCGTGCGAGTGTAGGAACCACGCCGCCTCCGAATTCCTGGAACCACACGGCCCCCGGTATCATCCGGGTGTCCCCGCGGCCTCCCGCTCCATGGGCGCGTCGCGGCCAGGGACACCATCAGCCCACTGCCACCAGGAGAAGAAGCACCCGTGTCCGACCACCTCATCGCCCCCCACGGCGGCACCCTCGTCGACCTCATGGCCGACGCCGACCGCGTCGAGGAGCTGAAGAAGCTGTCCCGCGACGTCGCGTCGCACGATCTCACCGACCGCCAACTGTGCGATCTCGAGCTGCTCATGAACGGCTCGTTCTCACCCCTCACCGGCTTCCTGGGCAAGGCCGACTACGACCGCGTCGTGTCGGAGATGCGCCTCACCGACGACACGCTGTGGCCCATGCCCATCACGCTCGACGTGTCGGAGGAGACCGCCTCGTCCCTCGGCGAGGGCGACATGCTCGCCCTGCGCGACGCAGAGGGGGTCATGCTCGCCGTGCTGCACGTCACCGACGTCTGGCAGCCCGACCTGGAGCACGAGGCGCAGGAGGTGTTCGGGACCACCAACCGCGAGCACCCCGGCGTCGACTTCCTGCTGGGCAGCAGCCAGCC
>Ga0214472_10003482_pt1 | contig 16637 bp, 14 predicted proteins | sample RVTome_6_FD_207662 | JGI IMG/M metagenome (GOLD analysis project Ga0214472, IMG submission 207662) | Soil microbial communities from uranium-contaminated site in the Upper Colorado River Basin, Wyoming, United States - RVT140D175 | ecosystem: Environmental > Terrestrial > Soil > Contaminated >... | reverse complement strand
CCCGACCCGGCGCCGGTGGCCGGGGTCCGGGTGGCCCGGAGGTCCTCGACCTCGGGGAACACCACCAGCTCCTGGGTCCCGGGCACTTCCTCGCGGCGGCGGACCAGGTCGAAGGGATCGGACCGCTGGACCGAGAGCGGGCCGATCGGGTACCGGCCCCGGCCCCGGGCCGTGATCTGGTAGGCGACCATCCGCCGGTCGCCGGTCCCGGCCAGGACCGCCCGGGCCCCGCGGCCCAACGATGGCGGGAGTCGGTCCTCCAGCAGGAGCAGGCTCCGGGGCCCCCGGTCCTGGACCTCCAGGTCCACCCGAACCTGGGTCCCCGGGAACACCCTGGTCGAGGACAGGCGCCGACGCACCGTGAGGTCGATCCGCCGGCGCCACATCAGCCCTGCGGACAGGCCGGGGAGCGCCAGCAGGCCCACGGCCACCACGTGGAGGTCCGGGCCGCCCAGGATCCTCGACGCGAACCACAGGGCCAGGGCTCCGCCGATGACCCCCAGGCCCCGGCCGGTGAGCCTCATCTGCTGACGGGGACGGAGATGTCCTCGACCACCTCGCGGAGCACCATCTCGCCGGTGCGCCCGGTCATGGCGGCGTCGGTGGAGGGGATCACGCGGTGGGCCAGGACCACCTGGGACAGGTGCTTGATGTCGTCGGGGATCACGTAGTCACGCCCGTGCGAGGCGGCCAGGGCCCGGGAGGCCCGGAGGAGCATCAGCGACGCTCTGGGGCTGGCCCCCAGGTGCAGGTCAGGATGGCGGCGGGTGGCGTCCATGATGTCCACGATGTAGCGGCGAAGGGGCTCGGCCACGTGCACGGTGCGGGCCGTCTCGATGAGCCTCGCGGCGCCCGTGGCGTCGGTCACCGGCTCGATGTCGTCCAGCGACGAGGTCGTGCCGTGCGTGGCCAGGATGCCCACCTCCGCCTCGGGGGACGGGTAGCCGATGGCCAGGCGCATCATGAACCGGTCCAGCTGGGCTTCCGGGAGCGGGTAGGTGCCCTCGTACTCGATCGGGTTCTGGGTGGCCATGACCATGAACGGCACGCCCAGCTGGTGGGACACGCCGTCCACGGTGGCCTGGCGCTCCTCCATCGACTCCAGGAGCGCCGACTGCGTCTTGGGGCTGGCCCGGTTGATCTCGTCGCCCAGGACGATGTTGGCGAAGATCGCTCCGGGCTTGAACTCGAAGTCGGCGCGGTCGGGGCTCCACACGTTGACCCCGGTGATGTCGGTGGGCAGGAGGTCGGGGGTGAACTGGATCCGGCGGAAGGAGCAATCGATGGACCGGGCGATGGCCTTGGCCAGCATGGTCTTGCCTACCCCGGGGACGTCCTCGATCAGCAGGTGACCCTCGGCCACCAGGCTGACCAGGGCCAGCTGGACCTCGCGGGGCTTGCCCTGGACCACGCGCTCGACGTTGGCCCGGATGGCGTCGAACAGCTCCCCGAACGCGTCCCACTCCATCGCTCGCTGGGCTTCCTGCCTCATCGTCGCTCCTTCGACGTCCGCGGGACCGGGCCGGTTCCGACGAGGCACCATCATAGGCAGGTGCGGGGGACAAGGGGAGACGGATGAGGCGGCCGGCCGCCGCCGGTGAAGATGAACGCCCCGCGCGGCCCCTGCGTCCATGGGCGTCCGACCACCGGCGGCGGCGAGCCGCCCCCTCGTCAGGTGAATTACATGCGTGTAAGCCGCCGGAGTCAAGCACCCTCCCCGCTCGGAAGGGGGACCTCCGGTACAATGGCCCGAACGACAGCCCGTCCGGGGTGATGGACGTTGGGAAGATCGCTGGTCCTGAACGCATCGTTCGACCCCCTGGCCGTGGTCCCCGCGCGCCGGGCGGTCGTCCTCGTCCTGAAGGAGAAGGCCGAGATCCTGGAGAGCAACGGGGCCGTGTTCCGCTCGGAGCACGTGTCGATCCCCGCCCCGTCCGTCGTCCGGCTCAGCTACTTCGTCAAGGTCCCGTATAGGGCTCGGGCCTCGCTGACCCGCCGGGCCGTGTTCGCCCGCGACGAGTGGAAATGCCAGTACTGCGGGGCGCCCGCCGAGAACGTGGACCACGTTATCCCCCGGTCCAAGGGCGGGGAGCACACGTGGGAGAACGTGGTCGCCGCCTGCCGCCGGTGCAACTCGCGGAAGGAGAACTACCTGCCGCAGGAGGCCGGCCTCCCCCTGAAGCGCAAGCCGTTCGCCCCCCGCGACGGCTTCCGTCTCCTGCTCGGGCGCCTGGAGCCCGAGTGGGAGGCCTACCTGTAGCTCGTCCGGCATACACGGTCCCTAGGCATGGTTGGCTGGTCTCGAGCAGCTCTCGAGGGGTCCCCATACGGAAACAGCCCTAGTCGGATGCAACCATGGCGATTTCCTCCTCTTGTGCTCTTTTCACGCGGGGCGGCTCCTGCCACACTGGCGGACCTATGCCGACTTCGCCGCACCTCGGATCGAGAGGCCTGAGGATCGCGCTCGTGATCGCCAGCGTTGGTTTCTCCCTCACGAGCGCTCCCGCCCCGCGTGTCAGCGCTCAGGGAAGCTCTTCGTTCACCAGGATTGCAGTGGCGGCTGACGGAACAGCGGGGAATCAGACCAGCAACGAAAGCTCGATCTCTGCGGATGGGCGCTTCGTCGCCTTCACGTCTGCCGCCACCAACCTGGTTCCGGGGGACACGAATGGCACCTCCGACATCTTCGTCCGAGACACTGTGCTCGACACGATCGAGCGCGCATCGGTCGGCCCAACAGGAACCCAGGGCAGCACCAGTTATGCTCCGGCCATCTCCGCGGACGGACGGTATGTTGCCTTCACCTCGACGGGCGCTGGCCTCATTCCAGGCGACACATTCACGGGAACCAGCCTTTACATGCACGACCGCCAGACGGGTGATAACAGCCGCCTTTCGGTAAGCAGCGACGGGGCCAACGGAGGCCTGGAGAGCCAGGTGCCCTCGTTCTCCGGAGATGCCCGCTACGTGGCCTATTCCTCCCGGGCAAGCAACTTGGTCCCCTCAGACACCAACGGCACCTGGGACGTCTTCGTGCGTGACCGCGTTGAGGCCACCACCACGAGGGTCTCCGTGGCCGATGACACCGGCGCACAAGGCAACGGTTCTAGCGAGAACCCGATGATCTCAGGGAACGGGCGCTTCGTAGTGTTCATGTCTCGGGCCTCCAACCTGGTGGCCGGAGATACCAACAATGCGACAGATGTCTTCGTTCATGACCGAGAGACGGGGGAAACCAGTCGGGTCTCGGTGAAGAGCGGCGGAGCGCAGGGAGGTCTCAACCAGGGGAGCTCCGGTCGAGCCATCTCGTTCACTGGCAGGTATGTGGCCTTCGCCTCCAGCGCCAACCTAACCACGCTGGAGGTGTGGGGGGGCGGAGGGCTGTAGGAAATCTGAGGAAAACGGTCGACCCCGACGGAAACGCAACCCGCCTCCTCCACGACGCGGCGGGGAACATCGTGCTGGTCCTGCATCCGGGGAACATCCAATACGTCGATACCTACGCGTACAACGGCAAGAACGACCTGACCTCTATCCGCCAGGACGCCTCTAGGATCACCACGTTCACCTACGATGCGTCGGGCAACCTCATCAAGGTGACCCGCCCCGGTTCGAACATCACCCTGTTCGGCCGGGACCCCGCAGGGTCCGGACTCCTGGTAAGCACCACCGATCCGGAGGCCCACACCACCGCGTTCGGCTACGACCTGGACGGAAACCTCGACGAGATTACCTCTCCCCTTGGCCACACCACGACGATGGCCTATGACGGCTCGGGGAGGATGACCTCCATGGTCGAACCCCGGGGCAACGTCGCGGGAGCCACTCCGGCCGACTACACGTGGGCGTTCACCTACGACGACGGGGACAACCTGTTTGCCCGGACCGATCCCCTGGGCAACGCGACGGAGTGGGCCTACGACGACGCTGGGCGCCTGGCCACCATGGAGGACGCCAAGGCCAGGATTACCGCCTACGGCTACAACGACGCCGGCGAGCTAACCTCGGTCGATCCTCCCGGCCCGGTGGGAGCGACCACCTACGCCTACGATGAACGGGGGGCGCTTGAGATCCGTACCGACCCCAACTCGCACTCCACCACCTACGGCTACGACGACGCCGGGCGGCTGGCCGAAGTGGAGGACCCCCTGGGCAGGGTGTGGAGCTACGGCTACGATCCCAACGGGAACCTGGAGCAGGTGACCACGGCCGCCGGCAACGCCACCGCGGCCGCAGGCGACGGACAGATCTCGTTCTCATACGATGCCCGGAACTCGCTCACCGGCATCGACTACTCAGACTCCACCCCCGACGTCGGCTTCGAGTATGCCTACGACGAGGCAGGGACGGCCCTGCTCACCGAGATGACCGATGGGGCGGGGACCGAGACCTACGGGTACGACGACCTGGACCGGCTCACAGAAGTCGAACGGGGCACCCAGGCCTTCGGATACAGCTACGATGATGCCGGGACCCTGACCCAAAGGACCTATCCGGACGGCACGGTGGTGTCACTGACCTACGACCTGGACTCCCGGCTCGATGTGGTGACCACAGGTACCCAGGTCACCGACCACGCCTGGGACGCGGCCGGGAACCTGACCCAGGTCACCCTTCCCAACGCCACCGTGGAGGCCCGGTCCTACGACCGGGCCGGACGGCTCACCCAGGTGGCCCACACCGGGACCTCGGGGGCCCTTTCCACCTACGACTACACCCTGGATCAGACTGGCAACCCAACCGCGGTCCAGAGCCCCGAGGGCCGCATCACCTACGGCTACGACCAGCTGGATCGCCTCGCCGAGGCCTGCTACGGGGCGGCCTGTCCCACCGCCGGGGAACGCATCGCCTACGCCTACGATGCGGTGGGCAACCGGACCTCCGAGACCCGGACCCCCGGAGGGACCACCACCTACGCCTACGACGCCGCGGATCAGCTGACCTCGGCCACGACCTCCGGACCCTTGGGAGGGACCACGTCCTACGCCTTCGACCCAAACGGCAACCAGACCCAGGCCGGGGGGAGGACCTTCACCTACGACCTGGCCAACCGGCTGGCCTCTGTAACCGAGGGGACCACCACCACGGCCTACGAATACGACGGGGCCGGCAAGCGCCTGGAGGCCACCACCGGGGCCCAGACCACCGCCTACACCTGGGACCCGAACGCCGGCCTCCCGCTGCTGGTGAGGGAATCGGATGGGGCGGGGGCCCTCCTCCGCCGCTACGTGTACGGGGCCGATCTCATCTCCCAGACCACGCCGGGGGCGTCCAGGTTCTACCACCACGACGGTCTGGGCTCGGCCGTGGCCCTGTCCTCGGCTATCGGGACGGTGGAGGCCCGCTACGCCTACGAGCCCTACGGGGCGCCCCGGACCGCGGCGGGGCTGCCGCCGCTCCCGGGGTCCCCGCCCCCGCCGGCCAACCCGATGCGGTTCACGGGCGAGTACCTGGATCCCCAGAGCGGGTTGTATCACCTGCGGGCCAGGGAATACGACGCAGGGACGGGGAGGTTCCTGCAGGTGGATCCGCTTCCGGAGGGTATTGGGCAGCCGGCAGCCGGGGACTACGGTTATGTTGGTGCTCACCCGACGCTTCTCGTGGATCCCAGCGGGTTAAGGGGCTGTGTGGTCGATCGCAGCGGACCTGCTCCTGGAGCCGGATTCTGGGACACGCTTTCTGATGTTCGCGGACATGCTGACTTCTGGCAGGAGCAGGAGCAGGCCGGCCTCACTAATCCCAATGGATTCGTTGGATTCTTCCAATGGGCTGGGGGCAATGTCTTCGGTGGAGCGCTCAACTTCTCCGGACTGGATACCGTCCAGAGGAGTGCAGAAACCCTTGGAACCCCCTGTACGAGCTTTGGGCAAAAAATTGGATCTGTGTTGAGCATCGGGGGAGTGGGTCTCTCGTGGTGGGGAGGTATTTCTGCAGCCTTCCCGGAGGTCGGTTGGAGCGGTGTCCTCCTCGGTCGCGGAGGCGATGTCGCGAAGACGGGATCCGGATTCCGGGGCCTCCTGAACAGGGGGCCGATTCGGATTGGGTGGGGTTGGAAGGGTAGCGCCACAGAGGGTGAGCAGGTCTTCCGCTTGGTTATAGGCAAAGGTCCCGGACGCACTCACATAGACTTTTGGTTGCACCCATGAAGAAATCTCCGGAGCCTGACGAAGTCGATGTCCTGCTCGTTCGACTCCTGCGGGAGGTCGCAACTGGCTTTACGCAGGCCTCCGTTGCGACCGTCCCTCACCGGGCATCGGGCGCTCCTGCCTGGGTTCTGACGTGTTCTGCGCCAGGTACTGCTTCCATCGAAGTGTTTCATGCGGGAGATCAGATTGATGTGTTTGCCGGGAAGGACACACAGCTCGAGTTCGCTCTTACACCAAAGAAGACTCCAGACGAAACCCTTGCGGAGTTGGGCCGCTTTGTTGGGGCAGTCACACGCGGGAACTTCAGGGAAGTGCTGTGGGAAGCTGGGGGTAGCATTCTCCGCTCGAAGGGCATCTTCGTACTCGATGAAGGATATCAGGAGGTTAGTCGGAGACTTCGACTCATCGCCATGATTTGGCCTGGGAGGAGACGGGAGATTCACTACGGGCCCTATGTCTAACGAGCGAACCTTGAGCCCATCAGGCGAAGGGACACGTTCGTGGACTGTGGTTCTGGGGCGGAACGGTGAATCAACTGGTCACCCGCGGCACTCTCTACGAACACCTGCTCCGAGCGGTTCCCGAGGTGCGGGTGGACTACGAGGAGCTCCTTCAACTCTATGACCCGGGCGAGGATCCTGGGGGACACGTGGTCATCGGGGATGTTCTCGTTCCCTTCCTCAGGGCACGCCTCAAAGAAGGGACAGAGGACGAGCTCCGGAGAGCGTTCGGGTTCATCGAGGGGATGGCCCGGAGCACGGATGATGACGTCGTCAACATCGTGTACGTCTCGATCTGCGAACCTCTGGGTGGAGACCGGGACCTCCTGAAGCGAGCCAGGGCGTACATGGGTCCGCGAACCCTCACCATCTCAGGCGAGGTCGAAGCTTGGTGGCGACGCTTCCTCACGTGGCTCCGCCGACGCTAGGTGGCCACCTGCCCCCGAACCCTGCCCCACCCCCGTGGTAACTGATGTGAGTTTTGTTAACTCATGAGTTAACACGGATTAACTTACATCACTGTAATTCGCTCCAAACCGTTGACCTGGTGGAGTGTAGGTGGCATAAACGTGGAGCTCTGTGGAGGAGAGGGGAGTCGTGGCGGAGCTCCTGGGTGAGCACCACTATCAGCTGGACCCGAAGGGGAGGATCTCGCTCCCGGCGAAGTTCCGGGACGCCTTCTCGGACGGCGTGTACCTGACCCTGGGCCAGGACGGCTGCCTGTTCGCCTTCCCCCGAGCGGAGTGGGACCGGAGGCGGGCCGAGGTCAAGGCCCTGCCCATCTCCGATCCCAAGAACCGGGCCTACTCCCGGATGTTCTTCGGCAGCGCAGAGCGGGTGGAGATCGACGGCCAGGGACGGATGGTCCTTCCCCGGACCCTGCGGGAGACGGCCCACCTGGGGGCGGAGGTGGCGGTGGTCGGGGTGTCCGACCGCCTGGAGATCTGGGACGCGGAGGAGTGGGCCCGGTACCGGGACGCGCACGGCGGGTCCTACGCCAGCGGCTCGCTGGTCCCGGAGCGAGGGTGAAGGAGGGCGGCATGAGCAGGGAAGTGGGACAGTCGATGTACCTGATGGCCCTGATGGCGGCCGTGGTCGGCGCCTACGTGGGCCTGGGACTCCTGGCCATCCGGTGGCTTGGCTGATGCGCTCCACGCCCCGGTGCTCGTCAGCGAGGTGGTCCGCCTGATGGCGGGCGCGGCCACGGTGCTGGACCTCACGGTGGGAGCCGGCGGGCACGCCGCCGCCCTGCTGGAGGCCGGCGTGGACCGGGTGGTGGGGTCGGATCGGGACCCCGACGCCCTGGAGGCCTCGCGCCAGCGGCTGGCCTGGGCCGGCCCGCGGTTCACCGCGGTGGCCGGCACGTTCTCCGACATCGAGCGGATCGCGGCGGAGGCCGGGGTCCGGGCGGTCGACGGCATCCTGTACGACCTGGGTGTCTCCTCTCTCCACCTCGACCGCCCGGAGCGCGGCTTCTCCTACCGGTCCCCCGGGCCCCTGGACATGCGCATGGGCCCGGGGGAGCGTACCGCCGCCGACGTCGTGAACACCTACCCGGAAGAGGAGCTGTCCCGGGTGATCTTCGAGCTGGGCGAGGAGCGCCATGCCCGGCGGATCGCCGGGGCCATCGTCCGGGCCCGGACCCGGGCGCCCTTGCAGGACACCGGAGAGCTGGCCCGGATCGTGGCCGGGGCCGTGCCCAAGCGGCGGGGCGGCCCGCATCCGGCCCGCCGCACGTTCCAGGCCATCCGGATCGAGGTCAACCGGGAGCTCGAGGAGCTCACCGCCTCCCTTCCCCGGGCGGTGAGCCTCCTCGCTCCCGGTGGGCGGGTGGTGGTCATCTCCTACCACTCGCTGGAGGACCGGATCGTCAAGCGGTTCTTCCTGGGAGAGGAGCGCCTGGAGGTCCTGACCAAGAAGCCGGTCACGCCGTCTGCGGCGGAGGCCGGGCGGAACCCCCGGGCCCGGAGCGCCAAGCTCCGGGCGGCGCGGAGGGCCGCCTGATGGCCGTCGCCGCGCGGAGGCTGGAGGCCGCTCATCCCCGGATCGCGGTCCGCCGGCCGGCCCGGACCAGGCGGCGGGCCCGGAGCCAGGGGGTCCCCTTCGGCCTGTTCGCGCTGATCGCGGTGGCCGCGGTGATCGTGGGACTGGTCGCCGCCCAGGCCATCGTGGCCCAGGACTCGTTCCGGCTGGCCGAGCTGGGGAGGACGGCGGCCCGCCTGGAGGAGGACTACGGGCGCCTGCGGCTGGAAGCAGCCAAGCTTTCCTCGCCCGAGCGGATCGCCACGGCCGCTCGGAAGGCCGGCCTGGTGGTGCCCGAGGACGTGCAGATGGTCTCGCTTCCCCCCACCCCCGGCCGGGGCATGGACGATGGCGCCCCGGACCAGGGAGGGGCCCTGGCGTTGAAGGGGGTCCTCGGGGGAGCGCCGTGAGCAGGGGGCCGTCCCGTCCGCCCGCCGGCCGGGTGGGGTCGCTGTTCCTGGTCATGATCCTGGCCTTCGTGATGCTGGCCGGCCGGCTGTTCCAGCTCCAGCTCCGGGACGCGCCCGCGTACGCCGCGCTGGCCCGCGACCAGCGGGTCCGGACCGTGGCCCTGCCGGCCACCCGCGGGGCCATCTACGACCGCGAGGGGAGCGAGCTGGCCCTGTCGCTCCCGGCCGCCGCGGTGTTCGCCAACCCCACGCTGATCCGGGACCCGGCGGGAGCGGCGGTGGTCCTGGCCCGGGCCCTCGATCGTCCGCGCCGGGAGCTGGAGGAGGCCCTGGCCCGCGACACCACGTTCACGTACCTGGCCCGGCGGGTGGACCCGGCGGTGGCCCGGAAGGTGGAGGCCCTGGACATCGACGGCGTGGGCTTCCTGGACGAGAGCCGCCGCTCGTACCCCGGCGGCGAGCTGGCCTCCCAGGTGGTGGGGTTCGTGGGCCTGGATGGCGAGGGCCTGGCGGGCCTGGAGCTCCAGTACGAGGAAGCGCTGTCGGGACGTCCCGGCGAGATGATCGTGGAGCAGGACCCCCTGGGGAACCCCATACCCCAGGGCGAGACGCACCGCACGCCGCCGGTGCCCGGCGCCGACCTGGTGCTGACCATCGACCGCGACCTCCAGTTCTACGCCCAGCGGGCCCTGGCCCGGGCGGTCAAGCGCAACGGTGCCAAGGGCGGCACGGTGATCGTGATGGACCCGTCCTCGGGCGACGTCCTGGCCATGGCCTCCTCGCCGTGGTTCGACGCGAACCGTGTGGGCACGGCGGACCCGGCCACCCTCCGGAACCGGGCCCTGACCGACGTGTACGAGCCGGGCTCCGTGAACAAGGTGATCACGGTGTCCGCCGCCCTGGAGGAGGGACTGGTCGACCTCAGCGAGGAGTTCCACATCCCCGACAACCTCCGGGTGGGACCGAAGGTGTTCCACGACGCGCACCCGCACCCGCCGGTGGCCATGACCCTCGGCGACATCCTGGCCCAGTCCAGCAACGTGGGCTCGATCAAGGTGGCCAAGCGGGTGGGCAAGCACGAGCTGGACCGCTACCTGCGCCGGTTCGGCTTCGGCCGCAGGACCGGGATCGGGTTCCCCGGCGAGTCCGTGGGGATCCTGCCCACGCCCGACGAGTGGTGGGCCACGGGCATGGGCACCATCCCCATCGGTCAGGGTGTGGCCGTCACCGCCCAGCAGATCGCCGACGTGTACGCCACCGTGGCCAACGGGGGGGTGTGGGTCCAGCCGCGCCTGGTCCGGGGCCGGGTCGACGCCACCGGCACGTTCCACCAGGAGGCCCCGCCCGCCCGGCGCCGGGTGATCACCGCGGAGACGGCGCGCACGGTGACCTCGATGCTGGCCTACGCGGTGGAGGTGGGCACGGGGACGGAGGCCCAGATCCCCGGGTACTGGGTGGCGGGGAAGACGGGGACGGCCCGCAAGCCGCTGGAGGGCGGCGGGGGCTACGGCGACCAGTACGTGGCCTCGTTCGTGGGGTTCGCCCCCGCCCAGCAGCCCCGCCTGGTGGTGGCCGCGGTCCTGGACGAGCCCGACACGGTGTACGGGAGCGTGGCCGCGGCGCCCCTGTTCCGGGACGTGGCCCGGTTCTCCCTGGCCAAGCTCCGGGTGCCCACGTCCACCCGTCCTCCGGCGCCTCCTTCCACCCGTTCGCCATGAACGCCTTGGTAGAATCGCCTCGTCCCCCTTCGAACCGAGGTTCCTTGCCACCCGGTCCCCCCACGCTGTCCCGGATCATCGCGCCGCTGGACCACGCCGAGGTGCGTGGCCCGGTGGACGTCCCCATCACCGGGGTCACGTACGACGCCCGGACCGCGTCCCCCGGAGCCCTGTTCTTCTGCGTCCGCGGCACGCGCTTCGACGGGCACGGCTTCGCGGCCGACGCGGTGGCCGGGGGGGCCGTGGCCGTGCTGGCCCAGCGAGCCCTGGACCTGCCGCCGTCCGTGACCCAGGTCCTGGTTCCCGACGTCCGCCGGGCCATGGGCCCGGTGGCCGCCGCCTTCCACGGCAACCCGGCGGAGCGGCTGACACTGGTGGGGATCACCGGCACGAACGGCAAGACCACCATCACCTACCTGCTGGAAGGTGTGTTCCGGGCCGCCGGGCTCCGGCCCGGGGTGATCGGGACCACCGGCGCCCGGGTGGACGGCCGTCCCGAGCCGCTGGCCCGGACCACCCCGGAGGCCCCCGACCTCCACGCCCTGCTGGCCGACATGGCCGGGCGCGGCGTGCGGGCCGTGGCCATGGAGGTGTCCTCCCATGGCCTGGACCAGCACCGGGTGGGAGGCGCCCGATTCGCCTGCGCGGTGTTCACCAACCTGTCGCAGGATCACCTCGACTACCACGGGACGATGGAGGCCTACTTCCTGGCCAAGGCCCGGCTGTTCAACGAGGAGCTCAGCGACCGTGGGGTGGTGAACCACGACAGCCCCGAGGGCCGCCGGCTGGCCTCCGATGGCCTCCCCACCATCACCTACGGCCTGACCGACGGCGCCGACTTGCAGGCCACCGATGTGGCGCTCCTGCCGGACGGCCTGTCCTACCGCGTGGGGAAGCTCGAGGTCCGCTCGGCGCTGCGGGGCCACTACAACGTGCACAACAGCCTGGCCGCCCTGGGCGCGGCCCGGCAGATCGGTGTCGACGACCGGACCTCGGTCGCGGGGATCGCTACCGTCCGGGGCGTGCCGGGGCGGATGGAGCCCGTGGACCGGGGCCAGCATTTCCAGGTCCTGGTGGACTACGCGCACACCCCCGACAGCCTCCGCAACGTGCTCCAGGCGGCCCGCGGCCTGACCGGGGGGCGGGTCATCGTGGTGTTCGGCTGCGGGGGGGACCGGGACCGGGGCAAGCGGCCCCTGATGGGGCGCGAGGCCACCTCGGTGGCGGACCTCACCGTGATCACCAGCGACAACCCCAGGTCAGAGGACCCGCCCGCCATCCTGGAGGAGATCGAGCCGGGGGCCAAGGAGGGCGGGGGCCGGTACGTGATGGAGGTGGACCGGCGGGCGGCCATCCGCACGGCGCTGCGCGAAGCGGCCCCCGGCGACGTGGTCGTGGTGGCCGGGAAGGGCCACGAGACCGGACAGGAGTTCGCCGACCGCACCATCCCGTTCGACGACCGGATCGTGGCCGCCGAGGAGCTGGAGGGGCGGGGATGATGCCGACCCGGCTGAGCGCGATGGCCCGGGTCACCGGGGGCACGATCCACGGCCAGGACGTGGAGGTGACCGGGGTGGCAACCGACAGCCGGGACGTCGAGCCCGGCGACCTTTTCGTGGCTCTGGTGGGCGACCGGTCCGACGGTCAGGCGTTCGCGCCGAAAGCCGTCGCGCGCGGGGCGGTCGCGGTGCTGGGCAGGCGCCCGGAGCCCGCGGTCCCGTCGGTGGTGGTGGACGATCCGGCCCGGGCCCTGCTGGACCTGGGGCGGGAGGCCCGCCGGACCCTGCCGGGGACCGTGGTCGGGGTGACGGGTTCGGTGGGCAAGACCTCGGTGAAGGACCTGACCGCGGCGGTCCTGGCGTCCCGGTTCCGGGTGGTGGCCAGCAGGCGCTCGTTCAACACGGAGGTGGGTGTTCCGCTGACCCTCCTGGCCGCGGGTCCGGAGACCGATGTGGTGGTGTGCGAGATGGGCAGCCGCGGGCCCGGGCACATCTCCCTGCTGTGCGACGTGGCCCGGCCCACGATCGGCATCGTCACCGGCGTGGGCCCCGCCCACCTGGAGATGTTCGGGTCGCTGGAGGCCGTCGCCCAGGCCAAGGCGGAGCTCCCGGAGGCCCTCCCGGTGGACGGCACGGCGGTGCTGAACGTGGACGACCCCGTGGTTCGGGGCTTCGCCGGCCGCACCGCCGCCGCGGTCACCGGCTACGGGCTGAGCCCGGAGGCCGACGTCAGGGCCGAGGACGTGCGCCTGGACGAGCTGGGCTCCGGACGGTTCACGCTGGTGGCCGCAGCCGGCAGGGAGCCCGTGGAGCTGGGTGTCCCCGGCGAGCACATGGTGAGCAACGCGCTGGCCGCGGCGGCCGTGGGGCTGGCCCTTGGCCTGTCGCCCGCCGAATGCGCGGCGGCCCTGAAGGACGCCGAGGTCTCGCCGTGGCGCATGGAGATCTCGGAGACGATGGACGGCCTTCGCATCCTGAACGACGCCTACAACGCCAACCCCATGTCGATGGCCGCGGCCCTCAAGGCGGCGGTGTGGATCCGCGGAGACGGCCGGTGCGTGGCCGTCCTGGGAGAGATGGCTGAGCTCGGCCAGAGCGCCGACCGCGAGCACGAGCGGGTGGGGGAGCTCGCCGTGCGCCTGGGTGTGGACCACATGGTGGTGGTCGGGGCGGGGGCGGCCCGGATCGCCGCCGGCGCGGAGCGGGAGGGCGCGGAACGCGAGCACGTGGTGGTGGTGGGCTCCGTGAACGAGGCCGTGGAGGCGGTCCGGGCCTGGGCCCGGCCGGGGGACGTGGTCCTGCTCAAGGCGTCGCGGCGGGCGAGCCTGGAGCGGATGGCCGTGGCGCTGGGGGCGGGCGGGTGACCAGCATCCTGGTGGCCGCGGCGCTGGGGCTGGTGGCCACCCTGCTGGGCACGCCGGTGGCCATCCGCCTGTTCCGGGCGGTGGGGTGGGGCCAGCGGGTGCGGGAGCCGGGCCCCCACTATCCCCAGCACCTGGAGAAGATGGGGACCCCCACCATGGGTGGGCTGGTGATCATCGGGGCCATGGTCTTCGCGTACCTGGTGGCCACGCTGACCCTGGGACCCCTGACCCGCACGGCGGTGCTGGTGGTCCTGGCCGCGGTGGGCTTCGGGCTGATCGGCTTCGTTGACGACCTGCTGAAGATCCGCCGGGCGGACCGGCACTCTCTGGGGATCGGGAAGACGGCCAAGATCGCCGGCCAGGGTCTGATCGCCGTCCTGTTCGCCCTGGGCCTCACCCGGCTGACCGACCAGTCCACCGAGCTGTCCTTCATCCGCTCCACGGGCGTGGATCTGGGGACGGTGGCCTTCGTGATCTGGGTGTTCCTGATCCTGGCCTCCACGTCGAATGCGGTGAACCTCACCGATGGGCTGGACGGGCTGGCCTCGGGCTCGGCCGCGCTGGTCATGGCGGCATACGTGATCATCTCGTTCTGGCAGTTCCGTCACACGTGCGGGGCCCTGACCGGGCCGGGCTGCTACGACGTGGACGTCAACACCGCGCTGGACCTGGCCATCGTGGCCGCCGCGGCCATGGGGGCCATCGCCGGCTTCCTGTGGTGGAACGCGGCCCCGGCCCGGATCTTCATGGGCGACACGGGCTCGCTGGCCATCGGCGGACTGATCGGGGCCATGGCCGTGGCCACCGACACGCAGCTCCTGCTGGTGATCCTGGGCGGTCTGTACGTGCTGGAGACCACGTCGGTGATCCTGCAGGTGGCCTCGTTCCGACTGTTCAAGCGGCGGATGTTCCGCATGGCGCCGATCCATCATCACTTCGAGGTTCTGGGGTGGCACGAGTTCACGGTGATCGTCCGGTTCTGGATCGTGGCCGGTCTCTCGGTGGCCTTCGGCCTGGGCCTGTTCTACGCGGACTTCCTGGCCCGGGGGGGGATCACGTGAACCTGCGCGGCCGGCGCGTGCTGGTGGTGGGCCTGGGGCACAGCGGTCTGGCTGCGGCGGAGGCCCTCCGCGAGCGAGGGGCCAAGGTCACGGTGTCCGAGGCCCGTCCCGCCGAGGATCTGGGGGAGGCCGCGGCCGCGGCGGACGGCCTGGGCGCCACGGTGCGGGCCGGGGGTCACCATCCATCGCACCTGAACGGAGCGGAGCTGGTAGTGGTCAGCCCCGGCGTTCCCGAGGGCGCGCCCATCCTGACCGAGGCCGCCGCCCGCGGGGTGGAGGTGTGGAGCGAGCTGGAGCTGGGGGCCCGGCTGGCCACCTGCCCGTACGTGGCCATCACCGGGACGAACGGCAAGACGACCACCACGGAGCTTGTGGCCGCGGCCATGCGCGAAGCGGGGCGAGATGCCGTGGCCTGTGGCAACGTGGGACACCCGTTCTCCCGGGCCGCCCGGGAAGGGCGCCAGGCCCTGGTGGTGGAGGCGTCCTCCTTCCAGCTCCGGTTCCACCGGACGTTCCATCCCCGGGTTTCGGCCCTCCTCAACCTGGCCCCCGACCACCTGGACTGGCATCCGAGCATGGAGGCCTATGCCGCGGCCAAGGCCCGGATCTTCGAGCAGCAGGGCGGGAGCGACGTGCACGCCGGCAACGCCGCCGACTCAGCGGCCCGGCGGGTGTCGGAGCGGGCTCCGTGCGCCGTGGCCTGGTTCACCGACGGCCCCCCGGGTCCGGACCACGCCGCCGGGTTCGAGGACGACCGCCTGGTGGTCAGGTGGCATGGCGCGCGGCACGACCTGGGACCGCCGGTGGACCGGTCGGGGACCTTCCGGGCCAACGCGTCCGCGGCCGCGCTGTGCGCTATGGCGTTCGGCGTGGACCCAGGAGCCGTGCAGCGGGCCCTGGCCGCCCACGTGGTGGGGGAGCACCGGGGCCGGGTGGTGGCCGAGGTGGCCGGGGTCCGGTTCGTGGACGACTCGAAGGCCACCAACCCGCACGCCGCGGTGGCCTCCATCTCCGGGCACGAGCGGGTGGTGCTGATCGCCGGCGGCCTGTCCAAGGGCGTGGACCTCGGTCCCCTGCGGTCCGTGGCCGACCGCCTGGCAGCCGTGGTGGCGATCGGCCGGGCCGCGGAGGAGATCGCGTCGCTGTTCGAGGGGGTGGTCCCCGTCCGCCGGGCCCGGACCATGGAGGCCGCCGTGGAAGAGGCGGCCGGCCTGGCCGGAGCGGGGACCGACGTCCTGCTGGCCCCGGCCTGCGCCAGCATGGACATGTTCCGCGACTACCGGGAGCGTGGGGAGCGGTTCGCCGCGGCCGCCCGGGAGATGGAGCGGAGGGCCGCGCATGCCTGAGACGAACCGGGCCCGACGAGCCGCCCCCCGCCGCACGGCGTCGCGGCGTCCCGCCCTCCGGGTGGTTGCCCCGGACGAGCGGCCTGCCGGCCGCCCCCAGGACCGGTCGGTCCGCCTGCTGATGGTGTCCACGGCCTCCCTGGTGCTGATCGGGCTGGCCATGGTGCTGTCCGCGTCGTCGGTCGCGGCCTACGACCGGTTCGGCTCGAGCTTCCTGTTCTTCAACCGGCAAGCCGCCTACGCGGTGGTCGGGGCGCTGTTCCTCCGGGTGGCCATGCGGATGCGCTACCAGGCCTGGCAGCGGCTGTCCGTGCCGTTCCTGGTGGTCACCGGGGCGCTCCTGGTGGTGGTCCTGCTGCCGGGCATCGGCACGGTGGCGGGGGGATCCGCCCGGTGGCTGAGCCTGGGGCCGGTCACGGTCCAGCCCTCGGAGATCGCCAAGCTGGCCCTGGTGGTGTTCGGCGCCACCCTGCTGACCCGCCGCCTGAAGCACGTCCACGAGCCGAGGGCGGTGCTGATCCCCCTGGCGGTTGTCGTGGCCGGCGTGGGGGGCTTGATCCTCCTCCAGCCG
>Ga0214472_10003481_pt1 | contig 16645 bp, 12 predicted proteins | sample RVTome_6_FD_207662 | JGI IMG/M metagenome (GOLD analysis project Ga0214472, IMG submission 207662) | Soil microbial communities from uranium-contaminated site in the Upper Colorado River Basin, Wyoming, United States - RVT140D175 | ecosystem: Environmental > Terrestrial > Soil > Contaminated >... | reverse complement strand
GAGCGATTCCATCGGCTTTGTTAAAAGGTATCGATGCAATAGTGCATCTAGCAGCAATTTCAAATGACCCAATGGGCAATACCTTTGAGCAGGTCACTTCAGAAATAAATTATTTATCCAGTGTTGAGCTGGCTAAAAAAGCGAAGATGGAAGGTGTAAGGAGTTTTGTTTTCGCATCAAGTTGCAGCGTTTATGGTTTTGCAGAAGGTGGTCCGCGTACCGAGCAATCAGCATTAAACCCTCTTACTGCCTATGCCAGATCGAAAATTAATACTGAAAGAGACGTTGAAAAACTTGCAGATGAGAATTTTATTGTTACCAGCTTGCGGTTTGCCACGGCTTGTGGAATGAGTGATCGTCTGCGCATGGATTTGGTATTGAATGATTTTGTGGCGGGTGCTGTTGCCTCAAAAAGGATTTTAATATTAAGTGACGGCACACCCTGGCGACCTTTAATCGAGGTTAGAGATATGGCCAGGGCAATAGATTGGGCGATTAACAGGAACAGGTCTGTAGGTGGAGATTTTCTGGCAATTAATGCCGGGAGTGATGCGTGGAATTATCAGGTAAGGGATTTGGCAAATGCGGTTGCAAATGTAATGCCTGATATCGAAGTATCAATCAATAAGGATGCCCAGAGTGACAAGCGTTCATACAGAGTTGACTTTGGTTTGTACAAAAAACTTGCACCTGACCACCAACCGGAAATTGATTTGGTAACAGCAATCAGGGACCTGCAAGATGGGCTACAGAAGATGAATTTTAGAGATGAAAACTTTCGAGATTCACGTTATATGAGATTAAAGGTGCTGTCAGGCCATCGTGAGCAAGGTTTATTAAACGATCAATTGGAATGGCAATAGGATCATTTAAATATAATATATCGGATTGGGCTATCAACAGGAAATATGTCAAATGATTTTTAATGAAACTAAACTAAAGGGCGCATTTATCATAGAGTTGGAAAAGCGAGGTGATGACAGAGGCTTTTTTGCGAGGACCTTTTGTCAACGTGAATTTGATGAGCATGGCCTGATTTCAAATATAGTACAAACAAATATATCTTTAAGTAAAACCAAAGGTACATTAAGGGGTATCCATTATCAGATCGCGCCTCATCAGGAAACCAAATTGGTTCGTTGTACTTCCGGAGCATTATATGATGTCATTATCGACCTTCGAAAAGATTCGCCGACTTATAAACAATGGATAGGTGTTGAATTAACAGCGGCTAATTACAGGATGTTGTATGTGCCAAGAGACTTTGCACATGGATTTTTAACATTGCAGGATAATACTGAAGTAACCTATGGGGTATCAGAATTCTATACGCCGGATGCGGAACGCGGGATTCGTTGGAATGATCCAGTTTTTGGAATAGTATGGCCTGAAGAAGTTCGAGAGATTTCCGGTAAAGATGCTAGTTGTCCGGATTATTCTGACTGAGTACCAATATTTGTAATATAAGTAGCGCATCATACACATATGATTATTATAGATAATTTATTAAAGCAGAGACAAGAAGAGGGTAATCCTATCCGCATCGCAATGGTGGGGGCTGGTTTTATGGGCCGAGGTATCGCCCTTCAGATATTGGGTAGTACGCCGGGCATGGATCTTGTAGCTATAGCAAATCATCATATTGAGGGATCTGCGAGGGCATATAAAGAAGCTGGTGTAGATGATGTATTAAATGTGGACACAATTTCACAATTAGAACAAGCGATACGGAATAACCGTTACGCCATTACTGAAGATCCAATGTTACTATGCCAGGCAGAAGGCATTGATGCTGTCATCGAAGTCACCGGTACAATTGAGTACGCAGCAGGTGTGGTGCTGAAGGCCATGGAACATCATAAACATATAATACTGATGAATGCAGAACTTGATGGAACATTAGGCCCTATACTAAAAGTTTATGCAGATAAGGCGGGTGTTGTGATCAGTAATACAGATGGTGATCAGCCCGGCGTCATTATGAACCTGTATCGGTTTGTAAAGGGTATTGGCGTAAAACCAGTCTTATGTGGCAATATCAAAGGATTACAAGATCCATATCGGAATCCAACGACACAACAGGAATTTGCAAAACGGTGGAAACAAAAGGCCCACATGGTGACCTCATTTGCCGATGGTACCAAGATCTCATTTGAGCAAGGTATTGTTGCAAATGCGACCGGAATGAAAGTCGCAAAACGCGGCATGTTTGGACCAACTGTTACTACAGGTACACCGATTAAAGAGGCTGTAAACTGGTATCCATTGGATGCGCTGACACAAAGTAACGGCATCGTTGATTATGTCGTAGGCGCAGAACCCGGGCCAGGTGTCTTCGTCCTTGGTACTTGTGACAATCCAACACAGCGACATTATCTTAGCCTCTATAAACTAGGTGAAGGACCACTGTATTGTTTTTACCGGCCCTATCACCTGTGCCACTTTGAAGTTCCGAACTCTGTAGCTCGCGCAGTATTGTTTAATGACGCAACAATTACACCTCTTGGAGCCCCAATGGTTGATGTTGTTGCTACAGCGAAAATCGATCTTAAAAAAGGACAAGTATTGGATGGCATGGGATATTACATGACATATGGACAGGCAGAGAATGCAGATATTGTCTATAATGAAAATCTGTTACCGATCGGCTTGGCAGAGGGGTGCAAACTAAAAAATGATATTACGAAAGATCAGGTGCTATCGTACAGTGATGTTGAATTGCCGGATGGGCGGTTATGTGATGATCTAAGGCGTCAGCAGAACACCTGCTTCTTCGGGGCCGATCATCCAGATCGACGTTTATAATTCTATACTAGTAAAACATTCATGGATAACATCATATGACATCATCAACAAACAAGCTGCCAGTCACTATTATCAAGCCAGCAAGTGGCTGGCAATCGATCGATTTTAAGGAGCTGATTCAATACAGGGATTTGGCCTATTATCTCATGTGGCGTGACATAACGGTGATGTATGCGCAGACGATTTTGGGTTTTACCTGGGCAATTATCCAGCCACTACTTCAGATTGTTATTTTTTCAGTCATATTTGGGAAGGTTGCGAAGATACCAACCGAAGGCATTCCGTATGTCCTATTTTCGACTGTTGCTATAATTCCATGGACATATATATCAACGGCATTGACACAATCTAGCGAGAGCCTGGTTACCAAGCAAAATATGCTGGGTAAAATTTATTTCCCACGGTTAATCTTTCCCCTCACTCCGATATTCTCCAGACTGGTAAATTTTTTCATATCTATCCTGTTGCTGGTAGCCGTGATGATTTACTATAAGGTCACGCCCACATGGAATTTGTTATATTTTCCTTTATTTGTAGCATTAATGATGGCGATACCGGCCGGGTTGGGTATGTGGTTATCTGCACTGGCAATACGATATCGTGATGTCAGATACGCAATGCAGTATATTATTCAGCTACTGATGTATTCGGCGCCGATAGTGTATTCGGCCGCCACTATTCCTGAAGCATATCGATTTGTCTATTCCTTGAATCCGATTGTAGGTGTCATTGAAGGATACCGGGCATGCCTTCTTGGTACCCCTATACCATGGGAATATATTCTGCCTGGCGTAATTACTGCATTTATTATGCTAATTATGGGAGCAATGTATTTCAGAAGAATGGAACGTGTGTTCGTAGACGTAATTTAACATGAATGATAAAAAACTGGCAATTAAGGTTGAAGGGGTTAGCAAGCGCTACCGTATTGGCGTTAAGGAACAAATGCATGAAAACCTGGGAAGCGCGATTATTGACGTTATAAAAAGCCCCTTGAAGAATTATAGGAAGTATAGATCGCTCTATGATTTTAAAGATATAAGCGACAATCATGCTTATGAAAATTCCGATGACATTCTATGGGCGCTCAGAGATGTTTCGTTTGAGGTTAAACAAGGAGAGGTATTAGGCATCATTGGTATGAATGGTGCCGGGAAGTCTACATTATTAAAAATTCTGTCACGAATTACTCCACCGACGGCAGGGCAGGTTCAAATTAATGGCCGAGTCAGTAGCTTACTAGAGGTGGGTACAGGCTTCCATTCTGAACTGACAGGAAGAGAAAATGTGTATTTAAATGGTACTGTTCTAGGTATGAGAAAAAAAGAAATCGACCAGAAATTTGATGAAATTGTCGAGTTTTCCGGTGTTGAAAAGTTTCTCGATACGCCTGTTAAAAGATATTCAAGTGGTATGCGCGTGCGATTGGCTTTTGCAGTTGCTGCTCATCTGGATCCTGAAATATTGATCATCGATGAAGTATTGGCAGTAGGGGATGCTGCATTTCAGAGAAAGTGTTTGAATAAAATGCAGGATGTTGGCCAAGCAGGGCGTACGGTGCTATTCGTGTCTCACAGCATGCCCGCAGTTACTCGTATGTGTGAGCGTGTAATACTATTAAATGCAGGACGCATAATGCTGGATAGCACAGCACACGAGGTTGTCAGCGCGTACTTGAAAGGTGACCAGGGAAGCAGTGCTCAACGAGAGTGGTTGGAGCCGGATAATGCGCCTGGTGGCGATATTGCTCGATTATCAGCAGTACGAATACGCAATGAAAAAAATGTTGTTACTGATGCTATTGATATAAGGAGGCCAGTTAGAATTGATATTGAGTTTAACGTATTAAAATCTGGCCATGTGCTATTGCCCATGTTATCACTATGGAATGATGAAGGCGTAAAGGCTCTTATGTCAGTTGATCTGGACAAGACATGGCGAAAGCGCCCACGTCCTGAGGGCAATTATATAAGTACCGTAACAATACCGGGAAACTTTCTATCCGAAGGTATGTTTCTCGTAAACGTTGCATTATGGACATTAGAGCCATCGCGTATCAGACAATTCCATGCAAGGGAAACTGTTGCTTTTCAGGTGATAGATTCTATGGATGGTACTTCAGCGCGGGGTGATTGGACAGATAATATGACAGGAGTAACAAGGCCTCTACTTGACTGGGCTACACAATTCGAATCCCATAACAATGGGACGCTTGAATTCAGTGCAAAAGAATTAGTTAAATAATTATATAATAAAAATTCCTGATCTTTAATAACTGGATACAACGCTGTTGTAGCATATAAGCGATTTTCATACTCAGTTTGCCACTATCTTGAATTTTTTCAGCGCACTTATAATTTTGCGAGGCAAGTAATTTATCAAGCCATTTAATGTGCATATGATTGAACCAATCACCCATAATTTTGTATTAATACTTCGAGTAGAAAAATCATATCCCAACCGAGACAAATTCTGATTATTATGAAATGCTTTAGAGATCGTAACTTGTTGTGTTGGTGTTAGAACAGTCTTCCATTTCTCCAGGCTGGCTGTAAAAGGGTCACTATTGTATGTTTTGGCATCATACCAAAGCTCATTGGATTTTATTGTGATTGCCTGTTCACCAATATGTTTCTTTGAACCAGGTGTTATCATTCCAGCATCCCAATCTATTCCAAGAAAGTTACAAATTCTTTTTGTCTCAGTTCTAGGATGCTTTACTAATTCTTCATAAACGACTGTAAGAACCCTGCCGGGGCAGTCATCGACTGCCTTAAATCCTGTACTAAAACATTCTTTCACACGTCTAACGGCAGCATCTATATTTTTAGTGAATGGCGCTGGTTGTAATCCTTTTTTTCTTGCCCTTGCAGCAACCTGAAGCATCGAGGCAACAATAGCACGAGGATCGCGTACAACCTGTATCAACCGTGCATCGGGGAACAGCTCAGTAAGCTCAGGAAAAACAAGGATATTTTCAGGAGTTTTTTCACTTAATATTTTGGCACCGTGTTTTTTTGCGAATGGCAGTAAAAAATTCTCAATGAGTGATTTTATATGGGTGTCCACTTCTTCGTAAGATGTAATAAGGGTAATCCACTCGCGAGACAATGAAGTATGTAATTTGTTTCTGAGATGAATAATGTCAGGGATATGCAGAAACTCAGGGCCACCGAGGATATCCGGATGAGAGTCCAACATATTTTGTAGAAGTGTTGTACCGGATCGGGGAGCCCCGCCGATGAAAATCAATCTAATATCTCGATTAGAGTCTTGCATAATATTGATAACGTCGAAACAGATTAATGGCACTAACCATACAAAATAGTTATGACAATATTGCCACGATGACATGATAAAAAAGGATCCAACATTATGGGCACTTATCTAATAAGTGTGCAAGTTCATCGAACCAGGCTGCAGCCATATTGGCATAGCCTGCAGTATTAGGATGAGTGAAGTCACCATATAAAGCAGGATCCGGTTGATCGTTTATATCCCAGAGGGCTGCCTGTTGATCAACTATAATAATTTTATCTGGATAGGCGTCATTTGCAGGATTATTAATCCGGTCAAGGGCCATAGCTTCTACATTGTTGTTAAATGTAGTAATGTCGGGGTCACTAGGATTATTGTCAATGATACGCGCAAGGATAACTGTTAGTGTCTGGCTATTATCTGATTCCCAGACATCAATTTGATCAAGAATATCCTCAATGTCACTAGCGCTCGTATTTAGACTGTTTGTGCCAATATGAAGCAGAATATAATCGGATGGACTCATGTCCAGCCATGCGCGAATGCCATCAACAGGATATCCTGTGCGTCCCCATGCAATTTCATCATCTGTCCATCCGCCATGACCTTCATTATCCGGGTCGAAGGGTTGCAGGGAAGGATCATTACCGGTCAATGAATCACTACCGACAAAATCAAAACTGTAACCCGCAGTTACTAATCCATCATAGAGTGGTTTACGATAACCGACTTTATGACTATCTGCAGGTGTCCCTCCACCGAATGCTCCACGCGTAATAGAGTCACCAAGCGGCATAATTTTTTGATCTAAGATAACCGTTTCCATTGCATTCGTAATGCCGCCATCAGGATCACTGACACTGTAAGTGAACGTGTCTAATCCTCGGGAAGTGATAAATTGAGGATCATAGGTGTACTCGCCTGTCGTAGAATCAAGAAGCGTGACTTTCCCACCTTTACCAGTGGTGATAGGCCCTTCTCCGCCGGAACCATTCAAACCAAGACTAAACATAATCGAAGAAGGCGTTTCGATATCGGTGCCTCCGAGCGTGCTTGTATAGTCCTGAGTTTCAGGCGTTGTGCCACAACTTGCAGTAGCAACAGGCATATCATTCACGCCGTTAACAAAGACGCTCACTGTGCCGGTGGCGGTGGCGCCCGCACTGTCCCTGACTGTATAAGTGAAAGTATCATGGATTTGTTCGCCAGGTCTCAGTGCCTGTATGGTATTGGCTATAGTCGGGTCATAGGTATAACCACCTTGTGCAGTGATAGTCACAGCAGCTCCATTAGCACTGGATGTTGCACCGGCGATGATAGTCAATGCAATACCCTGTGCATCATCTTCGGCATCGGTATCATTATTGAGCACACCGCCACTTGCTGAAACATTTAATACGGAATCCTCGTTGATAGTTTGGCCGTTGTCGTCATTCGCCACAGGAGAGCTATTACTGCCATTGACGGTAATTGTCACGGTTGCCGTACTCACTCCACCATGACTGTCCGAAATCGTATAGGTAAATGTATCACTGAGCTGATCACCGAGATTAAGTGCCTGTATTATTGCCGAACCGGTAGGATCGTAGGTATAGCTTCCATTGGTATTAATGACAACAATTGCGCCTTTTGTACTGGTCGAATCATAGTTGGTAACCGATAACACATCGTTTATATCAATATCCGTATCATTGACCAGTACACCAGCGGCAGGGACATTGAGTATTGTATTGTCGTTTGTGGTACGGGTATCCGCATTGGCGACAGGCACATCATTCTGTCCGGTGATGGTAATTCTGACCGTACCTATACTAGTCCCTCCATTGCCATCGCTGATGGTATAGGTAAATTGATCGATGAATTGTTCGCCTGCGGAGAGCGCCTGCACGGCTGCGACACTCCTGGCATCATAACTATAGCTGCCGTCACTATTAACATTTACGGCTGCGCCAATATTACTCGTAGAGTCGAATGCTGTGATAGTCAATGGCTGTTGTTCAGCATCGCTATCGTTGGCGAGCACACCGTTGTTGGCTGTGACGTTTAAAATAGATTCTTCACCGGTGGCATTTGTGTCGTCGGCTGCAACAGGTGCATCATTAACTGGGTTGATGTGGATCGTCACAACGACGACATTAGAATTTCTAAACCCGTCGTTTGCCTTGTATTTGAAACTATCACCGGTTGTTTCGCTACCATTATGGATATACAAAAACGAGCCGTCACCATTGAGAGTCAGGGTTCCATTTACAACATTACTATCCAAAATGGCAACAAGTCCCGGTCCGTCAACGTCGGTATCATTTATCAATACACCTTGAGATGTAGTGATGTTCAGCTGCCCGCCTTCATTAACCGTATAGCTTTCACTGTTTGCAACCGGAGGATCATTGACAGCATTTACATTGATATTAACTGTGGCAATCTGGGAATCTTTGAAGCCGTCGTTGACCCGGTAGTTAAAGCTGTCGCTGGTCGTCTCGCCGCCGTCATGCGTATAACCGAACGAGCCATCACTATAAAAAGTAAGCATCCCATTGCTGACATTTTCTATAAGGGTTGCGGTGAGCGCCTGATTTTCAGCATCCGTATCGTTTGCCAGAGTGCCCGTCAGAGCGTCCTTGATGATAGTATCGCCTTCGTTTACGGTGTAATTATCATCGTTTGCCACTGGGGGATTATTGAACTTGATATGTACGGTCACCACGGCAATATTGGAATCACTTGTACCGTCACTGACCCTGAAGGTAAAGGTATCCGTGCCTTCTGCCCCCGGGTTGGGGGTGTAGGTATATTCACCCGTCGCGGGATTGGTGATGACCGCTGTACCCATGCTGCCGTTGGTAACTATCGTATAGGTCAATGCGCCATTTTTCGGGTCCGATGGATTCAGTATCCCGTTTGAGGGGACATCGATAAACGTGAAAAGAACACCCGATGTGGCGGTCGGAAGATCATCATTATTGATGCTGCCATCGTTGCCCCCCCCACCGCAGCCAGAAAGTATCAGCAGGGCGGAAGTCAGTGCAATTGACAATAATTGACGTAAAAGCATTTTGTGTACTGGTTATTATAATTATTCCGATACGAAATACCAGATGGCTACAGGTTTTGCCTTATCCCGACAACATATGGGCCCATTAACGGGCCCATAACTGTTACAATTTTTTTAACGGTGTTTGCGATCTTAATTACCGGGCGCAGCGGAAACCAATACCAGGATCCGATACGGATGGCGCGCGGGTCGCCGAGAATGCAAACATCCCGGCATTTGATCCCGCATCGAATTTCCCGCCTCTGTAGATAGCTGCAGGGAAATTGGTTGATCCTGCTCCGGGGGTTGATGCCGAGTTAGTTCCAGACACGGTGTCCTCACCAAAACCAGGTTCAATATTTGGTCCACCATTAGGCCCAAAAGGTACTGAACCGCCTTGCATCCAGTCAGCGACCCATTCATGGATATTACCGACCATATCATGTACACCCCAGCTTGAGACACATAAATCTCTTGATCCTGTATTTTCAGGACCAGTATTCGACAAATCGGTCACACAATCTTCTGGGTCGGTTTCAGCATCACCAGAGTTAGGAGTACCAGCAACGGCCATTTGCCATTCCTGGTTGGTTAGCAGGCGCTTGCCAACATTTGCGCAGGCCTGAACTGCCTGAAACCAGGTAAATCCCCGAGCAGGTGTAACACCAGCAACACTGCGTGCATAGATTGCGTCTTTACAGTCGCTGCCGTTATCATCACAGGGATTTGTATTATCAACGACAGTCAGTTGCAAACCGTCCGTTGCGTTATCCCAGACGCTTGCCTCGTACGTATCTACACAGGTAGGGCCAACACGAGTCATACCAGTCGGGCAATCTTCTTCTAAAGCGCTAATACGTGTTTCGTGATCGTCTGTGACCAATTTCTGGGCAAAATCACTTGAGTCAAATCCATCTAACGTATCTGCATCGAGTATTTCAGCATTGACGATACTCATGACCTCACTGTCGCGAGTGATTTCATCAGCAATGCGTGGTTCAGCAACGGTGCCTGATGTAATATCAGTGCCTGAATGTGAATGTGCAGCCGCTGCAAATTCAGTTGAATCGATGCCATCCAGAGTATCTGCATCGATGTTAGCGGCATTTACAATACTTACAACCTCACTATCACGCGTAATATCCGGATCAATTCTAGCTTCATTAACAGTACCGGATGTAATATCTTCACCGGCATGACCGTGTATTACACCAGCTTTGCCTGCAATATCAGCAGTATTCGCCGCAATATCAGCAGTGTTGGCAGCTACATCCGCAGCATCTGCCTTGTTAGCAATAGTTGCTGCATTCGTCGCTATTGCGTTTGTGTTTGTTGTAATTCTAGTGTCATTATCATCCACGGCAGCTTCAACTGCGGCAAAATTTGCATTGACATCCGCAGCCACAGCCGGTGTGCCCGACACGAACTGATGAGGGATCGTGAGATCATCTGCCAGGGCGGTTGCACTGCCTATGCTCAACAGGGTGATTGCTCCAATAGATATTAGTGATTTCTTCATTTTTGCTTACCTTCTATTAATTAAAATATATCCTAAGAAAATCGAATTGAATTTGATCAAGCCCAGTTGTCTTGATCCCAGACCATTTGATTCCAATCGCTGCTTTCTGTGGATGGGGGGTTGTTATTATTGTTGTTCGCGTCACTTCCACCACCACCGCAGCCACTTAACAAGACAACTGACAGGAGTAGCATGGCCTTCAGGCTTGTGATATTTGTCATGACTCTACCTCACTCTTAATGCGTTGATACATTCTCTGCTTCTATCATCACCAACCAGAGAGTTATTGTTATTGTGTACGGGGAAATATGAGAAGATGAAGACTTGGCCGCCCGGTAGGACGATGGCTAGTCTAACGTTTCTCATTGTCCACTTGCAACCTCATGAACAGATTTTAAGACACTGTCGATATTCGTTATTTTGACCATCTCATATGAGGTGCTATATATAAATATGCCCAGACACGTGCTTGTATGTGTAGGAGCACAAATTGTGCCATTTTGTTAACTCATCGAGAAAAACATGTAATATATTGATTTATATAGTATAAACGCCATCTCTGAAGATGAAACATTGACCACCCAAAAGAGTAAATGTAAAGTTTTCCGACTGTATTACGGGCTAGGATTTTATATTAATCATCCTGCTTTCTATGTTGAGGATAAGCCGGCGGATTTTCTCCAATAGCCAGGCTAGCCGGAGTGTCATCGAATTTAGCGGTAACCCTAATTCCTTCATTTGCTGCTTGTGATATTCCCAGAAGCCGTTGTCGCGTTTGTTGATTATACTCGTTGCTAAAAATCGATAATATTGTGTAAGCGAATATTTTAATTGGCCGTGATACTCATCATCAGTCAGGTATATAGGACCAAATCTGACCAGTAAATCCAGGTTTTGCGGGATCAGTTTATTCAAGGGTTTTGCAATAACCGATGTTGCAGAATGCTCATGGCACCGTACAAAGGTCAATATTTCATGGACGAATCCAAAGTCACAATGTTGTAATACCTCATAACAGGCCTCGACGTCCGCATGAAGATGAGTCTCGTTGTAAAAAGGCTTACGGTTACGTATCAGATCGGAACGAATCATTAAACTGCTCGGTGATAAAAAGGGGTAGATATGTTTTAACAAGGTGAGCCTGCATATTTCGTGTCCAGATAATACTGTGCTGGAATATGGCAATCCTGCACAACCGATACGAGAACCCCAATGTGAATAGGCGCCTATAATGCCCGCCGATCGATTTGTTTCGCCGATTTCAACCATTTTGGCCAGACATCCAGGGGACAACCAATCATCGGCATGAATAATTTTACAGTATTCACTTTGTGCAGATATCTTCGATAACATAAGATTCCAGTTTTGCATGATGGGGAGTACTTCAGAATTGCGAATTAACTTAATCCTTGTTTCTTTTTCTGCATACTCATGTAATATTCCCGGCGTGCCATCTGTGCTACAGTTATCGACAATAATATATTCCCAATGCTGGTAGGTTTGGTTCAAAACGCTTGATATACACTCATGCAAGTAATTTGCGCCGTTATAGACGGGGGTTACTACACTTACCAGGGGGGTTGTTGTCATCTTTTACTCCATAATAGCCGAACCATGTGCATAATCCAGCGTTACTGGTGAGCCGTATAAACTTAGATTACACTTTTTTGACGGATAATTGTCACATAACCAATCCTGAAATGGGAATATTTTTAGTAATTTTATGTATGGTCTCAATAGAGACCTCATTATCTATATTTACTAATCTGAATAACGTCAAATTAATACTGTTCGCATGTTAGAGAATCAAATTAAAAAACTGATAAAACGAAGTTATCTCGCGACCTGGTCGATGAAATATCGTCAGATTTCACGTTCACATCAGAGTAACAGGGATACGCTGATTATCTATCAAATGGGGAAAGTTGGCTCATCATCTATCAAGAGTTCAATAAATGATTTGACGCTTGACATGAATGTTTATCATGTCCATGCATTGACCCATGATCGTATAAAAGAGTTGGAAAAAGTATATAAAAACGCATCAAAGGTGAATGGTAAGGCAGTGGTTCACAGCCATCTTGTTGAAAGTGCGTTCCTGAGAAATTTGTTTGATAAGGGTGAAAAAGATAGACGCTGGAAACTGATTACACTTGTACGTGATCCTATCGCAAGAAATTTTTCCAGTTTCTTCCAGTCATTTAATCAATTTTCTCCGGAGATGGCACGAAAATATAAAGATGGTAGCGTGAAAATGGAGGATGATATTGAAACGCTGATTCAACTCTTTATTGAAAGATTTGATCATGAAATGCCACTGAGATGGTTTGATTCTTATCTTAGGCCGGTTTTCGATATTGATGTTTATTCCAGGAAATTTCCAATCTCAAGGGGGTATGATCTATATGATAGTAGTTTAGCTGATCTGTTATTGCTTAGATTGGAAGATATCAATAGCTGTGCATCAGCAGCATTTTATGATTTTTTGGGGGTGGATAATTTTGTTTTGAAAACCGCTAACATTTCTGAAGAAAAAGAATACCAACGCGCATACCGGGATTTTAGAAAATCTATAGTGTTGCCACAGTCATATATTGAGAAGATGTATACTTCAAAGTTTGCACAGCATTTTTACACGCCCGATGAAATCGAGAAATTTAAAGAAAAGTGGAAAACAGGTGTTTCAATTATTACTTTTTAAGCCGGATTTCTGATCATGAGAATATCTAGATTAAAAGCTCGCTGGGCACGGTTCTGGATTTCATTTTCCGGTACGGGCTTAATCGGGAGGATTGCATCTTATCTCGCGGCATTGGCAACGCCTCCTTATTATGGGCGCGTGTCACTTTCAAAGCTATCCACGAAAGGGTATGTATCAGCAAAAGCTGTTATCCACCATCATTTGCTGGAGCTTGGTAAATTCTGTTATATTGCAGATGGCGTACTGATTTACCAGGATAGAAAGGGGGGCGCGGTACAATTGGGTGATGCCATACACCTTCATGATAATACCGTTATCCAGACCGGGCGGGGTGGTAGTGTATCAATCGGTGCTGATACACATATTCAGCCCAGATGCCAGATATCTGCTTATGAAGGTCCAATAAAATTTGGTGAACGGGTAGAAATTGCACCAAATTGTGCCTTTTATTCATATGATCATGGCATATTACCTAATACTTCAATCCGTGAGCAACCGGTAACAACCAAAGGTGGAATTATTATCGAAGATGATGCATGGCTGGGTTATGGTGTAATAGTGCTCGATGGCGTAAGGATAGGGAAAGGGGCTGTTATTGGTGCTGGGTCAGTAGTGACCAAAAATATTCCTGATGGCGGAATTGCAATTGGAGTGCCTGCAAAAGTTATTAAATTACGTAGTGAAAGTGAAACACAGTAGCGGCAGTTCCTTTTCAGACAATACTGTTATTTTATTAGTTCTGCAATTCAGTTTCGTCAATAATTTTATAAGATGTGACTCCACCCATTGTATTTATACCATTAATTATGAATCGTGTTTTCATCGTTTCTTGTGAATTGAATATTATAACTACATCAACAACGATATTATTTTCATTATCAATAGATGAATCCAGAATTTCATATTCAACATCTGCATATATGTTAAGTAACATGTTTGAGTAAGACGGATTATTCAGAAGATTTTCACGTTTACCTGACAACTTGCCACCCAATAGGCCTTTAATTGCCAGTATGTCTCCTTGCGATAATGCATTGATGTAATTGGTGACAGTAGTTGCTGCCTGTTCTTTCGAGACAGTATCTTCTGTCGCCCACGTAGTATTGATCAGTAATGAAAAAAATAATGGTAAACTGTATATATAAATACTTTTCATTTAATTATCCTAATGTGGCGTAGTATCTTTATTCTGTGACAATAACGATATAGTTCGCTTGCGCGCCTGTGGCGCCGCCTTCAAGATTACCTCCAAGAGATATGCTTCCGGCAGGAAAAACGGCACTATACAGTCTAAAGCTTGGTAATGGGTCTGTTACACCCAGCATTAAGCTTTCATCAGTAAAGCTACTCAGCCAGCTTGGTAGTGTGGCAGTAGCATCACCGGGATCATAATCATATGCAACATAGACTGTTACGGTACGATCAACATCAAAAGAAAGATATGCCGTGTCTGAATTGGAACTGTCACTGTTCGCTGTCATAATCCAGATACCATTTTCAAGTCCAAGTCCCGAAGGTATATCGGTTAGAATAAATGCTTCATCTACATAATATTCATCACCAACCTCTAATAAATTTTGTTTAAGGTATGGTGCAACCGCTGAGGGTGAAAGATCTTCAAGAATAAATCTTGATATCACGCATGGGTCTGTTGGTGATAAAGTACCAATGATGACATCATGCCAGAGTCGTGCCATAACATCATATCCCAGGCCATTGAGATGAATATAATCATTGAACAGGCTAAATCGGTTTGCATCACCAAGGAAGCACCCAAAAAAGTTTGGCCCCACTACACGCTTTGTTAGCTCATTTAGTATGACCTGATTGTATTCTTGAATCAGAATGTTTCGTGAAGCGTTAAGTGGGTTTGTATAAACCGGGCTTGTTGCATTGGCGCCGAATGCAGGGAATACCAAAGCCACATAGACATTCTGAATGGCTGATTCCGAAGGAATACCATTTGCTGCATTATCTATAGCATCAAGTAATTGCTGCATATATTGCTTGTATGAACCGGTATAACATGCATCTAATGTTCCGCAGCCCACCCCGCTGGGAACAGGCAAAGTACCATCTGAATCATTGGTGCCTAACAGGATTGCTGCATTATTGGCCTGTGGATTCCTTGCAAGGATAGATATAATTCTATCATTAACAGTTTGACTGGCTTCATCTCCCCCCACGCCTTCATTGATAGCGATAACCGGATAACCGTTTGTCAGGGTCAAACTGTCCGCCAGAGGTGCTTCGTATCCCTGTAGGCCGATTATTCTGTCATCGTTTGATAAATTGTCAGATTTAAAGTTATCCCTTGCGCCATTTGTATGGCTGTCGCCGATACCGATGTATGAATCGCCAAGTACTCCAACTTGAACATTCAGATCATTTGCGATAACAACATCGCTTACGTCATATAGTATGGCCTCAACAGTGTGTTCTCCCTGGGCGACCGTCGTAAATTGGGCGGTGAACGGGGATGTAGTGTCAATAACCGAAATCGACCCATCAAGCAGAAATTCAACCCAACCGCCTAGTGGAATATTCGTAGCCAAAGCAGTAACATCGATCGTATCCGTTATCTCAATTGAATGAGCGAGTGGGGTTGAAAGAGTAATTGATGGGCTGATGCCCGGTTCCTCTATCAGTACGTTGTCAAAAGTTCCTATAGTTGCAGTATATAGCGCAATGGTGCCAAAGGTTAAACTTGAGTCTTCAATGGCAAATAGAGGGTCACCATCAATATAAACCAGGATTACACTGCCATTAGCCTCGATAGTAATGTTGATCAGTTGGCCGACAATATAACCTCTGCTATTTGAAGCGAGTGATGCAAATGTTCCACCGACTTTCTTTTCAAGTCGTGTAAATCCGAAGCGTGAATCAAGCGTCAAACGATAAAAATTGTCAGGATCTTGATAACGGAATATCACACCTATGTCATCACCTTCGTTCCCCAGTGGTTGTACATCAACGTTAAAACGATAGTTCTGTAAATTAAAACCAGTTTTCAGATAGGAATATGAACCAAGATGATATGTTTCGATAAAGTTTGCCTGCCCGGTACGCACCTGGTTTTGTTGCTGGTATTTTCCAGCAGTGACACCCCATGCCGAAGGATTGCCTGCCTCATCGATAACTCTCCAATCTTGAGCATTACCAGTCTCAAAGTTTTCAGAAAAAGGTAATGTTACCGTTCCGCCGCTACGCGGGCTTTCAGCAGGGCCGGTGCCGGTGGGGATATAGGCGGGGTCAGTGGTGATGACGAGCTTGTCGAAGAAAAAGCCGTCTTCCCGCATCCAGGCGTTGACGGTATGGACCCCGGTGG
>Ga0214472_10003480_pt1 | contig 16645 bp, 13 predicted proteins | sample RVTome_6_FD_207662 | JGI IMG/M metagenome (GOLD analysis project Ga0214472, IMG submission 207662) | Soil microbial communities from uranium-contaminated site in the Upper Colorado River Basin, Wyoming, United States - RVT140D175 | ecosystem: Environmental > Terrestrial > Soil > Contaminated >... | reverse complement strand
CACTTACTTAAGCTCCTTTGATCGAGAATACAGCACTTGAGTAACATAAGGCGCAACCAGTAGCCCGCATGCAGCGACAGCGAAATGCGGGGGAAACGGCCGACAAGGCCATTCATCCCTGGATTCCGCTGTCGCTCCATCCAGGCTACACACCGGGGTTGTCACGGAATCGGTGCTTAAGTAAGTGCCATTCCTCCCCAACCCCTCTTTTGCAAAGAGGGGCTTGTTCAGAAGCGCAACCCCCCTTGTCAAAGGGGGGCCGCGCTTTGCGCGGGGGGATTTTTTCAAGTTTCCCCGAGTTGATGCTGTTATTAACACCATGTTTCATAATACTCTTGATATCAGTATTCAAAATTATTCCGGACAGTAGTGCACTCAAGTCTGAATCCAGTCCAATATTAAAGAAGATCTGATTAATCAGTTTCTTGTCATTCCCGCGGAGGCGGGAATCCAGTAACATGATAATCTATTCAGGCTGGACTCCGGGCTTTCGCAGAGGTTATCTTCAGCGAATGTTTGGGCTTTACCCGGAATGACAAACTGGAATGATCTTCCATAATTAATAAATATCCTATGAAAAGATACATCAGAAATATCGACAAGATACGCAAAAGTATTAGAGATGCAGCGCAATATAAATCGTTTCCGGCTCAGATCATCGATATCATCAGACATAAGGTACTCATTAATGTCAATCCTGAAGATTATTACCGCTTCGAGTTCTATAAGGACGACAAGACGATGGGGCAGAAAAGCAGGTATGTCGTGCTGGGTGGTTCGAGGTATTGGCCGTTTGAGAACAACGAATATAAATATACGATTACATTAAGCAACAAATATATCCAGAAAACAATGTTAATGGGGTTTGGCTTGCCTACCCCAAGATTGATAACAACGATTGGTTATACCTTTGATATCCAGATCCAGGAGCAATTTGATCGTTTCCTGAATGCTATCGATTCAGAAATTGTTATTAAACCTGTAGGCAGCGCGGGAGGTAAGAATATTCTTCTATATTCACCGCAAGGGGGGCCGAGAAGTGCAGGCAAAGAATTCACTTCGCGCGATGATATTTGGCAGCATTTTGATAAAAAAATGGATTCAGGGTGGCTCGTCGAGGAAAGGGTTCAAAATACCCCGGAAATAGCTGCTATATATCCATCCAGCCTGAATACCTTCAGAGTGATCACGATAAAGACCAATGACAATAAATGGCACATGGCAGCATGCGCCCATAAATTCGGCAGCAGACAAAGCGTCGTGGACAATAATAAGGAAGGTATTCAGGCCTCTATTGATAAAAACGGCATCATTTTCCACGTCTATGATTTTATCGCAGGCAAGGATATTGAAAGCCATCCGGATACCGGGGCTAAATTAATTGGCATCAAAGCCGATGGTTATAATGATGTAATCGAACTTGCGATGCGTGCATCCGAAAAATTCGGATTCTTTGGCACGATCGGTTGGGATATTGCATACACCACAAAAGGCCCCATGATCATTGAAGGGAATATCTCATGGGGATGCAGCAGTATCCAACGGGGGATAGGTGGCATTATTACCGATGAAATGGCCAAAGGACTCAGAAGACATCATATGTTCAGCCGCTGGGATAAAAACAGGCTGCATCCAAAGCCAAAACGCAAGTAAAAATCCATATATCCCCGGAAAAAGCTAACGCAAATTATATCGATCAATGTCCAAACTTGTATACATCTGCTACCGTGACGGCGTAAACCAGCGCCCACATCCCCCGGCAGATATCCATTTATTATCTAAAAGGATATTGCCTGACAATATCGAACCGAATTCTCCGCTTATCATTGAAGGTCGCGGTGTGTTAATTGGAGTATTTAATCCGGTTGATGTAATCCCGGTAAAAAATCAAAGTGTTTGTCTTGGTCAGTTTTTCGGTGCACAAGAAGATTGGTGGAAACCGGGCGCGCAAGTGCCGGATGGAACGTATGCGTTATTTAGGGGTGATAATAGGTCCGTAGAATTAGTAAGCGACATGGTGGCATCGCGGACGATCTGGTATGTCAAAACCGAGGAATTGTTTATCGCCGCAACCTCACAGCGGGCTATTATATTCTTTTTGCAAAGTTTTCAGCCAAACGAAGATGTATATCCCTGGATGCTGTCAAGCGGAACACTGGGCCCGGGGATGTCATGGGACAGAAGAATCCAGTGCCTCAAGGGGGATGCGCGTCTCTTCCTGGATCGGCAGTCTTGGGATATCACGATCAGGGAGAAACCGGTAAGGTTTTCCCCAGTGAACCTTTCAGACAAGCAGCATAAATTACAACTCTATGAAGCCATCAAGGATACATTCGATAATCTCAATATCGATCCCGGCAAATGGATATTGCCATTGTCCGGCGGCGTCGACAGCCGGGCATTATTGCTGATGTTAAAAGATCGTCAAAATATTCACACGATCACATGGGGAGTTCGATCATCTTTAAAAAGGAAAACCAGTGATGCCTATATTGCCGGGCGGTTAGCGAATTATTTCAACGTAGAGAATAAATACCTTGAAACGGATATAGCGAATGAACCGGTTGAGAAGATATTTGAGCGATTTTTGATTGCCGGCGAAGGTAGAAGCGATCATATATCAGGTTATATGGACGGTTTTAAAATATGGAAACGCCTTTTTGAGACATCGCAACTGGGCATTATTCGCGGAGACCAGGCATTTGGGTGCTATGCTGTCCGTAGAACCCATGAAGTATATAAGAACATGTGTTTCATGCTGCTTTCCGATTACTGCAATGTCAACAAGACAATAATTGGTTCTTGTAGTAATCAATACAGACCGGATAATCTTGAGCGGCAATCCGGTGAGACCATGGAGGTATGGCGAGATCGACTGAATACAGAGTTCGAAATCCCAACCTTGTTCGCAGCCTTGAATGATCTGAAGCTCTCCTACGTGGAAATCATCAATCCCCTGTTATCGAAGAGAATTATTCATCAGGTAAGGCAATTACCTGATCATATGCGTACAAACAAGTATCTGTTCAAAGAAATTGTACGGGATCTAGGCCCGAATATACCCTATGCAAAACTTCCTGCTATTACGAGTCGGAAGGATATTCTCGCTGATCGGATGATCAAGGATATTATTGCAGAGCATCTGGATGATACATACACAAGAAACATCTTGTCAGATGATCTGGTAAATCAGTTACTCCTTGAACACAGGCGGGCAAAGTCCGGGAATTCCTGGCCGGCGCGTCAAAAAATGGCAGGTATCGTCAATCGGTTAAGAAAGAAATTACTGGGGGCCTCTGTAAAGCCGGTAATGGATATCAACATATTGGTATTCAGGGCTTATATCATTTCCAGTATGCCCCGTCTTTTAGATGAAGATGCATATTCCCTGAAGAAGCAACATGTCTGAACCGCAGCATATTAGAACCGGGCCGCGGGGCAATATTGAAAAAATTGCTGTTACAATGCCCCGGCGACCTGCAAGATTCAGGTTGTTAAACCTGTTGGTACGATTGTTTCCTTCCCGCTCGAAATATCGTAATAATGCAATATTATTAGTTAGACATATAAATAATGCGTCACTGAAAACAGAAGCAGGGAAATATCAATTCGGATGGGCAGAACAGAATGATATCAACCGTATTGCCTCACACCCTGAAGCGCGCAGCAAGGATGTGTATCAAACCAGACTGGAAAAAGGAGATCGTTGCTTCTGTATCAAGTGTAATGATGAAATAATCGGTTACAACTGGATTGCATTTCAGCGTTGTTGTCATCTGTGTGGCAGCTGTTATGAATTCGAATTTTTCCCGTTAAACAGGAACCAGGCCTTTACATATGATTACTACATATATCAGAAATATAGAGGGCAAGGCATGGCTATTAGCTTAAAAAAGCAGCTGATTATCGCACTGAAATCTGACGGCATCGATGAAATTTACACGCTGGTAGAGCCCACAAATGTGCCCTCCATGAAGATTCATTTGAGGTTGGGTTACGAGCCCGTATGTATGGTTTATAGTTACAGAATATTGAACTGGAGAAAATCGTTCACGCATCTGTCGGGAAATCAGGATTCCCTGAATAAATGGGTTGATAGCTTCATGAAATCTCATGGTATTTAAGAAAGGTCTGAGCAAGTATGTTTTCGTCATTCCCGCCCCCTGATCGGAGTCGAGGGCAGGCTCCAGCGGGCATCCAGGTTCTTAATTTTTATGGATTCCCGCTTTCGCGGGAATGACGGCTTATTCACGGAATCCTTGGATTTATATATGTATAAACGCAGGTTTACACATAAATCGGTAATTAAGACTACAGGGGATGAAAAATCTCATTCGTAGACTACCCTCAGTAGCCCGGATGAAGCGTAGCGCAATCCGGGAGTTGTGGCATCAATATCCCGGATTTCATTTCATTGCATCCGGGCTACGTTTTCTGGATTTATATATATAAACGCAGGTTTAATTATGATGAAACTTGACTATAACACTGGCGATGGGGTGGTGGAGCTCGAAGAATCGATCTTTGATCAATCGTTCAAGGATGATATTAAAGGATGTATCATGGCGCAGAAAGCGGCCGCAAAAAATGTATTCTCGGAATTCAAACCAAGTCCGGCCGCCAAAACAGAGGTTTCTCCAGAGGCCTTGGTAAGAATTCTTGATCAAAAAAGAGACGTACATGGCATCGCCAAAGACAGGAGCATATCCAATGTCATATCATTTGGTGCGATGCATATAAGTGGTTCCGTAATCGACGATGAGGTTTCCTTGTTAAGGAAAAAAATTGATCGTCGAATGCATGTGATCATGGGAAAGATTTTCCCTCGCGAACGTGGGTTGCATACCGTCGGCAGCGGCCACTTCTGGTATCCGGCGGGGGCCTATATGGGTTGGCACACGAATAGTGGAGTCCCGGGCTGGCGGGTATATATCAATTATGCCGAAGAGCCCGGAAAATCGTTTTTCAGATACAGGGACCCGACCACCGGAAAAATCGTGACCTTGATGGATAAGGAGTGGAATATCAGGATATTCAGGATTGATAAAAACATACCTCTCTGGCATGCGGTATATTCAGAAACGAATCGCTTCAGTATCGGGTATATGGTAATCAAACAGGGTTATTATTCCCGAATCCTGAAACGTGTGAAGCGCTTGATCGGGCGATGACAAAATTCCAGAAGAGCGTGCGCCCATGATCCCCGTATATCACTACGCAATAACATTTCCTCAGTTGGTTGCCCAGGCCGTGGAGATGCGGCTAGATGACGAGGATATGGTGAGGCTGCGCACCGGATACGATCTCGCGGAGCGCATGTTCGACGGTCTGTACAGAAGTCATGGCTCGGCGTTTATCAACCATCTGGTCAGGACTGCCAGCATTGTGATGGCACATGGCGGTAATGTTCCGACTGCTCTTGCGGCCATGTTTCACGCAGCCTACATGCTGGATTACTTCATAATGAGCCGCAGGCGTGGTTTCAGACCCGCAGATCGCACTGAATTGAATAATATGATCGGTCCTGATGCAGAGGAAATTGTTTGGGAATACACCCGGCTCACATGGGGGAAACAGGCACAAGTCGAGGATCATCTGCAAAATCTGGACACCTACAGTCCGGCCGTCAAGTCGGCCCTGGTAATCAGGCTGGCCAATGAGCTGGAGGATTTTCTGGATCTGGCAATGTTATACAGGCAAAACTATTCCTACGGTAACCGGATTGCTGCGCTCGGCAAGCCATGCATCGACATGGCGCACCGTCTTGGTATGTCCGGGCTTGGTGATGAACTCAAGAAAGCCTTTGAGGCAACCGCGGCGGGACGGATACCCGCCACCATCGTGCGTGATCATATCGATGCCTACGAATTACCGCGCCGGCACTATCATGAAATCGATGCCGTTAGCCGCGCGTTGTCCGGGATCGTGCGGAGACTAAAACGGCGCATCTCGAAATTACGAAATGCCCGAATCAGTGCTGAGTAAAATTTTTTCTTTCTTACAACCAATCTCGAAATTGGAAATGCAGATTTACGATGAAACACTAAGCCGTCATTCCCGCCCCCGATCGGAGTCGAGGACAGGCTCCAGCGGGAATCCAGTGTCTCAGATTTATGGTGAAACACTAAGCCGTCATTCCCGCGGAAGCGGGAATCCAGCGTCTCTGATTTTGAACGGTTTAAAGATCATGATCAATTTTGAGACAGATTCTGGTTTCGGATGATAAGTAAGCTTGCCATGATAGAGAGATTCCGCAAATATGTGCGTAATTACAGATTTAATCTGTGGATCCTGGAAGGAAAGGAAAGAAGCAGCGGTGAGAACCTGAAGATCGTATACGCAGGTCATTTAGCGAACAAAAACTATATATGTCATCTGGCATATGCCGGTGAATTCAAGGAGACAGATTATGGAATAATCTGGCTCTGGACTGCGCTTAAGCTGCATGCCAGATATTCCGATGCCCATCTGGTTATCCTGGAAATCAATGAAAAAATCTACAGGAGATTCTCTGGAAACGCCGGGGTATATATACCCTGCTGGATCGATGGAGAGCTGGAATTTTCCGAGGCAAAAAAGAGATATAAGACAAGCGAGAACCTCAAGAGCGATTTAAGAAAAATAAGAAAAAACAATCTGAAATACGAGGTAACCAGGGATCGCAAATTATTCGATCATTTTTACTATGAGATGTATGTGCCTCACGTCACCAGGGTGCATGATGACAGGGCGCTCTTGATGTCTCATCACGCAATGATCAGCAATATGGACAAGTGCGACCTGCTTTTGATCAAGATGGGTGATGAATATATAGCAGGTGAATTGCTTATCTACGAAGGGAACACGGTGCGGGCCTGGTCACTGGGCGTTAAACACGGGGACATGAGTTTTGTAAAGGCAGGCGTCGTGGCCGCATTCTACCATTACAGGACCTCTTATCTGGAAGAAAAAGGCTATAAGAGTGTTCGTATGGGGGCGTCCCGCGCCTTCTTGAAGGATGGGGTCTTGCAATACAAGAAAAAATGGGGCACGCGGTTGGTGGGGCCGAGACCTGCTGGCTTTGCCATCAGACCAGTAAGCATGACTAAGGGGGTCATGGATTTTCTTGTGCACAATCCCTTTATATTCGGCCATCATGGAATGCTGGAGGGGGCAATATTCATAAATCATGAATTGCCTTTATCTGAAGATCAGATAACAAAGTTATACAGGGATTATTATATTGAAGGGTTGTCCAGCATAAATTTATACCTGGGCAAGGATGGCGGTTCTTTAATCAAAATCCCGGATGAACTTTCTGGAAAAATCGTAATTAAATCTGTTGAATCGTTTTTAAAGGAACGGCTGATTGATTAGTGCCACGTCATTCCCGCCCCCGATCGGAGTCGAGGACAGGCTCCAGCGGGAATCCAGTAACATTCTGAACTGCAAAGAGTGAATTCCAGGTCTATGTTACGCTTAACCCGGAACACAATGTACCAGAACTTACATAGCTGAAAAGGCAATTAATGTCCAGGATTGTATATCTATGTTATAGAGATAGCTCATGGCCGGTCCACATGCGTGGCGATATTGAAAAATTATCGTCACGCATCCTACCCGATAATATAACTCCTCATCCGCCCGGAGTCATACAAGATAAAGGAGTATTGATCGGTATACTGAATCCAGTCGATGTCATTCCGGTAAAGGGGAACAGTGTATGCATGGGCAATCTGATCAATCCTCGTGAGGATTGGTGGCGGCCGGGCGCGGATATACCGGATGGGACATACGCATTATTCAGAGCTGACAATACCCTTCTGGAACTTGTAACCGATATCGTGGGGTCACGAACCATCTGGTATATCAAGACTGATAATCTCTTCATTGCATCGACATCCCAGCGAGCCATTGTGTATTTCCTGGGAAGTTTTGAACCCAATCACGCGGTATACCCCTGGATGCTGTCCGCCGGAAATCTTGGCCCCGGATTATCCTGGGATAAAAGAATACAATGCGTGCCGCCCAATGCGCGCCTGATTCTCAATCGAGAAGCCTGGGTGGTGAATATTCATAAAGAGCCGGTTGTTTTCGAACCCATGGACTTGCCTTACGAGGATCAGGAAGCAAGGATACATGCAGCATTAAAAGAAACGTTTGCAAATCTTGAGCTTGATGCCGATAAGTGGGTACTACCTTTATCTGGCGGCACGGATAGCAGGGCCATATTACTGATGCTAAAAGACAGGCAAAAATATAAAGCGATTACCTGGGGGCTCAGATCATCTTTGAATGACAAGCATAGTGATGCGTATGTAGCGAAACATCTCGCTGACCGCTATGGATTGACCCATGAATATTATGATACTGATATCTCGAGCGAGCCGATCGGAAAAATATTAGACAGGTTTATCATTGCTGGGGAGGGGCGGGTCGATCATATCGCGGGCTATATGGACGGATTCGCGCTGTGGAAAAATCTCTATGAAAAGAATGTTCAGGGGGTTATCAGGGGCGACCATGGGTTTGGGCGGGAAAGCGTCTATAGTACATTGGGTGTTCGCCGTATCATAGGCTTGCTTTTATTATCAGACTATCAAAAAAACAATATGATGAATTGGGAGGGCCTTGAAAAACAGGTATTGCCAGAAAACCTTAAGCAACGGGAGGGCGAAACTCTTGAATGTTATCGAGACCGCCTGGTGTATGAATACAGAATGCCTTATATCATGTCAGCGCTTAATGACCTGAAATCCGGTTATACCGAAATAGCAAATCCATTGCTAAGCAGGAATATCGTCCATCAGGTTTTATACCTGCCTGATAAACTGAGATCTGATAAATCCATATTAAAGCATATTGTGGAAAAATTAGAGCCTAACATTCCATTTGCAGAAAACCGGGCGATAGCGACCACAAGAGAGATATTGATGGACGATGTCATAATCAATTATATGGCTCAAGAGATAGGGACTGAAAATGCTGGTGCACTAATGTCCAATAATTTTGTAAACAACCTCCTTAGAAATATTCATCTCAAAGAGAAGGAATCACTGAAAAGTGACATAAGGAAATCGTTAAAGAGCTTAATTAAATCATCTCTACCATCAGTTCTTAAAAAGAAGCTGAAGAAAAAACCTTTACAACCTTTACTGGACCACAGGGTTTTGGCGCTTAGGGGTTTAATCATTATAAAAATGAACCGTCTTCTGATAGAAGATTCAGATAGTATAAATAGGTTATGAACTGATATATGTAGTATAGGCTGGTAATCATCTAGGGGACGTCTGATTAACGCCACTTTGTCATTACCGCGAAAGCGGCGAATTCTTATTCCTTATTAAAAGTTTATTTTTAAATATTTGGGAGTTTTAGTAGGGCGACACCCTTGCATTCTTCAAATGTTTCAACTATCAAGCCTGGAAAGTGTCTTCCCCATTCAGTAACACAGGCCTTTTCATGTGCCCGGTTGTAATCATCAATATAGATTCTATGATCTTTGGCGAGATAAGGCTTGATTTCCGGAAGCGCGCCATTTCTACCTACCAAGCTACTCATGGGGCCATCAATAAAGACAAAATCAAATAACCCCTGTTTGTCATCCAATATGGCATCATACCACCAGTATTTCTTGCCATTTGGATAACTTCTGCGAATCAAGCCACATTGTTGTAACCTTACTCGATTATCACATGGTATCCCCTCTAAAATTGATTGAACATATTTCATGGTGTCTTTGTAGTTATCTAATGAAAGCATGGTAAAATTGTGTTTTACTGCAAGTGCCGCAAAAAGGGCAGATGAAGTGCCGCTACCTATTTCCAGTATTCGTTTAGGGGGATGTTTTTCTATCTCAGATAGAAGAAATTGCGCTTTTTGAGGAAACAGGGTCATCGGTCCCCACCAGAGGCGTTCTGGTGTGAGTCCTAGTTCGTTCATTTGACGTAAAAAATCCTGATTCACGCGCAGGCCGGGGCGCTGGATATATTTTTCCGCTAACATGCGTACCCGATACCTGATTACTGTTGACTGCAGAAAGTTAGTCCCGATAGTAAAGAGCCTATCAGTAAACGCTCCTCGATTTCCTCCTGGTTCTACGGCAATCATGATTTTCTAAGCTTGAAAGTTTGGGTTTAGGATAGCGACAAAATGCTGATATTCTATTGTATTACCAATACAAGATATATCATTATTTAGTGTCGACATAATTTACACTCAAGATTATCTATTTATTTTAACTAATTGATAAATAAATGTTTTGATTGGCGTATTAACGGGTATAATATTTGCCTGTAACTAGATTGGAAAACAGTATATTCATTGAAGACGCTAGATAACAAAATGTTAATTTTTTCTATTCGGTAAGTTCTATTTTAAATCTTGTTTATGCAGATCAAGTCATGGGCTCAGTTTGACCGCGAGATAAGGTTCTGTGGGCGTAAGCTGCTGGGTCAGCTTGATAATTTTCATAACACGATACTTGTAGCTGGCTGCCAGCGATCAGGTACTACCGCAGTATCACGTCTCATTACTAGAAGTGATGGGATGGTTAATTTCCAGTTTGGCAAGGATGACGAGCTGGATGCAGCCTTAATACTTTCGGGTTCGGTATCTCACCAACCTCAAGGTCGGTATTGTTTCCAAACGACCTACCTTAATAACAGCTATTCTGAATATTTTGAGCATTGTGATTACAAACTTATCTGGGTGTTGAGGAATCCATCCTCGGTGATTTATTCCATGTTAAACAACTGGAAAACAGGGGCATTAAACCGGCTGTTTCGTCATTGCGGCTCTGATCTTCTTGAAGGTCGAGAGAAATGGAGATATGAGCATTTCGGTGTATTCTCCATTTCTCGATTACGGCGTGCATGCCTGAGTTACAATGCAAAGATGTCACAGATATTCACATTGCGTGAAAAACTGGATGAAGATCGATTAATTGTAATTGAGTATGAGAAATTGATCAGTAATAAGGATGTAATGTTACCCAGGATTTATCAATTCATAGATCTGCCGTATCGGAAAGAATATTCAGAAAAATTACATGCGGGGAGTTTTAACAAAGCGAGCAGATTCCACGAGAAACATGAGGATTTGTTGAAAAAAGTTTGTATGCCGATCTATGAAAAGGCGTGCACTTTGTTATCTATATAGATTTCTTCATTATGAGTGATTCTAACCGTAAGTTACGAATTCTGTTTGTTACATCGGACAAATATCCACCATTCAGGCCTGCAGCACGGGTTATTTTTGGCCAAGAATTGGTACAGAGAGGTCATGTTATAGATTGGCTGATTCAGGCAGAGAAAGATTGTAAAAACTCATATCAGATACCATATGGGAATGGAAAAGCATATATTGCCGCAACTGATGATGGCACATCAAGATGGAAAAGATTAAGGAAACATTTTCTAGATCTACTTAATGACTTGAAAATATTTTCTCTCGTCAAACAAGAAGAGTACGATTTGATGCAGGTTAAAGATAAATATATAGCTGCGTTGATTGCCATTCTGGCTGTAAAATTTAATAAAACTCATTTTATATACTGGTTAGCTTATCCACATGCAGAAGCCTCGCTCTATGAGGCAAATGAAGGCATTGCACGCTATAAATTTTTCTATACGTTACGAGGGAAGTTTTTCAAATTCGTGTTATATAAAATCATTCTGCCTTGTTCTGTGCATATTTTTGTGCAGAGTGAGCAAATGAAGAAGGATATTGCAGAGAAAGGAATTCCATTAGACAAAATGACGCCGATACCAAGTTCATTGAGTTTAAATGAAATACCTTATGTGCAGTCATCCGGGCGTTTGTTTCTAAAAAAAGACGCGGATGAAAAACATATTGTCTATCTAGGGACATTGATGAGAACCCGTAGGCTAGATTTTATAATTCGTGTGCATGCCAAGGTGATCGGGAAACATCCTGCTGCAAAGTTGTTTCTAGTTGGAAAAGGTGAAATGCCAGAAGATGAAAAGTTTCTCATGGAAGAGGCGGCGCGCTTAGGGATACGGGAGTCAATTGTTTTTACAGGATATATGCCTATGAAGGATGCTTGGGAATACATTAGAAATGCAAATGTTTGCCTCTCACCTTATTTCCCAACACCCATCCTGAATTCCACATCTCCAACAAAGCTCATTGAATATATGGCAATGAGTAAACCTGTTATTGGGAATAATCATCCAGAACAAAGTCTGGTTATTTCAGAGAGCGGGGCGGGGTTGTGTGTTCCCTGGGATGAGGACGCATTTGCAAGTGCCATATCCGAGTTACTAGATGATCCAGTAAGGGCTGACCAGATGGGGGCCAAAGGTAGAATGTATATCGAGCGATGCAGAACAGATAGTATCATGGCGACCAAGGTTGAAGAGCAATATATTCGTATCTGTAATAAACAGCAAAAACTCTCAGATTAAGGTGCGAATGAGCTATGTTCATAATGAAATATAGAAACGGCTGGGTAGCCTGAACACTTTGTTTGGATGTCAGCCATAGTTGCGACTCATGAGCAAGAGGCGAATGAACGATCATTGTTACAGGAGATGGCGCTCAGGAAAAGTAATTTTACTTTGGATATTATTTATAAACGTAAACATTAAGCAGATTGCTGGTGTAATGTCTATATAGCGATTGAGCTCAACCAATATGAATAAACTCCCCTACGTTGTATTTTTGATCGTTTTCTTTATTCCTTTTTTTACAAGGGGCTTGAATATACTCCCGGGGCCGACCGTACTGCTGTTTGAACTGATGAGTGGGCTCATTTTCGTAATAGCCCTGTTCTATTTCGCTTATCATAAATCTTTTTCTGTAAGTCCGAAATACTTGATTTTATTTTTAGTCGTATGTCTGCATTTTACGGTGGGTGCGGTCGCCAACTCCATGGACCCTGCCACGGTGTTTGCTGGTATTAGAAGTTATCTAAAGTATATGCCACTTTTTTTTCTGCCCCTTGTTTATGCATATTCTGACAAGGAATTTACCGGACAATTGAAATTTCTGACGACCTTAGCATTGTTGCAAGTACCATTAGTCATCATTGAATTCTTTATCCTGGGCTGGGGTCCAGATATTGTAGGTGGGACATTTTGGCTAGGCTCGTATATGTCTATTTTCATGGTTAGCACCATCGTTGTTCTTATCGCCTTTTATTTTCGAGAGCGCATCGACGGGAAGTCTTTTCTGATGTTGGCATTACTTATTTTTATCCCAACAACACTGAACGAATCCAAGGGAACGGTTATATTATTGACACTCGGGATACTGGTAATCATGCTGGCGGGAAACCTGAAACGCTCTCAGATAATAATGGCTACAAGTATATTAGTAATTATGATTTCTTCATTTACAGTGATTTATAACATGTACTTTACTTCTTATGCGTCAACAGCAGGAGGATTTTGGTCATTTTTCACGACAAATCCTGCGGGGATAGAAAATTATTTGTATAGTGGAGATTCAAAAGAGATAGACCCTGATACAATACTGGAACCTCCCAGTTCATTACCTGGCGCGCTATCCTCCTTGGAGGAAGAGAAATACAGATCACGCCGTATCGACTCGATTATTTTACCGCTAAGAGCCCTGTCGAATGACCCGGTAAAGTTACTCTTGGGATTGGGTATAGGAAACACATCGAAGTCAGCGTCGATGCGATTTTTTGCCGGGCAATATTCCTTTTTGGAAGAGGGCGATGTATTGGGAAGCGCATTATCCGGATTTATTTGGGAAATAGGTATACTTGGGGTATTTCTATACATATTATTCTTTGGTTTTATTTACAGGGACGCAAAATATCTAGCGAAAACAGAGGGCCTTCCCGGAGCATTTGCACTTGGATGGACAGGAGTGGTTGTGGTCATTCTAATATCATTACCATATAAGAATATATTTTTATCAGAAACCTTGTCAGTATTGGTATGGTATCTGTCTGGATATATCGCCGCAAAAAGTTATGTTATGAAGAAGGCGGGGCATGTTTAGTTATGAAAAGTTATTCTTTAACTAAGTAATGTCTTTATCCTGTTCAATACGGAATTACTTCACTTGCCATCATTACTTTCCATCAATAATTATTACTATCTGCGCGGCGGCGCGGAAGCAGTATTCCTGAGGCACAACGCCCTGTTTGAAGGCATGGGGTGGTCCGTTGTACCCTTTGCCATGCACCATTCGAATAATATTGTTTCACCCTGGTCCAGGTATTTTGTCGAGGAAATTGAATTCGGATCGGAATATTCTCTATGGGGAAAATTGCGGCGCGTCCCGAAGGTAATTTATTCTTTTGAAGCACAGAGGAAAATTGCAAATCTTTTGGATATATTCCCGGCCGATATATGCCATGCCCATAATATTTATCATCATATCTCGCCTTCGGTACTTAAGCTTATCAAACAACGGGGTATTCCGATTGTCATGACGCTTCATGACCTGAAGCTCGCCTGTCCTGCGTATAATATGCTGGCCCGAGATGGGATTTGTGAACGTTGCAAGGGAGGCAGGATTCATAATGTGCTGTTGCATCGCTGCATAAAAGGATCGACAGCCCTGAGCGCAATCGTCATGACAGAGGCCCTGCTGCACAGGGTGCTTCGTACCTTCGAACAGTACGTGGACCGGTTTGTCGTTCCGAGTCATTTTTATATGAACAAACTGGTTGAATGGGGCTGGGATCGTGAACGGTTTGTACACATCCCCAATGCGGTTGATGTGGATGAATACGTACCTGGTTACAATCCAGGCCAATCATTCATATATTTCGGGAGGCTAAGCCGTGAAAAGGGCTTGTCGACTTTGATTAAGGCGGCAGGCCTTGCTGGGGTAGCTTTACGAATTGTGGGCACAGGTCCTGATGAAACTTCATTGCACAAATTATCGGACGCTACGGAAGCAGATATAACATTCCTTGGCTACTTGAAAGGCCCTGCCTTGCACGATGCTGTACGCTCATCCAGGGCAGTCGTTCTCCCGTCGGAATGGTACGAGAACGCACCGTTGTCTGTTTTGGAGGCTTATGCTTTAGGCAAGCCGGTCATCGGTGCGGACATTGGCGGCATTCCGGAATTGATTCAGGACGACGTGACAGGCGTAACTTTTGAATCAGGATCCATCGAGGGCCTGGCGACAGCGCTGTTCCGGTTATCCCGGTTCCCTGATACTCGGTTATCAGACATGGGGCGCTCTGGACGAACATGGATGGAAAGAGAATTCAGTATGGAGCAATATGGGCTCCGGATGCAGGATTTATACAGGGGTCTCGGGGTTCAGTGAACGGGACACTGAACGTTGTGTTTTGTAATCATAGATTCGGATAACGGTTATGAAGAACTTTATTCTTGTTGGTACCCAAAGGACTGGCAGTAGTGCTCTTGCCGAGCTGATAGGTTTCCATCCGGATATTGCCTGCGGATGGGAGTGGACGCAGCATGTGCCAAGGGCGAGAAAGATTCTGGTGGCGGAGAGGGCTCTAGCCGGGGATTTCTCAAGTCTATCGGCGAATGGGCAGGCGCATATGCAACAAGTCTTTAATCCGGAAAAAATGTGGCTGGGGTACCGACGCCTGTTCCGTTCCTCCAATAAATGGTTATTTCACCCGAAATTTGCCCCGGCGCTATGGGTGGACAGACTGGAGGATCACCTGAAATGGCTGAGAACCCGCCCGGATATCTATATTATTCACCTAAGGCGCGATGACCATATTGCCTGGCTGAAATCGAAGTTCTTCTCCAGGGAGTCGGGCGCCTATGTCGCAAAGACCTATCCAGATGACATTGAAATCAGAATTCCCCTACGGGAGGCCATCGCACGGATCCAGAGCAAAATGTGGGTAGATGAGCGCCTGGCTACGCTTCAGGACAGCAACCCCTATCACCAGGTCTGGTACGAGGACTTCTCCACTGACAAGATCGCGGTGGCGCACTCGGTATACCAGTTTCTCGGTTGTAATAAAGAAGCCGCGAAGATTTCATTGGAGACGGGTCGTAAACGGCAATCGAGCGGACCGTTATCAAAGGGCATCCTGAATTATTCCGATCTGATCACGACACTTCAAAGTAAGCACTTAATGCAGGCCGGGCGTAATTAACTTCAGCACGTGATTGAGTAAATGGTATTGGTCCAGTTATTTTCCGGCGTGGGCAATATAGTTATACAGGTGAGGTTCGAATGCGCGTGATGGTGTTGGGACTGCGAGGATTTCCCGATGTCCAGGGTGGCGTCGAAAAGCATGCTGAGCACTTGTATCCATTATTGGTTCAGTCCGGATGCCAAGTCGAAGTAATTACCCGGTCACCCTATACGTCCCGCGACCATAGATCATGGAAAGGCATCACCTTTTACCGAATATGGGCTCCTCGGCTGACAGGAATCGAGGCATTTGTACATTCTATCTTGGGAGTCTTTTATGCCGCGATCAAGCGGCCTGATGTGTTGCATATACACGCAATAGGCCCCGCGATTGTTACTCCGCTGGCCAGGCTTTTACGATTGCGCGTAGTAGTCACTCATCATGGCCCAGATTATGATCGTGAGAAATGGGGATACATGGCACGCTGGTTGTTGCGTCTGGGTGAAAAATGGGGGATGAAATATTCCAATCAAAGAATCGCTATATCACAAGTTATAAGAGACTTGATTAAAAAGAAGTACGATATAG
>Ga0214472_10003478_pt1 | contig 16651 bp, 14 predicted proteins | sample RVTome_6_FD_207662 | JGI IMG/M metagenome (GOLD analysis project Ga0214472, IMG submission 207662) | Soil microbial communities from uranium-contaminated site in the Upper Colorado River Basin, Wyoming, United States - RVT140D175 | ecosystem: Environmental > Terrestrial > Soil > Contaminated >... | reverse complement strand
GAAGGCAACCTGGGCCGACGCGGGACTCTGGAGCGCAACGAGGGCCGCCAGAGCAAAGCCGATGGGCAGGGTCTTCACGGAATGACTCTCCGATGAGAGGAAGATACCACCTAATGTACGGCGGCCGTTGCCACTCCGGAAGAGCAAGGCTGTCCGTGGGGAATCGGGAAACGACGGGGGGACCGACGGCCCATGCCTCCGGTCCCCGACCGTATGCCCTTCCTGTGTAACGGCTTGCGCTACTGTACGGTCACTCGCGTGTATCCGTTCGTCCAGCAGCACTGGTCGCCTGAGGAGCTGTCCGGCACCCGCCAGTTGTCCACCTGAGCGTTGATGAGGTATTCCCCTGGCGCGGAGAAGGTCGCGACCACGCGGACCGTGCCTTCACCGGCGGGAACCATGATCGTGTCGGGACCCGGGGGGGCAGCGCCACGGCCGCCGCCACCGCCGCCACCGCCGCCGCCGCCGCCACCGCCGCCACCAGCGCGTCCGCCCTCGGCGACTTCGGGGACCGGCGTCGACTCGTGCCGCGTGAACTCGACTTGGCCACCGACCGGACCCTGGTACTTCGTCCACACGACGCGAAGCGACGCGGGCTCTCGGAAGCGCGGATCCGTCGCATCCCGCTCGGAGACCTCCTCCACGGTGATCGATAGCGTCGTGGGTGCTCCGACGGTCGTCGTGAGCATGCGCTCGGCCAAGACGCCGATCGGCCCCCGGCCCTCGGCTCCGAGCGCCCGCTGCCCACCCTCGAAGGTGACCACGGGCGGAACCGTGCCGTGGGGACGCGGAATCCAGTCGAGCATGTACGCCGACCAGGACGTCCGCCCGGGCACCTTCGTCACCTCGCCGTTCGGATTCGTGATCGTCCACCAGATGTCGTCGTCGCGCATGGAGGCGGGCACGGTCACGGCGAACATTCCGCGATGCCGACCCGTCAGGAAGACCGTGGGCTGCATCCCGTTGAACTGCGCGGGCTCGATGAGGTTGCCCTCCCCGATCGGGATCTCGACGGTCGAGTCGTTCATGTTCAGGTACCCGAACGAGTAGCTGATCGTCTCGTCGGGGTTCACGTACCACCCCTCGAGAAAGGGCGCGACGACCCGGCCATAGCCGGTGCTCGGCTGGAGTGGCCAGCGGCCCTCCGGGCCCTGGGCCTCCAGCGCGGCCGGGGCCGCCACCGCGCTGCCCAGAAGCAGCCCCAGGGCTACCCCACCCACATTCTTGCGAACCTTCGTCATGGACTCTCTCTCCAACGTCTTGCGGTCTAGGGTCGAATGGAGGGCAGGAAATAGCTTGGGAAGCGATGGGGACCGAAGGATCCGGCCTCCAGAGAAGCCGGTCCTCCGATCCCCATTCACTCACACGTACAGCATTGTCACCGCTTCTTTCGGACGAACCCGATCAGTCCTGATCGGTGATCCTCCGCTCCTCGGTAGCCTCACGCTCCTCGAGAAGCTTCTGGTAGCCCTCTTCGTCGAGGTGGGTCAGCGCGATCCAGGCGTGCGACATCTCGTCCGCCGTGCGGCTACCACCATCGACCCAGAGATCCGGGTCCACGACGTTCGGGTTGTTCTCGGTGTTGTCGTACCACTGCTTGATGATCAGGACCGCCCCGGCCGGCACCAGCGGCGCGACGTGGTCCTCGTAGATGTGGCTCTGGTGCCAAACCGCGCTCCAGTTCGAGACCATGCTCACGACCTCGATACGGCCCGTCTCGGGATAAAGGATCTCGAGCGAAGCCGAGCGCAGGCGCAGGTGTCCGTGCGGCTGGAAGCTGTCGATCCGCACCGGATGGTCGAAGACGTGGAAGCCCTGCGTCATCGCCGTGCCGTGCGGCTTCATGACCAACTCACCCTCACGGATGCCGTAGAGCGCCAGGTCCTGCTTGTACTCGTACTCGTAGCTCTCCGGCTGCAGCCAGATGCCCATCTCCACGACGTTGTCCTCGATTACGTCGTTGGCGGCGACGGCGCCGATCCCACCCGGGAAGAGGTGGATGTCCCACCCGACGTACGAGTTCGCCGGAAGGATCCGGCAGACGCCGTCGGGGATCACCTCACCGAGCTTGCCCATCGCGTACTCGCTGGCGCGGTCGCCGGTGGCCGAGTACGTCCCGTCCTCGTTCATCCGCTGGAACGTCGAGTTCGCGTGGTGCACGACGCCCTTCGCGTTGCCCATCGGCTTCACCTGGATCGCCCTGATGCAGCGGTCCTCTGTCACGCCGATCTCGGCGTAGGGACGGTGCCACATGTCGAGCCCGTTCGCCGGAACGTCGATCGGCGCCGAGCGCACGATCACGTCCGGCGCACCGTACGTGGCCGCGAGCGACCAGTCCTCGGTGTCGACGAGGTTCAGGGGCGGCGGCATGTCGGCCGGGTCGCCGAGCGGTGAGCCCTGGTCCACCCACGCGACGACCGTGGCGATCTGCTCGTCCGACAGACGCCAGTCGTGCTGGAGCTCCTGGATGCCGATGTCGTTGTCGTAGTAGTACGGCGGCATCAGGCGGTTGGCCACCTGCTCACGGATCCGTCGAGCGTAGCGTCGGGCATCCTCGTACGTGACGAGGTTCATGGGCCCGATCCCGCCCGGACGGTGGCACACCGTGCAGTTGGTCTGGATGATCTCGGCCACTTCCCCCGCGTAGGTCACCTCGGCGTCGTCGTTCGACGCGAAGCTGACCTGCGCGTCGACGGCGCCCTGGAACGCGAACGTCGCGAAGAGCGCGACGACCGCGGACCCGATCCACTGTCGCGTGTTACGCATCTGCAGGTCCATACTGATTCATCTCCCTCGTGCGAGTGAACTACGAGAGCTACCCCGTCTCGTACCCATTGGTCCATCCGGGACTATGACACACCAGGCAATGTAGGTGTTGAGGCCGAGGACACGCAATACGAGGCCCCGGGCCGAAAATCGGCTCGAAACGTGCCTCGAGAATGGGCGCTGCTGGACTCGAACCAGCGACCCCCTGCTTGTAAGGCAGGTGCTCTAACCAGGCTGAGCTAAGCGCCCCGCCTAACGGATGATCGCCATCGGCAGGAGGACCACGTAGGCGAGCACCAGCAGAAGCGGCGCGGCCGTGATCGAGCCTTGGGCGAGGAGCCAGTAGCCCAGCGCGAGACACACGATCCCCGCGCCCCCCAGGAGGGCGTTCTGCTTCGTGAAGCTGAGCGTGTTGTCGGGGTCGACGGTCTTCTTCCTGGCCATGGCGGCTGAACCCTAGCCCCCGGCCTGGGACGGGTCAATCGGCTCGGCATCGAGGTGCCCGTCGAGCTCCTTCTCGCCGATGCCGAGCAGCTTCGCGGCCGCCGCCCGATCTCCTCCCGCGCGGTCGAGCACGAGTTGCGCGTGACGACGCACCGCGGTCTCGAGCAAGAGATCGCCCTCCGGACCGTCCCGGTCCTCGAGAATGAGATGGTCGGGCCCAATGACCGTCCCACGAGCCACGATCGCCGCTCTCATGAGCGCGTTCTCGAGCTCACGCACGTTACCGGGCCAGTCGTACGCAACGAGGCGCGCCATCGCGTCGTCCGAGATCCGGCGCACATCGCGCTGCGTCTCGTCACGGACGCGACCCAGAAGAGCCAGCGCGACGATCTCGATGTCCCCCCGCCGCTCACGCAGCGGTGGCACTTCGATCTGGACCACCTTGAGGCGGAAGTACAGGTCCTCGCGAAAGGTCCCTTCCTCGACCATCTCCTCGACGGGCTGGTGCGTCGCCGCGATCGCGCGGGCCTCGGTCGAGCGTGGTGACTCCCCGCCCACCGGATAGAACCGGCGCTCCTGGAGAACCCTGAGCAGCTTGGTCTGGAACTCGGGGCTCGTGTCCCCGATCTCGTCGAGGAAGATCGTGCCCCGTCCCGCGAGCTCGAAGTACCCCTTACGGGAGACGGTCGCCCCCGTGAACGCACCCTTCACGTGGCCGAAGAGCTCGGACTCGAGCAGCGTGTCGGTCAGCGCGGAGCAGTTGACCGCGATGAACGGCTCGGCGAAGTGCACCGAGTGCTCGTGGATGGCGCGCGCGATGACCTCCTTGCCCGTGCCGGTCTCACCCCGGACGAGCACGGTGGCGCGGTTGCCGGCGAGCACGCCGATGGTCTTGTAGATGTCGACCATGCGCGGGTCACGCCCCACGAGCCGGCCGCGCGGCAGCGCGTCGAGATCGTCGGAAGGCTCATACTCCACGGCCAGAGCGCGCTCGCGGAAGCAGCGATCCGCAAGCCCCTGCACGGCCTTGGGGTCGACCGGCTTGACCAGGAAGTCGAAGGCGCCGGCCTTCATGGCGGTGACCGCGGTCTGCATGTCGTCGTGCGCGGTCATGACCACGACGTGCACACCGTCCATGGTCTCGCGCACCTTCGCGAGAAGCTCGAGGCCGGTCATCCCGGGCATGCGGATGTCCGTGACGATGAGTCCCGGGTCGAAGGCCTTCACGCGCGCGAGCGCCTTCTCGGCACTCTCCGCGGTCTCGACGTCGTAACCCGCGTGCATGAGCCGGGTCTTCAGGACCTCGAGACCGTCCACGTCGTCGTCGACGACGAGAATCCGCGGCGTGCTGTCTTCGCTCATGGGAAGCGTCATACCCCCCGCGGGTCTCCGGATCCGTCGTCGGCCCAGTACGCGGGTCGTTCCGGGAGCTCGGCCGCCCTCAGGCGGGCGAGCTTCTCGCGATTCCTGACCCGGCGCGCGCGCACCATGAAGAGCAAGACGAGTGCCAGGAGCATCCAGAAAACGGTGGAGTGACCCAGGACGAGGAGCCACCCGTAACGGCTGCGCACATGGCGCTTCCAGTCCTCCTCGAACTGGCCCGGCGTGACACCGAACGTGGAGCGCAGCGCATCGTCGAACGAGCGCACCTCCCGCCATCGCTCGAGGAAGATCTCCAGCCCGCGCTCTCCGCTCGGCTCCAGCAGGTAGGCGATGGCGCTCGCGGCGAGAAGGTACGCGGTGCGGGCCTCCTCCCTGCCCGCGGGCCAGCGCAGCTCGAGGGAGTCCATCGGCGGCGTGCGCCCGAGCGCGAGCAGCACGCGGAGCCTCCAGGCCTCGGTGGCATCGAACCCTCCCGACGCCCATTGCGCGTAGCCTTCGCTGAACCAGCGCGGCACGCGCAAGTCGCCAAGGTAGGCGTGCAGGCCGAGGTGGGCCCATTCGTGGCGCAATGTGCGCCGACCCTCGGGGTCGAGGACACGCGGTCCCTCTCCAGAGGGGATCACCAGCATTCCCGCGGAAGGGATCGCGACGCCCGCGCGCCACTCCGGCACGACCCCGCCCGTGAGCTCGTCGAACGCCTCGGACGTACGCGCCAGGACCGCCGTGACGCCCGCCGGCACGGAGTCCGGCAGTCCGGGCAGTGGCGCCTGGCCGTCCAGCAGCTCGAGCACGCGCTCCGCCACGAGAGCGTCCGGATCGGCGAAGTGGACACGCGCGCGGGTGCCCTGGAGCGAGCGGTACGGCTCACCACCGAGCGAATCGGGGACCTGGGCCGCCACCGGCGAGCCGAAGCACCCGCACGCCGTCAGAGATAGGAGCAGTCGGCGCGCGCGTGTGGAGGTCACTCGCCGGCGAACATCTCCAGGTTCGCCTTCACGGTCTCGTTATGCGGATTCAGGTCGAGGGCCCGCTGCCAGAGGAGGATGGCCATGTCCCTGTCGTTCCCCTTGTACGCCAGCGTCCCCAGCCTCAGGTAGACGTCGTCGCCGAGCCGGGGCGAGAGCTTGACCGCCTTCTCGTACTGCGCTTGCGCGCCGACCACGTCCCCGTGCGCGTAGGCCTGGTCGCCGAGGTTCTTGTGCGCCTGGGGCGGCGGCGAAGAGAGCGCGATCGCGCGCTTGTAGAGAGCCGACGCGGCGTCGACCTCGCCCCGGCGCTCGAGGACCGCGGCCGTGTTGACGAGGATGGGCCCCGACTCGGGATAGTGGGTCATCCCCTCGCGTCCCACGGCGACCGCGTACTCGAGGTCTCCCGCCACGGCCGACGCGAGCACCGTATACGCATAGTACCGCGCCGCGGGCTTCTTGACCTTGGGCGAGGTGCGATACGCCCGCAGCGCCTTCATCGCCTGGGGCACGTCGCGGCCCTTCAGATGCACGACGGCGCGCGCGAGGTGCACGTCGTGGTCGTCGGGTCGCGCCACGAGCGCCGCGCCCAGCTCGCGGAGCGCGTCCTCGTACCGTCCCATCAGCTCGAGAGCGAGCGCCGTGTTCCTGTGGACGGAGTAGTCGCCCGAGCCCGGGGGCATGGAGCCGAAGTGCTGGAGCGACTCTTCGAGCTTTCCGCGCCGGAAGGCGATCAGCCCCATCATGAAGTTCGCACGAGTCTGCTTCGGATCGATCTCGAGCGCCTGCTCGAACTCCCGCTCCGCATCCTCGAACATCCCGGACCGGAAGAAGGCCGTCCCCACGTTGAGGTGCTGTTGGAGCGCCTCGTCACCGCCGGTTTCCTCCTGCGTGCTGCGCTCGCCCGCCCGGGACGCGAAGCCGGCCTGGATGAGGCCGTACAGCGCCTTACCCGTGTCGAACTCGACGAGGCCCGCCTCGTTCATGATCTCGGTAACCGTCCGCACGCCGTCGATGTACGGCAGGATCCTCTTCTGGTCCTTCGTGAGCTCGACGTCCTCTTCCGACTCGCCCGGACTCTTGTCGAGCTGGAAGACCACGTCGAGCGAAGGGATCTTCTTCTCGATCTGGCTCCACTCGTCGACCCGGCGCGCACCCTCCATCAGGAGGGCCTCGGCTGGAATGCTCACGAGGTAGATGCCCTCCTCGTCGGGCATCTGGTCGGTGTCGAAGTGGAAGGAGCCCTGCTGCCAGGTGAAGAGGTGGTAGACCGCCTCCTCGATCTGCATTTGGATGAACTTCCGGAGCTCGTCTTCGCTGATGGCACCCCGCTCCACGAGGATCTCGCCCAGGCGCTTCCCCTTCGTTTGGCCTTGAGCCTCCACCGCCTCCGAGAGGTCCTTGCGGGTGATCGCATGGTTGCGGACGAGAACCTCGCCGAGTCGGTCCTTCCGATTGAGGACGGACGCATAGATGATGCGCCCCTTCTCGAAGTAGATGTAGCCGAAGTTCGACCGGTCGGTCATGCTCAGGCACCCGGTCTTCATGCCCATCCCGAGGAGCTGGCAGATGTCGGCCAGACTGACGTCTTGGAGGGCGCCTTCGATCGCCACTAGTCGAGCTCCTCGATCAGCAGATCATCGAGCCGGGGCCAGTGGATCACGACGTTCTCGGGGCTCGGGAACCACGCCCCGCCCTTCGCCGGCGGCTCGACGGGCGCCTTGACGAGCGGCTCGAGCCGGCCGCGTCCTTCCGCGCCCTTCGCCCCCTTCCCTTCCAGGTCGGGCATGAAGATGCGGTCCGCCGCCGCCGCAGCCGCCTGTTCCACGAGCTCGAGCTCCACAGCCTTCCCCGCCGTGAGCTCGAGCACGAGCCCTCCCTCGAACCGGGAGCGCAGGCGGTCGTCGATCGCGTCGATGTTCCCGGGTGCGCGATCCGCCACAAGCATCATACGCGCACCACGTCGCTTCAGGGCCTCGAAGAGGTGGAAGAACTCGTCTTGCGCGCGCTCGGTCTGCGAGAGCCCCTGGAGACCGTGCACGAGCAGCAGGTCCAGCGTCCACCAGCGCTCACGCCAGGCTCCCGCCACGCCCTCCCCGAGGGCACGGATGAAGTCGTCCGCGAACGCAGCGACCGAGCCGACCGCCATCCGTTGCCCTGGAAACGACTCCAAGTAGGTTCGGCCGACGGCGCCGAGGAGGGTCCGCCCCAGCGACTCGTCAGCGGACCAGACGCAGAGGGGATTGTACTCCGGCTTCTCCTCGCCGACGAGCTGCGCAGCCGCCTTGAGCGCCATCGCCTCGAAGCCGGAGAGATCGTGCAGGAGTGGCCCGTCGGCGAGCTTGGGAAAGGGCCGCTGGCGCTCGCGGACCGACGCCAGCAAGGCCTCGGCCTCCTCGAGGCGGTCGGGATCCATGAGCACACCTTGGGCGGCTTCGGGCCATGGGTTGCCGAGCCGCTGCAGCTCGTTGTCGATGTCGCGCAGGCGCTGGACGTCGGCCCTGAACGACTCGACGATCTTCTCCCACCCCTTCGGCTCACTGCTGCTCTGGTGTGGCGCGAGCCGCTGCACGTTGAAGCCCTGCCGGTCCGCCGACTCGATGGCCTCGCGGATCGCCTTCCGCCACGGCTCCTCGGTCTTCTCGACGGCCACGGCCACGGAGCTCGCCAGCTCGTTCAGGAAGGAGCCGAACTCGTCGCCCCCGCCGCCGAGAGAGGCCGCCTCGTCCTGCTGGTGCAGAAGCTTCGCCACCTCCCCGGCGGTGACCCGGCGCTCCTCGAGGTCCTGCGTCGCGAAGATCTTGTTGAGCACGCCACCGAGCTCGCGCACGTTCTTGAACGGCGCCTTCGCCACGGCCTCGGCCACGCCCGCCTCCAATGTCTGCGCCCGCTCTTCGGCCTTTTTGCGGATGATCGCGACGCGGGTCTCGAACTCGGGCGGGCCGAGGTCGACGATGAGCCCTCCGGAGAAGCGCGAGAGCAGACGCGCGTCCAGCCCGTCGATGTCGGCGGGAGGTCGGTCGCTCGCGAGCACGATCTGGCCCCCGACCGCGCTGAGCTGATCGAGCGTCTTGAGAAGCATCTCCTGAGCCTCGGGCTGTCCGGTCAGGAACTGGACATCGTCGAGCAGAAGGATGTCGAGGTCCGAGTAGAGGCCGTCGCGCTGACCGCCCTTGAGTGAGCTCTCGAGCCGGTCCAGGTATTCCTCGAGCGCCATGTACTCGACCTTGCCCGCCCTTCCCTTCTCCGACTGGTGCGCGATTGCCATCAGGATATGCGTCTTCCCGAGACCCGGAGCGGAGTAGAGGAACAGGGGGTTGTAGCTCGTGCCCGGAGAGTCCGCTGCGCGACGTGCGGCAGCGGAGGCCAGACGGTTCGCCGGGCCGACAACGAACGAGTCGAAAGTGAGCTTGGGATCGAGATCCGACATAGACGCTGTCGGGGGCTCCCTCGGAGGACATGGGGGCGGGTATCGGACGATAAGTATCGGCCCGGAGCGGGGCTGAGAAAAGGCCCGTGTCAAGCCGGGTTTCGCGGCACCGCGGCGGGTCTTCCGTGACCCGCCGGCTCTCCTCGGGCCCAGCGGGCCACCACCGCGAGGTCCTCGGGGAGCTCCGCGCGGAAGCGCATACGCTCCCCCGCGAGCGGGTGGTCGAACACCAGCTCGGTCGCGTGGAGGAAGTGACGGGGAACGCGCCGCGCGAGCTCCTGCGCCCATGCGCGCTCGGGCCCACCCATCCCCCGCTCCCACCCCCCTCCGTACGTCGCGTCGCCGACGACGGGGTGGCCGACGTGCGCCAGGTGCACGCGGATCTGGTGCGTCCGGCCGGTCTCGAGCGCCACGTCCAGGAGGTCGGCCCGGCTCCAGCGCTCGCGCACCCGGACGCGCGTGAGCGCCGGTCGACCCTCGGGGACCACGGCCATCCGTTTACGGTCACGCCGATCCCGGCCGATCGGTGCCTCGATGGTCAGCGGCGACTCGTCGAGGTGTCCCCACGCCGCCGCAAGGTAGAGGCGCCTGATCCGCCTGCGCTTGAGCGCGTCCGCGAGCGCGCGGTGCGCCGGGTCGGACTTGGCTACCACGAGCAGGCCCGATGTGTCCCGATCCAGCCGGTGGACGATGCCCGGGCGGAGCCGCCCCCCCACGCCCGCCAGGTCGGGGATCCGCCAGAGGAGCGCGTTCACCAGCGTGCCCGTCCGGTGGCCCGGCGCCGGATGGACGACCATTCCGGCCGGCTTGTTCACGACCGCGAGGTGCTCGTCCTCGTAGACGACATCGATCGGGATCTCTTCCGCCGCGATGTCGACAGGCTCGGCCGGGGGCACGACGACCTCGACCACCATCCCGCGCGTGACCGAGTCGGACTTCTTGGCCAAGTGGCCTCCGACGGTGACGCGGCCGTCGGCCAGCAGCGCCTGCACACGCGTCCGCGACAGGTCGAGCCGCGCTGCCACGAAGCGATCGAGCCGGCCCTCCTCCCCCTCGCGCACATCCAACTCGTACGCCTGCTCCTCCCCGCCCACGCGGCCCACAGGCGCGTTAACGACCGGCCGGGAGCCTGAGGCCGATCTGGGCGGGCGTCCCGTCGATGTCGACGTCGCGGACGTGCGAATAGCCCCCGGCCACACCCTCGCCGACCGTCACGGCCAGCGCGAGCGTCTCCCCACCGATGAACCCTTCGTGCCGGTCCGCGGCGGTGCGAATCGCCTCCGACCCGCCGATCGCCAGCTCGATCCTGTCGGTGACCTCGAGGCCGGCGTCCTTCCGAAGACGCTGGATGCGGTTCACCAGCTCGCGCGCCACTCCCTCGGCGAGCAGCTCCTCGTCCAACTCCGGATCCAACGCGACGGTGTAGCCCCCCTCGCCCTTCACCACGAGCCCCTCACTCGCTTCCTGCGCCACGTCGAGGTCACCCTCCTGAAGCGTGTGGGACTCCCCCGCAACCTCGATCTCGACGCTCTGGCCGTCGCGGTAGCGGGCCAGCGCCTCCTGCGGGAGCGCACGGATCGCCTTCGCGGCGTCGTTGGTTCGCTTGCCGAAGCGGCCGCCGAGCGCCCTGAAGTTGGGCCGGGCGACGAGCTCGACGATGCCTTCTGCCGACGTCAAGAAGACGACCTGCTTCACGTTCAGCTCGTCCCGAACGACGCCGAGAACGTCCTCGGGGAGAGCGCGCGCGCCGGGCACGACGGCCCGCACCGCGCGGAGCGGCTGGCGCACTCGGATGCGCGCGTCCTCTCGGGCCGCGCGACCGAGCGACACGAGCATGCGCGCGGCCTCCATGGCCGCCTCGAGCTCGGCGTCGAGCGCCACGCCCTCGCCGGCCTCTCCACGGGCGGCCGGATACCGCTGCAGGTGCACGCTCTCGCCGGTGAGCGCCCTGTGGAGCCAGTCGGACGAGAACGGCACACACGGCGCCGCGAGCAAGCTCACTTTGCGGAGCGCTTCCCAGAGCGTGCGGAACGCGGCCCGTGTGTCCGCAGCGTCGACGTTCCCCCAGAAACGTGCCCGCGACCGCCTCACGTACCAGTTCGAGAGGTCCTCCACCACGAAGTCGCCGAGCGCACGATACGCGCGCGTGAGCTGGTAATCGTCGAGGTCGCTTTTCACCCGGAGGACGAGCGAGCCGAGCCGGGAGAGGAGCCAACGGTCGAGGAGCGGTCGGTCGCCCGGCGCCGGGTCGGCCTCGGAGGGCGACCATGCCTCGGCGCGCGCGTAGAGCGCGAAGAACTTGTAGCTGTTGAAGAGCGTGTCGAAGAACTTCCGGGCCGCCTCCCCGATGCCTTCGGGGTCGTACCGCTTCGGCAGCCACGGGTTGGAGGAAGTGATGAGGTACCAGCGCACGGCGTCCGCGCCGTGCGCTCCGATCGCGTCCCACGGGTTCGCCACGTTCCCCTTCGACTTCGACATCTTCTGACCCTCGGCGTCCAGGATCAGATCGTTGACGAGGACCTTCTTGTAGGCCGGCTCACGCCCGAGCAGCGTCGAGATCGCGAGTAGCGAGTAGAACCAGCCGCGCGTCTGGTCGAGTCCCTCGCAAATGAAGTCCGCCGGGTAGTGGGCCTCGAACTCGTCCTCGTTCTCGAACGGGTAGTGCCACTGTGCATACGGCATCGCCCCCGAGTCGAACCAGGCGTCCAGGACCTCGGGCGTGCGATACATCGTCCCGCCGCAGTCGAAGCACGCCCAGGAGAGCTCGTCGATGTACGGACGGTGCGGATCGAAGTCGGCGGGGAGCCCGCCCGCGGCCTCCTCGAGCTCGGCGAGCGAGCCGATCCAGCGGACGTGCCTCTCGTCCCGGTCGCACACCCAAGCCGGCAGCGGCGTGCCCCAGTACCGGTCCCGCGAGAGCGCCCAGTCGACGTTGCCCCGCAGCCACTCGCCGAAGCGGCCCTCGCCGACTTCGGGCGGATACCAGGTGATCTGCTCGTTGTTCGCAAGCAGCTCCGCCCGCAGGGTCGAGGTCGCGGCGAACCAGGAGTCGCGCGCGACGTAGAGCAAGGGCGAGCTGCACCGCCAGCAGTGCGGGTAGCTATGAACGATCCGGCGGCTGTCGAAGAGCAGCCCCCGCGCCTTCAGCTCGTCGACCAGCACGGGGTCGGCGTCCTTCACGAACGAGCCGCCGACGAGCGTTACGTCGCTCGTGAAGCGTCCAGCGTCGTCCACGGGGTTGAGGAGCGGCAGGCCGTGCCGCTGGCCCGCGGCGTAGTCGTCGGCTCCGAACGCGGGCGCCATGTGCACGATGCCGGTGCCGTCCGTCGCCGTCACGAAATCCTCGACGACCACGGTCCAGCCGTTACCGGGATCGGCCGGCTCGGGCACGAGATCGAGGGGGCGTCGGTACCGCCACCCGGCGAGGCTCGCGCCCTCGTGACGAGCGACGATGGTGGGCTCATCTCCGAAGAGCGCTTCCGCGCGGTCCGCCGCGACGATGAAGCGGCGCCCGTCTCGCGCGATCTCGACGTAGGTGAGCGAAGGATGCACCGCGAGCCCCGTGTTCGACGGAACCGTCCACGGCGTCGTGGTCCATGCGAGGAACGCCCGCCCCTCGGGATCGGGCTCGCCGTCCGCGGTGAGCACGTCGACGATGAAGACGAGCGACGGGTCCTCGACGTCCCGATACCCGAGCGCGACCTCGTGCGACGAGAGCGCCGTCCCACAGCGCGGGCAGTAAGGCACGCTCTTGTGCCCCTTGTACAGGAGCCCGCGATCGGCGACCTGCTTCAAGATCCACCAGACCGACTCGATGTAGCCGGGATCGAGCGTAACGTAGGGGCGCCAGTACTCGAGCCAGTAACCTATGCGCTCGCTGAGCTGCTCCCACTCCTCCTTGTACGTGAAGACCGAGTCGCGGCACACGCGGTTGAACTCGGCGATCCCGAGAGCCTCGATCTCGGGCTTGCCGCTGATGCCGAGCCTCTTCTCGGCTTCGATCTCGACCGGCAGTCCGTGCGTGTCCCACCCCGCGATGCGGGTGACGCTCCTGCCCTCCATCGCCTCGTGACGGCACACCAGATCCTTGATGGTCCGGCTGATGATGTGGTGCAAGCCGGGTCGGCCATTCGCGGTCGGGGGTCCCTCGTAGAAGACGAAGGGCTCGCCGTCGGCGTTCGCGGCCAGAGTCTTCCTGAAGAGGTCCTCGCTCCGCCAGGTCGCGAGGGTCAGTTCTTCGACGTCGAGAAGGCTCTCGGGGAGCTCGGGGTAAGTCATCTATGGAATGAAGAAGGCCGCGATCGTGGACGTGTCAGGGCCGGCGACGGGTGCTCGGCGTCAGCCGCCCGCCTCCGCGTCGTCCGTGTCCAGGTACAGCAGCAGGTTGTCCTGGCGCCGACCGCTGGCGGGGGGCCGGGGAGCCTGCGGGTCACCCGTCGCCGGCGCGAGCGGCAGCTCGGTCGGCGTCTCGGCGGCACGCTCGTACGCGGCCGCGAGTTGGTCCACGGGAACGTCGGGTGGAGGAACCTCATCCGAAGGCCCGGCCACTCGCCTCAGGCCGAGCTCCAGGTCGATCGTGCGCTCTTCGAGGGGCTCACGGTCCTTCTCGATGTCGACCACGTCGAGCTCGCGCTCGAGCAGCTGCCGGAAGTCCTTCAGGAAGCGCGCGCGCCGCCGCTCGAGCTCCTGGATGTCGTCGGAGAGCTGGTCCATGCGGCGCTCGGAGCTGCGCAGCTTGGTGCGCGCGGCCGCCTCTGCCTCGGCAATGAGCTTGCGACCCTCGGTCTCGGCAGCCTTGACGATGTTCTCGGCCTCCCGCTGTGCCTGCGTGCGAATGTCCACGCGCAGCTCCTGCGCGGTCACGAGCGCGGCCTGAACCGCCTGCTCCCTGTCGGTTTGCGACGAGACCTGCGCCTGCAGGGCGCCGGCGCGCTCCTTGAGGGCCATGTTCTCGCGGATGAGCGCCTCGAGCCGCTCGGCCACGATCTCCAGGAAGCCGTCGACCTCCTGAGGATCATAGCCCCGCATGAGCTTCTTGAAGTCCCCGCGCTTGCTGCGGACATCCAGTGGCGTCAGATCGATCATGGCTGGGGCCTCTCCCCGAAGAGTGCCGTTCCGATCCGGATCATCGTGCTTCCCTCGCGGATCGCGACATCCAAGTCGTTCGTCATACCCATCGACAGCTCTCGACCGACCCGGTCTGTGACCCGGCGGAGGCGCTCCCCGGTCTCCCGGAGGCTGGCGAAAGCTGCTCGGAGCACGCGCTCGTCATCGACGAAGGGCGCCATGGTCATGAGCCCCCGCACCCGCAGCCCCGGCAGCTCCGCGACCTCGTGGATCGCCTCGACGGCGCCCTCGAGCGCGAAGCCGCCCTTGGACCCCTCGCCGGAGGTGTTGACCTGCGCGAGCACGGCCACCTCACGTCCCTCTTGGGCACCCGGGCCGAAGGCCTCGGCCCCGGCCTGCGCGAGCTTCTCGGCGAGACGCAGCGAGTCCACGGAATGCACCAGGTCCGCGAGCTCGGCGGCGCGGCGCGCCTTGCGGCTCTGGACGTGGCCGATCAGGTGCCAGGTGGCGGGCGCGTCCGGGCGCGCCGCGCGCTTCTCCTCGAGCTCCTCGACGCGGTTCTCGCCCAGGTCGTGCAGGCCCGCCGCGAGCGCGGCGTCCACGGCGTCCAGCGGGTGCGACTTGGTGACCGCGACGATGCGGACGGAAGCGGGATCCCGCCCCGCCCCCTCCGCGACGCGCCGAACGCGCTCGCGCAGCTCCGGAAGCGTCCGCTCCAGGCGGGCCGCGTACTCCTGGGCAGTGGCCTGCGCGGTCGTCATCGCTTCCTCGTCATCCCGTCGCTCACGATGGCTCTAATGAGAAAAGGGACCCCGCCGGAGCTCCGGCGGGGTCCCCAGGGAATCCTCTCAGGCTCCGGACTATTACCGAACCTGGAAGGTAATGGGGAAGACCACCCAGACGGGAACCCTGGCGTCGCGATTCATCGCGGCCGAGAACCTATAGACCTCCGCCACGGCGAGCGCCACGTCATCGAGCGCCTGATGCCCCGAGGACTGCTCGATGCGCCTGTCCCCGACCCGTCCCTCCTCGTCGATGAAGAACCACACTCTCACCGTGCCGCCGATACCGGCGTCCCGCAGGAGCGCCGGGTACTCCCGGACCATCGCCCGCTGGACCTCATCGACGTTCAAGATTCGAGGCGCCACAGTGTAGGGCGTGAAGGTCGGCGCGGCCGAGATGTCGGAGGCCACCTCGCTCGGCGGAGGAGGCAGATCGTCGACCGGGTTATCGTCGAACGTGGTCGGCGCGATCGTGATGTCCTCGTCGATGTCCGCGGCCGCGATCACCGGCGTCGCGGGACGAGAGATCTGCTGCGGCGGCGGCGGAATCTCGATCTCCGGCGGGAGCTCGATCGCCTCGAGCTCCTCCGAGGTGAACGACATGTCAGTCGTGGTCAGCTCGGGCCAGAACGCGAAGGCGCCGAAGTGGAGCATGGTCGCCGCGATCATCGAGCCCCAGAACCAGGAGCCGAACGTGCGCTTCAAGCGCTCGTTGGCTGTCTCTTCCAGGATCTCGAGGGCGGGTACGGCTTCAGCTGCGCTCATCGTCTCTCCCTCTGCATGCTCTGCTCCAACTCCGCGGCGAAGACGACACGAACGACGCCCGCCGCCACCAGCTCCTTCTGGAGCTGATCCATGAACCGGTACGGGACCTCACGGTCCCCCCGGATGGATATCACCAAAGCCCGGTCGGACGCCGCATAGAGCGGCGCCACGATGTTCGAGACCTGCTCCATCTGGTACGGCTGGTCGTTCATGTAGACCGTGCCGTTCTGCTCCATCCAAATATTGAGGATGTTCTTCTGCTTCTCATCGATCTTCTGCGCGGCCTCGGCCTCTGGCCAGGTGATGGGACGGTCCCGGTCGGACTGGAAGACCGTCGTCACCATGAAGAAGATGAGGAGCAGGAAGGCGATGTCCGCGAGGGACGACGAGGGGATATCGGAGGAAGTCTTGGACTTCCGCTCGAACCCACCACCCTTGATCGACATGGCCTACTCCAGGATCTGGAGCGAGATGCGCTCCGCGTTGGCCGCGTGCAGCGCGTCGAGCACGTCGACCATGTAGCGGTAGGCGGCGTCGGGATGCGTTTTCACGGCTGCGATGATGTTCGGGTTGGCCGTGACTTCCTGTCGCCAAAGCCCCTCGATCTCCTGAGGCCTCATCTGCTGGATCTGCGTGGCCTCACCGCGTCTGATGTCGACGATTCCGGTGGGCTGGATGATGAGGTGCAGGATGTTGCGCTGGCTGACCTGCGCCTCCTCCCCCTGCTCCGGAAGCACGATCGCGAGCCCCTTGTCCTTCGGGAACGTCGTCGTCACCAGGAAGAAGATCAGCAGAAGGAAGGCGATGTCCGCCATCGACGAGGTCGGGATCTCGTCGCTGACCCCCTGCTTCTTCTTGTTCAGTACCGCCATGCGCGCGTTCCTCGCGTTGTCAGGGCACCAAATCCAGGGTACTACATCACTCCCGCAAAGTTCCCATGTCCGCGGGCGATCACTGCGGCGGCTGCGGCCTCGCCCCCCCGCCCGCCCTCGGCGCGGCTGGCGCCGCCCGCGGACCCACCTTCTCTCTCTTGGCGATCTCGATACGCC
>Ga0214472_10003477_pt1 | contig 16651 bp, 14 predicted proteins | sample RVTome_6_FD_207662 | JGI IMG/M metagenome (GOLD analysis project Ga0214472, IMG submission 207662) | Soil microbial communities from uranium-contaminated site in the Upper Colorado River Basin, Wyoming, United States - RVT140D175 | ecosystem: Environmental > Terrestrial > Soil > Contaminated >... | reverse complement strand
TGGGCGAGGGGCAACATCGCCCGCATCGGCGAGCCGCTGCTGCGCCAGCAGACGTGGGCGACGGTGTGGGAGATGGTGCGCGACGCCGACATCCCCTCCACCGACTATCTGGCGATGGTCCGCGCCGTCCTCCCGTCCGAGCGATCGCTGCCGATCCTGCAGCTCGCCTCCGGCACCGTCGCCGGGGCGGTGTCGCGTTACGTGCCCGAGGAGGCGATCGACGAGGAGGCCTCCCGGTTCTTCGCCGCCGGCCTGGAGGCGATCGAGACCGCGCCGCCCGGTGACCTGCGCGTCCTGTGGGCCCGCAGCGCAGTCGGGATGGCGGTCACACCCGACGACGTCCGCGCTGCGGCCTCGCTGCTCGACGACCCGCCCGAGGGCCTGTCGGTGGATCAGGAGATGCGGTGGGCGGTGGCGGTCCGCATGGCGGCGCTCGGCATGGATGAGGCCGACGCGCGCCTCGCCGCCGAGCGGGAGCGCGATCCGTCCGACCGCGGCGACCGCGCCATGGCCACCGCCGCCGCCTCCCGCCCCACCCCGGCCGCCAAGGGGGACGCCTGGGACCGCCTGCACTCCTCCGGCTACCCGAGCCTGGCGCTCGCCATGGCCGCCGCCCGCGGTTTCTTCGTCCGCCATCAGCGAGAGCTGGTCGAGCCCTACGTCGGCCGGTTCTTCGACGGGCTCCCGGCGCTGTTCGCCGATTGGGAGGCCGAGGCGGCGAAGGCCTACTTCCGGGCGCTCTTCCCGTGGCACCGCATCGACGAGGACACCCGTGAGGCCGTGCAGCGGGTGAAGGACGTGGCGGGCGTGGGGCCGATGTTGCGCCGCCTCCTCATCGAGGCCGACGACGACGTTCGGCGCGCCCTGAAATGCCGGGCGGTGGCGGCCGGGACGCTGGCGAAGGCGTAGCCGCGAGAGTGCAGGGTCCACAGTCGGCAGTCGACAGTCGGCAGTCGAAGAGTCCACAGTCGAAGAGTCCACAGTCGGCAGTCGAAGAGTCCACAGTCGAAGAGTCCACAGTCGAAGAGTCCACAGTCGAAGAGTCCACAGTCGGCAGTCGAAGAGTCCACAGTCGGCAGTCGAAGAGTCCACAGTCGAAGAGTCCACAGTCCACAGTCGGAGAGTCCACAGACTGCTGACTGCTGACTGCTGACTGCTGACTGCTGACTGCTGACTGCTGACTGCTGACTGCTGACTGCTGACTGCTGACTGCTGACTGCTGACTGCTGACTGCTGACTTCCGACTGCTGACTTCCGACTGCTGACTGCTGACTTCCGACTGCTGACTGCTGACTTCCGACTGCTGACTGCTCGACTGCCGACTGCTCGACTGCCGACTGCCGACTGCCGACTGCTGACTGCTGACTGCTGACTGCTGACTGCTGACTGCTGACTGCTGACTGCTGACTGCTCGACTGCTGACTGCTCGACTGCCGACTGCTCGACTGCCGACTGCCGACTGCCGACTGCTGACTGCTCGACTGCTCGACTGCTCGACTGCTCGACTGCTCGACTGCTCGACTGCTCGACTGCTCGACTGCCGACTGCCGACTGCCGAGTTCCGCTCAGCCGCAGACGTCTTCGAGCGTGGGGATGCCGTTCGCCTCGAGGTCGCCGGCGAGGACCTTCTGCACCATCTCGTGGATGAGCGGCACGTTGGGGATCCCGAAGCGGTCCGAGGTGAAGCCGTCGATGTAGGACAACCCGGTCCCGGCCAGCTCGGGAGCGGCGGGCATGAAGCGGATCGAGGTCATGTTGGCGGTGTCGGTGCGGTCGAGGAACTCGACGATGTCGGGCCAGTCCTCCGTCGGGATGTCGGTGAAGAGGCTGTCCTTGATCGCCGGGACGAGGAACGGCAGCTGCTGGAGCACGGTGGGGGCGTCGGCCTGCTCGACCAGCGCCTCGAGCACGCAGCGCTGGCGGTCCATGCGGTCGTAGTCGCTGCCACCGCGTCGGACCCGGGCGAAGGCGAGCGCCGTCTCGCCGTCCATGCGGTGGGTGCCGGGGTTGATGATCACCGGGACCTCGTCACCGTCGGGCTGGGTGTAGAGCTCGTCGTACACGCCGGTGGTCACCGTGATCTCGACGCCGCCGATGGCGTCGATGACGTCGATGAAGCCGAGCATGTCCACGAGGGCGAAGTAGTGGATGTCGAGCCCGAGCAGCTCTCCGAGGATCGCCTTGGCGGCGATGGCGCCGGGGTTGGGGCCGTCGGGGAACAGGTCGGGATGCTGCAGCCCGTACTGGTACATGGTGTTCGACTGGCCCTCGTAGCAGTTGCAGGCCCACACCCCTTCGAGCCACTCCGGCACCGGCAGCACCTTGAAGTTGCGAGGGACGCCGAACAGGGCGACCCGGCCCGACACCGGGTCGATCGACGCCACGATCATCGAGTCGGTCCTGATGCCGGTGCGGTCGGGCCCGGCATCGCCCCCCATGATGAGCACGTTCACCCGTTCGGTGCCCTCGAAGGGGCTGGAGGGGATGCTCGTCGGCGTCACGACGATGCTCGACGTGGTCGTCGAGGGCGGCTCGGTGGTCGTGGTGGCGCCGGCGGTGGTGCCGGGTGCGGTGGTCGTGGTGATGGTGGTGGGCGGCGCCGTCGTCGCGGACGGCGTGAGGGTGGTCAGCGCCGCCGGGTCGGTGGCGAAGTCGTGGGTGAGCAGGTCGTGGAGGGCGAGGTTGCGCCGCCCCGCCCACCAGTGGGGGGCGACGGTGGCGAAGGCGAGCAGCACGGCGAGGAGGGCCGTGACGACCATCGCCCCTGTACCGGCCGGCCGCTGCCGGTGCGCCGCCAGGAGATAGGCGTCGACGGCGACGGCGAGGCGGAAGGCGAGCAGCGCCACGTTCACGGCGAGCAGCACCAGCAGCAGCGACGGCCGCTCGAAGAACGGGCGGGACACGTCGAGGGCGAGGCGAGGGCCGTTCACGTAGAGCACCAGGACGCCGAGCACCGCCATCGGGACCGCCAGCAGTGCGCTGAAGACGAGCAGCAGGATCCCGAGCCGCCGGTCGCCGGCGTAGACATGCCCGGTGCCGGGGAGGAGGACCGACAGGGCCGCGGCGGCGATCGGGTGCGGGGTGCGCTCCATCCCATCAGCGTATTGCCCTCCGCGGACTTCCGGAACGGCGTCGGTCGCGGGCGATGGGACGGGATGCCACTACGCTGCGCGCATGCTCCAGTACCCGCTCTCGACCATCGCCTGGCTCGCCGCCCAGCTGCCCGGGGACGTCTCGGAGCGCGCCGGCGAGATCGCCGATCAGGTGAAGGAGAACCCGACCCTGGCGGCCATCCTGTTGGGCATCGGGGTCCTCGCCGTGGTCGTCTTCGTCTGGGGGATCGCCAAGCAGGCGTTCAAGGCGGCGTTCCTCGCCGCCGTGCTCGGGGCCGGCGCCTGGTTCTGGTACTTCAACGTCCGATAGCGTTTGGGCGTGGAGTTCATCTGGGACGTCGTCCGTGACGCTCTCGAGGTCCTGAGCGCCTTCGGCGGCGAGCTGCGCGAGGTCATCTGGCTCACGCTCATCGTGTCGGGCGTGGCAACGGCCATCGGGGTGGTCATCGGCGTCCCGCTCGGCGCCCTGCTGGGGATCGGGCGCTTCCGGGGCCGGGGCCTGCTGACGGCCATCGTGAACACCGGCATGGGGATCCCGCCGGTGCTGGCCGGCCTGCTCCTGCTGCTCCTGCTGTGGAACGAGGGCCCGCTTGGATCGTGGGGGGCGCTCTTCACCCCCGGTGCGATGATCGCCGCCCAGGCACTGCTCGCCATCCCCATCGCCGCCGGTGTCACCGCCGGGGCGGTGCGGGGCCTCGTTCCCGACGCCCACGAGACGATCGCCTCGCTCGGCCTCCGCACCAGGGGGAGGGTCGCCGTCGCCATCCGCGAGGCGTGGCCGGGTGTGATCGCCGCCACCGCCGCCGCCTTCGGGCGCGTCGTCTCCGAGGTCGGCGCCGTCCTGGTGGTGGGCGGGAACGTCGAGGGCGAGACCCGCGTGCTCACCACCGCCATCGTGCAGGAGTCGCGTCAGGCCGAGTTCGGGGCGGCGCTCGCCCTCGGCATCGTCCTGTTCGCCATCGCCCTCGCCGTCAACGGGGTCCTCACCTGGATCCAGCTCAGGGAGCCGCGATGACCGGTCTCGTGCTCGAAGCCGTCGACCGCCCGCTCGGCAGCGGCCGCCTCCGCGTCGACCGTCTCGAGGTGCCCGACGGGGAGACCCTCGTGCTGTTCGGCCCGAACGGCGCCGGCAAGAGCAGCCTGCTGCGCATTGCCGCCGGCCTGGGGGGGCGGCGCCATCACCTCGCCGCCGCATACCTGCCGCAGCGTCCCCACGCCTTTCGCGGCTCCGGCGCCCGCACCCTCACGCTGGGACTCGACGAGGAGGCCGTCGCTCGCGCCGAGCACCTGGCGGCGGACCTCGGCGTCTCCGCCGTGCTTGACCGGCCGGCGCGCTCACTGTCGGGCGGTGAGCGCCAGCGCATCGCCCTCGCCCGGGTGCTGGCGCGGCCCGACCCGGTGGTGCTGCTCGACGAGCCCTTCGCCCCGCTCGACGCCCGCGATCGGGGCCGGGTCGCCTCCGTGGTGGCCCGCTCCCTGGAGGGGCGCACCGCCGTGGTCGTGACGCACGACCTCGAGACGGCGGTGATGCTCGGCGACCGGATGGCGGTGATGGTCGACGGTGCCGTCCGTCAGGTGGGCCCCGTGGACGAGGTGGTGCGCCTCCCGCTCGACGAGTCGGTGTCGGGTGTGCTCGGAGCCGGCAACGTCGCCCGCGGCACCGTGACCGCCGTGGACCTCCCGCTCGCCGCCGTGGATCTGGGGGAGATCACCGCCTGGGGGATCGGCGATGCCGCGGTCGGCGACGGCGCCGCCGCCGTGTTCGGCGCCGAGGCGGTCACGGTGTTCGCCGGCCGCAAGACCGGCGCCGGCTCGGCGCGCAACACGTGGCCGGGCCGGGTGGAGGGGATCCGCCCGCTCGGCCGCCTCGTGGAGGTGGTGGTGGACGCCGGTGTGCCGGTCGTCGCCCTGCTCACCCCGGGGTCGATCGAGGCGCTGCAACTCCACGTCGGCTCGGCGGTGACGGTCGCCGTCAAGGCGACGGCGGTTCGCGTGGTCCCGCGGTGAGGCTGCGTGCCGTCCTCGCCGCCGCCCTCATCCTCGGCGCGTGCTCCGGGGGCGACCGCGTCGTCGTCGCCGCCGGGACGACGCTGGTCGACTCGGGGATGATGTCGCAGCTCGCCGCGGCCTATAACCGTGACACCGGACGCCGGGTGACGGTCGTCGGCGAGGCCACGCAGCAGGTGCTCGAGCTGGGCCGCCGCGGGGAGGCCGACCTGGTCATCACACACGACGCCGCCCAGGAGGCGGATCTGCGACGCGAGGGCATCGTCGTCCGGTACGAGCTGCTGTTCACCTCCCGGTTCGTGGTGGTGGGCCCGCCCGACCTGGCGCTGGAGCTCGCCGGCTCCACGCCGGTCGATGCCCTGCGCCACATCGCCGAGCGGGGCTGGCCGTTCGTCTCCCGCGGCGACGGGTCGGGCACGCACGCCGCCGAGCTGTCGCTGTGGGCGGAGGCGGGGGTCGATCCCGGGTCGCTCGACGGCTACGACAGCACGGGCCAGGGGATGGGGCTCACCCTGCTCGTGGCCGATCAGCGGCGGGCGTTCACCCTCGCCGAGGAGGCGACCTTCCTGGCCGCCGACGCCCTGTCGTTGGTGCCGGTGTCCGACATCGGCGTGCCCAACCCGTATCACGCCTCGGTGGTGCGGGGCGGCGGCGGCGAGCCGTTCCTCGCCTGGCTGCGCTCCGAGCGGGGTCGCCTGGAGATCCGCGCCGCCAACGAAGCGCTTTTCGGCCGGCAGGTGTTCGCCAGGCCGTGAGCGCGGCGGGTGTCGGCGACAATGGGCAGGTGAAGAAGACCGTCGTCGTCGCCGAGCAGATCTCCCCGGCCGGGATGGCCCTGTTGGCCGAGGAGGTGGAGGTGGTGGATGCCGTCGGCGCCGACCGTCCCGCGCTGGAGCGCCTCCTGGCCGGGGCCCACGGCCTCGTGGTGCGCTCGGCGACCGACGTGGACGCCGCGCTGGTCGCCGCCGCCCCGTTGCTCGAGGTGATCGGACGAGCGGGCATCGGGGTCGACAACATCGACCTCGAGGCCGCCACCACCGCCGGGGTGCTCGTGGTCAACGCCCCCACCGCCAACGCCATCTCCGCCGCAGAGCACACCATGGCGCTGCTGCTCGCCCAGGCGCGGTCGGTGCCCGAGGCCGACGCCTCGCTGCGGCGCGGCGCCTGGGAGCGATCGCGCTTCCGCGGTGTCGAGCTGCACGGCAAGGTGCTGGGTGTGGTGGGCCTGGGGCGGATCGGGGGGATGGTGGCCGAGCGGGCCGCCGCCTTCGGGATGGAGGTGCTGGCCCACGACCCCTACGTCGCACCGGAGCGGGCACGCCGGCTCGGCGTCGAGCTGGTCGACGATCTGGCGACGCTGCTCGGGCAGTGTGACTTCCTGACCATCCACCTGCCGCTCACCCGCGACACCGAGGGCCTCATCGACGCCGCCGCGCTGGCGTCGGCCCGCGACGGGATCCGGATCGTCAACACCTCGCGGGGCGGCATCGTCGACGAAGACGCCCTTGCCGCCGCGGTCCGCAGCGGCAAGGTGGCGGGCGCCGCCCTCGACGTGTTCGCCTCGGAGCCGCTCACGGCGAGCCCGCTGTTCGACCTGCCGCAGGTGGTCCTCACCCCGCACCTCGGGGCTTCGACCGTGGAGGCGCAGGACAAGGCGGGGACCGACGTCGCCCGCGCTGTGGCCGATGCCCTGCGGGGCGAGCTGGTGACGACGGCGGTGAACCTCGACCTGGGCCGCGACGTGCCCGACGAGCTGGCCGCCTTCCTCCCCGTGGCCGAGCGGCTCGGCGGTGTGCTCGTGGCCCTCGCCCAGGGCCTGCCGGGGACGCTGGCGGTGCGCGCCGAGGGACGCCTCGCCGATCTCCCGGTGCGGCCGCTCGCCCTCGCCGCCATCAAGGGCGTGGTGGCGCGTGTCACCGACCAGCCGGTCTCGTTCGTCAACGCCCCGGCCCTGGCCGAGGCGCGCGGGATGCGGGTGGTGGAGGAGTCGGCCGCCGGGATCGAGGACTACGCCGCCGTGGTGCGGCTCACCGGGACGGTCGGGGACAGGACCCTTTCGCTGGCCGGCTCCGTGATCGGCCGCAAGGGCGCCGTGGTGGTGGAGGCGCTCGACCACCAGATCGAACTGCCCATCAGCGACTTCATGCTCATCGTGCTCAACGAGGACGTCCCCGGGGTGATCGGCCGGGTCGGCACCTATCTCGGCGAGCAGGGGATCAACATCGCCAACATGGTCGTGGGGCGCTCACCCACCGGGGACTCGGCGATGATGGGGCTCAACCTGGACCGCTCGATGACCGAGCCCGAGGTGGAGGGGTTCCGAGCGCTGGGCGGCGTGGAGCGCGCCTGGCCGGTCGATCTGTCGTGACCTCCGTAGCCTGGCCGGCATGAGGCGGGTCGTGGCGTCGTGCGGGTACCTCGGGTTCATCCCGCGCCGCCTGTGGGGGACCGACTCCGGCGCCGGGACATTCGGCGCCGCCGTCGGGACCGGCGCCGGTGCCGTGTTGCTGGCGATCGGCGCTCCCTGGTGGTGCACCCTCGGTGCCGCCGTCGTGGCCACGGCGCTGTCGCTGTGGGCGGCGGCGCCGTTCAGCGCCGACCACGGCGATCCCGGCTGGGTCTGCATCGACGAGACGGCGGGCGCGCTGCTCGCCCTCGTCGGGCTCACGATGTGGTGGCCGTTCGGCGTCGCCGCCGTGGTGGCCCGCCTCGCCGACATCTACAAGGTGCTCCCCGGCGTCGCCCTCGCCGAGCGCACGCTCCCCGGGTCGATCGGCGTGACCGCCGACGACCTGGTGGCCGGCCTCTACGGCCTGGCGGCCGGATGGGCGATCATGGCCGTGCTCTGATCTGCCTTCTGCCTTCTGCCATCTGCCTCCTGCCATCTCCATTAGTTTCCTCCCCGTGAAACCCGAACAGCTCTCCGCCTTCAGACAGCCCTCCGACCCCCGGCTCCACCCCGACGGCACCCGCACCGCTTTCACGGTCTCGCAGATGGACCTCGACGACGACCGCTACGAGCGCCGGATCTGGCTGTGGGACGGCTCCGACGCCCGGCCCTTCACCCACGGCCCGGCGGACTCCCGGCCTCGCTGGTCGCCGGACGGCACCCGTCTCGCCTTCCTGCGCGCCACCGGCGAGGAGGGCGAGCCGCCGGAGGTGGCGGTGATGAGCGCCGACGGCGGCGAGGCGACCGTGGTGACCGATTTCGCCCTCGGCGCCACCGAGGCCGAGTGGTCCCCCGACGGGACGCGCCTCGCCGTCATCGGCAAGGAGTGGGTGGGGGAGTGGGCCGACCTCGGCGAGGAGGATCGCAAGAAGCATCCGCGCCGCATCACCGGCCCCCTGCAGAAGGCCGACGACGCCGGGTGGGTCCACGACCGCCGCAGCAACGTCTACCTCGTCGACCCCGACGGCGGTGCCGACCCGGTGGCGCTCACCGACGGCGACGTCCGCGACTCGTGGGTGGTGTGGCGGCCCGACGGGTCGGCGGTCGGGTTCATGAGTGCCCGCCACGACCGCGCCTACTTCGAGCCGGTCGGCCAGGCGTGGGAGGTGCCCGTCGCCGGCGGTGACGCAGTCCCCATGAGCCCGGTGGGCTTCTGGGTGTGGCTCAACTACGACCACGACGGCGACGCATACGTCATCGGCATCCCCGGGGTGTGGGGATACCCCGCCTCGCTCGGCCTGTACCGCACCACCGCCGGCGGCGTCGAGCGCCTCGCCGCCGACCTCGACCGCTCCTTCGGCGTCGGCTTCCCCCCGGTGCCGGGCGCCCCGCACTGGACGGCAGACGGGTCGGGGCTCGCCATCATCGAGGACCGGGGCGCGGTGCGCGTCATCCGGGTGAGCCGGGACGGCTCGTGGGAGGACGTCGCCGGCGGCAACCGGGTGATCGGCGGTCTGTCGTCGAACGCCGGCGGCACGGCGTTCGCCTTCACCGCCGCCACCACCACCGAGCCCGGCGACCTATGGTGGTGGGAGGACGGCGCCGAGACCCGGCTCACCGACCTCAACCCCACCTTCGCCGCCGACGCCGCCCTGGTGGAGCCCGAGCACTTCACCGTGGAGCGCGACGGCACCGACCTCGACGTCTGGGTGTACCTCCCCCCGGGCGACGGGAAGGTGCCTGCACTGCTCAACATCCACGGCGGGCCGGCCAGCCAGTACGGCTGGGGGTTCTTCGACGAGTTCCAGGTGTATGCGGGAGCCGGGTACGGCGTCGTGGCCTGCAACCCGCGCGGGTCCTCGGGGCGGGGCACCGACTTCGTGCGCACCCCGATCGAGCGGTGGGCAGAGGACCGCCCTCCCGACCTCGAGGACATCATGGCTGCGTTCGACGCCGCCCTGGAGCGCTTCGACCGGCTCGACGCCGGACGCCAGGGGATCATGGGCGGGTCGTACGGCGGGTTCATGACGGCGCGGATCCTCCCTGTCGAGCCGGACCGCTTCCGCTCCGCCGTGCCCGAGCGCGGCCTCTACTCGTTCACGTCGTTCGCCGGGACCTCCGACATCGGGTTCACGTTCCCCCGCACCTATCTGGGCCAGTGGGACTACGAGCAGGACTGGCACCGGCTGTGGGAGGCGAGCCCGTTGTCGCGGGCGCACCGCATCGAGACCCCGTGCCTGATCATCCACTCCGAGAACGACTTCCGCTGCCCGATCTCCCAGGCCGAGCAGTTGTACGCCGTGCTCGCCGACCGCGGGGTGGAGGTCGAGTTCCTGCGCTTCCCCGGCAACAGCCACGAGCTGTCCCGGTCGGGCACGCCGTCCCTGCGCAAGGCGCGCTTCGAGGCGATCCTCGACTGGCACGGCCGGCACCTGTGACAACATAGGGCGATGGCACAGGAGCCCAACGTCCAGCTCGAGATCGAGGACCTGCCGCGTCACACCGCCACGACGGCCCCGCCGCGCCCCTGGAAGCCGGAGCGGCCCGGCGAGATCACGTCGCCCGAGGAGATGCCGTGGGGCGGCGCCTTCGGGACCATCGGGCCCGACACCGGGTACGCCCTGGCCATCCTGTCCCGCCGCGACCTCGAACTCCTGCCGGGAGAGGACCGCCACGACGCCGAGGCCGCCCTCACCGCACTCATGTCGGCCCGGGCGTCCCATTTCGGCCGCGCCCCGGTCCCGAAGGACGCCGATGTGGCCGAGGCGCTGTTGGGCTTCGGGTCGGACGACCCCTCGTGGCGCCGCCACTGGACGGCCAACGCCGGCCACGACCGCGACCTGCGCCGCGCCCTCGTCGCCGCCGTGGACCCCTCGGTGTGGGGGGTGTCGCCCGACGAGGTGAGGGGCCGGATCGCCGGCGGCGAGCGCCTGCTGGCGTGAAGATCGTCCGCATTCGCACCGCCGGGGACGACATCGCCTACGGCGCCGTGGAGCCCGAGGGCATCCGGGTCCACCAGGGCACGCCGTTCGTGGCCTGGGAGCCGACCGAGACGATCATCCCGTTCCAGGAGGCGCAGCTGCTCGCCCCGGTGTTCCCCACCAAGGTGGTGGCGGTGGGCCGCAACTACGCCGACCACGCCGCCGAGCTGGGCAACGAGGTCCCCGACGAGCCGCTCATCTTCCTGAAGCCCCCCACCTCCATCATCGGCCCGGGGTCGGCGATCGTGCTGCCGCCGGTCTCCGACGAGGTCCACCACGAGGCCGAGCTGGCGGTGGTGGTGGGCAAGGTGGCGCGCAAGGTGAAGGCCGAGGATGCCTCCTCGTTCATCATCGGGTACACCGCCGCCAACGACGTCTCGGCCCGCGACCTGCAGCGCAGCGACGGGCAGTGGACCAGGGCCAAGGGCTTCGACACCTTCTGCCCGCTGGGCCCGGCGCTCGAGACCGAGCTCGACCCGCAGGGCCTCGAGGTGGTCTGCCGGGTGAACGGCGACGTCCGCCAGCAGGCCACCACGGACGACATGATCTTCGGGGTGGGCGAGATCCTCGAGTACGTCTCGTCGATCATGACCCTGCTGCCCGGCGACGTGATCCTCACCGGCACGCCGTCGGGCGTAGGCCCGATCGAGGCCGGCGACTTCGTGGAGGTCGAGATCGAGCGGATCGGCATCCTCGGCAACCCGGTCATGGCGGGCTCATGAGCGTCCGGGTCCGGTTCGCACCGTCCCCCACGGGGTACCTCCACGTCGGCGGCGCCCGCACCGCCCTCTACAACTGGCTGTTCGCCCGCCACGAGGGCGGGGTGTTCGTGCTGCGCTCCGACGACACCGACGCCGAGCGATCCACCCCGGAGTTCCAGGCCGACATCCTGGCCACGATGGAGTGGCTCGGGCTCGACTGGGACGAGGGCATCGAGGCGGGAGGGCCGCACGCTCCCTACCGCCAGAGCGAGCGCCTGGAGCGATATCGCGAGGTGGCGGCAGCGCTGGTCGACGCCGGCGCCGCCTACCACGACGCCGCCACCTCCGAGCAGTTGGACGGGCTGCGGCGCGACGCCGGGGAGGAAGGCCGGTCCCCGGTCTACCGCGGTCAGTTCCGCCTGGAACCCGGTGCTGCTCGCGAGCGCATCGAGGCAGGCGAGGCCTTCCCGGTGCGGTTCGCCGTGCCGCGGCCCGGCGTCTCGTCGTTCGACGACGTGGTGAAGGGCAGGGTGGAGTTCGACCACGAGGACGTGGACGACTTCGTGATCCTGCGCTCCGACGGCTGGCCCACCTACCACCTGGCCTCGACGGTGGACGACGTCGACTTCGGTATCACGCACGTCATCAGGGGCGAGGACATCCTCCCGTCCACCCCCAAGCACCGCCTCATCACCCGGGCGATGGGCGGCGAGTCGCCCGCCTACGCCCACCTCTCTCTGCTCAACGGGCCGGACGGCAAGAAGCTGTCGAAGCGCCATGGCGACACCGCGGTGCGGGCGTTCCGCGAGGCCGGGATCCTGCCCGGGACGATGCGCAACTACCTGGCGATCCTCGGGTGGTCGCCGGGCAAGGACGAGGAGGTGGTGCCGATCACCGAGATGGTGAAGCGGTTCGACCTGTCTGCGGTGTCGAAGAACCCGGCGGTCTTCGACACCACCAAGTTGGAGTGGATGAACGGCGTCTACATCCGCCTGCTCCTCCCCGACGAGTTCCTCGACGAGATCCGGCCCCTGGTCGAGGACGATCTGGGACGTGGCCTCGATGAGGCCGAGGCGGCGGTGCTCGCCGAGATCGCTCCCCATGTCCAGGAGCGGGCCCGCACCCTGCTGGAGATCCCGGCCCAGGTGCGTTTCCTGTTCGGCGACCTGGTCATCGACGATGCCTCGTGGGAGAAGGTCATGGGTGATGACACCGCCGCCGCCGCCCTCGAGGGTGCCGCTGCCGCCCTGGAGCCGCTCGACGAGTGGGGCGATGCGTCGGTGGAGGCGGCGCTGCGGGGGATGCTCGAGGAGACCGGGCTGTCGTCCCGCAAGGGCCTCCAGCCGATCCGCGTGGCCGTCACCGGTTCGACGGTGAGCCCGCCGCTCTTCGAGTCGATCAGGATCCTGGGTCGAGAGCATTCGTTGGAGCGGATCCGGGAGGCGCGGGAGCGGATCGGGGATTGACCGGCCCCCATCCTGGGCCCGGGGGCACGTCGCTGCATGCCGAGGGATCTGCCCGACCCTTGCCGGGGGGGGGGATCGGCTACCGTCCTCATTCTGGAGGCACGCTCCACACCGGCGCGCCTCCCGGTTGCGGTTCGGCCCTCCTGGGACGGTCTGAACGGGCGCGCGCATCGGGTCCACACCGTCTCATCGAGAGGGTTCGCAGATGGGGTCACTCCTTCGCCGATGGCTGGCCTCGCCCACCGTCGTCGCCCTGCTGGCGGGGGTGATGGCCGGCTCCTCGTTGGCGTCGGTCGGGGGCGTCGCCGGCGCCGCAGCACGGGATCACGGCACCAGGTCGAGCACCGTCTTCTCGGCGTGCTTCCTCGCCGGTGACGTCACGCTGATCCGCCTGCGCGATACGGATCCACAGCGTTGCGAGTCGTTGCTCACCCACGACGGTGAGCGTCACGCCCGCTACGTCACCTGGTCGGCTCAGGGCCGCCCCGGCCCGATCGGCGCCACCGGAGCGCAGGGGCTCGCTGGGGCCGATGGGATCGACGGTGCCGATGGTGCCACTGGAGCGCAGGGGATCGACGGTGCCGACGGTGCCACTGGAGCGCAGGGGATCGACGGTGCCGACGGTGCCAGTGGAGCGCAGGGGCCTGCGGGCGCCACCGGGCCGACCGGCCCGCCAGGTGCCACCGGAGCGCAGGGGCCTGCAGGCGCCACCGGGCCGACCGGTTCGACGGGGCAGACGGGGCCAACCGGCCCGGCGGGTCTGTCCGGAGTGGAGGTCATCTCAGAGACGCTGCTGGGCCCGGCGGCCATCTTGTCGGGCACCGTGGATTGCAGCGTCGGGAAGACGGTCATCGGCGGCGGAGCTCAGGCGGGCGGGGACGGCTATCTCACCTCGTCGTTCCCCAATGGCAACGGCTGGTCCGCCTCGGCGAAGGGACCGTCCATCTCCGCGCTGATCGTCTACGTGATCTGCGCCACAGTGGCCTCGTCGTCATGATCACCGCCTGGTGATCATGGGCTGGGCGGTCGCGCACCGCCGGCCCGAGCGTGTTCAGTCCTTCTGCTTGCGGCGGAACATCCCGGTGAGCATGGCGTTGCGCCGGATGTTCCCGAAATGCTTCCACTGCCGCTTGGGGTCGACGACCACGCGCTCGCTGGTCGGCTCGTGCTTCGATCCGAGGTGCCCGGCGAGCGAGCGCAGGGTGTGCTCCCACATCTTGTCCTCGGCGCGGTTGCCGTACACCACGAAGCCCATCTCGTAGAGGGGGTCGTTGGAGCGGATCAGGGCGAGCACCTGGGCGACGGTGTGGTCGTCCTCCTCGTGGGCGCTGAAGGTGATCCACCCGGCGAACGGGTGGCCCTCGGGGGTCATGTAGGTGAAGGAGCGGGCGTCGGCGTACAGCACCAGGACGCCGGTGGACAGCTTGGTGGGGCCCGCCTTGCCGGTGATGAGCCCCACCTCGCCGGGCTTGATGCCGGAGATGGGGGCGTAGAAGCGGTTGGTCTTGGGCCAGAAGCGCCCGTACGACGCCTTCCAGACGGCGACGACCTCCTCGGGGTTCTTGCCGTCGATGCGCACCCGGTAGGTCTTCTGCCACATCTTCCCGAAGCCCTGCAGCGGCCCGGTCAGCCTTCGGCCGCGCACGGTCTGCGCCTTGGCGCCCGCCGGCACCGACCCGACCTCGAGCCGCTCCACCGGCTTCGCCCAGTTACCGTCCTCGTGTCCGGTCATGTGAACCTCCTGCCCCCTATCTCATCAGGGTCGCGTCACGGGATCGTTACGGCTCCGGGACCCACGCACTCACTGTGACGGGCTCGAGGAGATCGCCCACTGCGGCGACCCATCGGGCGGCGATCACGCCGGGGTCCGTGGTCTCCCGCAACTGGTCCCCGAAGCCCTCGACGATCTGCTCGGCGTCGTAGCGGGCGCGGTTGAAGCGCCGATCGACGCGGTTCTGGATCTTCCGTCGCAACGGCGAGAAGAGTGCGGCGGCGGTGAGCGTGGCCAATGCCACCAGCGAGGGCGGGGTGTCGGCCGTACCGAGGATCAGGGTCGGCCCGAGTGCGATGGCGCTGTACACGGTGGCCACCAGGGCGAGCACCACGGCGTACGACACGGTGCGCGATACCAGTCGATCGATGTCGAACAATCGGTTTCGCAGCACTGCGACTGCGATCGAGATCGGCACCATCACCATGGCGAGGCCGAGCAGATCAAAGTCCGTTCCCAACAGCGGGCTCAGGTCGAAGCCGAGACCCTCGACCAGGACGGCTTCGATGACGAGCAGGATCAGCACGGTGCCGAGGCTGAGCATCAGCCACTTCATCTGGCGCCGTTCCACGCCGGTCGACCGCCGGAACCGCAGGACGGCCGAGATGAGGGAGCCGACGATGAGCGGGAACGCTGCGACGACGAGGAACTCCATGAACCCGACTCCAGGGATGCCGATCGGGTTGCGGACACACGACTCTCCTCCACCCGGATCCAGCTGGCACAGCCGGTGTGTGATCAGCCCGGACAGCGCGATCAGCGCCGTGATGCCCACCAGGATGCGCGCCGGCCACTTCCAGCGAGGTGACGGGATGCGGCCCGTCGGGAAGAGCAACGGGAGCAGGCCCAGGGTCGCGGTCATGAACACGAAGAACCCGGCATTCCCCAGGGCGATGCCCACCAGCCGGAGCGGTCCGGCATCGAGGAAGGTGTTCCCGGACTCCAGGTCGGCCACGGCGTCTCCTGCCCCGAGGCCGGCTCCGAGGCCGGCGAAGGCGCCGGCGACCCCGGCCACCGCCATGACGATCCCGATGCGGTTGCCCGGCTTCTTGATGAGGATCACGCCCCCGCAGATGCCCATGAGCGCCGTGGTGGCGCCTATCAGGGGGTCGTTGATCGTGGTGCCGGTCGCATCGGCTGCGATGAACGCGGCCGCCAGCACCCCCACCGACATGACGATCGCCATCCACCCGCCGAGCCGGGTCCAGACCCTCATGCCGGGCTCCTGCTGATCCACACCCCGAGATGTGCGGGCTGCAGGATCCGCCCCACCTCGCCGCTCCACGCCTGGGTGATCGCGTCTGCGTCGGTCTCGTCGCGCACCCGCTCGCCGAAGCCCTCCACCAGCGTCTCGGCGTCGTAGCGGGCGCGGTTGAAGCGGCGGTCGACGGCGTGCTGCACTCGCCGTCGCAGGGGTCGGAAGAGGGCGGCGACCACGAGCGTCGCTGCGGCCACGAGCCACGATGGCGCCCTGGCCGACCCCACCAGGAGGGTCGGCCCGAGAGCCACGATCCCGTAGACGACGGCGAGGAGCGCGATCACGACCACGTAGGTGACGGTGCGGCTCACGATGCGGTCGATCTCGAAGAGCCGGTAGCGGGTGATGGCGACGCCGATGGCGAGGGGGATGCCGAACCCGGCGATCACCGAGGCCGCGTCGGCCAGCGGGGGAACGGCGATCGCCCCGATGAGCAGCACCAGGATCAGCCCGAGCACGTACGACACCCACCGGATCTGACGGCGCTCCACGGGGTCCCCCCTGAATCGGAGCGCCACGATGCGCGCCATGGCGGCTCCGAGGGCGAGCAGCGCCGGCAGGGCGACCAGGAACAGCAGCTCGTTGGCCCCGTCGACCGGCCACAGCGACGGCACCTCGACCCCACCGATCGCGTAGGACTGGAACGGTGCGAGCAGGGCTCCGATCGCCGCCAGAGCCCACATCGTGGCCAGCAGCCGGCCCCATCTCGGCGCCGATGGCCGCCCCGCCGGGAAGAGGATGGCGACGGTCACGAGGAAGGCGAGAGAGACACCGTCGAGTGCGCTCATCCCGAACACGGCAGCCCGGAGACCGACCGTGTCGCCGCCGACGGCGACCACGGTCTCCTCCAGCACCAGGCGCATCGTGAGGCTCGCCGAGAAACCGAGCATGGACCACCCGATCGAGCGCTGGCCGTGTCGGGCGATGAGGGCGCCGAAGACGGCGAACCCGGCGACCGTCGCCGC
>Ga0214472_10003476_pt1 | contig 16653 bp, 15 predicted proteins | sample RVTome_6_FD_207662 | JGI IMG/M metagenome (GOLD analysis project Ga0214472, IMG submission 207662) | Soil microbial communities from uranium-contaminated site in the Upper Colorado River Basin, Wyoming, United States - RVT140D175 | ecosystem: Environmental > Terrestrial > Soil > Contaminated >... | reverse complement strand
GTCGAGTTCGTCTACGCCGAGGGCCTCGCGATCGGCGAAGCCGCGAAGCAGCAATCGCTCGCCGCGGCGCGCACCGCGCTGCGCGCGCTGGTGCAACCCGCCGCCCAGGCGGCCTGAAACGTACGGTGGGCCTTTGGCCCACCCTACAATAGGAGCCATCATGACAACCCGCACCCTGCAGCAAGTCATCCCCTCGATTGCGACTTCGGACGGCGCCGGCGTGAAGCTGCGCCGCTCGCTCGGCGCGAGCCAGCTCGCGCGCCACGACCCGTTCCTGATGCTCGACGAGTTCTACTCGGACAATCCCGACGACTACCTCGCCGGCTTCCCGCCGCATCCGCACCGCGGCTTCGAGACCGTCACCTACATGCTCGACGGCCACATGCAGCACAAGGATTCCGGCGGCAACACCGGCGACCTCGGGCCCGGCGACGTGCAGTGGATGACCGCGGCGCGCGGCCTCGTCCATTCGGAGATGCCGCAGCAGACGGAAGGCCGCATGCGGGGCTTCCAGCTTTGGCTCAACCTGCCGGCGAAGGAGAAGATGAAACCCGCAGCCTACAGCGACATTCCGGCGGCGAGCATCCCGGTCGTGCCCGTCGAGCGCGGTTCGGTGAAGGTGATCGCCGGGCGCTTCGGCGACACGGACGGCGCGGTGCGCGGCGGCACCACCGACGCGCACTATTGGGACGTGCACCTCGAGCCCGGCGCCGTGTTCGAGGCGCAACTGCCGGCGCAGCACAACGCCTTTCTCTACGCCTATGAGGGCGACGCCGTCGTCGGCGAGGAGAAGAAAGCGCTGCCGCACCGCGCCGCGGGTCTGCTCTCGACCGGCGACGCGCTGAAGCTCGTCGCGGGCGGGAAGGGCGCACGCGTGCTGGTGCTCGCCGGCAAGCCGATCGGCGAGCCGATCGTGCAATACGGCCCCTTTGTCATGAACACCCGAGAGGAGATCGAGCAGGCGATCGCCGACCACCAGGCGGGTGCGCTGTCGCGCGAGCAGGTGCGGCGCATCAAGGTGGCACAGCCGGGTTGAAACGCCTCGTCGTCTGCTGCGACGGCACCTGGAACACCCCGGACCAGAAGGACCGGGGCGTGCAGCGGCCCGGCAACGTGGTGAAGCTCGCGCGCTGGGTGCTGCCGCAGGCGGGCGACGGCATCGTGCAGAAGACCTACTACGATCGCGGCGTCGGCACGGGCGATGTCATCGATCGCCTGTTCGGCGGGGCCTTCGGCGTCGGCCTCGGGCACAACGCGCGCGAGGCCTACGAGTTCCTGTCGCTCAACCACGCTGCCGGCGACGAGGTGTACTTCTTCGGTTTTTCGCGCGGCGCCTACACTGTGCGCCGGGTCGTCGGCATGCTGCGCAAATGCGGGCTCGCGCCGAACGCAACCAGGGAGGTGATCAAGGAAGCGTACGCGGTATATGAAAAGCGCGAATCGCGCGCGCAGGGCGGCGCCGACGCGAAGGCCGCGCTCGCGTTCCGAGCGAAGCACGGCGCCGAGCGCATCCCGATCCGCTTCCTCGGCGTCTGGGACACGGTCGGCAGCCACGGCATCGCCGGCGTCCTCGGCCAGCTCGGCGCGGCGTTCAGCAAGGCGCGCTTCCACGACCACGTGCTCAGCTCCGACATCGAGCACGCCTGCCACGCGGTGGCGATCGACGAGTGCCGGCGGCTGTTCCAGCCGACGCTGTTTCGGCAGAGCGAAAGCGGCGCGAAGCGCGGCCACGTGCTCGAGCAGTCCTGGTTCGCCGGCGTGCACAGCAACGTCGGCGGCGGCTACGAGCACACGGGGCTCTCCGACATCGCCCTGCACTGGATGGCGGCGCGCGCCGAGGCGCGCGGGCTGGCGCTCGATGGCCGCTGGCGCGCGAAGATCGACCCGGACGAGTTCGGCGAGCTGCGCGACTCGCGCCGCGGCATCTACCGGCTGCTGGGAAAGTCGATTCGAACCCTGGGGGCGGAAGCAGGCGGCTTCGAGCGGGCGCACGTCTCGCCGGTGACGCGCGCCGAGCGCGATCCCGCGCGCTACGAGCCCGAGAACCTGAAGTCCTACCTCGCGTCGCCCGACTGCAGGATCGACGTCTCCGAGCCCTGAGCGCCACAGGCAGGAGGTATACTATCGGGTCCCCAGAAAAGACATAAGGCATTGATAATGTGTGGCATTTCTGGAGAAGTGACCTTCGATGGCAGCCTGGCCTCGGCCGCCGCCATCGAGGCCATGAACGCGAGCCAGGCGCCGCGCGGCCCCGACGGCGCCGGCCTCCTGGTGCGCGGCCGCGTCGGCCTCGGCCAGCGCCGCCTGAAGATCATCGACCTCTCGGAGCGCGCCGAGCAGCCCATGACCGATCCGGTCCTCGGGCTGTCGGTGGTGTTCAACGGCTGCGTCTACAACTACCGGGAGCTGCGCCGGGAGCTGCAGGGCCTGGGCTACGCCTTCTTCTCCGAGGGCGACACCGAGGTCGTCCTGAAGGCGGTCCACGCCTGGCGCGACAAGGCGCCCGAGCGCCTGCAGGGCATGTTCGCGTTTGCCGTCGCCGAGCGCGACAGCGGCCGCGTGACGCTCGCGCGCGACCGGCTCGGCATCAAGCCGCTCTATTGCGCGGAAAGCGCGGGACGTGTGCGCTTCGCTTCGACGCTGCCGGCGCTGCTCGCCGCCGGCGGCGTGGACACCGCCATCGACCCGGTGGCGCTCAACCACTACATGTCGTTCCACGCCGTGGTGCCGCCGCCGCGTACGATCCTCAAGGGCGTGCGCAAGCTCCCGCCCGCCACCGTGCGCACGATCGAGCCCGACGGCACCGCCCGCGAGCGCGTGTACTGGTCGCTGTCCTACGAGCGCAGCGCCGCCGACATCCAGAAGAGCGCCGCCGAGTGGGGCGAGGAGCTGCTCGCGGCGCTGCGCCTCGCCGTAGAGCGCCGGCGCATCGCCGATGTCCCGGTGGGGGTGCTCCTTTCTGGCGGGGTGGATTCGAGCCTCATCACGGGCCTGCTCGCGCAAAGCGGGCACGCCGACCTGCGCACCTTCTCGATCGGCTTCGAGGGCGCGCACGGCGAGTCGGGCGACGAGTTCCAGTGGTCGGACATCGTCGCGCAGCGCTTCGAGACCGAGCACCGGAGAATCTACATCGAGTCCGCGCGGCTCCTGGATGCGCTGCCGGCGACGGTGCGCGCCATGGCCGAGCCGATGGTGTCCTACGACAACGTCGCGTTTTACCTCCTGTCGCAGGAGGTGGCGCGCCACGTGAAGGTGGTGCAGTCGGGACAGGGCGCGGACGAGGTGTTCGGCGGCTACCACTGGTACCCGAAGCTCGTCGGCTCGGGCAATCCGGCGCAGGACTATGCGCGCGCCTTCATGGACCGCGACTTCGCCGCCTACTCGGCGCAGGTATCGGCCGAGTACGTGGGGCTCGATCACGCGAGGGAACTCGTCGAGGAGCAAATGGCGCGCTCCAAGGCGAGCGATCCGGTGGACCGGGCGCTGCACCTGGATACGACCGTGATGCTGGTGGACGACCCGGTGAAGCGCGTCGACAACATGACCATGGCGGCGGGACTGGAAGCGCGCGTGCCATTCCTCGATCACGAGCTCGTCGAGCTCGCCGCGCGCATCCCGCCGCACCAGAAGCTGCGCGACGGCGGCAAAGGCATCCTGAAGGACGTCGCGCGCAAGGTGGTGCCGGCGGCGGTCATCGACCGGCCGAAGGGCTACTTTCCGGTGCCGGCGCTGAAGTACCTCGAAGGCCCGTTCCTCGAGCTGGCGCGCGACGCGCTCGGCGCGCGCGCGGCGAAGGAGCGGGGAGTTTTCCGCCATGACTACCTGGAGCGCCTGTTCGCCGATCCCAAGGCGCACATCACGCCGCTGCAGGGCTCGGAACTCTGGCAGGCGGCGCTGCTCGAACTGTGGCTGCAGACGCAGGGGGTGTGAGATGGAAACGGCAACCCGGCAATCCCGCAAGCGAAGCGGCGCCGCGTACAAGCACCGCGTCAGCCGGCAGCACGTGACGCGCGTGCCCAACAGCGAAGTGGCGCTCGACTGCGGCTGGGGGAGGCTGCTGTTCGCGCAGACCTTTCCCGACGCCGGGTCGCTCGCCGCCGCGCTCGCCGAGGAGGGGCCCGAGCGGCGCGACATCGCCGGCTGGGTGCGCGAGCCGCACCTCGTGCTCGCCGCCGCGCCGCAGGCGCTGTTCCTCGATCCCTCTCACACCTTCCGCCTCGACCTCTCCACCTACCGCGGCTCGCGGCGCCGGCCGCGCGGCTTCGTGGTGCGCTGGGTGACGAGCCAGGCGGACGCGGACGCGGTGAACCGCATCTACCTCGCGCACCACATGGTGACGGTGCCGGCCGAGTTCATGTTCAGCCACCGCGACAGCCGCACCATCGTCTACCTGGTGGCCGAGGACGAGGTCACGCGCCAGGTGATCGGCACCGTGACGGGCGTGGACCACGTGCGCGCCTTCGGCGATCCCGGGCACGGGGCGTCGCTGTGGTGCCTGGCGGTGGACCCGCAGGCGGCGCGCCCGCTGGTGGGCGAGACGCTTGTGCGGCGGCTGGCGGAGTACTTCCAGGCGCGCGGCGCGCGGCACATCGACCTCTCGGTGATGGCGCAGAACCGCCAGGCGATCGAGCTCTACGAGAAGCTCGGCTTCGTGCGCCTGCCCGTGTTCACCGTGAAGCGCAAGAACGCCATCAACGAGAAGCTGTTCGTCGGCGCGCCGCCCGAAGGCCGGCTCAATCCCTACGCGCGCATCATCGTGGATGAAGCGCGCCGGCGCGGCATCGGCGTCGAGGTGCTGGACGCCGAGGGCGGGTTCTTTCGCCTCACCTACGGCGGGCGCTCCATCGCCTGCCGCGAAAGCCTCTCGGAGCTGACGAGCGCCGTGGCGATGAGCCTGTGCGACGACAAGGCGGCGACGCGCCGCGCGGTGGCGCGCGCCGGCGTGCGCGTGCCCGAGGCGATCGAGTTCGAGACGCGCGAGAACCTGCAGGCCTTCCTCGCGCGACACGGCAGCGTGGCGGTGAAGCCCGCGCGCGGCGAGCAGGGTCGCGGCGTGTCGGTCGGGCTGGAGACCGTGGAGGAGGCGATGGCCGCAGTAGAGCGCGCGCGCGCACACTGCGAGCGGGTGCTCGTCGAGCAGTGCGTGACGGGCGAAGACCTGCGCCTGGTGGTGATCGGCTACAAGCTGGTGGCGGCCGCCATCCGCCGCCCGGCGCGCGTGATCGGCGACGGCGCGAGCACCATTCGCGAGCTGATCGAGCGCCAGAGCCGGCGCCGCGCCGCCGCCACCGGCGGCGAGTCGAAGATCCCGCTGGACGCCGAGACCGAGCGCTGCGTCGCCAAGGCGGGCTACGCGCTCGACGACGCGCCGCCGAGCGGCCGGGAGATCAACGTCAGGAAGGCCGCCAACCTGCACACCGGCGGCACGATCCACGACGTCACCGCGGAAGTCCATCCGTCGCTGGTGGACGCGGCGGTGCGCGCGGCGCGCGCGCTCGACGTGCCGGTGACCGGCATCGACTTCATGGTGCGCGACCCGCGCGAGCCCGGCTACTGGTTCATCGAGGCGAACGAGCGCCCGGGCCTCGCCAACCACGAGCCGCAGCCCACCGCCGAGCGTTTCGTCGACCTGCTGTTCCCGCAATCCATGCCGACTGCGGTGAAGCGCGCCGCGCGCTGAAAGGAAGCTTCCTATGTCCCGCCTCAACGTCGACGTCGTCTATCTCGCGGACGTGCTCAAGCGCCTGCTCGACACGCCGAGCCCCTCGGGCTACACCGACACCATCGTGCGCCTCGCCTGCGCCGAGCTCTCGAAGCTGGGGGTGGCGTACGAGCTCACGCGCCGCGGCGCGATCCGCGCGCGCCTGCCGGGCGTGGAGCAGAAGGGCGCGCGCGCGCTCGTCGCGCACCTCGACACGCTCGGCGCGCAGGTGAAGTACCTGAAGGACAACGGGCGCCTGGAGCTGGTGCCGATCGGGCACTGGTCGTCGCGCTTCGCCGAAGGCGCGCGCTGCACCCTGTTCACCGAGCGCGGGAGCTTTCGGGGCAGCATCCTGTCGCTGAAGGCCTCGGGCCACACTTACAACGAGGAGGTGGACACGCAGCCCACCAGCTGGCCGAACGTCGAGCTGCGCGTGGATGCGCTCGCGCGCACGCGCCGCGACCTGGAAAAGCTCGGCATCGCCATCGGCGACACGGTGGCCGTCGACACGCGCGCGGAATTCCTCGCCAACGGCTACATCGTCTCGCGCCACCTCGACGACAAGGCGGGCTGCGCGGCGATGTTCGCGGCGCTGAAGGCGCTGGTGGAGGGTGCGAGCAAGCTCCCCGTGGACACCGTGTTCATCTTCTCCATCTCCGAGGAGGTCGGGGTGGGCGCCTCGTCGGTGCTGACGCAGGACGTGGCCTCGCTCGTCACCGTCGACAACGGCACCACGGCCCCGGGGCAGGCGAGCGACGAGTTCGGCGTCACCATCGGCATGGCCGACCAGACCGGGCCGTACGACTATCACCTGACGCGAAAGCTCATCAGGCTGTGCCGCGAGAACGACATCGCCTACCAGCAGGACGTGTTCCGCTACTACCGCTCCGACAGCGCTTCGGCCATCGAGGCGGGCCACGACGTGCGCACCGCGCTCATCGCCTTCGGCATCGACGCCTCCCACGGCCACGAGCGCATCCACATGCACGCGCTGAGGTCCCTCGCCGAGCTGATGACCGCCTACGCGGGGAGCGCGGTGGAGATCCCGCGCGACGCCGACGAGGTCGGGTCGCTCAAGGGCTTCACCCAGCAGCCGATGAAAGAAGCGAAGTCGACGCTGCTCACGCCCGCGGGACCGGAAGACGCCAAGCGCTGAGCTCTCGCCGCGGGCGCTCATTACGGGCGTGCTGCTCGGCGCCTTGCTCGCGCCCTGCAACGTCTACTCGGGCCTGAAGATCGGCTGGTCGTTCAACATGTCGATCGCCGCGCTGCTCGCTGGCCTCGCCTTCTGGCGCGCCGCCGAGCGCGCCGGCGCGCGGGCGTGGACGCTGAAGGAAAGCAACATCAGCCAGACAGCGGCGAGCGCCGCGGCCTCGATCGTCTCCGGGGGCCTCGTGGCGCCGATCCCCGCCTACAGCCTGATCACCGGGCGCGGATTCGACTTCTGGCCGCTCGCCGCCTGGGTGTTCACGGTGAGCTTTCTCGGTGTGTGGGTGGCGTGGGCGCTGCGGCCCGCGCTCATCGTCCAGCATCCGCTGCGCTTTCCGGCGGGCGTGGCGACGCTCGAGACGCTGCGCGATGTGTTCGCACACGGGCGCGAGGCCACCGCGCGCATTGCGGTCCTGGCCGGCGCGGCGCTCGCCGCGGGCGCCTGGAAGGCGTTCCTGCCGCTCTCGGCGTGGACGCCGTCCGCGGCGCTCGCGCGCCTGACGATCGGGCTCGATCCGTCGCCGCTCCTTGCCGGGTTCGGCGCCATCATCGGCCTGCGCGCCGGCGTGTCGCTCGCGGCCGGCGCGCTCCTTGCTTGGGGCGGGCTCGCGCCGTGGCTGCTCGAAACGGGCCAGGTGGCCCGAGGCGGCTTCGGCCCGCTGGTGGAATGGCTGCTGTGGCCCGGCGTCGCGCTCATGGTGAGCGCGGCAGCCACCAGTTTCGCGCGGCAGCTGCGCGGCGCGCGCCTCACGATCGGCACGCACTGGACGCGGCTTGCGGTCGCGGGGCTCGCGATGGCTTGCGCGCTCGCGGTGGCGATGCAGGTGACGCTCTTCGGCATCAGCGTCTGGCTCGCGGTGCTGGCCGTGCCGCTTGCGCTCGTCCTTGCCGCGGTCGCGGCGCGCGTGGTGGGCGAGACCGGCATCCCGCCGATCGGCGCCATCGGCAAGGTGTCGCAGCTCGGCGTGGGCCTCGCCGCGCCCGGGCAGGCGGTCACCAACCTGATGGCGGCGAACGTCGCCGGCGGCGCCGCCGGGCAGTGCGCCGATCTGATGAATGACTACAAGGTCGGCCACGCCATCGGCGCTTCGGCCGCGCGCCAGTCGGTGGCCCAGGTCTGCGGCATCCTCGCCGGATCGGTGGTCGGCGTCGTCGTGTACCTGACGCTGATCCCCGATCCGGCGGGGATGCTCCTCACGGCGGAGTGGCCCGCGCCTGCCGTGGCCACGTGGAAGGCGGTGGCCGAAGCGCTGTCGGGAGGGCTCGGTGCCGTGCCGGCGGGCGCGCGCGTGGCGATGGCGCTCGGCGCGCTCGCCGGGGTGGCGCTCGGCGCGCTCGAGACGCGCTGGCGTTACGCGCCGAGCGCGGTGGCCTTCGGCCTCGCCTTCGTCATCCCGGCCTCGATCTGCTTCACGATGTTCCTCGGCGCGCTTGCCGCGTGGCTGTTCGAGCGGCGCTTGCCCTCGCTCGCCGCGCGCTTCACCGTCGCGGCCGCCGCGGGGCTGGTGGCGGGCGAGAGCCTGGTGGGCGTGGCGGCGTCGTTCGCGGGGATGGCGCGCGGCTAGCGGTGCGTCAGTCGCCGGTACTGCGCCAGGTGGCGGATGGCGTCCTTCGGCCTGCCGAGGTCCTCGCACAGCAGTGCCAGGTTGTAATGGCAGTCGGCGAGCTTGGGATCGCCAAGCAGCGCCGCACGGTACGCTTCGACCGCCTCGGCCTTGCGGCCCAGGTCCTCGAGCAGGACACCGAGGTTGTAGTACAGGAGCGGATCGCTGCCGCAGGCGGCGAGCCCCTCGCGGTAGGCACGCTCGGCTTTCGCCAGCCGCCCGCTCTGGTGCAGCAGCAGCCCAAGGTTGACGCGGGCATCTACAAACGCCGGGTCGGCGGCCACCGCGCGCTCGTATGCGCGCAGCGCAGCCTCGGCGTCCTTGCTTTCCAGGGAAAGTCCTTTCGCGAACCAGTCTGCCGCGCTCGGTGCGCCCCGGCCCCTGCGCTCGATGACATTCAGCGAGCCCCGCGCGGGATCGCCTTCGAAGGCGAGCAGGTACTGCCCGGAGTCCGCCTGCCAGCGGCGCGCGCCTTCCTTGACCACCACGCGGTCGGCGACGGCGCCGACGCTCAGGCCCGAAAGCGGCATCGCCTCGGGCAGGTGGCGGCGCAGCTCCTTCACCGACCGGGTGATGCGCCGGGGGGGTACCCCCGCTGCCGAGAGCGCCTGCGCGGTGCGCAGCACGATCAGGTCCTGGAACGAGAACTGCCATGCCCCGCGCGGCCCGCGCGCGGGCCTGACGAAGCCGGCGCGGATCAGGGCGCGCACCGTGCTGCGCGGCAGGCCGAGCAGCCGCTCGACGTCGCGCGCCCCGTACAAGGCTACTTCTTGGCGGACTTGCGCGCCGCGGCAGGCGCCGGCTGGGCGCGCTTCGCGGGCTTGCGCGTCTCCAGGCTCGCGCGCAGCGCCTCCATGAGGTCGATCACCTGCGCGCCGCCCTCGGGCGCATCCAGCATCGTGATCTCCTGGCCCTCGACCTTCTTCTGCACCGCCGCCTCGATGCGCGCGCGCACTCCGTCGGTATACGCCGCGGGATCGAAGCCTGCGGCGGCCTGCTGCTCGATCAGCTGCTGCGCGAGCTTCAATTCGGCATCCTTCACCTCGGTCTTCGGGATTTCGAGCTCCTTGATCGAGCGCACCTCGCCCGCGTGGAGCAGCTGCTGCATGACGAGCCCGTCTTCCACGGGCCGGATCATGACGATGTACTGCTTGCCGCGCGCCGCCCAGCGCCCGAGCGCGCAGCGACCGGACTGGCGCAGCGCCGCCGCGAAGAGGGCATAGGGCTTGGCGCCGCCCTTGTCCGGGGCGAGGTAGTAGGCCTTGTCGAAGTACACCGGGTCGATCGACTCGACCGGCACGAACTCGGTGATCTCGGCGCTGTGCGTGCCGGCCTCCTCGAGCGCCTTCAGCTCCTCGGGGCTGAAGACGACGTACTGGTCCTTCGCGAACTCGTAGCCCTTCACCATGTCCTCGCGCGCCACCGGCACTTCCTCCTTGACGCAGAGGTACTGCTGCTTCAGGCGCGAGCCGCAGCCCTTGTGCAGCAGGTTGAAGGAGATGGCGCGGCTCGACTCGGTGGCCGAGAAGAGCTTCACCGGAATGGACACCAGACCGAACGAGACGGTCAGGGTTGCGATCGAGCGTGCCGCCATGCGGGCCTCCCCTCAAGGAGCGGGAGCGGATTGTAATCCAAGGGGAATCTGCCCGCTCGGGATGTACACCACCCGCAAGTACTCGGTGTTGAGCGTCTGCACCAGTCTTCGCATGGCGCCGGCGATGCTGTCAGGGTGCTCCTTGATCACCCCTGCCACGCGTTCGTCATCCAGCGCGCTCGCCACGACCCACGCGATGTACAAACCCTCGCTGCGCGAGTTTCTCTCCGCATCGTACTTGGCGAGGCCCTTGTCCGTCAGTGCGTAGTCCACGACGCCGTACGGGGTCACGACCCTGTGCTTGATCGTCCCCCCGGGCTGATATCTTCTGTGGAAGCGCGATGTCACGTCCATCATGAAATGAACGTCGCTCGGACTCGGCATCGAAAACAGCAGATCGGTGATCCAGCGCCTGTCGAACGGGCGATGCTCTCCGGCGAGCGCCCGTTGCGGGCAGCTGGCGCGGCTCGCGCATTCGAAGTATTTCAGCGGATGAAAGTGATAGACATGAACTTCGGCGTTTTCCGCCATGAGCTTCTGGAGGTACGCCATGTCGACGCGCAGGGTCGCGCTGTCGCGCTCGGCTGTCTCCTCGCGGCCGAGCTCATGCCATTGACAGCCGCGGGTGCCATGCGGGCGCGGCAAGAACGCCCACATCTCCTCGAAATCGACACGCTTCAGAATCTCCGACATCTGCTGAACGCCCCGACGCTCGCAGACGCCGTGGGTGACGTAGCGCTCGGTGTTGGAGGCGTTGGCGCGCAGCTCGGCCGAGTATCTGATCTGGCGGACAGGTTCGGCGCCGGGTGCGTCCGCGGCCATCGAAGACCCCGTGATGCCCCCGATCAACAGCAGCGCGACCGCCTCCGACTGGGGATGTCTCGGCATTTCAGCGGCTCCCGCTTTCCCGTCGCTCCCTGGTGCGCTCGAGAGCCGCCTCCACGCTCTGCTTGCGCTGCAGCACGTCGCCCCAGTCATCGCCCTTCGCCGCCAGGCGCTGCGCCGCGTTGGTGACCCTGAAATCCAGCGGGTGCGCGCCCGCGAGCTCCTCCCAGCCGAGCGGCATCGACACCGGCGCACCGGGCTCGCCGCGCGGCGAGTAGGCCACGTTCAGCGTCTTGCCGCGCACGTTCATGTTGTAGTCCATGAAGATCTTGCCGGTGCGCTTGGGTACGCTCCACTCCTGGGTGATCTCCTTCGGATGCCGGCGCACGAGGTGCCGGCCGACCAGCTCGGAGACGTGGCGTGCGGCCTCGAAGTCGAGCGTGCGCCGGATCGGCACGAACACGTGCAGGCCGGTCTTGCCGGAAGTCTTGACGATCGGCTCGAGCCGCATGCTCGCCAGCAGCTCGCGCAGCCGGAACGCCACCTCCTTGCCCTTCTCGAAGGCCGTGGTGTTCAGCTCCGGCTCCGCGCCCGGGGCCTCCTTGCCCGAATAGATATAGGGATCGATGTCGAACACCACGTAGTCCGGGTGGCTGAGGATCGACGCGTCCAGCCCTTCGGCGCTCGCGTAGTCGGTCCCGGTCACCTCCGTGTCGGGCCCCGGCTTCGCGCGCGAATGCCAGACGTGGAACTCGAGCGTCCCCGATTGCGCGAGCCAGAGCAGCGTGGCGAGGTTGTTGCAGACGAGAACCTCGTGGCTTTCGTCCTTGTGCTCGGAGTGCACGTCGAGCGCTTCCACGAACGCGGGGCGCTCCTGCGCCCAGTGCTTCTGGTAGAAGCGCTCGCCCTCGATCCCCTCGGGCATGCGGATCATGGTGAGCGGGCGCTCGGCGAGGTGCGGCAGCATGAAGGGCGACACTTGCGCCAGGTAGCGCAGCAGATCGCGCTTGGTGAGCGCGCCCTGCCGCAGCGCGGGCTGGGCGGGCCAGTAGACGCGATCGAGATGCGTGAGCTTGATGCGGTGCGCGCCGACGGCGAGCGTCAGGGTGGGCCTGGGTGTTTCGAGCTGCCGCACGATGTCCTCGACCTCGCCGCGCGGCGCCGCGGGGGCGGCCGGGGCCCGGCGCACCTCCTTCGGGTCGATGTCGTCGCGCAGCCGCAGGAACACCGGTGCGCGCAGGTGCCCGTCCTCGGTCCAGCTGTGGAACTCGACCTCGGCGACGAGCTTCGGCTCGACCCAGGTGGTGGGCGCGTTGAGCTCCGGCTCGTCCGCGAACGGGCAAGTCTTGCGCTGCAGCGGCTCGAGTTGCGCCTTGACCTGCTTGAGCGAGGCGTCGTCGAATCCGGAGCCGACGTGCGAGGCGTAGCGTAGCTTGCGCTCGTCCCAGGTGCCCACCAGCAGCGCGCCGAGCGGCGCGCGCGAGCCCTTGCCGCGCGTGTAGCCGCCGACGACGAAATCGGCGCTCTTCGTCGGTTTCACCTTGAGCCACGAGCCCGAGCGCTTGCCGGCCTCGTAGCGGCTGTCCTTCTTCTTGCCGATGACGCCCTCGAAGCCGCTCGCGAGCGCCGCCGTCTGCAGCGCCAGGCCGTCTTCCTGTGCATGCACGAGCCGCACGAGCGGCGAGGGCAGCAGGCACTGCGCGAGGTAGCGCCGGCGGTCGCGGTAGGGGCTCTTTCGCAGGTCGATGCCCGCGAAGTGGAGCAGGTCAAAGCAGTAGAAGGCCGCGGGGTCGTTCGGGCTGCGGTTCTGCATGGCGTGAAACGACGGCTGGCCCGCGGCGTCGAAGGCCACGATCTCGCCGTCGAGGATCATGCCGCCCGCGGCCTGCTTGCCGAGCTCGGCGGCGAGCTTCGGGAACTCGCCCGCGAGCTCGAGCCCGCGCCGCGACCTGAGCTTCACGCCGTCTTCCCCGATGAAGGCGAGCACGCGGTAGCCGTCGAGCTTCGGCTCCCACGTCCAGTCGGGATGGTTGAACGCCGCTTCGCCCTGCTCGGCATGCATCGGCTCCAGCGCAGCGGGCATCGGCTCGATCTTCCCTGCAGGCACGAGCTGCGCCGCAGGAATGCGGTGCGCCGGAGAGAACTTCATATCCGCCACCGACACCCCGGAAAGCACCGAGCGGTCCCGCTGGGTGATGTCGTCTTTCGAGACGAAGCGGTCCTTGTGCTTGATGAGCAGCCACTCCTTGCCGCCCTTGGTGCGTACGAGCGCGAACGAGCCCTTCAGCTTCTCGCCGCGCAGCAGGATGCTGAGCTTTCCCTTCTCCAGCCCTTCGCGCACCTCGCGCTCGGCCCGCGCGCGGTCGTGGAACCACGTCTTGCCGCCCTCGTCCGGGGAGTACACCCCGCAGTCCCAGACGATCACCTCGCCCGCGCCGTACTGCCCGGGCGGAATCACGCCCTCGAACGAGGCGTAGTCGTAGGGATGGTCCTCGGTCTGCACGGCGAGGCGCTTCTCGGCGGGGTCGAGCGACGGGCCCCTGGGCACCGCCCAGGACTTCAGCACGCCGTCGCACTCGAGGCGAAAGTCGTAGTGCAGGCGCCGCGCGGAGTGCTGCTGCACGACGAAGAGCAGCGGGCCGCTCCCCGCCCCCGCAACGACGGCCGCGGGTTCGGGGGTGGCCGTGAAGCTGCGTTTGGCCGAATATTCGCTAAGCTTGTCCTTCGCCATGCCTAATTCTAAGAAACTGCTCGCGGGCGCAAGCGGCTACTCCTACAAGGAATGGAAGGGGAGCTTCTATCCTCAGGACATGAAGCCCGAAGGCATGCTCGCCTTCTACGCCGCGCGCCTGCCGACGGTGGAGATCAACAACACCTTCTACCGCATGCCGAAGACCGAGGTGCTGCGCAGCTGGGCCGCATCGGCCCCCGAGGGCTTTCGCTTCGCGATCAAGGCCTCGCGCCGCATCACGCACATCTCGCGCCTCAAGGTCGAGAGCGCGGCCGAGCCCCTGGGCTACCTGTACCGCAACCTCGCCGCGCTCGGCGCGAAGCGCGGCCCGGTGCTGTACCAGCTGCCGCCGAACCTGAAAAAGGACCTGCCGCGCCTGGCCGCATTCCTGCAGTTGCTGCCTGCCGATCACGGCGCCGCGTTCGAGTTCCGCAACGACACCTGGTTCGCCGACGACGTCTACGAGGCGCTGCGCGGCGCGGGCGCGGCGCTTTGCCTCTCGGAGCGCGAGGACGGAGCGCCGCCACCGCTCGTCGAGACCGCGCCGTTCGGCTATGTGCGCCTGCGCCTCGAGACCTACTCGGAGGACGAGCTCGGACGATGGGCGAAAAGGCTCGCCACCACGGGCTGGCGCGAGACCTTCGTGTACTTCATGCACGAGCCGACCGCGCCGGCGTACGCCAGCACCCTGAGGCGTTTCGCGGAGCGCTAAAGCGCCCCGGTCAGCTTCTCGTACCGCGCCTGGCATTCGGCGCAGCGGCGCGCCGTGGGATACACCTCGAGCCGCGCGGGCGGAATCGGCTCGCCGCACTCGATGCACTCGCCGTAGGTGCCGTTCGCCAGGCGCTCGCGCAGGGCGGCGATCTCGGCAAGCTCCTTCAGGGACATCTCGATCAGGTCGTGCTCGACCTCGGCACGCGAGCGCTCGAACGCCTTGTCGGCGACGTCGCCCGCCGGGTCGGCTGGGCGCGACGCGTCCTCGAGCGCGTCGCGGCGCTCGGCGATCTTCTCTTTCAGGCTGCGCTCGCGCTGGTCGAGCGCCTCCTCGAGCTTGCGGGAGGGCTGGGGCATAGGCCTGTGACAGGCGAAGCCCGCGCGAGTTTCCGAGCGAAAACAGCGGCTTGTGATTTCAGGCCTTGTCCACGGCGCCGAAATCGATCTGCACCGAGTCGAGCTTTACCGAGGCCTTGTTCTTCGCCTCGCGCGCGGCGACGGCGGTCGGATTGAACTCGTAGTTCGCCGCGATGAAGCTCTCGGCGAGCTTGAAGCACAGCTGCGCCACCGCCTTGGGCTGCGGCTTGTCGCCGCCCGCGCCGTAGATCCGCCCGCACAGCTGCACGTAGATCTTCTCCGCCAGGTCGTGGATGGGATCGTGCGGCACCGGTGCCGCGGTTCTTTGTGGAGCGCTCATGACGGGCCTCGCGATAAGTGAGCGCACATCCTACGCCAGTCGAGTTCCGCTCGGCCGAGCTGTCAACCGCGGGCCGGCGTGGCCGTTGCTTGCCCATGGCCCGCATCGCCTGCCCGCAGCAGCCCGGTATCCCGCTGCACCTCGTGCTGCGCAGCGCCGCGGCGGATCCCGCGGCGTGCCTGGAACGCCTGCGCGCTGCCGCGAGCTGTGCGGTGCATGCCTACGTGCTGATGAGCACGCACGCGCACGTGCTGCTGACGCCGACGCGGGCGGACGGCGCGCTGCCCCTGATCCACGCCGTGGGCGCACGCGGCTTCGACGCCACGCCCGTCACCACGCGGCGCTACGTCCTCGCGTGCATGCGCTACATCGAGCTGAACCCGGTGCGCGCGGGCCTGGTGCGCCATCCGGCGCACTATCGCTGGTCGAGCTACCGCGCCAATGCGCTCGGCGAGGCCGACGCGCTGCTCACCCCGCATGCGCTCTACTGCGCGCTGGGACGCAGCGCCGAGGAGCGGCGCGCCGCCTACCGCGCGGGCTTTCGCGGCGCCGCTACGAGCCGCGCACGATCACCAGCTTGCTGACCACCGCCTGCACGCCCTCGACGCCGGCGACGAACGCCTCGATCCTGCGCCGCTCGTCGGCGGTGGGCGCGGTGCCATAGAGCGTGACGGTGCCGCCGGCGACGCGTACGCCGACGCCCTGGCCTTCCACCTTGCGCGTGTCGCGCAACGCCTTCTTCACGCGCTCGGCGAGCAACTCCTCGGCGGAGGGCGCGCTCGCCGCGGGCGGGGCCTTGGCCAGGGACTCGACCGGGGCCGCGGGCTGCACCAGGGGCTTGGGCGCCTGCGGCGCGGCGACCGGCTTGGGCGGCTCGGTCTCGCCGCACGCGGCGAGACTGAACAGGACTGCGATGGCGAGGCTGGCTTGTCGCATGGCGGGTTCTCCTATCGACAGATTGAAGTATGGACCGCGATGATGGCAAGGCCGCGATGAAATCGGGCGAAGTGCGGCGCGCCGCCGGGATTTCAGCTCTCGCGGAACTTCTCGATGAACTCGGGCGTCTCCAGCGGCGGGCCGATCACCGCACCCTGCAGCAGATCGCAGCCCAGGGACTGCAGGCGCGCGGCGCTCGCCTCGTCGTCCACGCCCGCCACCAGCACTTCCATCTTCAGCCGGTGCGCGAGCTCGATGAGCGACTGCACCAGCGCCAGGTGCTGCGGCGACTCGACGATGTCGCCGACGCTGGCGAGGTCGACGCGCAGCTCGTGGAACGGCAGCGTCGCCAGCCAGGCAAGCGAAGCGTAGCCGGCGCTCGCGTCGTCGAGCGACAGGCGCACGCCCGCCTCGCGCAGGCGCTGCAGCGTCTCGACCGACTGCAGGCTCGAGGCCAGCACCTGCGTCTCGGTGATTTCGAGCGTGAGCCGGCTCGGGCGCAGGTTCCAGGTCTTCAGCGCGCTCAGCACGAAGTCGGGCAGGTCGGCCTGGCGCAGGCTCTTCGCCGACAGCGTGACGCCGACGCGCAGGTCGAGCCCGGCGGCGTCGCGGAACTGGCGGCAGTTGCGCAGCGCGCCGTTC
>Ga0214472_10003475_pt1 | contig 16654 bp, 14 predicted proteins | sample RVTome_6_FD_207662 | JGI IMG/M metagenome (GOLD analysis project Ga0214472, IMG submission 207662) | Soil microbial communities from uranium-contaminated site in the Upper Colorado River Basin, Wyoming, United States - RVT140D175 | ecosystem: Environmental > Terrestrial > Soil > Contaminated >... | reverse complement strand
CGTCTTCGATGGACTCCGTGAGCGCGTGCTCGAAGGTCTCGTCGTCCGGGCCGGGATTCTGCGTGTCGGGGAGGTAGTCCAGCAGCTTGTTGTCTTCCCCCGGGGTGAGGGGGGCGTCGAGCGAGAGATGGCTCTGGGAGATGGAGAGGGTCTTGGCGACCTCTTCCTCGGAGATGTCCATCCCCTCGGCGATTTCCTCCACCGTGGGCTCCCGACCCAACTCCTGGAGCAACGCCGAGGATCGCTTCCCGATCCGATGCAGCGTGCCCGCGCGATTCAGCGGCACCCGCACAATGCGGCTCTGCTCGGCCAACGCCTGAAGAATGGCCTGCCGGATCCACCAGACCGCGTAGGAGATGAACTTGATGCCCTTGGTCTCGTCGAACTTGTGAGCCGCACGGATCAGACCCAGGTTGCCCTCGTTGATGAGATCCGAGAGCGTCACCCCCTGATTCTGGTACTTCTTGGCGACCGAGACGACGAAGCGCAGGTTGCTGCGGACCAGTTTGTCGAGGGACTCAGGGCAGCCCGTCCTGATGCGCTGCGCCAAACTTACTTCGTCCTCCCGCGAGATCAGCGGGTACTGGCTGATTTCGCGCAGGTACTGGTCGAGGGATCCTTCATCCAGCGACGCCCTACGCACTGAACCGACGCGCATGCCCATAGGCGCCTCCGCCCAGTGGTCTAGGGAAACCGGCGGTGCATCCGCGCCGGCCAGGAACGACATTGTTGCGAGCGTGATTTCATGCGGGAGGGGACACCAGCGGTGCGGAGCGCCGTTCTCCGCGCGCGGACACTCACGGACCCTAAGTGCACCGTCACGCACGGTACGTTAGCGACGGCCCGATAGGGGCGCAACTGTGACGGACCACCCCCGACCCGCCGCCCAGCCCCGGAGGGCGGCCGCCAGGTCCGCGGAATCGCAGTCATGCTCCAGGGTGGCCGCCACGCAGCCGGCGTGGTCTCCCCGCGCGAACTCCGCGCGCACCAAGCGCGCCAGCGGAAGATCCGCCAGCGCTTCCGAATCCAGCACCATGCCGCTCACACTCAGAATGACGGCTACAGATTGGTGGGCCATGGAGGAGAATGGGGACGATCGGGCCGCCGGTGGTAGGCAAAACGACGCGAGATGAGTGAGAACGAACGCAGCCGCGTCTGCCGCTCTGCCGCCCGCCACGATATGATGCAGGTGCGGCACGCCGATCCTGAACGCTGACTGGGACGAATTCCATGGCCTCCACCCTGACGCACGCGTTCCTCGGAACCCTTGGTATCGAGGAGACCAATGCCGGAGGATTCGCCGGCGAGTGGATCGGCTCCGGACCGGAGCTGGAGGTGATCACGCCCATTGACGGCTCCCGCGTCGCCACCGTCCGCCAGGCGACGGAGCGCGAGTACGACCGGCTGGTGGACCGGGCCCACCGGGCGTTCCTTTCGTGGCGGACCGTGCCGGCCCCCAAGCGGGGCGAGCTGGTCCGGCAGCTCGGCAACCGGCTGCGAGAGCGGAAACCCGAGCTGGGCGCGCTGGTCACCCTCGAAATGGGGAAGATCGCCACGGAGGGTGAGGGCGAGGTCCAGGAGATGATTGACATCTGTGACTTCGCCAACGGGCTCAGCCGCCAGCTCTACGGCCTCGCCATGCACTCCGAACGGCCCGACCACCGCATGTACGAGCAGTGGCATCCCCTCGGGGTGGTGGGAGTGATCAGCGCCTTCAACTTTCCGGTGGCGGTCTGGAGCTGGAACGCCGCGCTCGCCGCCGTCTGCGGGGACGCCACGTTGTGGAAGCCGGCGAGTAAGACGCCCCTGACCGCGATCGCGGTGACCAAGATCGCCGAGGGGGTGTGCCGCGAGAACGATGTGGACCCGGCGATCTTCTCTCTGGTGGTGGGCAAAGGCGCGACCGTGGGAGAGCGGCTGCTGCACGACCGCCGGATCCCACTGGTCTCGGCCACCGGCAGTTGCCCGGTGGGACGCCGGGTGGCGGAGATCGTCGGCGGCCGGTTCGGCCGGACCATCCTGGAGCTGGGCGGCAACAACGCCATCATTGTGACGCCGCACGCCAATCTGGACCTGGCCGTGCGCGCCATTCTCTTTGGGGCGGTTGGGACCGCCGGGCAACGGTGCACCAGCACCCGACGGATCATCGTGCACGAATCCATCAAGGCCGGTCTGGTCGAGCGGCTGGTCCAGGCGTACCAGGGCATCAAGGTGGGCGACCCGCGGGACCCCGGAACGCTCATGGGGCCGGTGGTCACGCGAGATGCCGTGGCCGACCTCCAGCGGGCTGTGGACCGGGTGCGGGGCGAGGGTGGCGAGGTGGTGTACGGCGGCGAGCCGTTGAACGGGCCCGAGTACCCGGGCGGGCACTACGTGCGGCCGTGTATCGCCCTGGCAAGGAACGCGTACGCCATCGTGCAGGAGGAGACCTTTGCTCCCATCCTGTATGTCATCGGGTACGGCGGGGCGTCATCCGGCCCCGACCGGTCGGTGGACGAGCTGCACGAGGCCATCGCGTCGCACAACGGCGTCCCCCAGGGTCTGTCGTCGGCGATCTTCACGGAGCACATACGGGAGATGGAGCTGTTCCTGTCGGCCCGTGGGAGCGACTGCGGGATCGCCAACGTGAATATCGGGACCAGCGGGGCGGAGATCGGTGGCGCATTCGGCGGGGAGAAGGACACCGGCGGCGGGCGGGAGTCGGGTTCGGACGCCTGGAAAGCCTACATGAGGCGCCAGACCAATACCATCAACTGGAGTGCGGAGCTGCCGCTGGCGCAGGGGGTGAAGTTCGGGTGACCGGGATCAGCCGAGACCCAACGTCTTGGCCAACCCGATCCGCTGGAGCTTGCCGGTCGGGCCTACCGGGATCTCCTTCACCAGCAGGATCTTCCGCGGCACCTTGAAATCCGCCAGCCGTCCCGCGGCAAACTGGCGCAGCTCCTTGTCGGTGGCCGCCGCGCCTTCCTTCAGCACCACCGCCGCCGCGACCTCCTCACCCAGCATGTCGTGCGGCATCGCGAACGTCACGCACTGATGGACGGCCGGGTGCCCCATGATGATCTCGTCCACCTCGCGGGGGGAGACCTTCTCACCGCCCCGATTGATGATCTCTTTGAGCCGGCCCGTAATGCTGAGGTAGCCGTCACCATCCAGCACGCCCTGGTCGCCGGTCCGGAACCACCCCTTGATGAACGCGGTGGCGTTGGCCGCGGGGTTGCTTTCGTAGCCGCCCATCACGTTATCGCCGCGGATCACGATCTCTCCACTCCTGCCCGCCGCCAGAGGATCGCCCTGCTCGTCCACCACCTGCACTTCCGGTCCGGCCTGGGTTCCCACGGTGCCGGGCTTGCGCCGGCCCGGTGGCAGCGGATTGCTGGCCATCTGGTGCGCTGCCTCCGTCATGCCATACGACTCGATGACCGGCGCGCCGAAGGTGGCTTCCAGCTGCTGAATCACCGTGGTCGGAAGAGCGGACGACGATGAGCGAACGAACCGGAGACGGCTGCCCTTGATCGCGTCGGCGTTCCGGGAGGACCGGGCAAGGATGGCCTGATGCATGGTCGGCACCGCGGTGTACCAGGTGGGCCGCACCTCCCCCAGCCAGGCGAAGAACTTGAGCGCATTGAACCCCGGCGTGCAGCACACCTCTCCCCCGGCGGAGAGCGGTGCCAGGAGGGCCGCCATCAGGCCATGAATGTGGAAGAGCGGCATAACGACCAGGCCGCGGTCTTCCGAGGACAATCGCAGCGTGCTCCGGATGTTCCGGGCCGATGCGCAGACATTGCGCTGTAACAGGGGCACCATCTTGGGCCGCGACGTGGTGCCGGAGGTGTGGAGCACCAGGGCGACGTCCTCCTCCCGAGTGGCCTCCGCCGGCACGCGAGGCGCCGAACTTGGCCCGGAAAACTCCAGCGCGAAGCTCCCTGCCCCGCGCTCGGGACGAGGCACCAGCCGGGCGACCGGGATGCCGAGCCTGCCCGCCACGTCCACCGCCGGCGAGGTCGCGTCCCGGCCCACGATCAAGAGCCGGGCCTGAAGATCGGCGAGGTAGAACTCGAACTCCTCGGCACGGTAGGCGGGATTCAGCGGCGCGGCGGTGGCCCCGGCGGCGATGGTCATGAACGCCGCCGCCATCCCGGGGCCGTTATCCAGCACGATCGCCACCCGGTCGTTCCGTCCAAGGCCACGCCCGGCCAGCGCGTCGAGCGTCTCGGCCACCAGCGCGCGCAGGGCGTGATAAGTGAGCGGCGTCCCGCCGGGGGCGCTCAGGGCCGGCGCGTCGGCCACGCCGCCGCGCAGTAGCTCCATGATCGTCGATGCCGAATCGGTCATGCGCCCCTCGCGGGCCTGCTTGGCGCGGCGGGCGCCAGTGTTTTGGCCAGCAGGGCGGCACACGCATACACCGAGTCGATGTGCGGCGTCGGCGTCACGGTCAGCCGGCCCAACTCCACCACGGCGCCGACCAGCGCCTCGAGCTCGATGGCCTTCCCCGCCTCGACGTCCTGTAACATGGACGTCTTGTGCGCCCCTACCTTCTCGGCCCCGGCCATCCGCCGTTCGATGGAGACTTTCAGCTTAATCCCCAGCCGCCCGGCGACCGCTTCCGCTTCACGCATCATCTCGACGCACAACGTGCGCGTCAGCGGAAACTGTACCAGATCCGCCAGCGTCGCCCGGGTGAGCGCGCTGATGGGATTGAAGCTCAGGTTGCCCAGCAGTTTGAGCCAGACCTCCCCGCGAATGTCACGGGTGATCGGTGCCTTGAAACCGGCCTTGGTGAGACTGGCCGCAATGGCCTCGATCCGCGGCGTGGTGGTGCCGTCCGGCTCGCCCAGACTGAACCGCCGGCCTTCCACCACGTGCACCATTCCCGGAGCCACCAAATTGGCGGCGGGATACACCACGCTGCCCACCACCCGCGCCGGGTCGAGGTGACGCCCGATGGTCCCGTCAGGGTCGGCAGAGTGCACCGGCTTCCCGTCGTGCTCGCCCCCGTGCCGGTAGAAGTACCACCAGGGGATTCCGTTCTGCATCGTGACGATGGTGGTCCGTTGGTGACACAGCTGGCGGATCTCCGGTGCCACGGCCGCGACCTGGTGCGCCTTGACCGTAAGCAACACGATGTCCTGCGCGCCGGCCTCGCCCATGCTCATGATCGCCGCACCCCTGCCGGTCACTTCGCGACCATCCTCCAGGGTGACCTTCATGCCGGAGCGACGGATCGCCTCCAGGTTGGCGCCGCGCGCGATGAAAGTGACCTCCTCCCCGCCGGCCGCGAGCAGGGCCCCCAGGTAGCCGCCAATGGCCCCGGCGCCAACCACGGCGATCCTCACGGGGCCGGTGCCATCACTCCGACCGGTCCCGCCTTGGCGCGCCGGCACAGGGGCTTGAGGGCCACCAGGGCCAGGACCGCCGCCGCCAGGTTCATCACCGCCGCCGCGACGAACACCGATTGCCAGCCGCCGCTCGAGGCCGCGATCACGCTGGTCACGGGCACCAGGAGCGACGCCGTGCCCTTGGCCGTGTACAGCAAGCCGGCGTTCGCGGCGGCGAACCGGACGCCAAAGGTGTCGGCGCAGGTGGCGGGGAAGAGACTGTAGATCTCGCCCCAGGCAAAGAACACCAGACCACTCAAGGCGACGAACGCGACCGGGCTCCGGCCGAATTGGCTGAGCAACAGAATGCCCACGGCCTCCAGTGCGAAGGCCATGAACATGGTGTTTTCACGCCCGATGTGATCCGAGACCCAGCCGAAGAAGGGCCGGGTCACTCCATTCAACACCCGATCAATGGACAGCGCGAAGGTGAGCGCCGGCAAGGTGAGGCCGAGCAGGCTCACGGGAACGTCGGCGACCTGGAAATCTCTCGCGATGGGGGCGAGCTGCGCGGTTGCCATCAGACCGCCCACCGCCATCAGGACGAACATCAGATACATCACCCAGAACGCCGGCGATCGGACCATTTCCCCCGGCGTGCGGTCCGGTCCGCGCGAAACCCGGACGCCTCTCGCCGGTGAGCGAACACTGAACCCAGCCGGCGGCTGCCGGAGCAACCAGCCGAGCGCAAAGACCACGACGCCCTGCCCCAGACCGAACCACAGGAACGTCGCCTCGTACCCATGCAGCCGGATCATGTTGGCGATCGGCACCACGGTGAGCGCCGAGCCCGCGCCGAATCCCATGGCCGTGAGACCGGCGGCAAACCCTCGGCGATCGGGGAACCATTTCAGCGCGTTGCCCACACAGGTGCCGTAGACCGCGCCCGCGCCAATGCCGCCGATCACGGCCGCGAAGTAAAGCAGCGGCAGCGAGTCGGCCACCGAGTTGAGCACCCAGGCCGCCCCGACCAGGAGGGAAGCACAGACCACAACGATCTTGGGACCGAAGCGATCCACCAGGTACCCCTCGATGGGCACCAGCCAGGTTTCGGTGAGCACAAACAGCGTGAAGGCCACCTGGATGGCGGCACGACCCCATTGGTATTTCTCGTCGATCGGATTGACGAACAGCGTCCAACCGTACTGGAGGTTGGCGATCATGGACATGCAGATGATGCCCACGATCAGCTGCCACCAGCGATTGCGGGAGGGTGATGCCGCGTCGTTCGGAGCGGATGCCGCTGGTGCCGTCATGAAGGCCGTCCGTGCCGCGAGTGAGGGAGCGGATAGGATGGAGGCACGGGGCCCCGTTGGCAAACGTCGGTGGTTTTAGGGCCGCCGCTCTAACCCGTATTTCTCGATCTTCTTGTACAGGTTACTGCGCGGCATGTCGAGCTTGCGCGCCGTCTCGCTCACGTTCCAGTCGTTCTCCGCCAACTTGGCCGTGAGAAACGACCGCTCGGCCTCCTGCTTGAACTGTTCAAAGGTGGCACAGGTGAGCAGGGCGCCGACTGCGGCCTCCGCAGGCGCCCCCACCATTGCGGCCACGTCGGCGGCCGTGATCTCCTCACCCGCCGCGAGGATGACCAGGCGCTCGACCGCGTTGCGCAGCTCGCGCACGTTGCCCGGCCAATCCCGGCCGGCCAGCGCGGCCACGGCCTCCGGCATCATCCGCCGTCGGGCCGCGCCGGCCTCGGGAACCAGCGCCTTCAGGAAGTGGTCCACCAGCAGGGGAATGTCCTCCCGCCGCTGCCGGAGGGGTGGCACGGCGACCGGCACCACGTTCAGCCGATAGTAGAGATCTTCCCGAAACCGCCCCGCGGTGATCTCGTCTTCCGGCGTCTTGTTGGTCGCCGCGATCACTCGCACATCCACCTGGACCGACTTGGTCGCCCCGATCCGCGTCACCACGCCATCCTGAAGCACGCGCAACACCTTGGCCTGAGCGGCGAGGCTCATATCACCGACCTCGTCCAGGAACAGCGTCCCGCTGTCGGCCTGCTCGAACTTGCCCGGCCGGTCCGCCACCGCGCCGGTAAACGACCCCTTCATGTGTCCGAACAGCTCGCTCTCGATCAACTCGCTGGGGATGGCCGCGCAGTTGACCTCGACAAATGGCCGGTCGGCGCGCGGGGACGCGCGATGGATGGCCCGGGCGACCAGCTCCTTCCCGCTCCCGTTCTCGCCCACAATCAGCACCCGCGCCGCTGTCGGCGCCACCTTGTCGACCCGCTGCAGAAGATCCCGAATCGCGGACGACTTCCCGACCATCTGATGCGCCTCACCCAGGGACGACTTGAGGCGCTCGTTTTCGCTCGCCAGATCGAGATGCGCGAAGGTGCGTTTGAGCGTGAGCAGGATGCGGTCGGTGTCAAGCGGCTTCTCCAGGAAGTCGTACGCGCCGCGCTGCGTCGCTTCAACCGCGGTCTGGATAGTGCCGTGCCCGGAGATCATGACCACGTGAGCGCGGGGATCGTGTTCCCGGATCTTCACCAGAGTTTCCAGGCCGTCCATCCCGGCCATCTTGACGTCCAGGAGCACCAAATGGGGATGGAACTCGTGATAGGCCCCGAGCGCTTCGGCGCCGGAGGCAACGGTCCGCACATCTGCCCCTTCGTACTCCAGGAGCTGGCGCAACGCCTCACGCACACCCTTCTCGTCATCCACCACCAGCACTCGGCGGCTCATCGCTCCTCGCGCCGGTAGAAGGTGACCCCGGCGGGGCTGATCCGCAGGTCTCCTACCGTCGATGGGACCCGGATCGGCACCCTGCCGTTCTGCCCGCCGGTCAACCGATCCACCAGCGGCGGCACGAACCCTTGAGGAAAAGGAAACGCGCGGACGATGAAGGAATCCGGCTCCCACGCCGCCATGCCGGGCCCGGCCACGCGCGCCGGTCCGGACGCCCGCATGCGTTCGTGGTCCTGGAGCATCCCGGCGAATGGGCCCAGCACGCCGCGCAGGCTTTCGATCACCAGGACGGCACGGAGCTCCAGGCGACCTGGATGCAGGACCACTTCAACGGAATCCAATGCCTGCCGCCCCGCGGGGCCCAGCCCCTCTTGAATGAGCGAGGCCATTTCCGCGGCGGAGAGCGTCACCGTCACCGGACCGCCTGAACGCTCCATGGAAGCTTGCTTCCGTTGCGCGCTGCGGAGCGCGGCCTCGCTGGGCCCGCCGATAGGCGACGGCGATCCCTGCACCGGTCGCCGCGCCGAGCGACTGGGCGCGGGTGGCGACGACTGTTGCCCGCCGGAAGGGCCGGGGGCGGCAGAGGGGCCGACGGGAGCCGGCGTGCTCGCCTGCGGTTCACGCGCGGACCGCACCAGCCCGGCCACCTGGTCGCGATAGCGCCAGCCGACGGCCCCGCCCACCACCAGGAGAGTCATGCACCCGAGGGCCGCCAACGCGTTCTTCAGCATCACGCTCCGAGCGTCGCGGCCTGGCGCCGAGTATGTCGCGCGCCCGCGGCCGACAGTTGGCTCTCCATCAGGTCCACCGATCGGACCACCACATCGGCCGAGTAGGTGAGCTCCTCCAGGGCCTCCGCCACCGCCGCCAGGCGGGCCGGCGGCGCACCGTCGCGGGCGCGGCCCAGTGTGAGATGGGGCCGAAACGGCCGGCCCTCCAGTGGGAATCCCAGGCGCTCCATCTCCTGTTCCACGCGATGCTGTAACACCTCGAGCTGAGGAACGGGCTCGCAGCCCGCCCAGATGACCCGGGGTCGTGACGCGTTAGGAAATACCCCAAACCCCTCGATTCGGAGCGTGAATGGCCGGGCGCCAGCAGCGGCCAGCTCGATGGCATCACCAATCTCCGACTCCCGAGTAGGTTCGACCTCGCCCAGGAACTTCAGGGTGAGATGCATCCCGTCGGGCCTTACCCACCGAACCGGCGGATCGGGACGGCGCGCGGGCGCGGCGGCCTCCCAGAGCGCGTGCCGGACCTCGTCGGGCAGGTTTACCGCCACGAACAGGCGCACGGCGTCAGGCGGGCGGCGCCAGCACTTCGAACCTGGATTGGCCGCCCGCGAGGAGGCTCCCCCGGCGGTAGCCCTCCAGATCGAGCGTGACCAGCGAAAAGCCCAGCTCCAGCAGCGCGCTACCGATCTCCGTCGCGTTGGCCCGCACCCGGTCGAACTCGACCGGAAGCACTTCGATCCGAGCCTCCAGGCCCCGGTGCCGGACCCGGAGATCGCCACGCACCCCGGCGCCCCGCAGGATCGCTTCGCCGCGTTCCACCTGGCGCAACCGCTCCGGGGTCACGCTGAGCCCGTACCGCACGCGGCTCGACAGGCACGGGGCCGCGGGCGCATCCCAGATCGGGATCCCGAGCGCTCGGGCCATGGTGCGAACATCCACCTTGGTGAGACCCGCTTCTGCGAGGGGAGAACGGATCTGTGACTCGCGGGCCGCCCGCATACCCGGCCGGTGCTCGACGACATCGTCCGCATGGGTGCCGTCCACCACGACCGCCAGACCGCGCCCCCGCGCCACGGCGGCGAGCTTGCTCCACAATTCCCGCTTGCAGAAGTAGCAGCGGTCCGGCCGGTTGGCGACGTAATTCGCGTCGTCCAGCTCGCTGGTCGGCACCTCGAGGACCGGAACGTCGAACGCCTGGGCGATGTCCAGTGCCTGGGTGCGCTGGGCGTCGGGCAGCGAAGCGCTGGTCCCGATGGCGGCAAGCAGCCGGTCGCGCCCCAGCGCACGCCGCGCCAGCACCGCGACCAGCGCCGAGTCCACACCCCCGGAGTACCCGACCAACACGGAGGAGAAGGAAGCGAGCAGGGCGTCGAGACCGGGACGGGACCAGACGGCGGGCGCGGTCATGATGCTGAATGAATAAGGGGGGACGGAGAGGGATGAAAGGGATGAGGGGAGAGACCGCAGCTCGGGAGCCTCGCTTCGCTACGTGCCCATCCGGCTCGCGACGCGCGGGTCTCCCCGGCTCATCCGGTGAAACACTGGGCCACCGCCGTCAACGCAACATCAACACGATGTCGGGGGTGACCTTGCCGAGGCCAGCTTTCGATGATAAACGAGGGTGTGAACTACGCTCGGGGACCGCTATGTCAAGATCGCCGCTGCTCCGCACTGTAGCACGCCCGCGACGCCTGGGCGGACCAGATCATCGCCGTTTGGTAGCGGGGCTGGCAACCACGGCGTTGTGTCTGTTGCCGCTCCGGGGGCGCGCGCAGCAGGCTCCGCTGACGATTGGGACGACGACGGCGGCGGCCGGTCGGCTCGCCTCCGGGTGGATTGACGTCCCCCCGGGCGTTGACGCGGGCACGCGAATCCCCATCACCATCGTACGGGGAACCTCCGCCGGGCCGACCCTGGCGCTCGTTGCCGGCACGCACGGCTCCGAAGTGGCGCCCATTCTCGCGCTCCACCGCGTCCGCGTGCGCCTTGACCCGACCTCTCTCCGCGGCACGCTGCTGCTGGTCCACGTGGCCAACCTGCCGTCCTTTCTGGCGCGCACCATCTATTACAGTCCGGTGGACGGGAAAAACCTGAACCGCGTCTACCCCGGGAAGACCGATGGGACGGTTTCGGAACGCATCGCGTGGGCGATCACGCGGGAGATCATCCAGCGCTCCGACTATCTGGTGGATATGCACGCCGGTGACGGCAACGAATCGCTTCGGCCCTATACCTACTGGAACAAGCTGGGGCTCGACTCGCGGGCCGACTCCATCGGACGCGAGATGGCACTGGCGTGGGGCCATGACCACATCATCGTGGATACCGAGCGGCCTCGAGACCCGGCGGCGTCCCTCTACACGCAGAACACGGCGCACATCCGGGGCAAACCGGCTATCACGACCGAGACGGGATATCTTGGAGAGCCGGCGGAGGACATGATCGAACGGAACGTGGACGGAGTGTTCCGGCTGCTCCGATACTTGCGCATGCTCCCGGGGATGGCCGAGCTGGTCCGCGCCCCGATCTGGTTCGAGCAGACCGAAGTCCTGCGGAGCCCGCACACCGGCGTGTGGCAGCCCGCCGTGGAGCGCGGTCAGACGGTGCAGGAGGGGACCGTGTTGGGCTACGTTTCCGATGTCTTCGGGGTCCGGTTAGCGGAGATTCGCTCGCCCTTTGGCGGGGAGGTACTCTATATCGTCGGGACGCCGGCAATGAGCGAAGGGGAGCCGGTGGGGATGGTGGGGCGGCCGGGACTGCGGTGAGGGTACCGGGCGTTGGGGGTGAGGGTCGGGCGTATGGAGGACGCAACCAGGAGGATAGAGGGGTGAGCCGATTGCTCGCGCTGGTCATCGGAACAGTGCCCGGAGTGGCCCTGGCCCAGACGCCGCCGGAGCGGCCTCCGCGGGAGATCGTCGTGACCGCCTCTCGATCGGTGGACCTGGCGCCGGACTACGCCGTGGTGCACCTGGGCGTGGAGACCCGGAACGCCGACGCCGCCCGCGCGGGCGCGGAGCATGCCCGGATCGCGACGGCGGTACGCGAGGCCCTGCGGTCGCTCGGCTTCCCCGCTGAGTCGCTGCCGACCATCGGCTACACGGTCCAGCCGGAGTATGACCGCGAACGGAACCGGCCCATCGGCTACTCCGTGCGCGGCGCGGTCGAAGCTCGGGTGCACGATCTCAGCCGCGTCGGCCGAGTCATTGACGCGGCGCTGGCGGCGGGGGCCAACCGGGTCTCCGGCTTGAGCTTTGAGTCGACCCGCCGCGAAGCCGCGCGGCTGCAAGCCGTCGAGCTGGCGGTACGGGCGGCGCGCGCGGAAGCGGAGGCGATTGCGCGGGCCGCGGATGGCACGCTGAGCAGCTTGCTCCAGGCCGGCACGGGCGAGTTCGTCGCCCCGCGCCTCATGAGGACCGGGCGGGATGTGTCCATGGCCATGGCCGAGACACCCATCACGCCGGAGATGCTCGAGGTTACCGCGACCGTCACCACCCACTGGGAATTCGTTCCGCGCCGTTCGCCCTGACGGGTAGGCGCGCACGGGAAAGGCACACCATGACGTGGCACATTCGCGCCCTGCGATCGTCGGTTGCGGCGTTGGCCGTCTCGCTCGCTCCCCTTGCCGCGCAAACGCCCGGCGCCTCGCAGGCGGGGACCAATCCGGACCCCAACATGCCGCGGCCTATCCCGGCCCGCGCCTCGGTGTTCCTTCAGGAGCTCACCTGGCTCGAGGTGCGGGACGCCATTCGCGCGGGGAAGAAGACCGTCATCGTCGCCACCGGCGGCATCGAGCAGAATGGCCCCTACCTGGTGCTCGACAAACACAACGTCGTGCTGCGGGCCACCACTGAAGCCATCGCGCGCAAGTTGGGTGATGCCCTGGTGGCGCCGATCGTCCCTTTCGTGCCGGAAGGCACCATCAATCCTCCGTCAGGGCACATGCGTTACCCCGGCACCATCAGCCTCTCAGACGACACCTTCCAGCGCCTCCTCATGGACATCGCCAATAGCCTCCGTCAGCACGGGTTCACCCAGGTGATCCTCATTGGAGACAGCGGCGGGAACCAGGCGGGCATGCGGGCGGTGGCGGAGCGGCTCAAGGGCGAATGGGCCGGGAGCGGCGTGTCCATTCACTACATCCCTGAGTACTACGACTATCCCGGCGTCTACCGCTGGCTGGAATCGCAGGGCGTGCACCAGGTGGACCAGGGTCTGCACGACGACTTCCAGATCACGTCCAGCATGATGGTGGTGGACCCGACGACCGTGCGCATGCAGGAGCGCATCGCCGCCGGCAAGTTCTCGATCAACGGCGTAGATCTCGCCCCGGCCGACAGCGCCATCGCGTGGGGGCGCCGAGTGGTGGACTGGCGGGCGGAGAAGGCGGTGGAGGCAATTCGGAAGGCGATGGGGAAATAGACCGACCACTCATCCTCCCTCCAGTGGATCCCCCAGGACCACCCGCGCCGCGTTGTACCCCGCGGCGCCCATGATCCCGCCGCCCGGATGGGCCCCCGCGCCACACAGATACAGGCCGAGGACCGGCGTGCGATACCGGGCCCAGCCCGGCACCGGCCGCATGAAGAGGATCTGGTCCAGCGTCAGCTCACCGTGGTACAGGTGGCCCTCCGTCAGCCCCAAGGCCGCTTCCAGGTCGGGCGGGGCCAGCACGGCGCGCTGCAGCACCGCTCCCGCCAGGGTTGGCGCGTGCGCCGCCAATGCTTCCACCGCGAAGTCAGCCAGCGCGTTGCGCTCCGCGTCGCCCCACGCGCCGGCCCGCAGCTTGTACGGTGCGTACTGGGCGTACGCCGTGACCCGGTGCCCGCCCCCTCTGGTAGCGCCCCCATATCGTACCTCGAGCATGGGGCGCGCGGACACGGTGGCGTACTTTGCATCGTCATACGCGCGCTCCAGGTATTCCAGACTCGGTGTCACGCACAGGAGGTCAAAGGGGGGGCGCGACGCCAGGACGAGCGAGATCAGCGCGCGAGACCCGCGGAACTTGATATTCGCCACCGCCCGACGAAACTCAGGGGAGAGCAGGTCCTGGTCCACCAGCTTCTGAAACGTGTGATCGGGGTCCGCACTCGATAACACGACCCGTCCCTCGATCGCTTCTCCACTGGCGAGCGCCACGCCGCGCGCCCGATCGCCGGTCGTGAGAATCCGGGCGACCTCCGCACCGCCCCGCACCATCACGCCCCGGTCCTGCGCCACCGCCAGTAGCGCTGAGCGCACGCCGCCACTCCCCGCGTCGAACACGCCGGGGGGGCTCCCCACGTGGTGGTGGAGCAGCCCGAACGCGGTCCCGCCACTCCGCGGGCCCTGGGTCATTCCCCGGACGGCGATGGCTGCCAGCGCCCCCTTCAGCGCATCAGTCTCGAACCAGTCGTCCAGCAGCTCACCGACCGACATGGGAAAGGTGCGCAGCAGATCCGTCATGCCCTCACGCCCCAGGCCCCGCGCTCGCGCCGCGACGCCCCCAAGCACCAGCAGATCGCTGAGTGAGCCGCCGGTGGGATCCGGCGGAGGGGAGAGGTAGAGGCCCTCGAGGAACCGGGCCAGCCGGGCCATTCGCGCGCAGAACTCGGGCCACCGGGCGGCATCTCCCGGACTGACCACGCGGATGGCCTGTGCCGACGCCGCCACGTCGCGGCGAAGCTCCAGCGTCCCACCCACCGGCAGCGGAATGGTGAGCCATGGGTCGGCCGCCGGGTGGGTCCACCCGAACCTCTCGAGCGCCAGGTCCTTCACCACCGGCGCCGGGACCCAGCCTGCGTCCGGGCGCACGTCCTCATCGCCCGCCCCGCGCTCCAGCACCAGCACCCTCCGCCCAGTGCCGGCCAGGTAGCTCGCCGCCACCAGGCCGTTGGGCCCGCCGCCAATCACGATGGCGTCGTACATCAGACGCCGTCGGCCAGTACGGCGCCGGCCGCCAGGCGGCCGGACGCGCCCATGATGCCGCCGCCGGGATGCGTGCCCGCGCCGCACTGGTACAGTCCGCGCACCGGCGTTCGGTAGCGGGACCAGGCGGGCGCCGGGCGCAGGAAGAACAGCTGATGCAGCGACAGCTCGCCCTGGAAGATGTTCCCCTCACTCAAGCCCGTGATGCGCTCGATATCCGCCGGGGTGATCACCTGCCGGTGCAGAATCGCGCGGGGCAGGTTCGGCGCATACTGCGCCAGGGTGTCGATCACCGCGTCGCCAAACGACTCGCGCCGGGCATCGGTCCACCCGCCGGTGAGCTGATAGGGTGCGTACTGGACGAAGATGGACATCACGTGCCGGCCCGGTGGCGCCATGCCGGGATCGATCATGGAAGGAATCACCACGTCCATGTATGGGCGCCGGGAGTAAGCGCCGTACTTGGCGTCGTCGTACGCCCGCTCCAGATACTCGACGCTCGGGCTGATCGAGATCGCGCCACGCAGGTGCGGGCCGACTCCAGGCAGGCAGGTGAAGCTGGGCAGCTCCGAGAGCGCGAGATTCACCTTGCCGGAAGAACCGCGGAACTTGAACCGCCGGATGGCGTCGGTGAACTCTTCCGGCAGCGTGCCCTCCTCCAAGAGCCCGATGAACGTACGCCGAGGATCGAGCCCGGAAATGACCACCCGGGCGCGGAGCTCGTCTCCGTTTGCCAGCACCACGCTCCGGGCACGGCCATTCTTCACCAGAACGCGGGCCACCGGCGCCTCGAGGCGGATCTCCGCGCCGAACTCCCGTGCGGCGCTCGCGATCGCCTCGCTGATGGCCCCGGTGCCGCCCCGGGCAAAGCCCCACGCCCGGAAGGCCCCGTCAATCTCCCCCATGTAATGATGGAGCAGTACGTACGCCGTGCCGGGTGAACGTGGCCCCAGGAACGTGCCGATGATTCCGCTCGCCGCCTTGGTGGCTTTCAGGACCTCGGTCTCGAACCATTCCTCGAGGTAGTCCGCCGAGCTCATGGTCATGAGCTTGTACAGGGCGTGGAATCGATCGGGACCGAGCCCGCGAAAGTGGCGCCCGAGTTTCAGCAGACCGAGCAGGTCCCGTGGCGAAAGGCCCGCCGGGTCCGGCGGCACCATGCCGAGGATGGGCCTCACGGCCATCGCCATCTGGAGCATCAGGCGACCGTACTCGTCGTACGCCTCGGCGTCCCGCGGCGAGTGGCGATACAGCTCCTGGCGTGTCTTATCGTGATCGCTCCAGGTCGCCAGGTAGTTTCCCTCCGCCAGCGGCGTGAGCGTGCTTTCCAGCGGCAGGATTTCCAGACCGTGGCGCGGCAGCTCCAGGTCGCGGATCACCTCCGGCCGCAGGAGGCTCACGACGTAGGAAAACACCGAGAACTTGAACCCCGGGTACGGCTCCTCAGTCACCGCGGCGCCACCCACCCGGTCGCGGCGCTCCAGGACCAGCACCCGCTTGCCCGCCCGCGCCAGGTACGCGGCGGCGACCAGCCCGTTGTGGCCCGCGCCGATCACGATGGCGTCGTAGAGGGCGGCCATGGTCAGGCGCGCTTCCGCGCGGGATTGAAGAACGGCGTCGGTACGACGCGCGCCGCCGCCTGCCGCCGCCGGTGCTCCACGGTCACCTCCATCCAGAGCCCTGTGCCGGGGGCGGCGTAGCGCGCCTCGAGATGCGCCAGCGCGATGTAGCGTTTCAGGAGCGGCGACCAACAGCCACTGGTCGCATACCCGACCTGCACCCCTTCGGCGTACAACGGCACGCTGGAGCGCCAGGCCGTGATCGGCAGCTTGGGAGGAAGGCCCACGTCGGTAAACAGGCGCTCCAGGGACACCCAGTCCACCTCAACGCCGGCCAGGCGCCACGCGACCCCACGCCGTGCCTCGTCCGCCAACGCCGCGCGACCCAC
>Ga0214472_10003474_pt1 | contig 16657 bp, 15 predicted proteins | sample RVTome_6_FD_207662 | JGI IMG/M metagenome (GOLD analysis project Ga0214472, IMG submission 207662) | Soil microbial communities from uranium-contaminated site in the Upper Colorado River Basin, Wyoming, United States - RVT140D175 | ecosystem: Environmental > Terrestrial > Soil > Contaminated >... | reverse complement strand
TGCAGCGGATTCGACGGACGACAATTATATTTTCTTGCGCGAAAATTATGAGCGGTTAAAAGATGCCAAGGATCAGAGCGGTGCGAGATTGAACATCACCACCTTGCCCTGTCCGGCGCCGGTCTATTACGAAGGCGCCCGCTTGCCAGCGAGCTACGCTAATTTCTACATCGCCAACGAAGTCGTGCTCGTGCCGGTGTTCGAGGATCATCATGATCAACAAGCTTTGGGTCTTTTGCAGGAACAATTCCCGGACCGCAAGGTGATCGGACTACGGTGCAACGAAGTGGTCGCCGGATTGGGCGCGATTCACTGTGTGACGCAGCAAGAGCCCGCGGTAAATTCGCTCGGGCCTTGACAAATTTTCGCGCTGACTTATCCTAAGCGCTTATATGGGTCAAATCATCCAACTCCAGGAACTGCACCAGGCCCGGCGCCGCCGTTCCGAGAAAGTCAGCATGGAACATTGCGTGGAGTTGCTTGAATGGAATCTCAAGAAAAGTATCGATAACTATTTCGCCGCCCCTCGAGAAGAGCGCTCTATGCGCGCAACGCAAATTCGTAAACTGAGCGAGATTCTCGAATACGCCCTAAGGTTGCTCTGATCGCGCCACGGTTCATCGTGGAACTGTCACATTCTCTGGCACTCCTTTTTCTGTCATTTATTGGCTTAATGGTGCTCGGCTGGTTCTTTCTTGGCCGGCTAAAATCGCTATTGCAGGACAAACCGGAAGCCCCATCGCTGCTGCTGCTGATGCAGCAGCAGATCGACCAATTGCGTTTACAGTTCAGCCAGAACTTGGACAACAGCACCCAATCGATCCAACAACAGTTGGGACAACTGCTCGGCCAGGTGCAGCAGCGATTGAAAGAAAATGCCGAGGTGCTGAGCCAGACCCAGCAGAATTTGGGCGAGCGGCTTGACAATGCGGCGCGCGTCGTAGGGTCCGTGCAGCGGAGTCTCGGCGGTCTCGAAGAGGCCAATCGGAAAATTTACGAAGTTGGCAAAGACATCGCTTCGTTGCAAGAAATATTGCGCGCGCCGAAGCTCAGAGGCGGATTGGGCGAGTTTTTCCTTGAAGACTTGCTTGGACAGATCTTGCCATCGCAGCATTTCTCCATGCAATATAGTTTTCGCAGCGGCGAGAAGGTCGATGCGGTGGTGAAGCTGGGTGATTCTTTGGTTCCGGTGGACGCAAAGTTCCCGCTGGAAAATTTTAAACGAATGTTAGAAGTAACCGGCGATGAGGAACGAAGCCGCGCCAGGAGTCAGTTCGGCGCCGACGTGAAGAAGCATGTCGACGCCATCGCGGCAAAGTATATTCTGCCGGACGAAGGCACCTACGATTTTGCCCTCATGTATATCCCGGCGGAAAATGTTTATTACGAAACGATCATCAAGGACGATTCGCCGGAGGACCGAAGCCTGTCGCAGTACGCGCTCGGCAAGCATGTGATCCCGGTATCACCGAACTCGTTTTATGCTTACTTACAGGCGATCGTGTTGGGGCTCAAAGGCATGAAAATCGAGGATCGCGCCAAGGAAATCGTTGGCTATTTGACCCGGCTGGAAGGGGATTTTAATAAATTTCGCGACGAGTTTACTCTGCTGGGCAAACACCTAGGGCATGCCCAAGCGAGTTTTCAAAATGCCGATCGAAGACTCGAACAGTTCGGTCAACGATTGTCGGCGGCGGATTCGGGGGAAAAGGAGGGCTTCAACAACCCACCCATCTCCAAATCTCAATGAATGGATTGGGCGATTTGACGTCGACCACGACGCTAACTGCGGCGTGAACCCGATAAAAAGGGTTGCCAAGTGGGGCGACGGCCCCTCAAATCCATTTTTAACTCGCGGCGGCTCGATTGCAGCGCGGAAGGTTTGTCGTGAGCAGCGTAAAATCGGGAGACTTGTCGAGGTGCGTTTGAGCTTATTTTCCCGACTCACCTTGGGCTACTTGGCGATCTTTCTGATGGTTGCCGGGGCGAGTTCGTATGCGATCCTGATGTTGCGTTACGTCGGCGAGTTGACCGAGTCGATCCTCCAAGTCGATAATCGAATTCTTGAACATGAAAAAGTGCTCGCTGATCTCTTACTCGGGCAAAGCCGCGCCGAGCAAAAATTTGTCATTACCAAGGATGAAGTGTGGCAGCTGCAATTCATGCGCTTGAAGAACGATTTCGAGGCGCGTATGAAGAGCGCGCTAGCTTTGCGCGACTCCTCCGTCAAACCGATTTTAGATGTCATTGAGCGGAATAGCCGCAGCTATTGGGGGTTGGTCGAGGGTGAGGCGCGCGTTGTGCGCACTCGAAAGCCGTATCCCGCCAGGCAATATAAGCGGGACAAAGACGCGCTGGTGGACTCGATGCTGAGTTTATTCCAAAAGCTAAGGGATGGCCAGCAACGAGCGATCTACGTCAAGGTCGCCAATCTGGCTTCCGTCGCGGACCGCGCCCAAGAAGTCGCGGTGACCATCACTCTGATTTGCCTGCTTGCCATCGTACTCATGTCACTGTTGGTGACTCGGAGTATAACCCGCCCCATCGACTTGTTGAAAAACCAGACGAGCGAAATCGCCGCGGGTAATTTTACCGCAAGCGCGCCGATCAAGTCGCCCCCGGAAATTAGCGCGCTGGCGGAGTCGCTCAACGCGATGGGCGAAAAGTTGCGCCAGATCGACCGGTTGAAGGCGGATTTTTTCGCATCCATGTCCCATGAGTTGCGCACGCCGCTGACATCGATCAAGGAAGGCACGGGTCTCATGCTCGAAGGGGTCGGCGGGCCGACCACGGCAAAGCAACAGAAGCTCTTGGGGATTCTTGCCGAGGAGAGCAACCGTTTGATCAGCCTGGTGAATTCCCTATTGGATTTATCCAAGATGGAAGCGGGCATGATGTCCTACGACTTCACCGTCACGAATTTCGATCCGTTGCTCGAGCGAGCCGTGGTCGAAATCGCGCCGCTGGTTGAAGCCAAGCAGATTTCGCTTGAAAGTGGTGTTGATGGAACGCTGCCGCCCGTGCGCATGGATGCCGAGAGGATTCTCCAAGTGCTGCGTAACTTGCTCGGTAATGCCATCAAGTTTACCCCCAAAGGCGGGCAAGTGACCATCGTGGCCAAAGCGGCCGATGGCAAACTGGAAGTTTCCGTGGAAGATTCGGGGCCGGGAATTGCGGCGGAGAGCTTGCTATCGATATTTGAAAAGTTTAACCAAGGGGATCGGCAAAACGGTGCCGCACGCTTGGGTACAGGGCTCGGTTTAGCGATGGCTAAGGGCATTATCTTATCCCATGGTGGAAAAATATGGGCGGAAAGCAAGTTAGGGCGTGGCAGCAAATTTGTTTTTGTCTTGCCCTGTTAGTCTATTTTCCCGGCTGCAGCGCCATCGACGATCTGGCGCGCCAAAGGGAAGTTCGTGATGCCCTCGCTCGCGGCGATCGGCTCATGGCGAGTAGCGATTTCGAAGGATCGTTGAAAGCTTTCGAAACCGTTGCCAAGATTGCGCGCGACCAAGCGCCGGCTGACGCGGCTTGGTACAAGATGGGTCTCATCTATTTGCATCCGCGGAATCCGAAACGGGACCGCCATCAAGCGATTGGCTCGTTCAGCCAGGTTTTTAGCGGCTTTCCCGAAAGCTTGTGGACGGAGCAGGCGAGAATCTGGATCGCTGTGTTGAACGAAGCGGAAGAGTCGACTCGGGATCTCGCGAGATCGAAGGAGACCATCGAAACCTCGCGGCAGGAAGCCGAGAGTATCCGCCAGGCGCTGGAGAAGTCTAAACTGGAAGTCGAAAAATCGCGCCAGGAAATTGAACGAACGAGACAGATTCTAGAAAAATCCCGACAAGTGGATATCGAAATCGAAGAGAAACGGCGTGTACGGGGGCGATAGAAACGGTCATGTCACAGGGTCACATACTGGTGGTTGACGATAATCCGAATTTGCTCCATCTGATTAAAATGCGCCTTGAGTCGGCTGATTATCAGGTAAGTGCCAGCGCTGAAGAGGAAGGCGCGTTGAGCCTTTTCAGAGAGCAGGCGTTTGACCTATGCATCGTCGACTTGATGTTGGCCAGCGGCGATGGTCTGACGTTGATGGATCAGATTCGCTCGATTCGGCCCGACGTGCCGACCATCATTCTAACCGCTCACGGCACCATTGAAAGCGCTGTTGAGGCGATGCGCCGCGGCGCTTACAGTTATCTGACCAAGCCCTTCGAGCGGAGCGATCTCTTGCTGCAGATCGAACGGGCGCTCGAACATCGCAAACTTAACTCGGAGATCAAGCGACTCAAGGAGCTGCTCAACGACCGTTTCAACTTCGCCAATATCATCGCCCACAGCGCCAAGATGCGCGCGATTATCGACGTCGTGATGCGCATCGCCACACTCGATTCGACCGTGTACATTGACGGCGAGAGCGGCACCGGCAAGGAGTTGATCGTCAAGGCGATACACCTGGCCAGCGCGCGCAAGGACCAGCCATTCGTCGCGCTGAATTGCGCGGCGTTGCCGGAAACGCTGCTCGAAAGTGAGCTGTTCGGCCATGAAAGAGGCGCCTTTACCGGCGCGGTGAAGAGCACCAAAGGATTGTTCACTCAGGCCCATGGCGGCACGATCTTCTTGGACGAGATCGGTGATATGCCTCTAACCACGCAGTCCAAGTTGCTGCGGGTGCTCCAGGAACGGCAGTTCTATCCTGTCGGCAGTGAAGCGCCGGTCGCGGTCGACGTGCGCGTGATCGTGGCCACCAACAAGGATCTCGCGGAGCAGGTGAGAAAGGGTTTGTTTCGCGACGATCTGTTCTATCGAATCCATGTCATTCCGGTTCACCTTCCGCCGCTACGCGAGCGCAGGGAGGATATCGTTCCCTTGGTCGAACATTTTCTGAAAAAATGTCGCCAGCAAATGAAGAAAGATGTGAAGGGACTGACGCCAGAAGCGCTGCGCAAGCTGATGCTGCACGACTGGCCCGGCAATGTACGGGAGCTGGAGAACACGATTGAATATGCGGTGGCGATGACGCGCAATGACATGGTCGGCGACGACTATATCTTGCCAGGAAAAGTCACGTCGCAAGAGGCCGGACTCGGAGTCAATGGCAGCCGGGAAAAATCCATGAATGGCATTGAACGCTTGCGATCCCTTAAGGATGCCCGCGATGCCTTTGAGCGAGATTATTTGACCCAAGTGTTGGCCTTGGCCGAAGGCAACGTCAGTCACGCCGCCAAAATTGCCGGGAAGTACCGCGCCGACTTTTACGATCTGCTTAAGAAGCATGAACTCCGTGCCGACGACTTCAAAAAGCCCAAGCCCGTTACGTCGAGCTAATCCGCAAGTTTATAGTTTTATAGTCGCCACTCTCGCCAATAAGCTGATAGACGGGGCGGGGAATACCGCGGTTCAGTTCGTTCAAGATACCAAGCGACTCTGCCCGTGGGATCCGACTCGCTCGTGATCGAAAGTTATGATCGTCCCGGTGGTGGACAGCCTTTAAGATTATTGCTGTCTCAAGCGTGTGCTTATCATCGATTGGCCCATCACGTCGCGGTGGAATTTATCGCGGCGTGATGGATGGATCGTACATTCAGCTTCAATTTGTGTAGGAGTATTCCTTCACGTCAGTCACATCAGCAGCTTAGCTAAAATAAAAAAGGCTGGAATATCCGCCGACTGCGAGACTTTGACGGCGATGGTCCATGAATTGCTCCAAGTGCCTCTAACTCCTTGAGGAGCGTCTGCTGAAAAGTTTTCGTTGGATTGCGGCAGATGAGCTTGTGCATCGATTTGAATCGACTCTTCCGCTTTTTTGGATAGCTGTCGTCACGATGAGAATCCTCCACAACTGTACGCCAATCCCTTCGGTCGATGCCGCTTATTTGGTGAAGAACTGGCCGCAATTACCTAGAAATACGCTGAGCTTTCGGCGCCCCGGCGTGGAATGAAACTTGGAATCAAAACAAGCCATGAGGTTGGTTTCATTAGCGTCGGCAGCCGATAGGGTGGAGCGAAAAACTATGGAGGTGAGGCGCGCCATGTCGACGGCAAATGGGTTCAAACAGTCATCGGAGGATTGGCAGTTGCTAAGCGGGCTGTGGGACCGGGCTGCTCTGATTCGCGTATTTCTATGGCATCAGCAATACGCGGATGCAAAGGCATTACTGGTGCAATTCCTGGTCAGGCTGCGCCGTTTCTACAGCATCGATTTCTGTTCGGGTGGACTTGTGGGTGGCGAGATCTTAACCGCAGCCGCGGTGCCCGAAGCTGGACTCGAACAGTTGCCCGGCAATTTCGCCGCCCGCTGCCTTAATTTGGTTGCTCACGCGCGGGTACCCGTCACTTGGAACGAAGTCAAGGCTGAATTTGGCTTTCGCAGTATGGTGGTAGCGCCGGTGGTGGCGCCGTCGCAAACACCGATAGGTTTCTTGATGCTCGGTCACACCAGCCGTAGGGTCTACTCGGCAGCGGAACTGTTTGTCCTGCAGAGCCTGGCGGGCGAGCTTGCCTGGGTGGCCCGTGTACTTCACAGTCAGGAGGAACATCGTGGACAACTCGCCGACCTAACCCAAAATATCAATAATACCTGGCAGTTGATTGTCGGTTACACCGAGTTGATCCGGCAAAATTTTGACGGCGCGCTCGGCCGCGAACAGGAGCAGATTTTTGTAAAAATTGAATCGGACATTGAACGAATGCGCTGGCAGCTGAGCCAACCCCCGGCAGTTTTATCCACCGATCAGGACGCGCCGGAATTGGTTGCGCCCCTGCTCGCAAAACCCGCTGCCAAAACGAAAAAGAATTCAGTTCCGTAAAGAGTCCAATGCAGAACACCAGTAACCATTTAACAGGAGGAAATCGTATGAAAGGGTTTTCCGTCAGTCATTATATAGTTGGGGCGAGCTTGACCGGCTCGCTGTTGTTGACGCAAGGATGTCTTGCGACGCGGGATTGGGTTAATGAAAACGTCTCAGACCCGCTGGCGGCTCGGATTTCACGATCGGAAGGGCGCCTCGACCAAACCGAAGGACAAATCGGCACGCTCGGTGGCCGCATGAGCGGCGTCGAAGGCCGGCTCGGCCAATTTGAGGGTAGACTAGGGCAGGTCGATGCGAAAGCGGACCGGGCTCTCAATGCGATCGGCAACCTGCGCCTGGAGCGCAAGCTGGTGATCGATATGAAGGACGGCGCCAACTTCGCTTTCAACTCGTCCAACCTGCCGAAGGAAGCAACACGCGAGATCGATGGTTTCCTCAGCGATTTCAAAGGTGACGTTGCCGGCGGTGACGGCATGGTCTTTATGATCGCGGGTCATACAGATAACGTAGGCCCCGAAGAATACAACTATGAGTTGGCGAAGAAGCGAGCCGATGCAGTGAGCCGGTATCTGATCACAAAGAAAAATCTCGACCCACTTCGTGTGGTATCGGTGTCTTATGGCGAGAGCGCGCCAGTGGAAGACAATAAAACCTTGCAGGGTCGGGCGAAGAACCGCCGGGTCGAAATCTTAGTTTATCGCGATGGGGTCACCAGCGCGGCAGCCGCGCCGATCGGACAGCCGATCGCGCCGCGTTCGTCGCTTACGGCGCCAGCGGAAGAAAAACTCACCCAGCGATAGTTTTACGATTAATTGGAGGCAGCGAAAAAAAGGCGGGGCCTATGGCTCCGCCTTTTTTAATCAGCTGTTGATGATTGCGCTCCACGGCTTAATTTTCCCCAGCCTACTGCGATTGTTCGATCGGTTCGATCCGTTACCCCGCACCTTGCTGCGAGGGTACTTGGTTGCCCGCCGCGACCCATGTCGAGGCCCGCTTGCTTCAAAAATAGCCAAAAATTGAGGCCGGCGTGAGAGGTCAACTTGTCGGCGGCGACCCTCTTGCCCTTGAGATCTTGGACTGAGCGAATGGCGGGCCCGACGATGAGTCTGTGATTTGCCATTTAATCTCCCTTCAACGGGGTGCCGCCCGGCAAGCCGCGTCTTAGCAGGGGTACGTAACCGATGGCCAGCCGAACAATCACTGACGAAGGCGCATGCCAAGCCACAGGGTGATGCCGGCGAAAAGCAAAATTAGCCAGTTAGCGCTACGCAAGCGCCGAATGATCGACGCGAGTTCATGTGGCTTAATTTCGTCGCCGCCTTCAACTCGCCTAACGAAACGATGGCCGACGCCAAGCGCCTGATAGACGCTAAAAAGGACCAAAAGAAAAGCGAATAGCAACTTTATGCCTAAGCTGTAGGCGATCTGTTTGATGAACGTCTCACGATAGGCGGCTTTAAGCTCGGTCAATTGGAACGCGCCGCTGAACAGAATAATTCCTAGAGCGCCAACTTGCAGCGGATTGTAGAACTTGAGACCGCGGGCGAGAAAGTGGACCTTATCGTCGTGTTTATCGAGAATCGCTGCTGAAGGCAGCAGCATCAGCCAAAATCCGACGACTGCGCCAAGATAGACAATCAGGGCGATGAGATGGAGCCAAGAATAGAGCATGGGGTAAAAACTTAACCCCAGCTAAAACTTGCCCCCTTCTTATAGGGCTTGCCTGCGGCATCGTATTGGTCGCCGATGATCTCGAGCTCTTGGCGAATTTTTTCGAGATCGCGTTTCTGACGGTTTTCAAAGGCGGCAGCCTCGTTGGCGCGCTGTTCCATGAGTTCGCGGTGCTCCCGTTCGCGTTGCGCCGCGAACTCGGTCTGCTCCTTGTCCCACTTTTCATAGGAGTCCTTGAGCAACGTGCGGATGTGATAGTTCAAATTGTCGCGTACGAAGGTTGACTTGTGACACTGCGGGCAGAAGATGACGTTGCCAATCATGAAATTTTTTACGTTCTGCTCATGAACGTGGTTGCACTTGTAACAGCGCATGGGAATGTTCCACGAGTCGATGGCGGGCAGCTCGACGTAGTTTACGTCGGCTTCGGCAAACTCGGACGCCACGCCGGCAGGTGCAGGCGCAGCCGCGGTGCTGGCCGCCGCGGGGGTTCCCGGAGTCTGAGCGGAATCGCTTGCCGGTGCCGCCGCTTTGCCCTGGCCTTTACGGAACCGCGACTCGAAGCTGTCAGCAAAATTACTATCCGGATGGATTTGCCGCGCGCGGGCGATCAGCACTTCTTCGGTTTCAATATTATTTGGATCGGTAATACAAACATCCACCGGACAGACCGCGGCGCAAGCTTCGTAATCATGGAAGCCGACGCACTCCGTGCACAACGTCGGATCGATGACAAAAATTGGATCTCCCTGCGAAATTGCGTTGTTCGGGCACTCGGGCTCGCACGCGCCGCAGTTGATACAATCGTTGGCGATCATAGTTGCCATGAAAGCGATTCCCCCTAGGTTATGGTTAGTGTCAATACTGGCGTAAAAACCACATTATCCTAATTGAATTCCGGAAGGGTTGCAATAAACACGGGGGGATCGTAGTTGCCTGACCGCAACCATGTCGCACGACTAAGTCGGCCTAGGTCGGGTTAGCGGCGGGCGAAACCAAGGCCTGGCAATCCGTTTGCCATGACCGGCCTCTGAGCCCATGCGGTTTTGAGCCCTTGGCGGACCGAATCACTTGGTTTATGATGACCTATGACTAGTTCTAAGCCAATGGCTAGCCGCTATTTCCAGCGGATCTTGTTTTTTCTATGCACGTTCGCGTCGGTGGTCAGCGTCGGGACGGCTGCGGAGAATCCGAAGAAACTGAGACTGGCTTACGCCGGCTGGGAGATTGGCACGGCGGTCGCGTACGTCGGGGTCGATGGCGGTTTATTCAAAAAACATGGTGTCGCGATCGAAGAGCTGCCGATCCGCGACACCTTCTCGGCTGGCGTGCAGTCCTTGATGGGCGTCGACTTATTGATTGGCTTCGGCAGTCCTCTGGCGGTGCTCCAGCCTATCACCAGCGGTGCGGACCTGACCTTGATCGGTGCCCATGTGAGCTTCAATCAATACGGCATGGGCGTGGGATCGGCGATTAACGATGTCAAGGAGTTAAAAGGTAAGAAAATCGGCGTCTCGGCGCTCGGCGCGCGCTCCGATCTGATCGCCCGGGTGATTTTGCGGCGCGCCGGTTTGGATCCGTCTACGGATGTCGAGATGGTGGCGGCCGGAAGGGCGCCCGCACGTGCAGTCGCATTATCGAAGAACCTGGTGCAAGGGGCGCCGTTTAACGAAGCGATCGCGGCCGAAGCGGAAAAGATCGGCATCAAAGTTCTGGATGTTAAAGCGGTACCGATCGTTACCGATCTGCTCATGACGACTCGGTCCTTTATCAAGCGCGATGAGGAGGTTGTGCGCCGCTTCATGAAAGGCTACGCTGCGGCGATACAGTATTTTGTGTCAAAGCGCGCTGAGAGTTTGGCGATTTTAAGAAAGTACTTCCCAGGTAGCCAAGGGGTTAGCGTCGACGCCATGTACGATGCGTTCGCCGCCCAGCTGCGTCCGTTACCCGAGATGAACGCCGAAGCACTTCAGGCGCTCATCGACGTCGGTGCAACCGCCGATCAGCGCGCCACTAAAATTAAACCCCGCGATATTATCGAGCCGCGTTTTTTCGATGAGCTCAAAGGCAGTCAGTTTCTAAAAGACCTCTACACCGAGAAAGTTAGCCTGTAAGAACTTCAGGTCTCGCGTCTAGGGTCTTGCGTCTAGTGTATCAAGGCGCAAGATCTTAGAGTTTTACTTCCCTGCTTTAAGTCGCAGTCCGATTGACCTAGATCTTCACCAATTCGGTGGCGCCCGTCTGGAAACTTGCCTGGCCTTCTGCTATGCAGCAAGCAAGCAATTGAATCGGAGGAGCTATGAGACTTAAAGATCAGGTCGCCATTGTCACCGGTGCGGGGCGCAACATCGGCGAAGACGTGAGCAAGTTATTCGTCGCGGAAGGCGCCCGGGTCGCGGTGGTCGATCTCGACCCGCAACGTGGCAGCAAGGTAGCGGGCGAGATCAACGCGACAAATCCCGGCAAAGCCATTTCGGTGGTCTGCGACGTAGCCAATCCGGGGTCCGTCGACAGCATGGTGCAGACGGTCGTTAAACAATTCGGCGGCGTCGATATCTTGGTCAACAATGCGGCCTGGACCGATCACAAGACGATCTTCGATATCACGGAGGAAGAGTGGGACCGGACCATGAACGTGTGCATGCGCAGCGTTTGGTATTGCACCCGCGCCGCGGCGAAAGTGATGATCGACCAGAAGCGCAAAGGCCGGATCGTGAATGTCGCGTCGACGTCGGGACACTGGGGCAGAAAAGAGGCGACGGCGTACACTACTGCGAAGGCGGGCGTGCTGAATCTAACGCGTTCCATCGCCGTACAGCTGGCGCCCGAAGGCATCCGGGTCAATTCCGTGTCTCCCAACCGTATCGGTTCCCCCGTGGGCCAGCAGGATGTGCCGGAGAATCGCTTCGTCAAGAACCTCGCCGGCCGGCGCGGCGTGCCCATGGATATCGCCAAGGCTGTGGTGTTTCTCGTTTCCGACGAATCCGAGTTCATCTACGCCATCGATCTGCCGGTGGACGGTGGCGCGCTGGCGATCCGCGACTAGTGGAAATTACGCATTCGCATCCAAACGGCGAATCCGGCGCGGCTTCGCCGTTTTTTTTCGTCAGCGCGCCGGCGCGTTGACAGTCTCTTGCACCATCGGATACGGTCTTGGCGAAGCGAGGAACCCTCATGAGCGAGACATGGTTGCAGCAACCGATCCAAGCCGACGGCGCGCTGAAGTCGACGCCCGACACGGTGCTGTGGGGTTACATCGCGGCGAATTTACCGCCAGCGTTGACGATTCAGTCGGGACAAATCGTTGAGATCGAAGCCTTGTCCCATCAGGGTTTGACGACCGCCAAAGATCCGGAACAGTTTTTTGCCGGCTACGGCGTGCCCGCACAGGAAGTGTTGTCCGATGCCAAGAGCATCTACGCCGAGGTCAAACGGCCCAAGGGCGCGAGCGTCCATATACTCACGGGCCCGATCTACATCGAGGGCGCTGAGCCCGGCGATACCCTGGAAATTCGAGTCCTGGATATCAAATTTCGCGTGCCGTACGGCGTTAACAATACCGGACCGGGCAAGGGCGTGCTGCCGAAATTGTTGACAAACGCTGCGGCAAAACTAATACGCGTCGATCTGGAACGGCGCGTAGCGCTTTTTTCCGACGAGATTCACATCCCGCTCAATCCATTCATGGGCATCATGGCGGTGTCGCCGCCGACGACTCTGGGTATGGTTTCGTCCACGCCGCCGGGGGCGTGGGGAGGCAATATCGATTTGAAATACACCGGCATCGGCTCGTCCTTGTTTTTGCCGGTATTCAACAAGGGCGGGCAATTTTTTACCGGCGACGGCCACGCAGTGCAGGGGGACGGCGAGGTGGATGGCGGCGCCATCGAGATATCGCTCAAGCCGACACTGCAATTTATTTTACATAAGGGCAAGACGATCAAGCAGCCGTGGGTGGAGACCGCGACGGATTATTTGGCGACTGGGCTCGACGTCGACTTGAATGTGGCGGCGCGCATCGCCCTGCAACAGGCCGTCGACTTTCTCCAAGAAGCAAAAGGGATGAGCGCCGCCGATGCCTATGCGCTGTGTAGCTTGGCAGTCGATCTCGGCATTGGCGAGGCGGTCGATATCGTCAATCTAGTCTATGCCAAGATTCCGAAGAACATCTTCAAGAATAATCCGCAGTTCTGGTACAAGGGATCGAGCCTGAGATAGAACCATTGCACCCGGAGCATATTTACGAGAGGAAATCATGGATACCGCGCCATTGAATCAAAAAACCGGTTACGTTCTTTGGATGCGACGCCAGGGATTGCCGATCCATACCGGCCATGGCATGGCGGATCTGCGCGCCCTCGAAGTCGCGCCCGATGCGCGGATGGGCGGCAAGGCGGCGTTCATTCAACTGCATGGCATGCAAGGGATCACCGGCGGCTACATTGGAGAAATCGCGCCGGGAGATGCCCTTAAACCCGAGCGCCATCTTTATGAAGAAGTAATTTGCATTCTCAACGGCCAGGGCGCCACCGAGTTGTGGGACGATCACGGCAACAAAAAAATGTTCGAGTGGAACAAGTGGAGCCTGTTCGCGCCGCCACTCAACACCACCCACCGGCTGGTCAACGGCTCGCGCGAGCCGGTGCGCTTTCTCGCCGTCACCAATGCGCCGCTCGCCTTCGATATCTATCGGGATGAAAATTTCGTGTTCAATTGCCCCTACAGTTTCAAAGACCGTTACTATGGCGAAGAGAATTATTTCGAAGAGGGCAAGAAGCGTTACGTTAGCGGCTTGATCAATATCTGGGAAACCAATTTTATCCCTGACATCAAATCGGCGATGTTGGAGAGCCTCGAAGTGAAAGGCGCCGGCTTGCGCCTGGCGCAGTTCGAGATGGCCGGCAACGCGCTGGTGGGCCACTTGGGCGAGTGGCCGGTGGGCAAATATCACAAGGCGCATCACCACGGCCCGGGAGCGATCATCGTCGGCACCCAGTCGGTGGGCTACGTGCTGCTCTGGCACAAACAGTGGGGCATGCATCCGTACAGCGACGGCCACGAAGACAAGGTGATCGATATCCACTGGGGTGAAGCGAGTATCTACTGCCCGCCGGGCGATTGGTTTCACCAGCATTTCAATACCGGCAAGGAACCGGCGCGCCACTTGGCCGTGCGCTACGGCAGCCGCATCCATCCGCTTGGTTTCAAAGTGTCGCATCAGAAAACCGACGACGACGTTTTTCGCAGCGTTGACGAAGGCGGTTGGATGATTCCCTATGAGCAAGAAGACCCGGAGATTCCGAAACGTTATCAGGCGGCGCTGATGGCGCACGGCGTAGGTGTTTAGTCTCGGGTTTCGAGTCTCGGGTTCCAACTCGAAACTCATAACCCGTAACTCAAAACAGAATACTGTCGAGAGGGAAAATGGCCTACTACAAAGACGTGCGTGAATACCTGGCGACGCTGGAAGCCAACGGCAAGCTCGTGCGGGTGACGCGGCCGATCAATAAAGACACCGAGATGCATCCACTGGTGCGCTTGCAGTACCGCGGCTTACCCGAAGAAGAGCGCAAAGCTTTTCTTTTCGAAAATGTCACCGATGTCAAAGGCAGAAAGTTCGACATGCCGGTGGCGATCGCCTGCTACGCCGGCACGACCGATATCTATGCCATCGGCATGCAGTGCAGGAAGGAAGAAATCTACGCCAAGTGGACCCATGCGCAGGCCCATCCGATCGAGCCGGTGACGGTTTCGTCGGGGCTTTGTCAGGAGCGACTGATTGAAGGCGATGAATTGAAACAAAAAGGGTTGGACTTGCTGCCGGTGCCGATTTCCACTCCCGGCTTCGACAACGGACCGTACACGACTTCGTCACACTTCGTTTCGCGCGATCCGGAAACCGGCCAGTACAACATGGGCAACTACCGCGGCCAGATCAAAGCGCCCGACCGTATGGGTTGTTACGCCGGAAATTTCTCCGGCTTGCGGGCGCACTGGAACCAATGCCGCGCGTTGAAAAGGCCCTTGGACGTAGCATGCGTGATCGGCGTGCAGCCGACTTTGTCTTACGCCGCGGTGGCGCGCATCGCACCGGGGTTGAATGAATTCAGTGTCGCCGGCGGCATTTCCGGCGAGCCGGTCGAGTTGGTGCAATGCAAGTCCATCGACCTGCAAGTGCCGGCCCATGCCGAGATCGTCATCGAAGGCACGATCCCGACCGATATGGGTGAATGGGAAGGGCCCTTCGGCGAATTCCCCGGCTATATGGCGCACGAGGGCGTCGGTTTCTTTATCGACGTCAACTGCATCACGACAAGAAATAATCCGGTTTACGTCGGTTTTCTCAGCCAGTTTCCACCGAGCGAAAGCAGCAAGATTCGCGGCACCGCGACCGAAGGCGTGGTGCGGCGGCGCTTGGCGGACGCGGGCATGGACAACATCCTCGACGTTGCGATCCACGAGAGCAGCGGCAGTTGGGGTTATCTGGTCGTCAAGATCAAGAAAAAGTCCGAGCAGGACTTCGACCAAATCATCGGCGCGGTGCGGCTCGGCGCAGACGCAGGAAAAATTCTCGTCGTCGTCGATGATGATATAGATGCCCGCGACGCCGATTCGGTCAATTGGGCGCTGACTTTCAACATGCAACCGCACCGCGACGTGCGCATTCTCGACGCCAGCATGATGAGCCTAGACCCGTCGATTGTCTCCTCAGAAGATTTCGGCGGCGCGCGCTCGGCGCTGCACAAGACGGGAAAGTGCAGCGTGCTGTGCATCGACGCGACCCGTAAGTGGGCCTACAAACCGACTTCGTTGCCGCGCCGCGAGTTTATGGAAGGTGCTTTGGAAATTTGGCAGCAGTTGGAGCTGCCGCCGCTAAAGTTGAAAGCTCCGTGGCACGGCTACGAGCTCGGCTACTGGTCCGATCGCAATCGCGAGGAAGCCGAGCTGGCGCTGCAAGGAAAACATTTCGAGATCGGCGAACGAGCGAAGGCGGAGCGGAAGAAGTTGGATTAAGTTAACGTTTGCGCTTAGCCGCCGCTTGCGGCGGTCGATCCGGAACCGGAGGGGGGTCTGGAAATTGAATGAGAGCCTTTTCCCCTTTGGGGTTTCGACTTTGAGATAGTAATGGACGGTCGAACTCAGGCCGGGACTCGTACTGAGTTGAAGCCGCGACTTTCCGGCTAAGCCAGCTCTGACGGCAATCACCTAACCCACCCTCCGAATGTTCCAGCTTGTCAGCGTATCAAATCTCCGAGCAGTTGTTGGACTTGCTTCGCGCGGGCAATCGCCTCTTGGTAATTTTTTTCCTTGAGACTGGTCCAGGCATGCTCCAAACTCACGACGGCGGGGCTGATGACCGCCCCCTGGGTTTTGCCGTGTAACAACTTGGCCCGGGCAACGTCACGCTCGACTACACGCAACACCGTAATCGCTTCGTGGCCGGTGGGGCCGCGGGCGATGGAGTCCCACTTAATCAACGTTAACACCGTGGTAAGAAAAAATACCGAGAGCCAAGCGGTTGTGTATGTGGGAGCGAATAGGCGCACTGGGGTCCGCGGAATCGCTCGGGCCGGCTCTAGGCGGTCGGCGACCGGCGCCGCTTCCAGCACTTCTTTACGCGCAACGATCAGCGACGCGATCACCGAGAGCAACAGGACTCCGCCAATAACAGCGAGCGAAGCGCCGATGGGGATCTTATAGACATCCACAAGCAGCATCTTGGTGCCGACAAAGCAGAGAACAAAAGACAGGCCGACCTTGAGGTAAACGAACATCGCCATGATTCCCGCGAGCATGAAATAAAGCGCGCGTAGGCCGAGGATCGCGAAAATATTCGATGTGTAAACGATGAACGGGTCCTGGGTAACGGCGAAGATGGCGGGTATCGAATCAACGGCAAAGATCACGTCGGTGGTCTCGACGACGATGAGCACCAGCATCATCAACGTCGCGTGCCTCTTGCCGTTCTTGATGACGAAGAAATTCTGGCCGTGATAGTCATGAGTAACAGGCATCATGCGTTGGAACAGACGCACCACGGGATTTTTCTCCGGGGCGATCTTTTCATCGCCCTGGAGCAGCATCTTGATGCCGGTGACCACCAAGAAGCCGCCGAATACGTAGATCATCCAATGGAAGTTGCTGAGCAAAACCGAGCCTGTAGCGATAAA
>Ga0214472_10003473_pt1 | contig 16658 bp, 10 predicted proteins | sample RVTome_6_FD_207662 | JGI IMG/M metagenome (GOLD analysis project Ga0214472, IMG submission 207662) | Soil microbial communities from uranium-contaminated site in the Upper Colorado River Basin, Wyoming, United States - RVT140D175 | ecosystem: Environmental > Terrestrial > Soil > Contaminated >... | reverse complement strand
CCGCCAGCTTACGCACCGTGATGTCGCGGGCAATGCCCTGCACGGCGACGACAGCCCCCTCTTGCATGACCGGCACGGCGCTGATCTCCAGGTCGGCAACAACGCCGTTCGCCCGCAACATGCCGATTTCGAAAAGATCGAGCCTCTCACCCTGGCTCAACCGTTGCAGGGCCTCCAGGGCCCGGCCCACATCGGCCTCGGCCACGAATTTCCGGTAGGATTGTCCCATGACCTCTTCGGGTTTGTAGCCGTAGGCCCGGACCGCCGGAGAGCAGTAGATAATTTCCCCCCGGGTATCGATCTGGAAAATGATGTCGGCGCTGGCCTCCGCCATGCGGCGGAACCTGACCTCGCTCAGGTGCCGGCCGTCCTCGGCCAACCGGCGGGCCGTGACATCGCTGACCGCGGTCATGATTTCGAGAACCTCGCCGTTGCCGTCCCTGACCGCCAGGCTTTCGAGCCGGGCATGGATGCAGGTCTCTTCGCCGTTTCTCTGCAGCCTGAGTTCGCAGGATTGGCCGGCCTCTTCCCGCGCGGTTTTCAGGCAGTGCAGATAATAGTCATCCCGGTCCTCTTTATGAAGAAACAGAAAAAAAGACCTGCCGAGCAGTTCGCCGCGGGGGACGCTCAGCATGGCGGCGCCGGTCAGGTTGACCGAGACGATCTCGCCTTGCGTAGTCGTGGTGAAATAACCCACCGGCGCAAAATCGTACAGCTCGACATAGCGGCGCCGCGATTCCTCCAGGTCGCGCTGGGCGCTCCGCAGTTCCTCGTTCTGCATCTCCAGTTCGATCTGGTGGGTACAGAGTTCGTGAACCAGGGTGAGGATATCGCCCTGACGGAGTTTTTCGGCGACCAGGGTATCGAGTTCCCGGGGCAGCCTTTTTTCCGCCTGCCGTCGCAATTCCGCGCGCGAGGCATCATCACTGTTCTCGGCTCGCGGGATCTTATCCAGAGGGCCGCCGCTGCTGGTGGAACCCGGCCGGTTTTCCGGTGGGAAGCTGGTTTTTTTGTCCGTCATGGTCATCGTCACCCGTGTTGCTCATGGATCGCGCGGTTGGATTACAGCTCAAAACATTATGAAATCACCATGAAATCGCCGGACCAACATGCAATCGCGGACCATCATGCAATCGCCGCACCAACCCCCAGCCGAGGTTTGCAATTTTCCGTTTGCCATCCTTCACCGCTTGCCGCCGCCCTTCTCCCTGGTGAAAATCCGCGGATATTTGCCGCCGCCGGTGGTCGGGATAGTAAAGGTAACAACCACGCCGTCAATGACGTTGCCACCGTCCTGTACGGCAGGACACGCCTGCGATCCCGGGGACCGCTTAAAGCGTGAAATAAACCGTCGTCCCCTTGCCTCTCTCCCCTTCGATGCGGACCGTGCCGCCGTGGCGATTGATAATGCGCTTCACCGTGGCCAGGCCGATGCCGGTGCCCGGAAATTCACCCATGGAGTGCAGCCGCTGGAAGGGCTGAAAGAGCTTGGTCGCGTAGGTCATGTCAAAACCGGCGCCGTTGTCCCTGACAAAGTACTCACGCTGGCCGCCCCGGTCGCTCACCCCGAATTCGATCCTGGCCTCCGGTTGACCGCCGGTGAACTTGAAGGCATTGCCGAGCAGATTGTCCATGACCATGTGCAGCAACCGCGCATCCCCGTCGGCTTGCATCTCAGGGGTGAGGATGAAATCCACCCGCCTCTCGGGCTGCGTTTCACGCAGGTGGGCCACGATCTTCTCCGCCATCTCGCTCAGATCGACCCGCCGGCGCTGCATGTCGCTGCGCGTCACCCGGGAGAGGTTCAGGAGGTCGTCGATCAACTGACCCATGCGGTTGGTCCCCCTGATGATCCGCTCCAGGTAGTCCCGCCCTTCCTCGTCCAACCGGTCGCCGTAATCTTCCACCATGACCCGGCTGAAGCCGGCGATGGAGCGCAACGGACCCCGCAGGTCGTGGGAAACCGAGTAGCTGAAGGCCTCCAGCTCCCGGTTGGCCGCCTCCAGTTGGTGGAGATGGTGGCTCAGATCCTGGTTGAGTTGGACGATTTCCTCCTCGGCCTGTTTACGTTCGGTGATGTCGTGCACCATGCCGGTGGAACGGACAATCTTGCCGGTCTCATCCCGAAAATGTTCACATTTTTCATGAACATGGCGAATCTCACCATTGTCCCGTCGCACGATGCGATGTTCGATTTCGTAACTATCGGAGCCCGAGCGCAGGGAGGTGGAATAGGCCGCCTCCACCGCCTGCCGGTCGTCGGGATGGACCCGGTCGAGAAACGCCTCATAGGTAGCCGCGAATTCCCGGGGTTCGAGGCCGAAAATCCGGTAGACCTCGTCGGACCAGGTGAGGGTGCCGACGACCAAGTCGAGTTCCCAACTGCCCAGACGGGCGATCTCCTGGGCCCGCTTCATGCGGGCCTCGCTCTCCCGCACCAGTTTTTCCGCCCGTTTGCCCTCGGTGATGTCGCGGGCCACGTGCACCGCCCCGGTCATCCTGCCGGAGGCGTCGAAAAGGGGCGTGGTGGTGATCAGGAAATCGCCGCCCAACCGCTCCTCGCGCACCTCGGCCGTATGTTCCTTGCCGTCCCGCAGGGTCAGGGTGTAGGGACATGAATCGATAGGTCCGCCGGTGCCGTGCACGCAGGAAAAACAGGTCAGGCCGGTACATTGATCCTGGGATGCCTCCAGCCGCGCCGCCATGGCCCGGTTGGCCCGCACGATCCCGTGGTTCAAATCCAGGATGGCGATGAGGTCCGGCACGCTGTCAAAGGTCCGTTCCCACTCCTCCTTGGCCCGCAGCAGCGTTTCCTCGGCCCGCTTGCGGTCGGTGATGTCAAAGGCGTAGATCCGCGCCACATTGAAGTACGGCACCAGATGGACCGTGGCCCCGTAAATCCGGTCCTTGAGGACAATCTCGCGATAGTGGTTCGCCTCTTCCCGGGTCGTCAGTCCCTTGAGCAGCTCGGGCAGGTCGGCCGGCAGAAAAAGGGCACTCTCCTCCGGATTCAACCCCAAATCGGTCAGAACCCGCCGGCTGGCCGGATTGGCGTAGTTCACCTCCCCGCTACCGGCCACCTCGAGCACCGGGTTGGGGTTCACCCGCGGAAAGGAGGCCAGCCACCGGTTCCCCTCCTCCGCCTGCTTGAGATCGCTGACATCGGTGTAGGTGATCACCACCCCGTCGATGCGGTTGTCATGGGTGCGGTAGGGAAGCACATGGCGGATATGACAGGATTTGTCCATGCATATCTCCTTGCGCACCGGCACCAGGCCATCGATGACCGTCCGGGCATCGGCGATGAGATCCGGGCCCAGTCCTTCCTGGGAGAGATCGCTGATGGGCCGGCCCAGATCCGAGGGAATGAGCTTCAGGAACCTGGACATGGCGGGGGTGAAACGTCTGACCCGGAAGTTCCGGTCGAGAAAGAGGGTGGGGATGGAGGTGCTGGCCAGGAAGTTGTTCAGGTCGTTGTTGGTCTCTTCCTGCTCCTCGACCTTGGCCTGGAGCTGCGAATTGACCGTGATCAGCTCCTCGTTCAGGGATTGCAACTCCTCCCTGGAGGTCTCCATCTCTTCGTTGGCGGCCTGGAATTCCTCGTTGGCGGCCTGCAGTTCCTCGTTGACGCTCTTGAGTTCCTCGATGTGTTTCCGCAGATCGGCCCGGGTGGCGGCCAGTTCCTCCTCCAGTTGCAGAACCGCGTTTTCGTCGGACCCGCCGTGCTCGATCACGGCGTGGTCGTCGCCGGAGCCGAGCCGGTCGCCCTTTTCCCGGAACACCACCAGGAAAAGCTGGTCCCGCAATTTGGAGATGTGCAGGGAGATCTGCCTCTGCCCTTTATCGTCGCCCGAAACCGTGGCCCGCAAGGCCACCGGCTTCTCATCCCGGTTCACCCGGAAAACGGCGTCCCGCAAGCGGCTGCGCAGATTGGCCGGCAGCAGGTGCAGCAGATTGTGGGTGGGACACCCGCGGGGCTGGTGGAGGTAGCGATTGGTGGGGCCGTTGTGGTAGACGATGTCGTGGTACTGGTCGATGGCCACCGCGGCGGGGGAGAACTCCTCCAGCAGCATCTCCTGCACGAAAGCGGTGACCGATTGCCGCGCCTCGGTGGCCGCCGGCCAGGCGACGGGCGGCGGCGGCCCCCCCGTCGCCGTCAGGGGCACGTTGAACGGCAACCGCCCGTTACCGGGCCCCTCGATCTTCTGGTAGATGCGGCATTTCCGATGGGCCAGGGATTTGAAGAGCCGGCTGTTGCGGCCCGCCGCCTCCGCGTTGCCCAGGAAGAGATAGCCCTGCTCTTTCAAGGCGTAATGGAAAAGGGCGAAGCACCGTTGCTGGGCCGCGGGTTCGAGGTAGATCAGCAGGTTGCGGCAGACGATCAGGTCGAGCCGGGAAAAGGGCGGATCGGCGAGCAGATTGTGCCTGGCAAAGACGATACTCTCCCGGATCTCCGGGTTGACGGCAACCGTGAGGCCGTCGCCGGAGCTGGTGAAGAAACGGCGCATGTAATCGGCCGGCACATCGGCGACGATGCTGGCCGGATAACTCCCTTCCCGGGCCTTTTCCAGGGCCCGGTCGCTAACATCGGTGGCGAAGACCTTGATCTCCCGGGTCACCCCGGCCTGATCCGCCTCGTCCTTCAACATCATGGCCACGGAATAGGCCTCCTCGCCGGTGGCGCAGGCCGGGGTCCAGACCCGGATGGGGGCATCCTCCTCGCTCTTGACGATCTTGCGGATGGCGCCGAGGCGCAGGGCCTTCCAGGCCAGCCGGTCCCGGTAAAAGGAGGTGACGCCGATCAGCAGATCGGCGGCCAGGGAGGCCGCCTCGCCCTCCCTCTCCTCCAGCATCTTGAGGTAATCGTCCACCGTGGCCAGGGAGTGCAGGAACATGCGGCGGTGGATCCGCCGGGCCATGACGCCCTTCTTGTAGTGTTCGAAACGCTGCCCGGTCCTGACCAGGAGCAGCCGGCCGAGGGCCTCGAATTCCCGCGGCGAAATGGCGCTCTCCATGCTCTCCGGGGCCGGGGCGGCCTGAAGGTTGACAATCCGGCGGGCGATTTCGCCGGGGGCCAGCACCGCGTCCGCCCGGCCGGTGGCGATGGCGGCCAGGGGCATGGCGATATATTCGGCCGTCTCCGGGTCCTGGACAAAGACGCTGCCGCCCCGGCTCCGAATCGCCTCGATGCCCCGCGCCCCGTCGGTGCCGGCCCCGGAAAGGATGACCCCGATCGCCCTGGCGCCCGCCTCTTGGGCCAGGGAGGCGAAAAACTCGTCGATGGGCAGATGGAGATCTCCGGCCGACGGCGGGGAGAGGCGAAAAAAACCCTCCTTGACGACGAAATTCCGCCCCGGCGGGTGGAGATGGATTCGGCCGGGCAGGAGTTCCAGACCGTCAACGATCTCGACGATTTCGAGATCAACGCGATGGCACCGCAGCAGGCCGGGCAGCAGACTCTTGTGATTGGCCGACAGATGCTGTACAAAGACCACCGCGAAATGGAACGTTCGCGGCAGGACCGCCAGAAAATCCTTCACGGCCGCCAGACCGCCCGCCGAGGCGCCGAGAGCCACGACGGGGAAAGGTTGCGGGGCGCTCGCTTGGTCGTCCGTCATGTTCGTCGCCTTTTCCATTATCGATTATATTATCCGTGCCTGTAACTACTCAGGTTGTTTAGGCTGTAGACTGTAGGCTGTTAGCCACACCATGGTCCGCACCCTGCACGGCTCTGCTGCGTCCCTTCTGTTGCTACAGGCTAAACACTTACAGCCTATAGCCTGAGCCGTTACCCGTGCCTTGGCCATGAAATTGGCATCATATCATATTGCAACGCAAAAAACAGCCACAGGCCGCCCGGGCCGAAACCGTCTGGCCGGGTGCAATTTTCCCTTGACTTCGGCTCGGAAAAATTTATATTTGCCGTATCAACTATTAAGGAGGAGAACGATGAGCGAATACAGCAAGAAGGACTCCCTGGGCCGGCAGATCTATTTCACCGCCCGGGAGATCGGCAATGTGGCCGAAAAAATTCTCAAGCCCCACGATCTGACCCTGGAACAGTTTCAACTGTTGAAGAACATGTCCGCGGACAAGGGGAAGACCCAGAGCAAGCTCGGCGGCCTGACCGGCAAGTCACCGGCCAACATCACCAGACTCCTGGACCGCCTGGAAGCCAAGCAGCTCATGATCCGCCGGTCCGACCCGACGGACCGCCGGGTCTCCCTGGTCTTTCTGACCGCCCGCGGCGATGCCTTGATCCGGGAAATGGTCGGCCTCTTCGAGACCTTTTCCGAGCGGCTGATCCGGAACATCGATCCGCGCGACCAGGAGATCACCCGCCAGACCCTGGAAAAGATCACCGCGAACGTCCGGGAGATGGAAGGCAAAGCAGGATGAACGGATGAACGTCTGACAGATGAACGTCGAACATCGAATTTTGACCGGTGCATCTTCCACCAGTTATTGAGAAGTTACCGGTTTGCCTTGTTTTTCATTCGACGTTCGATGCTTGGCTGGCGTAGCCTGCTTGCGGCGAAGTCGGCTTCGACGTTCATCAGTTCATTCGTTCAAGTTGCGTTTCACCGCACTCAACCGCAACCTCCGGGCTGCCGGCCGGTTGGCTTTGGTTTTCATTCGACGTTCAACGTTCGATGTTCGATGTTCGACGTTCATTCCTTAAATCATTGAGGTGCACCGTGGTCTATCCCCGCATTCTCTTATTGCTCGCCTGCCTTTTATTTCCCGCCCTCCTCCCGGCCCAGGAACAGCCGCCGGCCAGGGTGGTGACCACGCGGGTCGTCCATGAGGAGGTGGCGGAAAACAGTGGTTTTCTCGGCCTGTTCTATTACAACCGCAGCAGCCGGGTCTCCTCCGAGGTCGCCGGTCTGGTGGAAAACGTGACGGTGCGCGAGGGCGATCTGGTGAAGGAAGGCGATTCCCTGTTGCGACTGGACATCGAGATGCTGGACAAGGAAATCGAGGCCAGCCGGATCAGGATGGCCCAGCTCGAACTGCGCATCGACCATGCCCGGAAAAACTTCGAGCGCTTGGAAAAACTTTACGGCCGGGAGGGGGTCAGCGAAAAGGATTACGATGATGCCCGTTACGCCTACGAGGATGCCCGGAAGGAAAAACAGGCCACCGAAAAGGCCCTGGAGCGGCTGCTGATCGAAAAACGCAAGAGTGTCATCACGGCCCCCTTCGACGGGGTGATTCTGGCCAAGAACGTGGAAAAGGGCGAGTGGGTGGTGCCGGGCCGGGAACTGGTGCGAGTCGGTTCGACGGCCGACCTCTTCGTCCGGGTGCCGGTGGCCGAAACCCTGCTGCAATTCATCACCATGGGCCGGGAAGTGGAGGTGGAGATCAACGCCTTTCAACGAAAGTTGACCGGTACCCTGGAGGATATCGAGCCCGCGGCCGACCCCCGGACCAAGAATGTCTTCCTGAAGGTGCGGGTGCCCCGGCTGCCCGAACTTGCCGGGGTGGCGGAAAACATGTCCGCCACGGTCCGCGTCCCCACCGGCGCCAAAAGGGAGCTGGCCATGCTCCCCCGGGATGCCCTGATCAAGTTTCAGGGCCAGGATTTCGTCTATACCGTGCGGGACGGCAAGGCCGCCATGCTGCCGGTCCATATCGTCACCTATCTCGGCGACCGCGTCGGCGCCGACAATCCCCATTTCGAGCCGGGGTTGGCCGTGGTGATCGAGGGCAACGAACGGCTGCGCCCGGATCAACCGGTTACGGTTACAGAGCAGAAGTAAACTTGATAATTGCGCAACAACATTTTTTCACCGCGAAGGCCGCGAAGATCGCGAAGAAAAGATAAAACAAATAAGGGTGTTAACTTCGCGCCCTTCGCGTTCTTCGCGGTTCATTACGACTTTTTGCGAGCCCATCAAACTTGATGGAAATTATCAAGTTACCGATTTCAGGTCAGACCGTAGGAGCGGGCCATGCCCGCGATTTTTGGTATCCGGCTCATATATCGCGGGCATGGCCCGCTCCTACAGACGATTCAATAGTTCCATAGATAGAGCGACGGCATGGACATCATAAAATATTTCATTCGTAAACCGGTGACCGTGGCGGTGGGGGTCATCCTGACCGTGCTGTTCGGTCTCATCGGCCTCTACAAGCTGCCGGTACAGCTCACCCCGGATGTGGAGGTGCCGGAGATCACGGTCAACACCTCCTGGGGCGGGGCCACCCCCTACGAGATCGAAAAAGAGATCATCGAAAAACAGGAAAAGGCACTGAAGGGACTGTCGGGGCTGACCAAGATGGAAAGTTCCAGCTACAACGGCCTGGGCACCGTCACCCTCTCCTTCCAGCTCGGCACCAAACTGGACGACGCCCTCCTCAGGGTCTCCAACAAGATGAACGAGGTGGCCGACTATCCGGAGACCGCCGGCCGGCCCACCATCGAGGCGGCCGGGGCCAACTCCTCGCCGGTCATCTGGATGATGCTGAAGACCGAGGATGACAACCCGGAACCCATCGCCCATTTCCGGACCTATTTCGAGGACAATGTCCGCCAGCACCTGGAACGGGTCAAGGGGGTGGGGGCCCTGTTCGTCTTCGGCGGCACGGAAAACGAACTGGACGTCACCATCGACATGGACCAGATGGCCCGCTACGACGTCTCCATCAACCAGGTGATCGGGGCGATCCGCCAGGCCAACCGCAACACCTCGGCCGGCATTCTGGGGCTGAGCAAGAAAAATTACCGCATCCGCACGGTGAGCCAGTTTCAGTCCCCCGAGGACGCCCTGGAAGTGGTGATCTACGACGACGGGGTCAGAAGGGTCTACCTGCGCGACGTGGCCGCGGTCAGCCGGGGATATCACCAGGAGAACACCGCGGTGCTGCACAACGGCACCCGGGTGGTGGTCATCGGGGTGCGCAAGGAACAGGGGGCCAATGTTCTGGAGATGACCGACGCCCTGGAGCGCGAAGTCGCGCGGCTGAACGGGACCGTGCTGGCGGAACGGGGGCTGTACATCGACTGGGTCTACGACCAGCGGCCCTACATCGGCACCGCCATCGATCTGGTCAAGAGAAACGCCGCCGTCGGCGGTCTGCTGGCCATCTGCGTGCTGCTCCTCTTTCTGCGCTCCGTGCGGGCCACCGCCACCACGGCCGTGGCCATCCCCATCTCCGCCATCGGCGCCTTCATCTTTCTCTGGCTCCTGGGCCGCAATCTCAACGTGGTCAGCCTGGCCGGCATCTCCTTTGCCGTGGGCATGCTGGTGGACAACTCCATCGTGGTCCTGGAAAACATCGACCGCCACCGCAAGATGGGCAAGGGGGCCTTCGCGGCGGCCCATGACGGCGCCCGGGAGGTATGGGGCGCGGTGCTCGCCTCCACCCTCACCACGGTGGCCGTCTTCCTGCCGGTGGTCTTCATGGAGGAGGAGGCGGGCCAGCTCTTCCGCGATATCGCCATCGCCATTTCCGCCTCCATTCTGCTCAGCCTGGTGGTGTCGGTCGCGGTGATCCCCGCCCTGATCCATCAGTTTTACGAACGTGGCGGCGCGGGGAGGCAGAGCCGCCTCCGGCAGAGTTATCTGGGGCCGCTCTTGGCCGGCGGCATCATGAAACTGACCGATCTGGCCATGAAAAACACCGCCACCCGCCTGGCCACCGTGATCTTTTTCACCGCCCTGTCCGTCGGCCTGACCGTGAAACTGCTGCCCGACGCCGAATATCTGCCCCAGGGCAACCGCAACCTGATCCTCAACATCCTCATTCCGCCGCCCGGCTATTCGGTGGACAAGCTGCGGGAGATGGGCAACTATATCTACAACGAGGCGGAGCCTTACTTCAAGGAAGACGGCAAGGACGGCATCCCCCGCATCAAGCAGATGTTCTTCGTGGGGGCCGACCGCATCACCCTGTTCGGCGCCCTGTCGGCCCACGAAACCCGGGCCCGGGAGATGATGCCCCTCTTCACCCGGATCATCCATTCCATCCCCGGTCTCTTCGGGGTCTCCATCCAGGCCTCCATCTTCGAATCGGGTCTCGGCAAGGGCAGAACGGTGGAAATCAACGTCTCGGGCGAGGATATCGACGCCATTGTCAACGCCACCCGCACCCTCTTCGGGGCGGCCGGCGAAAAGATCCCCGGGGCTCAGATCCGGCCGGTGCCTTCCCTGGAGACCAGTTACCCGGAGGTGCGCATCGTGCCGGACAAGGAAAAACTGGCGGCCAGCGGCCTCTCCGAGGGGGATCTGGGCGTTTACGTCGATATCCTGATGGACGGTCGCAAGATCGAGGAATACCGTCCCGAGGGGGTGAAGCAGGTCGATCTGGTCCTCAGGGGGGCGGCCAGCCAATTCACCACCCCGGAGGACATTCTGAACGCCGCCATTGTCAACAACCACGGCGAACTGATCCGCCTGGGCGACGTGGCCAGCCTGGAATACGGCCAAGGCATGCCGCAGATCAACCACCTGGAACGTAAACGCACCGTCACCCTGCAGGTGACTCCTCCCGACAACCTGGCCCTGCAGAGCGCCATGGATATCATTGAAAACGAGGTCATCGCCACCCTGCGCCAGGCCGGCAAACTGCCCGGCGTGGAGGTCTCGGTGGGCGGCAACGCCGACAAGCTGGTTCAGACCCGTGAGGCCCTGCAGTGGAATCTGCTGCTGGCCGTGCTGATCACCTATCTGCTCATGGCGGCCCTGTTCGAGAATTTCCTCTATCCCCTGATCATCCTCTTCACCGTGCCCCTGGCCGCGGCCGGTGGTCTGATCGGCCTCAAGGCGGTGAACGCCTTCGTGGCCCCCCAGGGATTCGACGTGGTCAGCATGCTCGGTTTCATCATCCTCATCGGCACCGTGGTCAACAACGCCATTCTCATCGTGCACCAATCCCTGAACAATGTCAGGTACAACAACCTCATCGGGGTGGCGGCCATCTCCGATGCGGCCCGCACCCGGATCCGGCCCATCTTCATGAGCGCCACCACCAGCGTGCTGGCCATGTCGCCCCTGGTGGTAACCACCGGTTCGGGCAGCGAACTCTATCGGGGGCTGGGCAGCATCCTGCTGGGGGGGTTGGCCCTTTCCACCCTGTTCACCCTTTTTGTCATCCCTTCCCTGCTGGCCTTTTTCATCGGCCGTGAAAGGAGCCGTCTTGATGAAAATCTTTAATATTTTGCTCATCCTGCTGCTGGTCGTCGCCTCAAGCGAAGCTGCCGGCCTGTCCACCGCCCCGCCCGCCGATTCGCCCGCCGATCCGGCCGTCAATCTGGTCACCCTGCAGCAGGCCGCCCTGGAAAACCGCGAGGTCATCGACCGCTTCCGGGTCAACCTGGAACAGGCGGGAAAAAACCTGGTCATCGCCCGTAGCGGCTATCAGCCCTCGCTGGACTTCGCCTACACGGTCAACACCCTGAACGACGGCGGCCTCAATACCTTCGAGACCAGTCCCAACAGCCTGGCCCGGGCCGCGGTGAGCCTGAACCTCTTCGCCGGCTTCCGGGACAAATACAACATCCGCTCCGCGGAACTGCTGCGCCGGGCCGAGGAACATAGGCTGACCGGTCTGGGGCAGGACATCCGCCTCAACGTCGCCCTCCTCTATCTGACCATCTACGACAGCCGCTCCCGGCTGACCGTGGCCGAGGACCAGCACGCCACCCTGGAAAAGATCTACCGGGACGCGGTCAACCGCTTCGAGGTCGGGCTGATCGACAAGAACGAGTTGCTCAGGTTCAAGGTCGATCTGGACAATGCCGCCATCAGCCACCGGCAGGCCCGGGCCGAACTGGACAAAAATCTGCAACTGCTCAAGCGGGAAATCGATGCCGAGGTGGAACTGGAGAGGCTGACCTTCGACGAATTCGACGACCTGCCCGCCCTGGCGGACGGCGAGGAGCAATACCGGGCCGACATGCTGGAGAACCGCAGCGAGATCAGAACCCTGGAGGAAGTGGCCCGGGCCGCCGACCTGGCGGTCGGAATCGAGCATGCCGCCTATTACCCCCGGCTGGACCTGGTGGGCAGCTACAGCCGCTTCGAGGATGCGGTGCTCTCCGGCAGCGGCGATGACGGCATCGACGAAGTACGCGGCCAGGTGGTCCTGTCCATGAATCTTTACGACGGCCGGGCCAAACGGCACCGGGAGGCCCGGGCCGCCCTGGAGGCCCGGGGGGTGCGCCTCGATCTGGCCGAACTGCAAAAGGATCTGACCACCCAACTGACCAATCTTTTTCTCGATTACCGGGTGAACGTGGACAATACCGGGGCCGCTCTCGCCGGCATCGAGCAGGCGGAAGAGAATCTGCGCATCACCAGGTTGAAGTACGAGCAGGGATTGCAGCGGGAATCGGACCTCCTGGACGCCATCGCCAATCTCTCCCGGGCCCGCTCCAACTTCGTCACCGCCAAAACCCGGGTATTCGCCAATTATTTCCAGATCGAGAGGATGGCGGAAAGACCGTGAGGGGTGAGACTGCTCATTTTTTGGTGGACGGCATGGACTTGGTGGACGGGGCGGACTTCCGAGACGCCAGGCGTTTCCGGGAACGTACGCGGTAGAGGCGCTCGGTGAAGCCACCCTCTTCTTCGAAGGCCGCCGCCTGGGCGGCAAGCTGGCGATCGAGCAGGGAGCAGGCCACCGCGATCAAGGTGAGGGCGGCATTGGCGCTGATTTCAGCATAAATGGACGACATGGACGTTGTGGACGGATCGTTTTGTCCATGAAGTCCATCATGTCCATGTCGTCCACTTCTGGCAATTTCCACCACCCAAACCGCCACCTCATCCGCATGGGTGCACCGCCGGGCGATCAGCTCCCGGCGCCGCGGGTCGTCGCGCTCCCAGATCGGCAGACCACGCTGGCGCAGAAAATCCTCAAAGTCGAGCCGCAGCTCTTCCAGGCTGGCCCGAGCCACGTTGGTCAATTTCAGTTCGGTCTTCTTCGAGGTTCCCGAGGCCAGACTGCCCTCGGCGATATTCTGCACCCCGGAACGGGCCGCCTGCACCATCTGGTCATGGGTACGGCTGCGTTTCTCAATGTAGCGGTCGCAAAACCGCACCGTAAGGTCATATACCAGTTGGGCCACCTGAAAACTTTTCAGCTTCCGGTAACCGCCGTGCTTGGGTATCAGAGACTCGTCCATGCCGTCCATTCATTTTCCCCTGTGAGAAGTTACAATAGAAACCAATTCTACACCCCCCCAGCCCCCCAGTTCCGCGCCCCGGACCACGACCACCCCCAGGAGGCCGGGTATGGTCTTGGCCAGATCCAGGGCCCGGTTGATGGGCTGCCCGGCGAGGACCTCGTTGCCCAGGCGGGTGGCGGCGGCGTCCGCCAGGGGGGTGGAGGAGGCGAGCACGGTCACCGCATCGGCATTGCCGTAGCTCAGCGAGTGGCCCACCGTTCCGGAAGAGGTGCAGAGACCGAGGGGCATCGAGGCGGCCGCGATGGCCACCCCCACCCGGCCGCTGAGCGGCGAGGCGCCGGCGAAGATGGCGGCGATGCAATCCCGCTGCCGTTTGATATAAATATCGCCGCCATTTTCAATCACCACCTCGTCGATCCCCTCTTCCAGTAGATCACGGCCGACAAATTCGGCGATCGCGCCGGCCACCGCCGCCATAGGGCCGACCCCGGCCACGGCCGCGGCCCGCATCATGGCCTTGACCAGGGGCGGGGCCAGGGGATCTTCCGCCAACGGCTCCAAGGCGGACAAAAATTCCGGGTGACCGGCTATATAATTCTCCAACCGGCTGCGATACTGGTGCACCAGCAGGGCGGCCCGGTCGGTCACCTCCCTGGAGGCCAGGATATGCAGGTCGGTCTGGCCCACCCGCACCATACAAGAGACCAGGCCGGTCGGATCGACACTGTGGCGATAGGTCCGTTGCCGGTAGGAGGCCGGACCCCGGGGACGCGTCCCGCTTTTCTGCTTTTTAGGGTGAGAAGCCATACGATGAATGATACCTTACGTTTACAACCCCTTGAAATGACGTTCCGAGATCAGGAGGTCTGAATTGGCCGCTTGCCATCGCTTGATCGTTTTTACCCGATTTCCCCGGCCCGGCACAACCAAAACCAGGCTGATTCCGGCCCTGGGCCGCGAGGGTGCCGCCGCTCTCCAGCGCCGGCTGACCGGGATGACCCTGGCCGCGGTCGAGCCCCTGCGGCAGGACAGTGGTCAAGACAGGGGTGTGGTGGTGGAGATCCGCTATGCGGGAGGCCACCGGGCCGCGATGCTCGACTGGCTCGGAGACCGCTATCTCTATGGCGCCCAGGGCCGGGGCGATCTCGGTGAACGGCTGGCCCGGGCCGGTCGGGACGCCTTTCGCCGGGGAGCGACAAAAGTGGTCATCATCGGCACCGATTGCCCGGCATTGACCGCGGAGGTCGTGAGCCGGGCCTTTCTGCGCCTGGCCACCGCCGACCTGGTGGTGGGGCCGGCCCTGGACGGCGGATATTACCTGATCGGCTTGAATCGCCCCACTCCGGAATTGTTCAAGGATATACCGTGGGGCTCCAGCCTGGTGCTGCGCGCCACCCTGGCACAGGCCGGCCGACTCGGGCTTTCCGCGGCGCGGCTGCCGATCCTGCGCGACCTGGATCGACCCGAGGATCTGGAACAATTGGAAAAGATGAACGTCGAACATCGAACGTCCAACGTCGAATTTTGAATGAAAAAAAACAAACCACGGCCGATGCGCTCCTGTTTTTCATTCAACGTTCGATGTTCAACGTTCGATGTTCGACGTTCGACGTTCAATGCTTGCCCGGCGTAGCCTGCTTTTGGCGAAGTCGGGTGTATTCTCGTTCCCACGCTCCCGCGTGGGAATGTAAACCGGGACGCTCCCGCGTCCTGTTGGGTTCGAGGCTTGATTCGACTGTCGCCGGAGCAGTAAGGGATGAGGACGCTGGAGCGTCCCGAAACGCGTTCCCACGCCAGAGCGTGGAAACGCGAGCGATAAAATGCATGGATACCCGCTTACACCGGTATGACTACTTTTTGCGAGAGCACCTCTATATCCATTATTCCAACATTCCATCCTTCCAATTGTGAGCGAAGCAAACCAACCCCTGCCATGTATTCACCTCCCGACCACCCCCCCCTCATCTCCGTGATCGTTCCCGCCTTGAACGAGGCGAAAACCATCGGCCCGACCCTGGCCTCCCTGGCCGGGCTCGCCGGGCTGGAGCTGATCGTGGTGGACGGCGGCAGCAGCGACGATACCGGGGCGCGGGCCGAGGCCGCCGGGGCCCGGGTCATCGAGGCGCCCGCCGGCCGGGCCAGGCAGATGAACGAGGGTGCCCGGGCCGCCAGGGGAGATATCCTTTTGTTTCTCCATGCCGATACCCTTCTGCCCCCCGGTTTTGCCGGAGAGGTTCGAGAAGCGTTGAACCGGCCGGGCACGGCGGCCGGGGCCTTCGGTCTGGCCATCGAGGCGCCGGGGCTCGGGTTTCGCTGCCTGGAACGGCTGGTGCGTTGGCGCGGCCGCTGGCTGGCCATGCCCTACGGCGATCAGGCCCTGTTCCTGACCGCGGCGATGTTCGACCGGGTGGGCCGCTTTGCCGACCTGCCGATCATGGAAGATTTCGAATTGGTGGGCCGCTTGCGGCGGCAGGGAAGGATCGTCCTGCTGCCGCGGCAGGTCAGGACCTCGGCCAGGCGCTGGCGGAGATTGGGGCTGGTCCGGACGACCCTGGTCAACCAGGCGATCGTTCTGGGTTATCTTGGCGGCATCGACCCGGCCCGGCTGGCCCGCTGGTACCGGGGCCGGTAGGGGCGACCGGCGGTCGCCAGGATCGATGCAACCAGAAACGAACATTGAACATCGAACGTCCAACGTCGAACATCGAATGGAAAACCAAAGGCGATGGAGGAGGACGGTGTAGATAGGGGCAGGCCCCCGTGCCTGCCCTACAGGAGAATACCCTCCCGGGGCGGATATTCCGGCGCCTTTTCCGGGGGCGCCGGTTCTTCCGCTGACGGAGACTCGCCCTCCGGGGGGGTTGGCGGCGGAGGCGGCGCGTCGGGGGGGATGGCCGGCTCCCGGGGGAGGAAACCCTCCCTGAGGTCGTGATCCTTGATCAGGCCAAGGAGGATCGCGGTGGACCGCTCCAGGACCGGGTAAAAAACCGCCTCGCGCAGCACCCGGTTGCCGCCGGAGACGAAATTCGCCAGGACCATGAAAAGGAGGATGGCCAAAAAAAATCCCTTGGCCAGGCCGAACAACCCGCCCAGGGTACGGTCGAACCAGCCGAGGAGGGAAAGAGTCACCACCTTGCGCAGCCCCAGACCGAGCAACACCACGCCCCCGTAGATGAGGCCGAAAAGAATTATGTAGGTGAGGAGAAAGGTGATCAGGGTATGATGCAGGTAGGGCAGGAGCAGGTGGTAGAAATCGGCGTGCAGTTGCCCGGCCGTCACAAAGCCGGCCACCAGGGCGATGAGGACGGAGATCTGGCGGATGAAGCCGATCCAGATGCCCCGGGCCAGAAAGCCGAGCAGCAGCAGGATGACCAGGTAATCGAACAGGGTGAGATGCGCGGTGATGGAGTTCAGCCAGTTCATGAGGCCAAAAGAACTTTTTCAAGCCAAAATGGCAAGGGATTTTTCGGGCGGGGACGAACCGGGCTGCCTGGAGTTCGGCACCGTTGCCGGACTCGCGACG
>Ga0214472_10003472_pt1 | contig 16665 bp, 17 predicted proteins | sample RVTome_6_FD_207662 | JGI IMG/M metagenome (GOLD analysis project Ga0214472, IMG submission 207662) | Soil microbial communities from uranium-contaminated site in the Upper Colorado River Basin, Wyoming, United States - RVT140D175 | ecosystem: Environmental > Terrestrial > Soil > Contaminated >... | reverse complement strand
ATATCGGTATGCGCCTGGCCCAGTTGCTTGAGGACCGTTATCAGGTAAAACTCATAGAGTTGAACAGTCATCGCGCCCAGGAAGTATCCGAATTCCTCAAGAAAACCATCGTGCTGCAAGGTGATGTAGCTGATGAAGATTTGCTTTTGGAAGAAAATATTGAAAATACTGATGTGTTTTGTGCCCTGACCAACGCTGATGAGGCAAACATTATATCTTCCATGCTTGCAAAACGTCTGGGTGCCCGCAAGGTTATGGCTCTTATCAACCGTGCTGCCTATGTCGATCTTGTGCAGAGTAATGTGATCGATATCGCCATTTCTCCACAACAGGCCACCATAGGCAGTCTGCTGGCACATATCAGGAAAGGTGACGTAGTAGTCGTTCATTCCCTGCGTCGCGGCGCAGCAGAGGCCATAGAGGCGATTGCTCACGGAGATTCAAACTCTTCCAAGGTTGTCGGCCGTAAGATAGATGAGATCAAGCTGCCACCTGATACCAGTATTGGCGCGATCGTACGTGAAGATAATGTTATTATCGCCCACCATGACACTGTCATTGAAGCAGAAGATCACATCGTCCTGCTTGTAGCTGACAAGAAACAGGTGCATGAGGTGGAAAAATTATTTCAGGTTGGCATCACTTTTCTTTAATACCCTGGATATAACTTATGCAATTTACCGTAATCCAGCGGATACTTGGCATACTACTCTCGTTATTCAGTCTGACCCAGTTGCCGCCACTGCTAATTGCATTGTGGCTGAATGAGTCTTCTCTCTATGTTTTTCTCATATCTTTTTTCATCATCCTGATCACAGGATTATTCCTGTGGATGCCGGTCAGAAATATTCACACAGATTTGCGCCTGCGGGATGGTTTTTTTGTTGTTGTGCTGTTCTGGGCAGGCTTGGGGATCACCGGCGCCATACCACTCGCCCTCTCCGAACAACCACATCTGTCTATAACTGATGCCGTGTTCGAATCCATGTCCGGCCTCACTACGACCGGGGCCACTGTAATCACAGGAATAGATCATCTGCCAAAATCCATATTATTTTACCGGCATGAACTACAATGGCTTGGTGGCATGGGAATAATTGTGCTTGCCGTAGCCATACTGCCACTGCTGGGGATTGGCGGCATGCAACTTTACAAGGCAGAAACTCCGGGGCCGCTAAAGGACGCAAAGATGACCCCGCGGATCACAGAAACGGCAAAAGCATTATGGTATATCTATCTGTCCATGACAGTGGCTTGTGCATCGCTGTACTGGTTGGCAGGCATGCCTGTATTTGACGCAGTCACTCACAGTTTTTCTACTATCGCAATCGGTGGTTTTTCCACGCATGACCAGAGCATCGGGTTCTTTGACAACCGCGCCATCGAAGCAATTGCTGTGATCTTCATGGTATTATCAGGAATTAATTTCACGTTACATTTTCTTGCCTGGCAAAATACCAGTATTAAACCATACATCAATGACTCGGAGCTCAAGGCCTATTTCACATTTCTTTTTGCTATCAGTATTGTTTGTTGTGCCTACCTGATTATTAAAGGAAATTATCCTGGTGTTATGCCCGCCATTTCTGAAGGAATATTCCAGGCAGTCTCCATTGCCACAACAACAGGATTTACCACAGCACAATACTATCTCTGGCCGGATTTCCTGCCGGTATTGCTGCTTTTTTCAAGTTTCGTCGGTGCCTGTGCAGTATCGACGGGCGGCGGTATCAAAGTTATCCGGGTACTACTGCTGTTCAGGCAGGGGTTGCGCGAGATTAAACGTCTTGTTCATCCCAATGCCATCTTTACCATCAAGATAAATAACAGGGCGGTTCCGGAAAGGGTCATTAATGCCATCTGGGGATACTTCGCAACCTATATCAGCGTCTTTGCCCTGTTACTCCTGTTGCTGATGGCCACCGGGCTAGACCAGGTAACTGCTTTCTCGGCGATCGCCGCTTGTATCAATAATCTCGGTCCGGGTCTGGGATCGGTCAGTGAGCATTACGGTAATATCAACGATACGGCCAAATGGTTGCTGTGTTTTGCCATGCTGCTCGGGCGTCTGGAGATATTTACCCTGCTGGTCCTGTTTACGCCGGCCTTCTGGCGCAAATAATACATGTCAAACACTGATGCTGAAAAATGGGACGCCATTTATGCAGCACGTGGACATACTCGCGATGAACCTGCCAGGGTATTACGGGATTTTTCTTACCTTTTGCCGGACACGGGTACAGCATTGGAACTTGCCTGCGGCAGAGGTGCTAATGCACTGTTTCTTGCCGGGAAAGGATTGAATGTACATGCCTGGGATATTTCCGCTGAGGCTGTTAGTCACCTGCACACCCGGGCGAAGGGTCTTCATCTCTCACTCACTACACGTACCTGTGATGTATTAGAAAATCCTCCTGCTGCAGACAGTTTTGATATTATCGTCGTAAGTTATTTTCTGGAGAGAAAATTGATGCCATCAATTATCAAAGCACTCCATGAAAATGGACTGCTTTTTTATCAAACATTTATTCGTGAACGTATTGATGACACTGGCCCACGTAATAATAATTACCGCCTTGCTGAAAATGAATTATTGCATCTCTGCCACGATCTACATATTGTGCTTTATCATGAGGAAGGTATGACGGGTGATACACAACAGGGTTTCAGAAACGAGGCCATGCTCATCGGCCAACGCCGTTAATTTTGTCGTTGATACAATGGATATCATCAAAAACCTGGAGAACTTACTCATACGGGGACAGGACAATGCCCTGATTCGTTACAGCCTGGGCAATGAATATGCCCGGGCCAAAAAATTTACCGAGGCAATCAAACATCTGGACCGGGCCATCGAACTTGACCCTCATTATTCCGCAGCATGGAAACTTTATGGTAAGGCGCTCGCTGGCAATAACCAGTTCAATGAAGCCATCAAGGCTTACGAGAAGGGCATTGTTGTTGCGGAAAAAAAAGGTGACATCCAGGCTGCAAAAGAGATGAAAGTATTTTTAAAGAGATTAAAGAATAAAGAACAGGGGAACACTGCAAAATAGCAGCACCCCTCGTGTACACCATGGACGAGGGGTATATTACATCCCTGATAATAAATTATTACTTACTGAACACTGCCCTATGCTCTCAAAAAATACATATCTTCTTGTTGCTGTTCTTGTAATCACATTTTTTATATACCTTCCTGCTGCTGGCGGTCCCTATCTGTCTGATGATTATCCTAATCTGGTAAATAACGAAAAAATACTCCCGGAAGAAATAACATTAAAAACCATCAAAGAGGCCGCTTTTTCATCCTCTTCCAGTTTGCTGGGACGGCCGCTTTCGATGCTGAGTTTCACCATGAATTACACACTGTCCGGTACCAGAGATCCGTATTTTGTAAAATTAACCAATATCCTGATTCATATTTTTACAGGGATAGGGATATTCATTCTGACCAGGCTATTACTGGCACATCTAATTACCGTTACTTCCAGAGAATACGAATTAATCCAGCCTGTTTCATTATTTACCACTACATTCTGGTTGTTACATCCGTTGCATGTATCCACAGTCCTGTATTCAGTACAACGCATGACATTATTGAGCGCGTTTTTTATTATTTATGGCCTGATAACATACATAAAACTGAGAGAACAGACGGTCAAATATAATCGATATTATCCGTTATTAATCATCTCACTTGTTCTGTTTACAGTATTGGCAATTTTATCGAAAGAGAATGGCGCATTATTACCTGTTTTTGCCCTGTTGGTTGAGGTTTCAGTATTCAGATTTCATGCACACAAGGATACAAGGAAATTCATAAAAATAATCCATGAATTAGCATTATATCTGCCTGCGCTTTTTATCGTTTCATTCCTGGTATTTAAATACTTTACCCTGATGGGAGAAATCATACCGCCCCACTATTTCACAATCGAACAAAGATTACTGACCCAGGCGCGTGTGCTAATACACTATATTGGATGGTTATCTTTGCTGAACCCGATGCCTATGAGTCTTTATCACATTGATTTCGAATTGTCCTCCGGGTTACTCACACCACCAACCACATTAATATCAATATTTTTTATTATTTCATTAATAATCATATCTATTGTATCCATCACCAACAGAAAGCGTCTGGTTCTGGGATTCGGCCTGGCCTGTTTTTTTATCGGACATCTGATCGAATCCACAACTCTCCCGTTAACATTGATGTATGAACACAGAAATTACATGCCAGGCTATGGCATATTGTTAATCCTGTCTTTTTATTTTTTAAAAATAATTTACACCAGAGCAACCGGGCTCAGGAAAGTATTACTGTTCTCCTGCATACTTGTCCTCCCCCTGGTATTGACCTATGAACGGACACAGGCATGGGCGAGTGATAAAAGTTTTGTAATCAATATGCTGGAAAAACAGCCCGGTTTTTCATGGACATGGGAAGAAGCCGCATTATTCCTGTCAAATGCGGGCGATTTTGAGGAGGCTTACAAAGCCGCTCAATATGCGCAAGATCTGAACCCTGAAGAATCTACCCATATTTTTACAGAGGCATTTATGCGTTGCAGGCATGAGCCTGAAAAAAGTTTCCCGGATGCGCTGGTCTCAAAACTTTTAGCTGCAGCGAGAAATGAAAAACTGAAGCCGATAGAACTCACCAGGTACAGGGAAATGATTAATTCTTGTTTTGAATCAGAGGTGAACCGAGGAAGATTAAAAGAAATTTATGTCATTGGACTGGAAAATAATAATTATTTATTCCGTAAATTCAGTATGGCAGCATTAAACGCAAAACATTGACAATAAATATTATTTTTTCTAATCATTAAGTTCCAAGGTTCCGGTCAAATCAGTGATGTTGTTCATATTATTATCGTCAAGATAATCAACGAGCTCTTTTTTGATTTTCTTGCATAGCAACGGATCATAAAACAGTGCCGTGCCAATACCCACTGCTGCGGCACCGGCAATTATGAATTCCAGTGCATCATGCGTATTGGTGATCCCGCCCTGCCCTATAATCGGAATATTGTTCTGCTTGCTCACCTGATAGACCTGATGGACTTTCAGCAAAGCAATGGGCTTGATGGCGGGTCCGGAGAGCCCGCCCTTATTGTTACCGATAACTGGTCTGCGTTCCTTGATATCGATCGCCATGCCAACGATGGTATTGATAACGGCCAGGGCATCTGTCCCCGCCTCAATGCAACGGCGGGCGTTTTCAGCAATGTCGGTTTGATTGGGCGACAGTTTGGCAATTAGTGGTTTCTTTGTGGCCTTACGGCAGGCTTCCACAACCCGGGCTGACATATCAGGATTATTTCCGAATTCAACACCACCCTCTTTGACGTTGGGACAGGAAATATTGATTTCCATTGCATCGATTGGAGAATCATCAAAGATACGAGAGACCTCATAATATTCATCAACAGTTGATCCGGATATATTGGCAATAAAACGTGTTTCGGAAAAATCAAGTGACGGCAGGTATTCATCGACTACTTTACGCGCCCCGGGATTTTGCAACCCGATGGAATTCAGCATACCCATATATGTCTCGGCGACCCGGTGCGGCGCGTTGCCCAGCCGTGGTGCCAGCGTTGTGCCCTTGAGGCATATAGCACCCACGTCCGTATTGGAAAACCCCTTGATGCGTGTATATTCCTCACCAAAGCCGACACAGCCTGATAATAAAACCAGCGGCGTATTAAAATTCAATCCACAGAAATCAATGGCCAGTTTCCTGTTTATTTCTTCTTTATCATTCTTTGGCATTGTTTTACGCTACTTGAGTTTTAACTGATTATTAATTGTATGTTTAATATTGTCCTTTACCAGCCGGAAATCCCGCCCAATACCGGTAACATTATACGTCTGTGCGCAAACACCGGCGCAATCCTGCATCTTGTCCATCCGCTGGGTTTTGATCTGGATGACAAAAAACTGCGGCGCGCCGGACTGGATTATGCCGAGTGGGCGAAACTATACCATTACCCGGATATTGAATCATGTCTGGAAAAGATTAGAGTAGAAAAAATATTTGCGATTTCAACCAAAGGTAAAAATGTCTACAGTAGCAGCCATTTTGAAAAAGGAGATACGTTCATCTTCGGTCCGGAAACACGCGGACTGCCCGCCAGTTTCCTGGAATCACTTCCCTCCGATCAGGTACTGCGCATACCCATGCAGGCATACTGCCGCAGCCTGAACCTCTCCAACGCGGTCTCGGTCATACTGTATGAAGCATGGCGGCAGAATAACTTTGCTACATCCTAAGGTGCAGTTCTGTCTGTTGCTGTCGCCACGATAGTGCGTGAAGCATACCCTGCATCACCCACAGTGCCCCGTGACGCTGTGACAGTAATATTGTAAATATTGTAGGTAACCGGTGCTTCAGTCACGCTGGTTGGGACACAACCAATCTGGGCCTGGAAACCATTCAGGCTGCCTCCGCTAAAATTAATGGACTGTCCGTCGACGCCGACACAACTCACCAGGTTAAGCGCCCGATGCACACCCCACTCCATACCGCTTCTGGCCGCAAACCAGGCCTGTATGGCGGCTCCGGAAGAGGCTGTCGAAACAGCCGATACTGATGACAGCGTTGCCATGTATCCCCCAATCAGGGCAAACAGGACAATCAGGACGATAACAATGATCGCACTGAATCCACCTTGTTTGTTTATATCTGTAGTCATGGCTGGTTGGGGACATGCGCCTGTTGCAAAAGGGTCACGCTTTGCCCGAGATTCGTGTCCTGCAGCGTTATGCTGATAGTGACCAGTGCCGCACGTGTAGCACTGCCTGGATCATACGTCATGGAGCAAACGGACACCTGGTCAACCAGAAGATTGGAATTTCCGCCGAGCGGGGGCACTGCTTGACCCACGGTGATCGAATAATCTGAATAACGCGTAATACTTGCACCTGAACAGACAAAACTGACCGGCGTATCCACGACCTGGAACCGTTGGCTGGGTGACTGAATTGGAAAATTGGTGACTGGAGTAAGATCAAAACTTAACGTTGAAGCACCAGGATTTTTTGCGGTAATGGCTGCAATATTCTCGCCCGCATAAGCGTTGGCCCCCGGATTACCGGCATTGTAAACCACCATACAATCCGCTGTTCTCGGCGCTATTAAACAATCTGCCTGACTTGCACCACCGGTCAATATAGTTGCAAAATTATTCAAGGGGCCCAGAAACTGGAAAGTGTCAGACTGTTTATTGAATTTAAGCCGGTTTGCCCCCTTATTACGGTAGCGCCCACCATCACGTGTGCGCAGGAATTCTATGGCTGTTGACCCACTGAGACGAACACTGTTTGGGAGTGCCAGCCGGATTTCACGGGTCATACGCTGTAAAGCGGTTTCAGCAATATCCACCAGCCTGGCCCGCCTCTCCACATCAAGATAGGCCTGCATGGGACCACGCAGAATATTGACCAGGATAAATGATAATACTCCCATGATCAGTATGACGATTACCAGTTCGATCAAGGTGAAGCCCGTATTATCGTTCACGACTGTTCTCATCAGAAATTTGTCTTGTAACCACTTAAGGAAACATTGGTACCATTGTCGTGCGTAACATTCACATCGATATGGACAATCTGGCCATTATTGGATGAAAGGGTATTTAGCGTTACACCAGTGTCGTCCACTACCACGGTAACGTTATAATCACTCAGCGTACCAATCGCAGTACCAAACCGGTTACGCACGGTGGTATCTGGTAAAAAATTATAATCACACACATCATCAAAAGTCGCCCGTGATTCGCCCGTCTGGTCGCTGAAGGCCGCACAGACATTGCAAGCGGCTGCACAGTCCACAGGACAATCACTGCTCAAATCCGGATCGCAAAAATTAGCCTGCATGATTTCTTCCAGGTAAGACTGGGCGATGGCATTGGCCTGTGAAATAAACATGGGATCGGCGCTGTGGCTGACCGTCTGGTTAATCAACGTGATGAAGGCCGTCACACCGAGACTCAGAATGGCAATAGTCATGACGAGTTCGATCAGGGTAAAACCACGGGTAAACTTGCCAGAATTAATCATGGTTCGTGCGCAAATCCGGTTTCAGCTTCAACCACAATGGACCGGCTGCCAAATGTAATCGTTTGTGCGGCACTTGGTCGCCCGATGTTATCAAACGTGAATATTGCACTCGGGCTACCTTCCGCTGTACTGTCAACACAGAAGTTACTCTTGCCGCTGGCGGGGTTGGTTATGTTTGTCCCATTCACCGGACATACTGGCGGAGCCGGCACGCCAGTCCAGGTCAGCAAACATTGGGTGGTATTAATCGTCACGTTCACGGTACAACCAGAAGCAATGGCCTGTTTCTGGGCATAACGGATCGCCGAAAAGGCCTGCTGATAAAACCCGGTTTCACGGAAGGTAGTCAGATTGAGTTTGGGTGCAACATAAAGACCCAGTATGCCGATTAACAGCATGACGATGACTAATTCTATTAATGTGAATCCTGTCAATGATGCTGTTGTTCTGTTCATGCCGTACCTGCTGATAATCAACTGCAATAATATATTTCAGGATTTAAGGAATTGCATCCGGAACATTCTGAGTATAGAACAGAAAAAAACCGTCGAATAAGCCTGTACATCATTGCACCTAAAATAAACTTCGGGCAACATTTTTTTGTCTATCAGCGGGTAAAAAAAGAGGGTCCGTGGACCCTCTTTTTATAATCTACTGAATATTAACTAGCCACTACACAAACTGGCGCTGATCGTGCCTGATGCAGTAGTGCCATTATAATCAACTACAATCGTAGTAAGCCCGGAAATATTACAAGCAGCGGCAGCAGGCGCACCACATACATCGGCTGCTGTTGACCCTGTTCCAACAAGAATGGTATTACTCCCCTCAGCACAATCAAGGTTAGCAATAATAGTGGAGAAGGTCGCTGCAACCCCCTTGGCCTCGGCAAGCTGAATCGCAGCCGCAGAATAAATAGCCCCGAGTACACCCTGGGCAGCGGCCTCGTTTGCCTGGGTAGTAATATTCGCAAATCTCGGCACAGCCGTTGCGGCAAGGATGCCCAGGATTACAATGACGACCACCAGTTCGATTAAGGTAAAACCTGATTGTTGACGTTTCATAATTTATATACTCCACATTTTATGGGCCGCAGCCCGTTTAGTTTTAATAAAATACAGTACTCGCCTGCCGCAGCAGGTTGGTGATGGGAGGCTCCGTGTCCCCGCTGCATTTCCACATCTAACACCTGTTGTCCGTACAGGTGAAAAAGAACCTGACATTACCCTGTCACTCCATCCGGGATTCTAAACATATCCGTATACTGCAATATTCTGTCCCGGGTCATTACTATGGCACAAATCTCCCAGAATTGTGAATCAATTCACATATTTGGAACATAAATAAGCCAATATCCGATGCGACCCACCTGCTTAAAGGCTGAAATGAACCATCGCCGAAAATTTATGCCGACCTGTTTCTCACTGATTGTCTCCCTAAAGCAACAATATACCAGTGCTGAATACAATATACAGCCCGCCCAGGATGACAAACAACCCAAACACACGTGGATTGCCTATGTACCTGTCCGTACCAATCTTGCTGTCAAGTACATCCAGTTTCTCGTTCGTCCCGATCCAACGATTGGATTTTGCTTCAATATTTTTCAGCAGGCTGGGGCGGAACAACATAATAATCCCAATGATCAGTGCCAACACGCTGGCACCCAGAAAAATGTAAGCCAACTGTTCGTACAGCCAGCGGGTAAATTCCGACTCAGCCAAACTCACCAACCTTGCTACAGCATTCTCTATGCCTGTAACAAACACAAAGGTATATAACACGTAGCACACGGCGGAGATTATAATCACCCCCGCGAGACGATGATGCCGGTAAATCCAGCGTTCCTGGTAACGTGGATTGTCCAGTGCGTCAAAAAATGGCTTGGTACTGATCCAGCGATTCAGTTTGTTACCCGTGGTTAAGGCCCATTGTGGCGCCACGGTGAATACTATGCCGATGATGACCACAATCACGCCCAGCCAGAACAGACTGGTGATGAGCCATTCCCACAGGTAATTTGATGAATTCATATATTCAGTAATTTTCCAGTAATCCTTAGAAACACCCGATTAATCAGCCGCTGTCATTGCCTTCCGCGCGAGAAATAACAGTTTAGCCAAACTTTCCTTTAATATTAAAATCGCCATTCATATTGTTCCAGGCTTTCCAGCTTCACTGCCTGGAATTTGTCTATTGCCGGATCAAATATACCATCCGCATTTACGTCCTTATATTCAACACGGGCTTGAAACCTGATCCGCGGTGGGCCCTCCAGTTCACTGTAAAAATATTCTGGATTGTTTACCATGTATACCAATGTGTTTTCTGGCACATCGAAATACCATTTACCACCCGGTATCAGGTCCGGATCCGGCGCTTCGAGTTCCCCGATATAATTTCCCGGCATCCAGTTATGAAACTGCTGGTTCAGGAACTCATTAAACCCGTGTTCACTTGTGCCTGTTTCCGTCAGGGGCGCCCGCACCATACTCATGGCATTCATTGATTCCAGTGCGGACAGTTTTTCCGTGTCCTTATTTATTACAGCAAACATCGCATGATAATTAAGGGAACTATTGATATTTATAACCGTGGCATTCACCAGGGTACTCTCTGCCCTGGCAAATATGATCAACATATGCCGCGCAAAAATCCCTATGAACAACGCTATCAGTAATAACGCTGCAGATAATTCCAGCAGCGTGAGGTTACGGTCTGTCCAGCGATGCATTATTTAATTACAGTCGCCAGATCCCACATTGGCAGGAATACCCCCAGCGCCAGAATTAAAACCATGAAACCTATGATTATAATCATGATCGGTTCTATCATCGCGCTCAGATTCTTGATATCGTAATCAACTTCCCGCTCATAATAATCGGCCACTTCGGCTAGCAGTGCATCGACCTGCCCGGTTTCTTCACCTACGGCCAGCATCTGCAATACCAGGGGTGTGAACATATTGGTCACAGCTGCTGTACGCGTCAATGATTCTCCGCGTTCTATGCCGTTACGCATACTCAGGATATGTTCAGCAATGAATTCATTGTCGACCGAACGGGCAACCACGGTCATGGCCTGGATAAGTGGTACACCGGATGTCAGGGACATGGAAAAGGCCCGCGCAAACCTGGCCAGTGTAGCGCGCATGATAATGTCTCCAACCAGTGGCAATTTGAGTTTATATTGGTCCCACATGTAGCGGCCGTTTTCAGTTTTAGTATAAGCCCTGAATCCGAATATGCCCGCTATGATTCCTCCCAGCATGGCCGGCCACCACTTAACAAAAAAGGCGGAAACTGCCAACAATAACCGGGTCTGCCATGGTAATGCTACGCCGGCCTTTGCAAACAGGCCGGCAAAAGCCGGGATGACCCAGATATTAATAATCGTCAACGCAATGCCTATGGCTATTATCACAAATACAGGATAACGCATTGCCGTTTTAATGCGTTCACGCGTGTCCTTTTCCCGCGCCAGATATTCTGCAATCCGTAAAAAGGACTCATCCAGACGGCCGGTTTCCTCGCCAATGTGTACCATACTGATAAAAAGCGAGGAAAATATTCCGGGATGCCTGGCCAGTGAACTTGACAGATCCCGGCCGGATTCAATGTTTGTGAGTATGTCCTTGAGCGCGTCCACCATCTGCAGGTTGCGTGTTGACTGGGTCAACCCCAGAATCGACCTGACCAGTGGCACACCGGCTTTCATCAGGGTATACATCTGCCGGCTGAACAATATTAAATCATCCAGCCCTGGCGGACGGCTTTGCAGATAGGCTAATACTGATTTTGTGGTCGCTTCGCCGCCACTGCTTTGCGTTATATCAATTGGTGTAATACCACTATTCATTAACTGGGTAGCCACACTGTCGATAGTATTGGCTTCAATCTGACCTGACATCGGTGCGCCCCTGACACTCCTGCCTTTATAAGCAAATACCGGCATTAGACAGCTACCCCCTGGTACGCCGGATCTGACGTGCTATCCATCATGGTGTCAATATCAGCGGAAATACGGATGACTTCATCCATAGAAGTTATGCCTTCAATGGCATATTGCAGGGCAACCATGTTTAATGGCCGGAAACCTTTGGCCGTCCTTGCTGCAGGCGCAAAAGCCGCGCTGTCTCCCTGGCTCAGCACATCCGATATTTGCTGGTCAAACTCGAGCAATTCATAAACGCCAATTCGCCCAAAGTAACCTGTATAGTTGCAATAACCACAGCCTTTGCCTTGCTTGAAAGTCGCCTTGAACGCAGTCTCGTTGCCGTGTGCTTTCACCCATGCAGTTTGTTGCGGATCCAGTTCTGCCGATCTTGAACAACTCTGGCATATTCGGCGTACCAGCCGCTGTGCCAGGATGGCATGCAGTGCTGAGGCCAGCAGGTAAGGTTTAATACCCATGTCCATCAAGCGGTTCACCGTCCCGATGGAGTCATTGGTATGTAATGTGGAAAGAACCATATGACCGGTCATGGCCGCACGCAATCCGATTTCCGCAGTTTCGTCATCGCGTATTTCACCGACCAGTACAATATCCGGATCCTGGCGTAACGCAGAGCGCAATACCCTGGCAAAGCTCAATCCGATATTGGTATTGACCTGGATCTGGTTGATTCTGGAAATGCGATATTCAACCGGGTCTTCAATGGTAATGATTTTTTTCTCTGGTGAATTAAGCGCCTTCAATGCTGCGTAAAGAGTAGTAGTCTTACCACTGCCGGTTGGCCCTGTTACCAGAATCATCCCATGTGGACGCCGGATCAATACCTCAATACGTTTCAGGATCGCTTCCGGCATACCCAATGCATCCAGATCAAGCGTACCCCCTGTCTGATCAAGCAGACGCATCACCACCGACTCGCCATGTTGTACAGGCATGGTGGACAAACGGACGTCGATATTATGATCCTTGACCGTCACCGTGAACCTGCCGTCCTGTGGCAAGCGTTTTTCAGAGATATCCAGGCCCCCCATCAGTTTCAGTTTCAATACCAGGGCCGGGGCAATCCGGGTCTCATCCATAATATGTTCCTGCAATACACCGTCAACACGCTGCCTTATGCGCAGAACATCTTCATCTGGTTCAATATGGATATCTGAGGCATGGATCTGGACGGCATCTTCAAACAGCGAATACAGTAATTTGACCACTGGCGCATCCTTGACATCTGCCGCCAGCAACAACGCGCCGAGGTCTATGTCATTCTCACCAAGTTCTACACTTAATTCTTCCGCAAACCCGGATATTTCATCCGTCTTGCGGTAAACCGTATCGATGGTTTTAAGCAAATCGGCTTCCCTGACGATAGCAAGTTTGATCGGACGTCTGAGCATTCTTGTCAACTCGTCATAGGCAAAAATATTGGTTGGATCAACCATACCGACCATCACGCCTTCATCACTGCTTGAAAGTGCGACCGCGCGAAACCGCCGTGATTGAATTTCCGGGATTAACCTGATGACATCAGGATTAAAATTATAACGGAGTAGATCTACGAAAGGGATCTTGAGTTGATCTGACAAGATCTGGAACATCTGTTCTTCGGTAACATATCCGTTTTCCACCAGGATGCGCCCGAGTTTACGGCCGCTTTTCTTCTGATCCGCAAGCGCTTCATCGAGCTGAATCTGTGATATCAGCTTATGCTCGACCATCAGGTCGCCGAGCCTGATTTTTTTACGAGGATTCATTGGCGATTTGTTGATTAAGCAGGCGAACACGCTGTGCAATATACTGGTGCGTCTCGGCTGTCAGTGAGTGGCCTTTCAGGGCGCTACTGTAGGCAAATAAAGCATCCCTGTTCCTGGACAATGCTTCCAGAGATATGGCAAGACCCATCCACCAGATACCGTTGTCTGGATACACGTTGAGTAAATTACGGTAGGTCAATGCTGCCTGCTGATGCAGGTTCATTTTCTGCAACAGAGCCGCATATAGTGCATGAAAATCCGGATCAGCAGAGATGGCCGGTATTGATTTTTCCATTACTTCCCTGGCAACATATAGATTACCCGCATTGATGTGTGCCTGTGCAAGCAGCCTGGACCATTCCGTATTATCGGGATACAACAGCAAACCATCTTCAAGTACTGTCATGGCCAGGTCGCGTTGGTTCTGTTCCATCAGTTTGACGGCCAGTGTCGCCCTGGCCTTTACATGACTTTCGTCATTTTTTACTGCGGCATAAAATGCATCCAGTCCTTCTGCAATTTTACCCTGACGGTAAAGCTCGAGCCCTTCCATCAAGAATTTTTCTGTTGTTGAGTATACTTTCGGCTGACGCATGGTTTTTACCAGTTCGCCATGGACGACGTCAGTATCGCCAGATAGGATAGTATCTGTTTCAGCAATTTGGGCCGCAATATTTTCTTTTACTGCTACCGGAGTATCCTGTGCCCGTTGCTGCAAAGACACTTGTAGTTTGTGCTGCCCTGAATCCTGCTGGATCCCGGTATTATCTATCGACAAGGGCTCTCTGGATTCAATTACCAACCTGAACTTGTCATCGTCACCCAGTTGCTTTCTGATTTTCGTAATGGTTGTTAATTGATCTATCCCCGGCAAACTGCCTGCATGTTTCACATTATCAATTTCAAGGATTGTCCTGTACGGTTTGTTGAGCATGTACAATACATATTGGCTTTCGGCAGGAATATCCATCGACAATATGATTTTACCGGCCGCTTCCTCCAGGACGATATTTTCAACAGCGGCCGAATGTTGTGTGTTCTCCTCACGGGTGGGAACAATATTCACCTGATTCGCGAGCATGTCATCCACTTTCAGGCTGAGCATCGCTTCACCAGAATTCCCGTTATTAATTTGCGCCTTGACTTCTTCAAGCATCACAGCACCGCGTGCTGATAAATCATTTAGCGGGGGTGTGACCGGGGTCAGCTCAGATGATGTGTAAGTATCTTTTTCCGGTGAAGAAAAGTCTATCCAGCTGACTGAAATAAACAATGCTGCAAATAAAAATATTGCCAACAGATAATAAAAATATTTTTTTTTACTTTCCGGTTGCCGCATTTCAACATCATATGCGGAATAAAGTCCATCCAGCACTATGTCTTGTCCATCCGGCAAAGCATTTTGCCTGGACTCAATATCTTTCAGGAGTTTGTTTATCAGGCTCATTAGAGCAACCCGGTAATATTACTGAGATGACTTCCGGCCAGGATAAGCCCAATCATGCCTAATGTTCCCAATAACCATCTTGACCATATCTGGGACCATGATACTAATGCATGACCACTGGTCTGTTGTGTCTCTTCCATATCTTCTACCGCGGCGCCTACATGTTTATGGGTAACTGTATTCGAGCCTGCACCATAGGCACTGATTAATGCCTTATGACATATGATATTGATAAGCCGTGGAATACCATTACTGTGACGATAAATATATTGAATGGCCTTTCTCGTAAACAGGCTTTTTCTGTGATGGCCGGCTATATTCAGCCGGTGATTTATGTAAGCAGCCATAGCAATCTTGTTTAATGGCAGCAACCGGTATGAAAAGGTTATACGCTGTTTCAGCTGCCGGACGGAAGGCTGGTTTAATAACGCGTCCAGTTCTGGCTGTCCGAAAAGGACAACCTGTATCAATTTGCTGTTTTCAGTTTCCAGATTGGTAAGGAGCCTGAGAGATTCCAGCGTCTGTACAGGCATGGCCTGAACTTCATCAAGACAGACAACAACATGTTTTCCCCGGGCATGTTGATCGATTAATGCGCGGGTAAGCAGCTTGAGTAATGTATGCTGGCTGATGCGTTCCGTGGTGGGAACAGACAATGCATCTGCAATGGCAAGCAGCAAACTGTCGGGTTTGATGTAGGGATTATGGATATATGCAATAACATAATCCGGGCCCAGCGAATGCATCAGTTTGCGGCACAGGATAGTTTTACCTACACCGACTTCACCGGTAACCTTGACGAAACCCTCGCCACTGCGCAATGCCACCAGCAGGACATTCAGCGCATCCTGATACCCTGCCCGGTTCATGAAAAAACTGGTGTTCGGGGTAATGGTAAACGGCAGTTCGTTAAATTTAAAATGTTGCAAATACATTAATTGGCCGGTTCCTCAACAGGTTCGAAAAGTTCATTTAAAAATAATTTCGGTGGTTCATTCATCTGTTCACGAATACGCCTGATTTCTGATCCAGACTGGTCTAACGCACCACTCCACTCTTCTGATGAATTTACAACAACAGGCTTGAGTAATATAACCAGTTCACTTTTCACCGAACGCTGTTTCTTGTGCTTGAACAGGTTACCTAATAGAGGAATATCTCCCAGTACTGGCGCAGTAGCGTCCCGGTCATCGGTCAGATCCTGCATCAATCCGCCAATTACGACCACCTGGCCACTGCGTGCACGAACAATACTGTCTGATTCCCGCACTGTGCTCAGGGCCAGCGGTAATTGCTGGACAGTATTACCTATCGTTACAGTCTTTTGTTGATCTACGACCTCGCTGATCGAGGGATGCACGTGCAGGGTCACATCACCGCCTTCACTGATCTGTGGCGTGACATCCAGTGCAATACCGGAGAAAAACGGGGTCAAGCCGATTG
>Ga0214472_10003471_pt1 | contig 16668 bp, 12 predicted proteins | sample RVTome_6_FD_207662 | JGI IMG/M metagenome (GOLD analysis project Ga0214472, IMG submission 207662) | Soil microbial communities from uranium-contaminated site in the Upper Colorado River Basin, Wyoming, United States - RVT140D175 | ecosystem: Environmental > Terrestrial > Soil > Contaminated >... | reverse complement strand
CATCGGGGCGGGTTTCAAACCCGCTCCTACATTTGATTGATAATCTTCTCCGCCGCCTCTTCGCCGGTGCGCACGCAGTCGGAGATGCCGACTCCATGATAAGCGCTGCCGACCAGACCCAAGTTGGGCAATTTGGCGAGATCGTTTTCAATCCGCAGGATGCGCGCTTCGTGGCCGACGTGATACTGCGGCATGGAATGGGGGTGGCGATAGACGCGAGAAAAAAGCGGTTGAGCCGTGACAGCGAGCAGGCTCGCCAGTTCCTCGCGCACGTTCCTTTCCATCTTTGCATCGTCGTCCTGAAACAATTCCGGCTGCAAGCTCCCGCCGACGAAGGCGCGCAGCAAGACATGATCTTGCGGCGCACGGCCGGGATATTTCAGGCTGCTGAACGTGCCGGCCATGATTTTCCGCCGCTCCAACGCCGGCACGACGAAGCCGAAGCTGTCGAGGGCGCGGGGGAAATCGCCGTGGCGGTAGGCGAGGCTCACCGTAGCCGTGGACGCGTAGGGGATGCTTTTCAGCTCCGCCGCCGCGGCGGCCGCGAGCGAGCTTAGAATTGCGCCGGAGCTAAATGCCGGCGCGGCGAGGATGACGGCGTCGGCCTCGACACTCTCACTTCCGCCGGTTGTTACGCGCCAGGCTTTTTCACTCCCATTGCGCTCAAGGTTTTTAACTTCGGAGTTCAAACGAACGCTTCCTTCGGGAAGCCGCCGCGCCAGGGCATCGACGAACTCCTGCATGCCGCCGGCGAGCGCGACGAAAAGACTCCAGCGCGCGCCGCTGCCGGTTTGGCGATGGCGCGCCCGCTTTCTCTGCTCCGACCACATGGCCCAAAGGATGCTGCGGTGCGCCCGTTCCATCTCGCGAAAACGCGGCATGGTCGCCGCCAGGCTGAGCTTGTCCGGGTCGGAGGCGTAAATGCCGCCGACCAGCGGCTGCGCCACGCGGTCCAATGCCTCGGCGCCGAAGCGCCGGCGCACGAAGGAGCCGAGGCTTTCGTCACCGTCTTTACCGCGCGGGAGAAAAATCTCGCATGCCATGCGCAGTTTGCCGCCCCAGGAAAAAAGCGGCGTTCGCACGAACGGCCAAAGGCGGGTCGGCGCGAGCAGGAAAAAGCCTTCGGGGAGCGGCTCAAGCTTGCCGCGATGAACGATGTAAATCTTCTGATAGGCTGCCTGAGTCGAGACCAGACGGGAAGTCAGACCGAGCCGATCGCAGAGACGAAGCGCCCAGGGCTTTTCCGTGATAAAGGAGTCCGGGCCAGCCTCGACGATAAAATCGCCAACCCGCTCGGTGGCGATGGTGCCGCCGAGGCGCGAGGAAGCCTCCAGCAGCAAGACTTCAAGCCCAAGAGCTTTTTCCCCGTTGAGCTCGGTCAAGCGGTGCGCGGCGGCGAGTCCGGCGATGCCGCCGCCAATGACGATGATTCGGCGGTTCATGATACGGGTCGAGGATGGAGGATGGAAGATCGAGGATCGCGATTCTCCATCAACTATCCTCGATCCTCGGTTTTTTTCAGTTTCTTGTCGATCACCTCCGCCATCATGCGGATAAACGTCGGGTGATCGTTGGGACATGAAGCGCGGATGAAATTCATGCCGAAGTCTGCGGCCAGCTTTTTCGTTTCGATATCGAGATCGTAAAGCACTTCGACATGGTCGCAGACGAAACCGATGGGCGCCACGACGACATCCCTGGCGCCTTGGGCGGCGAAGTCTCGAATCACCTTGCCGATATCCGGTTCGAGCCAAGGATCGCTCGGTCTGCCGCTGCGGCTCTGGTAGGCGAGAGACCAACGTTCGTGACTCAGTGAATTGGCAATTAGGCGCGCCGTTGTTTGAACCTCCTCAACATAATGCGAGCGGACCGCCATCGCGGCCGGCAGGCTGTGCGCGGTAAAAATCAGCGGCGCCGAATTCCTTCGATCAGGCGCTTTGGCGGCAAACGCTGCGTCGATGAGTTCCGCCCAGCATTGAATAAAGAGCGGATGAGCATGCCACCCCTCGCAGTAGTCGACTTCCAGCGCCGCGCCGCCAAGCTCCGCGCGGGCATCGGCGATGTTTTTCTGATAGCGCTCCCAACTCGCCTCAGTACGGTGCGAAGAAAGGATAAAGCCGAGCGCTTGTTTTATGCCGTCGTTCGACATGCGCCGCAGCGTCTCGGCGAAGAACGGACTGGAGTTGCGCATGCCGACGTAAACGGGCAGCCGCTGGTTGTGTTCGTTCAAAAGTTTCCCTAGAGCATGGGCTTGGCGCATGGTGATTTCGTTGAGCGGGGACTTGCCGCCGACGGCTTCATAGTGGTGGGCGACTTCTTCGAGGCGCTGCGGGGGTATCAGGATGCCGTCGGTCACGCGGGCAAGAAAAGGGCGAATCTCTTCGCGACAAGTTGGCCCGCCAAAGGCGATCAAAAGCACCGCGTCGTAGAACGAAGTCATCGCCGGACAACCCTCACCCTGCCCTCTCCCGCAAGCGGGAGAGGGTTCAAAATCAATTCGCGGAAAATTAGGTTGGTCACCGCGCGCTCAGCTCATGCACGGCGTCGACCAGTGCGATGACGTGATCGACCGGCGTTTCCGGCAGGACGCCGTGGCCCAAATTGAAGATATGGCCGGGCCGGCCGCCAGCGCGGCGTAAGACGTCGCCAGCGCGCTGCCTGATTTCTTTCGGCGAGGCGAAAAGCGCGATGGGATCGAGATTGCCTTGCACGGCAACATCATGCCCGACGGTCGCCCAGCCGTCGTCGAGATTGACGCGCCAGTCCAAGCCGATCACGTCGCCGCCCGCGGCGCGGATTGATCGCAGCAGCCCAGCGGTGCCGGTGCTAAAATTGATCACCGGAACTCCGGGCGTGATCGCGTCGATGACCGCTTTGGTGTGGGGTAAGACGAACTGTTGGTAGTCGGCGGGCGTGAGGCAGCCTGCCCAGCTGTCGAAGATTTGCACCGCCTGGGCGCCGGCGGCGATCTGACAGTTAAGATACTTGGCGGTGAGCGCGGCAAGAAGTTCCATCAAGCGATGCCACGCTTGCGGCGCGGCGTAATAGAGCTTTTTCGTATGAATATAATTGCGCGAGCCGCCGCCTTCGATCAGATAGGAGGCGAGGGTAAAGGGCGCCCCAGCGAAACCGATCAACGGAACTTTGTGATCAAGTGCGGCGCAAATTTTCCTCACCGCTTCGTACACGAAGGAAAGTTCCTTCTCGGGATCGAAATCTTTCAAGCCGTCGACATCTTTGCCGCTGCGTACCGGGCGATGGATGACCGGGCCGTCGCCTTTGGAATATTCGAGGCCGACACCCAGCGGTTCCAAAATGAGCAGGATGTCAGCGAACAGGATCGCGGCGTCGACGCCAAGCCGTTCCACCGGCGTCACGGTGATCTCGGCGGCGAGGTCGGGCTTTTTGCACAGCTCCAGAAAGCCGTACTGCGCGCGCAGCTTGCGGTACTCTTCCATGTAGCGCCCGGCCTGGCGCATGAGCCAGACCGGCGTATACGGAGTTTGTTCGCGGCGGCAAGCGGCGAGAAACGGATGTTTATTGCCGGTCGTGTTCGTCATTGTGGATTTTAGAAACAGTACGGAGCTTCGGCGGGAAAATCAACTTGTGCGGGTCCGAGACGTAGCGGCGCCGACGGCACTTTCGCCATACTTAAGGCGCAGGTCGTCGATGCCTTGGTATAGTTTTTCGAATGACTTTCGTTTTTCCTGGTTTAGCAGCGGCTCCTGCCAGCCGGAGTTTTGCAGCGCGCTGGCGCTCACGCCTAAAAGGCGCACGGCGCGGCCCGCAGCGACGTTTTGCCTCAACAGATCGCTGACGACCTCGAAGATCTCCTTATCGAAGCAAGTCGGCGAGGATAGCGTGCGCGAGCGCGCGATGGTCTGAAAATTGGTGTAGCGAATCTTCACCGTCAGGCAGCGGGCGTAGAGGCTCTCCTTGCGCAACCGGCTGCCCACTTCTTCAACCAGCTCCCAGAGAACTTCTTCCATTTCTGTGGTTTCTTTGAGCGGCTTGTCGAGCGTCGTTTCGTTGCCGATGGAGTGGTCGTGGCGGCGCTTGGGCTCATCGTGTTCGGCCAGGTCCAGATAACGCTCGGCCAACTCCGGTTTGTTCAACAAATCGCCGATGGTTTTGATGCCGTGTTGCAACAAGGTCTTGTGGGTTTTGGGTCCGACGCCCGGAATCATCTTGACCGCCAGGGGCGCGAGAAAGTCCGCCTCCGATCCTGCGGGCACATAAACAAGCCCGCGCGGCTTCCCCAGCGTGGCGGCGATCTTGGCCGTCACGCGGCTGGTGGAGACGCCGCCGGAGGAGGGCAGGCCCAACTCGCTCTCGATGCGCCGAATGATTTGCTCGGCCGTTTTAAGCGGCGGGCCGAAAAGCCTCTCGGTGCCGGTGAGATCCACGAGCCCTTCATCGATGGAAAGGGCGCGCACTGCCGGCGAGTATTGCTCCAGAATCGCAAACACTTTGCCGGAGAATTCCGCGTAGACACGACGCCGGTTGGGAAGAAAGATTCCATGAGGGCAAAGCTTTTTTGCCTGGAAGCCCGGCATCGCGGAGTGGACGCCGAACTTGCGCGCTGCGTAGGACGCCGAAGTGACCACGCCGCGGCCGTTGCCCCCGCCGACGATGACCGGCTTGCCTTTTAAGCTCGGATCGAGCACCTGCTCGACGGAAGCAAAAAAGGCGTCCATGTCGATGTGAAGGTACCAACTCATGCATCACCCAAAGGGTATCGTATAGCCGGCACCCAGGGGGACGCAACCTGACTGGGGTCATCCAGAGCCGGCCTTCAACGGCGCCGACTACTCTCTTCGGTCGCCGCGCAGGGCGGCGAAGAGAACCGACAGGAGCGCGAAGGCATTGACGACATGCACGGTGTACCGGAACGCTTGCAGATGAATTTCGGGAGACGCCTGCCAACTCAGAGGAGAAGCGATCTGTTCCGGCGTGAGGCCCGCCGCGCTCAGAGTAACGGTGAGAATCGTACCAGAGAGCGCGATGCCGATGGCGCCGCCAATTCGCGCCGTCGTCACGGTCATGCCCGAAGCCGCGCCTATTTTATCGCGTGGCACGGTGCTCAAGATGGCGCTCTGGTTGGGCGAGTTGAACAGCGCCCAACCCAGTCCGACTAAAACCTGCGGCAAGACCATCTGGAAAATCGAAGATCGCAGCGTCAGGGAACCGATCAAGAATTGAGCCGCGACGATGATGGCGGCGCCGGCGCTGCATAGCAGTCGCGAACCCAAACGATCCGAGAGCCAGCCGGCCACCGGCGCAACCAAGATGATCACGGCGGAGCCGCCGACAAGGATCCAACCCATTTGGCTGGGCGTGAAGCCAACGAGGTTTTGCAGATAGAAAGGCATCAACACGCCGATGGCGGATTGGGTCGAGGTTATAAAGAAAAGACTTAAGTTCGACGCGGTAAACAAACGGTTGCGAAAGAGCGAAAGGCTTAAGATCGGGGTCTCGGCCCTTTGTTCAGTGCGGATAAAGAGAACGAGACTGCCGAGTGAAACGAGAAAGAACGAAAACACCACAGGGTGGCGCAGGCCGAGATGAGGCGACTGATTCAAGGCGTAGATAAAGCAGATATTGGCGAGCAGCAAGAAAGCCGCGCCCGCCAGATCGACTTTCACGCATTCTTCGCTCGGCGCTCTCTCCTTGAGCACCTTCCAACCGAAATAAGCGCAAGCGAGGCCAAGGGGGATGCTCAGATGGAAGATCCAGCGCCAACCGATGGCGTCGATAACAAAACCGCCGAGGGTCGGCCCGGCCATGTAGCCGACATGATACGCCGTCGAGGCGAGCCCGAGGGCTTTGCCGCGCTCCGAGGGCGGCGCATTCACTGTCACCAAAGCCCGTCCGTTGGCCATGATCATCGCGCCGCCGATTCCTTGAACGGCGCGGAAGCCGACGAGCTGAACTGGGGTTTGCGCCAGACCGCAAAGCGCCGAACCGAGAGTAAACAGCAGAAAGCCTGCGATATAGATCCACTTGCGGCCGAACAGGTCGCCGAGCCTCCCCAAGGTCAAGACCAAGCCGATGACGGCGAGGTCGTAAACCAGCAGCACCCACTGAATGAACGAAACGTCGGTGTGAAAGACATGGGTGAGGGTGGGCAAGGCGACCTGGATCGCCCGGTGATTCAATGCGACCAAGACGAGCCCGAGCGAAACCTGATAAAGAACCAGGCGGAAATGTGCTTGTTGTTCGGTCGCGTTGCCGGAATCAGCCATCGTCGCTTAAGGAAAAAATGGGGCCGGCGCTTGCCCGCCCGAGTGGAGCCCCACGGGCAAGCCCGTGGCACCTGCCAGTGCGCCCGCGGGGCGGAATCCTGAGTAAGAGCCCCCGGCCAGGGCCGGGGCTCGTACCGAAGGATCGAGGAGGACCGCCGGGAGTGGTCAAGAAGAGTTTCGCGGCCAGGACGAGATCAGTTCCCGTTGCGCCTTCTCTCTGATCCGCTTGCGGTTTTCGTTCTTCTTGCTCTTGAAAATTTTGCCGGGGGGAGGAAGCTCTTTTCGCACCCGGGCCAGCCCAATGGGAACTCGCTTCCTTTGACTCGTAATCGATGCGGCGGTCAATGGAGTGTCACTTGAGCCGCGGAGTCGTTTTCGAGCGTTGATTCGCCACGATCGAAAAGTAAGGTCTCTCCGTCAGAGTCGATTTTAACTCGATCGCCTTCTTTGAATTCCCCTTCGAGAATCTTAACTGCCAACGGGTCCTGAATCAAACGTTGGATCGTGCGCTTGAGCGGGCGCGCGCCGTATGCCGGATCGTAGCCTTTGTCGGCGATCAGCGCCTTGGCGCGCTCGGTGATTTCAAGCGTCAACTTTCGCGCGGTAAGATTCTGCCGCAACCGCTTGAGCTGAATTTCCACGATCGACTTGATCTCTTCCCGGCCGAGGCTGTTGAAAATGATCGTTTCGTCAAGCCGGTTCAGAAACTCCGGCTTGAAGGCTTCCCGTAGCGCCGCGGTGACCCGCTGCTCCATTTCCTTGCGGTTGCGGTCGGCAAAATCTTGGATGTATTGGCTCGCCAGATTCGAGGTCATGATGATGACGGTGTTTTTAAAATCCACGGTGCGGCCCTGGCCGTCGGTCATTCGGCCGTCCTCGAGGATCTGGAGGAGCGCGTTGAAGACATCGGGGTGGGCTTTTTCGATTTCGTCGAACAGCACCACTGAATAGGGGCGGCGGCGCACAGCTTCGGTAAGATATCCGCCTTCTTCGTAGCCGACGTAGCCCGGCGGGGCGCCGATCAGACGCGAAACCGAGTGCTTTTCCATGAACTCCGACATATCCAAGCGCACCATCGCCTGCTCGTCGTCGAACAAGAATTCCGCCAGCGCGCGGCAAAGCTCCGTCTTGCCGACGCCGGTGGGTCCGAGAAAGATGAAAGAACCGATGGGGCGGTTCTGATCCTGCAAGCCGGCGCGGGCGCGGCGCACGGCGTTGGCGACGGCGTGAATTGCGCCGTCCTGGCCGACCACGCGCAGTTTGAGCCGGTCTTCCATCCTGAGAAGCTTTTGTATTTCACCTTCCAGCATCTTGGAGACCGGGATACCCGTCCACTTCGCCACGACTTCGGCGATGTCCTCGGCGTCGACTTCTTCTTTGAGCATTTTCTGGTTTTTTTGCAGCTCGACGAGCTTCTGGTTGGCCTGCTCCAACTCTTTCTGGAGCTGGGTCAGCGTGCCGTAACGCAGTTCGGCGGCTTTGTTCAGATCGCCTTTGCGCTGGGCCTGTTGCTCTTCAACTTTAGTTGACTCGATCTTTTCTTTGAGCGAGCGGATGCGCTGGATCGATTCCTTTTCGTTTTGCCAATGAGCTTTGAGGCCGCTGGAAGTCTCCTTCAGGTTTTGAATCTCGCGCTCGAGCTGCGCGAGCCGCTCCTTCGACGCTTTGTCTTGCTCGCGCTTGAGCGCCTGTTTTTCGATCTCCAGTTGGAGGACCTTGCGCTCCACTTCATCGATCTCGATGGGCATGCTATCGATTTCGATGCGCAGGCGCGAGGCCGCCTCGTCGATCAAATCGATCGCTTTGTCCGGCAGGAAGCGGTCGCTGATGTAGCGGTGCGACAGGGTGGCCGCGCCGATGATCGCGCCGTCGGTGACACGCACGCCGTGGTGAACTTCGTACTTTTCTTTCAAGCCGCGCAGGATCGCGATAGTGTCTTCCACTGAAGGCTCGCCCACGTAAATCGGCTGGAACCGGCGCTCCAGCGCCGGATCTTTCTCGACGCGTTTGCGATATTCATCCAGCGTCGTCGCGCCGACGCAGCGCAGCTCTCCGCGGGCCAGTGCCGGCTTGAGCATATTGGAGGCGTCCATGGCGCCTTCGGCAGCGCCTGCGCCTACAAGGGTGTGGAGTTCGTCGATGAAAAGAATGACCTGGCCGGCGGCTTCGGTGACTTCTTTGAGCACCGCCTTGAGCCGGTCTTCGAATTCACCGCGAAATTTTGCGCCGGCAAGGAGCGCGCCCAGGTCCAGAGCGACGAGCCGTTTTTCTTTGAGGCCCTCCGGCACATCGCCGTTGACGATGCGCAGCGCGAGACCCTCGACGATGGCGGTTTTACCGACGCCGGGCTCGCCGATGAGCACCGGATTGTTTTTCGTCCGGCGCGAGAGCACTTGAATCACCCGGCGGATCTCGTCGTCGCGCCCGATCACCGGATCGAGTTTCCCCTTGCGCGCGAGATCGGTCAAGTTGCGGCTGTATTTTTCCAGCGCTTGATACTTTTCTTCCGGGTTGGGATCGGTGATCCGTTGCGCGCCGCGGATGGTGACCAAGGCATTCAGAATCTTATCACGCGAGGCGCCGAGATCGCGCAGGAGCTTTCCGCCCTCGCCGCTCTCCTGAACCATGGACAGCAGGAGATGTTCCGTGGATACGTAGTCGTCCTTGAGCGCCTCGGCTTCCGCTTCCGCGCCTTCGATGATCTTCTTCAATCTTGGTGTGATGAAGGTCTGGCCGGCACCGCCGGTTACCTGGGGCAAGCGGTCCAAAGCCTTTTGCAAGCGATCCACCAGCGTGCCGGCGGAAACGCCCAGTTTTTGCAGCAGCGACAAGACCACGCCTTCTTTTTGGCCGAGCAGCGCAAAGAGCAAATGCTCCACGTCAATAGCCTGGTGGTTGCGTTTTTCCGCCAGGAGTTGGGCTTGCTGCAACGCTTCTTGGGACTTGGTGGTGAGCTTATCGATGCGCATATTTTTCCCCTAAACTTGGAAAAAAGTTAAGCATCGATCGCGTTGCTGTCAAGCGAGGCCGAAAATACCGCTCTTGATGGAAGAATGGTTGGAAAATTATCCCGGATTCCGCAGTGGAAAAGTGACGCCGTGAACGAGGGGCAAACCTTGCGCAACGAAGACAATGCTTTTCTACCCCTGAGTTTGGGACAAATCTCGCTGCTGTGCGAATTTTGTCAGAGTAATAAGGCGTTGTGCCAAGCGGCAGAAAAGACTTTGAAACAGCACCCCTGGGTGTCTTCGCCGCTCCAGGTTCGCCCCTCGCTCATGTTCAACTGCGGAATTCGGGATTATTTTTCCCTCGGTCTGCGACGGCGTCAACGTCGCAATCGGCGTGCGATGATGGAAACGGAGTGGCGCACAGCGAGGATCGAAAGCGACTACTTTTTATCTTGTTTTGGCAATTCAAGAAAATCGAGGGGCGGCGCACCCGAATCTTGGACGACCCTGGGTTGATGATCCTGAGCATCGAGGACCAGGCCTTTGTCGGTCACCATCTTGAACGGCAGCTCGACCGGCTGCACGGCTGTGCCGCGCTTGATGTTCATCATCGGATATTAGCAGAAATCGCCCTGCGCTAAGCATTTTCTAGCAGGACGATACCTTTACCTTTCACGATATCGAACTCATGCTGGACCGGTTTTGCGTCCGTGCAGCGCATTTTTCCGACGATCAGACTGCGTGCCAGCCGCTCCTCCCGCCAAATCATCTCCAAAACGACGACTCCAGCGACCATATACTCTTCAATGCCCCGCATGGTCCGCTCGCCGGTTCGCGGAACCGCGTAGGAGGTCAGGAGGTTGGTGGTCGGCATGGAAGTGCGCAACAGTTTGATCAACAGGCGAGTTTGGTCTTGAATGCGGGTCGTGCTGTCGCGCAGCAACACGAAGGGTCCGGCAGGATCCAGGACCAAGCGTTTGGCTTCCAGCTGGTTGACGAACTTCGCCAATTCGTCGATCGCCTTGTGGATGTCGATCTGGCGGTCTTTGGACGCGCCGGACACGGAGCTCAGGTAGGCGCCGGCGTTCAGAATCGCAAATTCTTTCTTCTCGACGTACTCTTCTAAGTTCCAACCGAGTGAGGCCGCTTGTTCGAGGACGTCCATCGGCTCTTCGTCGGCGGCGACATAGATGCCTCGCTCGCCGCGCAACAGTCCTTCAAAGAGAAACTGAAGCGAAAAAATTGTCTTGCCCGTCCCTGGCTCGCCGGTGATGAGAATCGACCGGCCTTTCGGAAGGCCGCCCTCGACCAGGCCATCGAAGCCTGCGATGCCTGTCGGCACCCGGTCTGTTTGCATCATAACTTTCCTTCTATCACATGATTTTCGGTAAGAAGAAACAAGGTAAGAAAAAACCGGTTGACAAGTCAACCCTTCGACGCGAGCCGGCTAGATTTTCCAGCGCCGCTTCCACCCGCCGGAGGAACGCCACCGGCGGTCACCGCGAGAATAAAGGGTTTGGCCGGGTTTGGTTGGCGCCGTTTCCACCGCGTCTTGTTCCTTGTCGGAACGTTCCCTCTCGCTGAGTTCCTCCCGCAGCGCTGCCAGTTGCGCCTCATATTCCGCGCGCAGGCGTTCTCGATCCTCCGCCGCCGCTTGTTGGGCTTGCGCCGCCGTCGCCTCCGGTTGAGTCAAGCGCTCGCGCAGAGACTCCATGGTGTTTTTCACGACCACGAACTCTTCGTTGCGGCTCTCCAGCAGCAGGTGTTTTTCTTGCGACTCCGCCTGTAGTCGGGAGAGTTCGGCGCGGTATGTTCGCACCAAGTCGTTCCGCGCCGCGCTGTTTTCCTCTAACGCCACCGTTTTCTGCTCGATTTCAATATGCAAAGCGGCCATCTGAGCCTCATAGCGTAGGGTGATCTGTTCATCCCGGCCCGAGGCTTCGAGGCGGGTATAGCGTTCCTGCAGCGCAACGGCCGAGGAATTCGCCGTGTTCAGCGCTTCCTCACGTTCTTCCAGCAATCGTTGTTTTGCAGCGAGCTCTGTTTCCAAGTCGGAGATGTGCGTGCCGAGGCGCCTTTCAAGCTCCGTTGCTCGGGCTTCTTTTTCGGCCAGGGCCTGATGTTTCCCGCGCAGCTCTTCTCGAAGGCTGAGCAGTTCCGCGTCGCGGCCTTGCGCGAGCTCCAGTTTTTCAGCCAGTTCTAACCGCAGGCCGCCAATCGTTGCGTTGAGGCTTGCCTGCAACTCGACGGCGCTCTCCCGGACGGCTTGCAGCTCGCCGTCCTTGCTCGCCAGACGGGAATCGAGGTCCTGCAATTCCGCGCGCACTCGTTGACGGATCTGTTCCGCCTGCACCGCCAGCAAGCGCTCGGTTTGTTTTTGCAAGAGATCGAGTTGTTCCGCTCGTTCGCCCAGCGCGGCTATTTCAGATCGTGCTTCCTGAAGCTCGCCGGTGCGCTGTTCGAGGGACCTTTGTCCATCGGCCAAATGCGCGCGCTGGCCGGCGAGCAGGTCTTGTTTCTGCGCCAGCTGACTGCCAAGGTCGTGAATCTTCGCCTGGAGATCGCGTTCGACCGCGGCGACCGTGGCGTCGCGCTCTTGCAACGCTAGGTCCTTCTGCGCCACAGTGGTCTCTAGCTCCGCGAGTCGGGCTTCAAACCCGGCTCGCGTTTGCTGCAAGTCATTTCCTTTTGCGGAAACCAGATCCTGCGCTTGCGCCAGTTCATCCTTAAGCCGTCCCAGTTGGTCTTGAAGACATTGCTCCGATTGTTGCGCCGCGGACCGGTGCTGTCGCAGTTCGCGGGTCTTTTGTCCTATTTCGTCGCGAAGCTTCCCGAGATCGGTTTGCAACTCTTGGCGAACTCTTTCCGCGTCGTGCGCGGCGGTGACGGCTTCGTCGTTCGCTAATTGCAGTTGGGTGATTTGCGACCGCGACGTTACCAGCTCCGCGGTCACCCGCTGGAGGTCTCCATCCCTCTGTTCGAGCAGCCGTCGATGCTCTTCTAGATGGGCTTGCAAGTCTTGGATTTGGAGATTAAGGGTTTCAGTAGCGGCGGTCCGTGCCGGGCTTTCGTCAAAGGAGCGTTCCTTTTGACGGATCAAGGCGCGTAAATTCTCCAGCTCCGATTCGTACCGCTCCTGTATGCGCGCGACATGATCTGCCGCCGCGGCATGCGTCTGATTCAGGTAAAGTTCCACCAGGCGCACCTGCGTTAGCAGGATATCGATCTCGTTCAGCAGGTGGACCGAGGGCACGCGACGCTGGTACTTGACTGGTTCCATAGGAAATCCCGAGATCAGATGACTCCCTGACGGCAGCTTGGGTCAGACTAGCTATGTGCCAAATACATGCCACCGCAAAAAAACGGAACGTCGTAAAATCAACCACTTACAGTCCGGTTCGGGGGCCCTGGGGCGCAGTTAGCGTTAAAAGCGACAATTTATGGACAAAATTGGAAAATTTTGGACACTAATGTCTCTCAGAGGGCGTAAGCGCTGGGGCCAACCCACGAGGGACTGGCAGGTCAGATTGGCTAATCTTGCTATTCGCTCACTGCGCCGGCGGTTTGAAAAGGGGCCTGCCTCTGGATAAAATTCCTCTCCATGTCACGTTATTTCAGACCGAATATTGCCGCGATGACGGGATACGTCCCCGGAGAACAGCCGCGTGGTGATAGCGTCATCAAGCTCAACACCAATGAAAATCCTTATCCGCCCTCGCCGCGCGTGTTGGCGGCGCTGCGCAAGGCGACCAACGGATCGTTGCGTTTGTATCCGCAACCGTTGAGCGACACGCTTCGCTCTGTAGCTGCCGAGGTTTACGGCGTACGCCCGGAGAACATCATCGCCGGCAACGGCTCCGACGAGATTCTCTCGATGCTGCTGCGCAGTTTTGTTGGACCCGGGGACCGCGTGGCTTTTCCGGTCCCCACTTATTCGCTCTACGATACGTTGATTGAGATCCACGCTGGAGTGCGCGCGGCGGTCGAGTATCCAAGCGACTTTTCCCTGCCGGCAAGTTTAGCCGCGCAGAACGCGGTGCTCACTTTTCTCTGCAATCCCAATGCGCCGTCGGGAACGCTCGTGGGTCTACAAGAGATCGAGCAGCTTGCCCGGAGAGTTGCGGGAATCCTCGTCATCGACGAAGCCTACGTCGACTTCGCCGGGAGCGAGGGCGCGTCATCGCTGCCGCTCATCCACCGCCTGCCCAATCTCGTGGTGTTACGGACTTTCTCCAAATCGTTTTCGCTCGCGGGCATGCGCATCGGACTCGGTTTTGCGCCGGAAGAACTCATTTCAGGCATGATGAAGGTGAAAGACTCGTACAACGTGAACCGTTTGAGCATGGTCGCCGCGACGGCGGCTTTGCAAGATATTCCTTGGATGACGCGCAACGTCAGGCGCATTCAGTCGAGCCGCAAAAAGCTTACGTCGGCGCTCCAGCGGTTGGGCTACCATGTCTACCCGTCGCACGCCAATTTTGTCCTGGCTCAGATGAAGGACGTGAATCTAAAAGGCGTTTACGAGGCGCTCAAGGGCAAGAACATCCTGGTACGTTACTTCGAGGCGCCCGGACTCGATGACTGTTTGAGAATCAGCGTCGGCGCGCCGCGAGAAATGAAAGCGTTGATGAAGGAATTGGAAGCCATCGGCCGCAGTCCGCCGCCGTAGAGTCGCTCTATAGAACAGGCGGTGTGAAAACTAGTCGTCCGCCCTTCGAGGAAGCTCAGAGCTTGTCCTGAGTTTATCGAAGGAACGAACGGCTAAATGCTTTGATTGTAAGCCGTGAGCGGCCTTACCCTGCACCAGCGGAAATTTGACACCGCCGTCATTCCTGCACAGAGCCTGCTCCGGACTCGATCCGGGGCCGGAATCCAAGTCGTCAATCGTCTTCGGATCGATGGGTATCGGCACAAAGTGCCTCAACCCATCCTACGTGAGTGCCGCCCCCGCACGGCGGTCAGACGCTCTCTATAACTCCTAAAGTTCCCAGCCCTCAGAAAACAATTCACCTTGTCCTCGAAGGTCGTTGACTCAACTACGGGGCGAGTGATTTAAGTCTTCGCCCATTTAACCCTCGTAAAAGGTTTTTAGTGATGCGGGAAGAGCAGGCGGCAAACAGATAGGGAGCAACAGAAAAGGAGGGATTTTTTATGAAGCGGTTAACGGCAACGGTTATTGCGGCATTCGCATTGCTGATTTTTGTCGTGTCTCCCGCGCACGCGCTTGAAGCCGTCGACGCGACGATTGCTCTGGGCGAAGTGCGGGTGATCGGCATTCAGGCCGAGAGGAACGCCAGCATTAGCTGGGAAGGTAACGTCGTTGCGACGTCGAACAATGGCGGAGCCTTCAAGTTCTCGACGGCGAACCTGCCTATCGACTGCGTGGGGGAGCTGAGCGACGGAGTATCGACCATCCCGGTCGTAGTTTTCGGCTGCACGACGCAGCAGGTGGTAGGTGGTGGGGGAGTCTTCGCCACCGGGCAGACGACAAGTTTCGCCGCTGGTGACGACGGTGATCTACAGAAAGGCTTGTCGACCTCGCCCGACCCGCGTTTCACTGACAACTTAAACGGAACGGTCACAGACAACCTGACGGGGCTGACGTGGTTAAAGGACGCGAGCTGTCTTGGCGGGCAAACGTGGGCCAATGCTCTTGGGGCTGCAAATACATTGGCTGACGGCAACGTAGCATGCGGTCTTTCTGATGGTAGTGTAGCGGGCGACTGGCGCCTGCCGAATCGTAACGAGCTTACGAGCCTGTTAGATCTAGGAACGTTCAATCCGGCCTTGCCAGCGGGCCAACCTTTCACGAATTTTGTGTCGTCCAGCTACTGGTCGTCTACTACTGTCGCGAGCAACTCGAGTCTCGCGTGGATCGTGGGTTTCAACACCGGCAGCGTGTTCGGCGGCGTTAAGGACGGCAGCTTCTTCTTTGTCACTGCCGTGCGTGGCGGCTCGTGATCCTTCCCTCCCTCGATATGCGCTTCGCGCTACTCGGGAAGTCGGTTTTTGGAATCCGATTAGCCTGAGTAGGGAGCGCGACGCGCTGCCGTATCGAAGGGTACGCCTCTTTCAGAGTCTACTCGGGATAATCGGAGTAGTTCCGATTCCCCGAGTAGCGACCGTCTTCGGTCGCGTAGCGAGGGGTACGGTTCCTGCCGAACCTACTCGGGATAATCGGAAATTAAAAAGTCCGTTCGTCATGAGTAGGCCCAGAGGGCCGTATCGAAGGAGGGGGTTCATCGCTTGGCGTGGCTTGCTCGTTCGCCGTCCTCGCAGTTTTTAAAACTGCGGTTTTGCGCCGCAGAACTCCCGTGTTGCATTGAATGGGACGGAAGGGCTACACTGATTGCTATGATGAAGTCACTAACGCTAGCATTAGGAGTTTCTTGTTATGTCTCGCATTGAGCTGAGTGAAGCAAAACGTCAGTTGGCCACCCTGATCGATGTCGCGCTTAGCGGCGAAGAGGTCCTCATTACACAAGATCACCAGCCGGTGTTGAAATTGGCCCGTGTTACCAAAGCCACAGGACCTCGCAAGGCAGGGAGCGCAAAGGGCCTTATCAAGCTGGCAAGCGATTTTGATGCGCCACTCGAAGATTTTCAGCCATATATGGAATGAAACTTTTACTCGATACCCATGCATTTCTCTGGTTCATCGACGATAGCCCTGCGCTTAGCACTCGAGGTAAAGCTCTTCTGGAAGCTGACAACGAACTCTTTTTGAGTGTCGGCAGCCTGTGGGAAATCGCAGTCAAGTTACGTTTGGGAAAACTAACCGTAGCGATAGCTACCGAATCTCTGATGACGGAACAGTTAACGGCTAACAACATCGAAATCTTGCCCATTTCCGTCCCGCAACTCGTCCAGGTATCAATTCTTCCGTTGCATCATCGGGATCCTTTTGATCGCCTGATCATCGCTCAAGCGATTGTGGAACAGATGCCAGTCGTAAGCGCCGATCCGGCGTTTGACGCATATCCAATCGAGCGGCTGTGGTAATCTTCTGTCGCACCGTAAGTCCCGTAGGATGGGTTGAGGCGGTAGCCAATACCCATCGTTCCTAGACTTTCATGTTTGCTATCTTTTTCTCACCGGGCCTATGATCCGGCGGTGGCTCGATATCGGCCTAATATCGTTTCCGGCGGGACTTTCTTCTTCACAATCAATCTAGCTAATCGAAACTCGCGCTTACTGACCGAGAGCATCGATCTCTTGAGTCAAGCGATTCGTTACACGCGAGCGCGGTATCCGTTCGCGTCGGACGTGATCGTTGTGTTGCCCGAGCATTTACACGCGATTTGGACTCTGCCGGCTGGAGATTGGGACTATGCGCCGCGGTGAGGGGGAAGAAAGGGGACAGGGTGCGTCGGCGGAAGCCGGAGGAAGGTAGCGAATGAAAGAGTCGTACAAGGTAAGACCTAGCCAGTCGCCTTGGCCTCGAGTGATGCGTTTCGGCGGGCAACCGGCGGGGC
>Ga0214472_10003470_pt1 | contig 16669 bp, 12 predicted proteins | sample RVTome_6_FD_207662 | JGI IMG/M metagenome (GOLD analysis project Ga0214472, IMG submission 207662) | Soil microbial communities from uranium-contaminated site in the Upper Colorado River Basin, Wyoming, United States - RVT140D175 | ecosystem: Environmental > Terrestrial > Soil > Contaminated >... | reverse complement strand
ACATTATTATAATCAGTAAGTTATGATTTACTTTTATTCGCATAAAGATTCGCATATTTGTGTACGGAGCTATACACCAATTCGAGCCGCTGCTGCCGACGCTGACGCATCCGGAGCTGGATGCCTTGGCCGAAGATTTGTCTGCCAGGGCGTTGGAGCTGAAGGGACTGGTGCACCCGGCGACGGCGGCCCAGATCGCAGAGCTGCTGCGTGGGCTGAATTCGTACTACTCCAACCGCATCGAGGGGCAGCACACGCATCCACGCGAGATCGAGCGCGCGCTGCATAAGGATTTCGACAAGGCGCCCGACAAGGCGCGCCTGCAGCGATTGGCGATCGCGCATATCGATACGCAGAAGGAGATGGAGTCCTGGCTGGCCGCGGACCCGGCGCTGTCGGTGTACTCCCCGGACTTCATCGCGCGCCTGCACAAGAGCTTCTACGGCAAGCTGCCGGCCAAGGAGCGGATCACGAAGGAGGGCGATGAAGTCGTTCCCGGCGAATGGCGCAAGAAGGATGTCGATGTGGGGGAGCACGTGGCGCCCACCTGGAAGGCGGTGCCGGATTTTCTCAAGCGCGTGGAGCAGGTCTATTCGGCGGAGAAAGGCGCTTCAAGACAGCTGATCGCGCTCGCTTGCGCGCACCACAGGCTTGCCTGGGTGCACCCGTTCCGCGACGGCAACGGCCGCGTGATGCGTCTGCAATCGCAGGCGGCGCTGATTAGGCAGGGCGCGGGGAGCGGATTGTGGGCGGTGTCGCGCGGCCTCGCGCGCGACGTGCAGGCCTACTATGCACGGCTATCCGATGCCGACCAGCCGCGACAAGGCGACCTGGACGGGCGCGGCAATCTGTCGGAGAAAGGCCTTGCCACATTCGCGAAGTACTTTCTCGAAACCTGCCTGGATCAGGTCAAGTTCATGTCGGAATTGCTTCAACTGAAGGATCTGCGACCGCGCATGCGGGCCTACCTCAAGCTGCTCGCGGAAACCGAGAGCGATATCCGACCGGAAGCGGAACCGGCGCTTTACCATGTGTTCCTGGCCGGATCGGTGAAGCGGGGGGAGTTCAAGCAGATGACCGGCCTGGGGGCGCGCACGGCGGACAAGGTGATCGCGGCGATGCTGAAAAAAGAGCTGCTGGTGTCGGACACGCCGAAAGGCCCCGTGCGCGTCGGACTGCCGCTCGACGCGCTCGCGTTCTATTTCCCGCGCCTGTACCCGGAAGCGGCGGCCTAGCCATGGCGAACAAATCGACGCAGCAGAGCTCGAGCGCTAACTCCCCTGCGCCCACTTGAGCGACCGCCCCACCGCCTCCCGCCACCTCGCCATCAGCTCCGCGCGCCTTCCCGCCTCCATCCGCGGCTCGAACCGCTTCTCCGCCTGCCACTGCGCCGCGATCTCATCGCGCGATTTCCACAGATCCACAGTCAAACCAGCCAAGTAAGCAGCCCCCAAAGCCGTCGTCTCCAGCACCTTCGGCCGCACCACCGGAACCCCCAACAAATCAGCCTGGAACTGCATCAATAAATCATTCGCCGTAGCCCCGCCGTCCACGCGCAATTCCTTCAAAGTCTTCCCCGAGTCCTTCTGCATCGCCTCCAGAACATCCGCGCTCTGAAACGCAATCGACTCCAAAGCCGCGCGCGCGATGTGCGCCCGCGTAGTCCCACGCGTCAAACCAAAAATCGACCCCCGCGCCTCGGCATCCCAGTGCGGCGCCCCTAATCCGGTAAACGCCGGCACGATGTACACGCCGCCCGAATCCAGCACGCTGTTCGCCAGCGCCTCGATCTCGGCGGACGAACTAAAAAACCCCAGCCCGTCGCGCAGCCACTGCACCACCGCGCCGCCTACGAACACGCTCCCCTCCAGCGCGAACTCCTTCTCCTTCAAATGCGCGCAAGGCGTGGACACCAGCCCGTGCGCCGACTGCACCATCTCGCCGCCGGTGTGCAGCAGCATGAAGCAGCCGGTGCCGTAGGTGTTCTTCGCCATGCCCGGCGAGTGGCACGCCTGCCCGAACATCGCCGCCTGCTGGTCGCCGGCGATGCCGCCGATGATGAGCGGCTCCCCAAATAAAGACTTCGGCACCATGCCGAAGGCGTGCGCCGAAGGATGCACGTCGGGCAAAATCGCCCGCGGCACGCGCAAGAGCCGCAGCAGCTCCTCGTCCCAGTCCTGCATGTGCACGTTGAAGAGCATGGTGCGCGAGGCGTTGGAGACGTCGGTGACGTGCGTGCGGTTGCCGGTGAGCTGCCACACGAGCCAGGTGTCGACGGTGCCGAAGGCGAGCTCGCCGCGCTCGGCGCGCGCGCGCGCCCCCGGAATCGCGTCGAGCAGCCAGGCGAGCTTGGTGGCGCTGAAGTACGGGTCGATGACCAGGCCCGTCCTCTCGCGCACCAGGCTCTCCGCGCCCGCGTCCTTCAGCTCGCGGCACAGTTCCGCGGTGCGCCGGTCCTGCCAGACGATGGCATTCGCGAGCGGCTCGCCGCTCTGCCGGTCCCACAAGAGCGTGGTCTCGCGCTGGTTGGCGATGCCGATCGCCATCACGCTCTTCAGCGGCACGCCGGCGCGGGCCAGGGCATCGCGCGCCACGGCGCGCTGCGTGGCGAGGATTTCCATCGCGTCGTGCTCGACCCACGCGGGCTGCGGATAGATCTGGCGGAATTCCTGCTGCGCGACGCTCACGGGCGTGCCCTGCTCGTCGAAGACGATGGCGCGCGAGCTGGTGGTGCCCTGGTCGAGCGCGAGGACGTAGCGCATGCGGCTATCTTACTGAGGCGTAGCGCGCGGCGAGCTGCGTGAATTCACCCAGTGAGCGGGCAGCGTCGAACGCCTCGCCCAGCTCCTCCGCGAGCACCGCGGCGACGCGCTCCGCGACCGCGGCCGCGAGGCGCGCGTCGAGAAACAGCAGGCGCGAGCGCCGCGCGAGGACGTCCTCCACGCTGCGCGCGTATTCGTGGCGCGCGGCGAAGCGCACCATGGCCTCGGTGAACCCGGGCGCGAGCTCGCGCTGCGCGCCGGGCAGCGATTGCACGAGCGGCGCCTCGGTGCCGTAGAGATGAAGCCCCGGCGCTTCGCTGATAGCGCGCGCGCTGCTCGCGGGCGCGCCGGCGAGCCGCAGCGCGGCCGTGGCGCCGGCCGGGCGCGAGGGCAGGAGCCCGGCCGCCATGCAAAGCGCGAGCACGTCCTCGCCCATGGCGCGGTAGGTGGTCCATTTGCCGCCCGTCACGGTCACCAGCCCGGAGCGCTCCAGCAGCACCGCGTGCTCGCGCGAGAGCGCCTTGGTGTCGCCCGCATCCACGTCGGGCGCACGCACCAGCGGGCGCAGGCCGACCCACACCGAGCGGATGTCGGCGCGCGCCGGCGCGCGCGCCAGGATGTGCGCCGCCTCGCCCAGGATGAAATCGATCTCCTCGCGGAACGGCTCGGGTTCGATGGCGAGGTCGCGCCGCGGCGTATCGGTGGTGCCGAGGATGGTCTTGCCGAGCCAGGGCACCGCGAACAGCACGCGCCCGTCCTTGGTCTTGGGCACGAGTACGGCGCAAGCCCCGGGCAGGAACTCGCGGTCCACGACGAGGTGCACGCCCTGGCTCGGCGCCAGCAGCGGGCCGCATTCGGCGCGGTCCATGCGGCGCACGGCATCGACCCACACCCCGGCGGCGTTGACGACGCAGCGCGCGCCGAGCGCGTGCCGCTCGCCGGAAAGGCGATCTTCCACCACCACGCCGCTCACCTTGCCGTCGCGGTGCGTGAGGCCGACGGCCGCGCAGTGGTTGACGACCACCGCGCCTTTCGCGATCGCGCTGCGCGCGAGCGCGACCGCGAGCCGCGCGTCGTCGAACTGCCCGTCCCAGTACTGCAGCGCGCCCGCCAGGGCGTCGCCGCGCAGGCCCGGCGCGAGCTCCAGGGCGGCGGCGCCATCGAGGTACCTGGTGCGTCCGAGCCTGGCGTCGCCGGCGAGCAGGTCGTACAGCGTCAGCCCGGCGCCGTAGAACCAGCGGTCGAACCAGCGGCCGCGCATGCCGTACAGCGGCAGCACGAAGGGCAGCGGCTGCACCAGATGAGGCGCATTGCGCAGCAGGCGCGCGCGCTCGCGCAGCGCCTCGCGCACCAGCGCGACGTTGCCCTGCGCGAGGTAGCGCACGCCGCCGTGCACGAGCTTCGTCGCGCGCGACGACGTGCCCTTGGCGAAGTCCTCGGCCTCGACCAGCGCCACCTGCAGGCCGCGCGCGGCGGCGTCGAGCGCGACGCCGAGCCCTGTCGCGCCGCCACCGATGACGACGAGGTCGAGCGCCGGAGAGCGCGCGAGCCGTTCGAGGAGCTCTTCGCGCGGAGGCTGCACGGCGCCGATTCTAGCAAGGCCGATGCTAAACTTCGCGGCGCCATGCCACTGCCCATCTCCGCAGTCGAGCGCGAGCTCACCCACACGCGGCGCGTGCGCTACGAGGGCTACAAGCGCGCCGACGGCCTCTGGGACATCGAGGCCCACCTCACCGACGTGAAGAACCACGACTTCACGCTGAAGACGGGCGTGCGCCGTGCGGGCCTTCCGGTGCACGACATGACGGTGCGCGTCACCATCGACCGCAAGTTCAACGTCGTCGACGCCACCGCGGTGTCCGACGCCGTGCCGTATCCCGGCGGCTGCGAGGCCGCGGCGCCCGAGTACCGCAAGCTCGTCGGCCTGAACCTGCTGAAGAAATTCCGCGACGGCCTGAAGGAGCGCCTGGGCGGCGTGCAGGGCTGCACCCACATCACCGAAATGCTGGCCGCGCTGCCGACCGCCGCGATCCAGACCTTCGCCGGCGAGATGCGCGAGGACCGCCCGAGCGGCAGGAAGCCGTTCCAGCTCGATCACTGCCTCGCCATGGATACCACGGGCGAGACGGTGAAGAAGTGGTATCCCGAGTGGTACATGGCGAAGCGGGAGAAGGCGGGCGCATGAAGATCCACGAGTACCAGGGCAAGGAGATCTTGCGCAAGTACGGCGTGCCGACGCCGCGCGGCGTGGCCGCGTTCAGCGTCGACGAGGCGGTGCGCGCCGCCGGCGAGCTCGGCGGCAAGGTCTGGGTGGTGAAGGCGCAGATCCACGCCGGCGGCCGCGGCAAGGGCGGCGGCGTGAAGGTGGCGAAATCCCCCGACGAGGTGCGCGCGCACGCCGCGAGCATCCTCGGCATGCAGCTCGTCACCCACCAGACCGGGCCGCAGGGCCAGAAGGTGCGGCGCCTGCTGATCGAAGAGGGCGCCGACATCGCGAAGGAGCTGTACGTGGGGATGGTGGTGGACCGCGGCACGCAGCGCGTGGTGCTGATGGCCTCCTCCGAGGGCGGCATGGACATCGAGGAAGTGGCGGCGAAGACGCCGCAGAAAATCCACAAGGTGTTCATCGATCCGGCCGCGGGGCTCGGCGTAGGCGAGGCGCGCGAGGTGGCGCTGAAAATCGGCATTCCGCAAGCCTCGCTCGACCAGGCGGCCGAGCTGCTGCGCAACCTCTATCGCTGCTACTGGGAGACCGACGCTTCGCTCGCAGAGGTCAATCCGCTCATCGTCGCCGCCGACGGGCGCGTCGTGGCGCTCGACGCCAAGATCAATTTCGACGACAACGCGCTCTTTCGCCACGAGGACATCGTCGCGCTGCGCGACCTGGACGAGGAGGACCCGCTCGAGATCGAGGCCTCGAAGCACGACCTGTCCTACATCTCGCTCGACGGCAGCATCGGCTGCATGGTGAACGGCGCCGGCCTCGCCATGGCGACCATGGACACCATCAAGCTGTACGGCGGCGCGCCGGCCAACTTCCTCGACGTCGGCGGCGGCGCCACCGCGGAGAAGGTCACCGCCGCCTTCAAGATCATGCTTTCCAACCCGAAGGTGAAGGCGATCCTGGTCAACATCTTCGGCGGCATCATGAAATGCGACACCATCGCCGCGGGCGTGGTGGCGGCTGCGCGCGAGGTGAAGCTCTCGGTGCCGCTGGTGGTGCGCATGAAAGGCACCAACGAGGACCTGGGCAAGAAGATCCTCAAGGATTCCGGACTGCCGATCATTTCGGCCGACAACATGGCCGAGGCCGGCGAAAAGGCGGTGGCGGCGATCAGGAAGGCGGCATGAGCATCCTCATCGACAAGAACACGCGGGTGATGACCCAGGGCATCACCGGCAACACCGGGCAGTTCCATACCCGTACGAGCCGCGACTACGCGAACGGCAGGAACTGCTTCGTCGCCGGCGTGAACCCGAAGAAGGCCAGCGAGGACTTCGAGGGCATCCCCATCTTCGGCTCGGTGCGCGACGCAAGAGAAAAGACCGGGGCGACGGTCTCGGTGATCTACGTGCCGCCGCCCTTCGCCGCCGCGGCGATCTGGGAGGCGGTGGAGGCCGACCTCGATCTTGTCATCTGTATCACCGAGGGCATCCCGGTGCGCGACATGATCGAGGTGCGCGACCGCATGCGAAAGCAGAGCCGCAGGACGCTGCTCCTCGGGCCCAACTGCCCCGGCGTCATCACGCCTGGGGAGCTGAAGATCGGCATCATGCCGGGGCACATCCACAAGCAGGGGCGCGTGGGCGTGGTGTCGCGCTCCGGCACGCTCACCTACGAGGCGGTGGCGCAGCTCACCGAGCTCGGCATCGGCCAGTCCACCGCGGTCGGCATCGGCGGCGACCCGGTCAATGGCTTGAGGCACGTGGATGTCCTCGAGCTGTTCAACGACGACCCCGGCACGGACGCCGTGATCATGATCGGCGAGATCGGCGGCGCGGACGAGGAAACCGCGGCCGAGTGGGTGAAAAAGCACATGCAAAAGCCGGTGGTGGGCTTCATCGCCGGCGTCACCGCGCCCCCCGGCAAGCGCATGGGCCACGCCGGGGCCATCATCTCCGGCGGCAAGGGCACGGCGCAGGAGAAGCTCGCCGTGATGCAGGCCTGCGGCATGAAGGTGACGCGCAATCCGGCGGAGATGGGCCGGCTGCTGAAGTCGGTCCTCAAGTAGGTGCTGCGCAGGCTGCTCGCGGACGCGTTGATTGCGAGCGGCGCTCGCGCGGAGCGCGGCGGCAGCCTCGGCGTCGCCTGCCGGCGCTACCGCGCCGCGGCGGCGGCGGCACCCGGATACGCACCGGCCCACCTCAATCTCGGCGCGGCGCTCGAGGCGGCGGGCGATGCGCCGGCCGCATTGCGCGCGTATGAATCCGCGCTCGCCGTCGAGCCCGGCAACCCGTACGCAAGCTACAACCTGGGGCGCCTGCGCTATGCGCACGGCGACTTCGCAGAGGCGGAGCGAATGCTGCGGCGCGCGCTGCAGGGCAAGCCGGACTTTGCGGACGCGCTGGTCGCGCTCGCCAACGCGCAGGAGGCGCAGGGGGCCGTTGCGCACGCCGCCGAGAGCCTGGAGGCGGCGCTCGAGCGGCGGCCGCGGCACGCGGGCACCTGGTACAACTACGCGGAGCTGCTGTGGAAGCTCGCGAGGCCCGACGAGGCCGAAGCGGCGCTGCAGCGCGCCCTCGAGGCCGACCCCGGCCATGCGTTTGCCAATTTCCATGTCGCACGCCTCAAGCACGCGCGGGGCGACCTGGCCGGCGCCGCGAGCCTGCTGGCCACCACGTTGCGCCGGGAGCCGGATTTCATGGATGCCTTGTGCCTGCAAGCCGAAGTACTGATGAAGCTCACGCGTCTCGACGAGGCCGAGCTGACGCTTCGCCGGGCGCTGGCGCTGGACGCGAAATCGGCGGCGGCCTGGTATCTGCTCGGCCTGACGCTGCGCGCGATGTCGCGCATCGCGCAATCGCTGGACGCCCTCGCCGCGGCGGTGCGCCTCGCGCCGCAGCGCTTCGACTTCGAGCCGGCGGAGCTGCTGGTGCTGACGCTTGCCGACGACGTCTCCGCGCAGGCGCTGTTCGCGCGGCACCGCGACTACGGCGCGCGCCTCGAGGCGCACGTGGCGCAGCGCTTCCGCGCATGGCGCGGCGAGCGCGAGCGCGAGCGGCGCCTGCGCATCGGTTTCGTCTCCTGCGATTTCAACCGGCACCCGGTGGCGTGGTTCACGCTGCCGCTGTTCGCGCATCTGGACCGCGCGCGTTGCGAAGTCTACTGCTACTGCGTCGGCGCGAAGGCCGACGAGGTGACCGCGCAGCTGCGCGCCGCGGCGGACGTATGGCGCGAGGCGAGCGCCCTCGGGGACGAGCAGCTCGCCGATGCCATCCATGCCGACGCGATCGACATCCTGGTGGACCTCATCGGCCATGCGGGCATCGCCCGGCTCGGTGTTTTCGCGCAGCAGCCGGCGCCCGTGCAGGCCTCGTGGCTCGGCTACCTGCACAGCACCGGCTTGACGCGCATGCAGTACCGCATCACCGACGCGCGCGCCGACCCGCCCGGGCCGAGCGAGCGTCTGCACACCGAGAGGCTCGCCTACCTCCCGCACAGCATGTGGTGCTACCGCGCGCCCCTCGCGCTCGAGCACGCGCCGGCGCCGCCCTGTGCGCGCAGCGGCCACGTCACGTTCGGTTCCTTCCAGCACGCGCCCAAGCTTTCCCGGACCGTGCGCCGCCTGTGGGTGGAGATACTGCGGGCCGCGCCGCAAGCGCGCTTGCGCCTCGTCGGCATTCCCGAGGGCAGCACGCGCGCCGACCTGCTGCGCGATTTCGGCGACGCCGGCGTCGAGCCGTCGCGTCTCACGATTCTGCCGCGCCTGCCGCTCGAGGCCTACCTGCGCCAGTACGACGAAGTGGATATTGCGCTCGACACGGCGCCCTACGGCGGCGGGACGACCTCTTTCGAGGCCCTGTGGATGGGCGTGCCGGTGCTGACGCTGGCGGGCGACCGATCCGCCGCACGCAGCGCCGCAAGCATTCTCGGCGCCCTCGGCCTGGACGAGTGGGTCGCCACGTCGGCGCAGGGCTACGTGCGCCTCGCGCTCGAGCATGCCGCCGACCACGCGCGCGTCGCCGCGCTGCGCGGCTCGCTGCGGCGGCGGCTGAGCGATTCCCCGCTCATGGACGAGGCGCGTTTCGCGCGCGACATGGAGGCGGTGTATCGCGCCATGTGGCACGACTGGTGCTCGCCGCCGGTGTCGTAAAATGTCGGCCGTCCACACCACGAGGCCCGCGTCCATGTTCGGCAACTGGTTCAACGTCAAGGAGGTCGACGAGGTGGCGGACGCCATCGTCGCCGACCTGGTCAAGCGGCTGCCGCCCTCGCCGGGCCCGCATACGCGCAAGACCGCCGACCGGCTGAGAAAGACCCACGACGTGATCTTCGCGCGCCTGGAGAAATTCGCCCTCTCGCGCAAGCTCAACATCTACAAGAAAGCGCGGCTGGGAAACCGCGTGCGCTGGGCGCTGCGCGAAGCGGGGTACGCGCCGGAGTTCACCGACGCGCTCAGCTACGAGCTGGTCACGGTCGCGACCCTCGCCTCGCGGCGCGCCGGCGACAGGAGCGGCTGAAGCCGCCGATGCTGGGCTGGCTGCTCGGCAGGCGGCGGACCGCGGCGCAGGCTCCCGACGCGCAGGCGCTGATGGCGCGGTCCTACGCGCACCACCAGGCCGGGCGCCTGGACGAGGCGCAAGCCGGCTACGAGGCCGTGCTGGCGGCCGAACCCGGCAATTTCGACGCCGAGCAGCTGCTCGGCGTGATCGCGCTGAAACGCGCCCGCCCGCAGCAGGCCGTGCGCCATTTCACGCGCGCGGTCGACATTTTTCCGCAGAACGCGGGGGCGCACAACAGCCTGGGCGAATCGTATCGCCGCCTGGGAAGGCTCGAGGAGGCGCACGCCAGCCTGCGCCAGGCGCTCGCGCTCGACGCGCAGCTGGTCGAGGCGCACTTCAACCTGGGCGGCCTGCTGCGGCAACTCGGGCGCGACGCGGAAGCGATCGAAGCCTACCGGCGCGCGGTGCAGCTGAACCCCGGGTTCGCCGACGCGCATGCCGCGCTGGGCGCGGCGCTGCGCGACGCGGGCGAGCTCGACGAGGCGCTCGCGTCCTGCCAGCGGGCCCTGTCGCTCAATCCCGCCTCCGCGCCGTTTCACCTGAGCGTGGGCAACTTGCTGCGCGAAAAGGGCTTTCTCGACGCGGCGGCGGCTGCCTACCGCGCCGCGCTGGAGCACGATCCGCGCCTCGCGCAGGCGCACAACAATCTCGGCAATGTCCTGCGGCACCAGGGCCGTACCGACGAGGCGCTCGCCTGCTATGAGCAGGCTCTCGGCGTGCAGCCGGATTTCGCGGAGGCGCTGCTGAATGCCGCGCAGCTGCTGCGCGAGAACCGGCACCTCGGCGAGGCGATAAGCGCCTACCGGCTGCTGCTCGAGATGCGGCCCGACCTTGCCGAAGCGCACTTCGATCTGGGCAATGCCCTGAAAGGCGCGGGCAGCGGGCGCGAGGCGCTGGCCTGCTACGCCAGGGCGCTCGAGCTCGACCCCGCCTATGCGGAGGCGCGGTGGGCGTTCGCCATGTCGACGCTGCCGATGGTGGCCGAGGACGATGCCGAGCTCGCCCGCAGCCGCGCGGCGTTCGCCGCGGAGCTGGAGGCGCTCGAGCGCTGGTGCGACGAGCTCGGCCCCGAGAAGACGGCGCGCGCGGTGGGCACGCAGCAGCCGTTTTATCTCGCCTACCAGGAAGCGGACCATCGCGAGCTCATGGCGCGGTACGGAGCGCTGTCCGCCCGGCTGATGGGAGCGTGGCAAAAGGCCACCGGGCTGCCGATGCCCGCGCGCGTCACCCGCGCGCAGATCCGCGTCGGCATCGCGTCCGCGCATGTCCGCGATCACTCGGTCTGGAACGCGATCGTCAAGGGCTGGCTGAAGCACTTGGACCGCGCGCGCTTCGACGTGCGCCTTTTTCACCTGGGCAACACGAACGATGTCGAAACCGCGCTCGCCAAGACGATGGCGACGCACTACACCTACGGCAAGAGCGACATCGTCGAATGGACGCAGCAGATCCTCGGTCACCAGCTGGACGTGCTGATCTACCCCGAAATCGGCATGGACCCGATCACGGTGAAGCTGGCGAGCCTGCGCCTGGCGCCGCTGCAGGCAAGCTCGTGGGGCCATCCGCACACCACGGGTCTGCCGACGATGGATTGCTTTGTGTCCGCCGATGCGCTCGAGCCGCCCGAGGCCGAGAACCACTACACGGAACGGCTCGTGCGCCTGCCCGGACTGGGCGTGTGCCTCGAGCCGCAGAAGATCGTGCCGCGTGAAGCGGATCTCGCGGCGCTCGGCATCCGCGAGGGCGTGCCGTTGCTCGTTTGCGCCGGAACGCCCTTCAAGTACGCGCCGCGGCACGACTCGGTGCTGGTCGAGATCGCGCGGCGCCTGGGCGAATGCCAGCTCGTGTTCTTCACGCCGCAGCCGCCGGAGCCGGCGCAGCGCCTGCGGGGCCGCCTCGAGCGCGCTTTCGCCGGCGCGGGGCTCGACTTCTCCGCCTTCGTGACCTGGGTGCCCTGGCAGGACCGGGCGTCGTTTTACGGGCTGATGTCGCAGGCGGACGTCTATCTCGACACCCTGGGCTTCTCCGGCTTCAACAGCGCCCTGCAGGCGATCGAATGCGCGCTGCCGATCGCCGCCTGGGAGGGGCAGTTCCTGCGCGGACGCCTGGCCAGCGGCATCCTGCGCCGCATGGGGCTCGACGAGCTGGTGGCCGGTTCACAGGCCGAGTACGTGGAGATCGCGGTGAAGCTCGCGCAGGACGCCGCCTACTGGGGCGGGGTGCGCGAGCGCTTGATCGCCGCGCGCGAGCGCCTCTACAACGACGCGCAGCCGGTGCGCGCCCTGGAGCGCTTTCTCGAGGACGCGCTCAGGAAGTAGCGCCGGCCTTGCGCGCCGCGGGCGCGAGGTCGGGCTCGCCGCAGTGCTTCAGGATCTCGGCGCGCGCGCGATCGCGCAGGCGCAGGGCGGCCGCCCAATCGTCGCCGTCGGGGATGACGCCCGCGCCTATCGTCACGGCGATCGGCGAGCGCCGCGCGTACCAGGTGCCGTCGCGCAGCACCGAGCGCACGCCGCGCAGGGCCACCGGCACCACCGGCACGCCCGCCTGCGCCGCCACCTGGAAGGCGCCGGCGCGGAACGCCATCAGCCCGGTGTTGCGCGTCAGCGTGCCTTCCGGAAAGATGACGATGGAGGCGCCGGCGCGCACCGCCTCGACCAGCACGTCGGCGTGCTCGGCGCTTTTCTGCACGTCGAAGCGCTCGACGAAGATGGTGCCGAAGCCCCTGAGCAGCGGCCGCATCAGCGGGTTCGCCTCGAACTCGCGCTTGGCGACGAACGCGTGCACGCGCGGCGCGAGCACCGCCACCAGCACCACGGCGTCGAGATAGCTGGTGTGGTTCACGGCCAGCACCGCGGGGCCGGCCGGAAGCGCGCCGGCGCCCCGCACGACGAGGGGAATGCCCGCGGCGCGCAGGAACGCGCGGCACACCGCGCCGCCGACGCGCCAGGTGGTGCGCGGCCCGGCGAGCGCGGCGGTGGCGAGCGCGAACGGGAAGAGCAGCCCGAAGGCCAGGTACACGCGCAGCGCGTACAGCGCGCCGCGCGCGGCGCGCCAGGTGCGGCGCAGCTGCGGCGCGGCTCCGGCCAGCGCCAGCCGCAGGAACTGCAGCCACACCGCCTGCCGTTTCACGGAGGAAGGGCCGCGCTCGTAGAACTCGCGCGCCGCGATGCGCCGGATCTTGCCGCTCGAGGTCTTGGGCACGGTCGCCGGCGGCGCGAGCACGATATCGTCGGCCGGCGCGCCGACGAGGCTCACCGCCAGCTCGTTGATCATGCGCCTCAAGTCGTCGTGGCGCGAGGCGTCGGCGTCGCGCATTTCCGCGAGCACGACCACGCGCTCGGTGCCGCTCACCGGGTCGCGGCTGCCGAACACCGCGACGCAGCCGCGGCGCACGCCGCCCAGGTCGCCGACCGCCTGCTCCAGCTCGTAGGGGCTGATGTTGCGCCCGCCGCGGATGATGATGTCCTTTTCGCGGCCGGTGATGTAGACCATGCCTTCCTTCAGGTAGGCGCGGTCGCCGGTATTCACCCATTCGCCCGCGAACAGGCTCTTGGTCGCCTCCGCATTGCGGTAGTAGCCCGAGGTGGCCGACGGCCCGCGGAACTGCAGCAGACCCTCCTGGCCGTCGGGCAGCTCGAAGCCCGCGGCGTCCACCACGCGCAGGTCGTGGCCCTCGATGACGTGGCCGCAGCCCACCACCTTGAGCGGCGAGGCGTCGCCCGGCGCCGCCGGCACCGCCTCGCCGGTGCGCGAAAAACGCTCCCGGTCGAGCGCATCCATGCGCCACGGCTCGCCCGGCGTGGTGAAGGCGAGGCCCACCGTGCACTCGGCGAGGCCGTACACGGGCGAGAGCGCATTCCGGCGAAAGCCCCAGCGCGAAAACTTGTCCGCGAACGCGGTGATCGTCTCCGGGCTCACCGGCTCGGCGCCGTTGAAGGCGAATCGCCAGCACGACAGGTCGATGCCCTCCATTTCCTCGTCGGTGATGCGGCGCAGGCACAGCTCGTAGGAGAAGTTCGGTCCGCCCGAGAGGGTGCCGCGGTGGCGATGGATGGCGCGCATCCAGCTCCCGGGGCGCGACAGGAAGGCGAGCGGCGACATCAGCACCACCGGAAAGCCGAGGAACATGGTGGCGAAGCAGCCGCCGATCAGCCCCATGTCGTGGTACAGCGGCAGCCAGCTCACGAACACGTCGTCGGGCCCCGCGCTCACCGCCTTGCCCATGGCCTGCACATTGACGAGGAGGTTCTGGTGCGAGAGCACCACGCCCTTCGGGTTGCCGGTGCTGCCCGAGGTGTATTGCAGGAAGCCGATGTCGCCGGATTTGCCGCGCACGGGCGCGAAGCCCGCCCCGCCGCCCTCCAGGTCCGAAGGCATGAGCACAGCGCGCAAGGATTCCACCTGCGCGCGCAGCAGGTAGGCGAGCGCCTTCGCCTCGGGAATCGTGATCATGATGCGGGCGCCGGCGTTCTTCAGGATGCCGACGTGGCGCGTCATGTGGTCCTCGATGGTGGTGAGGCGCGCCGGCGGGTAGAGCGGCACCGGCACGCCGCCCGCGAGCAGCACGCCGTAGAAGGAATAGAGGTATTCCTTGCAGGTCGGCAGCATGATCGCCACCATCTGTCCCGGCTGCAGGCCGGCCTGCGCGAGGCGCGCGGCGTAGCCGAGCGCGCCGTCGTAGAGCTGGCGGTAGGTGATCGGCGTTTCGCGGCCTTCCTCGTACAGATGCACCGTCAGGCGATCGGGCTGGCGCTCGACGTGGTATTCGAGCGCCTCGGTCAGCGTCTGCGCCTGCGCGGGCGGACGCACGTCGGTGGACTGCGCGAGGCTCGCCACGCTGGTGTCCGCGGCGCGCGGCGCCTGGCCCGCGCTGGAGAGCAGGAAGCGCAGCAGGTCGCGCGGGGTCTCGCTCGTGGCGAGCGCCTGCTCCGGCAGGCTGGTGGCGAACTCGCGCTCGAGGCGCAGCACCAGCTCGACGCGCGCCAGGCTGTCCAGGCCCAGCTCCTTCTCCAGCGAGCTGTCGAGCGCGACGTGGGGCTCGATGCTCGGGCGGGCTTCGCGCGCGACCGCCTGGACCACCGCCAGCACCTTGTTCGCGTCGATCGGGCCGTCGGCCGGGTTCATTGCCGGGCGAGTGTACACTCGGAAACGATGCCCACCGGCGATGCGCCGCCGCCGTTTCTCGAGCGCCTGGATGATGCGGCGCGCAATATATTGCTGCAGGTCGCGCGGCCCGTGTCGTTCAGGCGGGGTGCGTGCCTCGTGCGCGCGGGGGAGGCGTCACGCGGTGCCTACGTGTTGCGCGAAGGGGCGGCGGAGGCGGTGGTGGTCCTGCCGGGCGGAGAGAAGCTCACCGTGGCGAAGCTCGGCGCGGGGAGCGTGTTCGGCGAGATGGCGCTGATCGAGCGCGGCACCTGCACCGCCACCGTCACCGCTACGGCGAACGTCGACGGCTGGTTCGTGGAGCGCGACGACTTCCGCGCGCTCGTCGCGCAGCGCGATCCGGCGGCGCTCGCTCTGCAGCACGCCTTCACCCTGATCCTGTCGGAGAAGCTGCGCGCGTTGAACGCCAAGGTGCTCGAGGTGCCGGCGCCCGAGGACCGGCCCGCGGCGAAGGCGCCCGAGGCCGATCCGCTCGCGCGCGCGAAGCGCCTGCAGAAAGCCGCCTTCGACTTCAAGCCCTTCCTGCCGCTGCTGCCCCTCTTTGAAGGCTTCGACGAGGGCGAGATCGCCGAGCTACTCGACGCTTCGCAGCTGCTCGAGCTCGCGCGCGGCCAGGCGATCTTCCACCCCGGGCAGAAGTCCGAGGCTGTTCTTCTCGTGCTGCGCGGGGCGGTCGAGATCATCGCCAGCCACGCCCGGCGCGAGCGGCGCATGGCCGTGCTCGGGCCGGGACAGCTGCTGGGCTACATGAGCCTGCTCGAGGGCGGCGCGCACGGCTCCACCGCGCGCGTGCGCGAGCAGGCGCTGCTACTCGAAACTCCGCGGGCGGCTTTTGAAGCGCTTTACTTCGGCACCAGCCCGGCCGCCACGAAGCTTCATCGGGCGATCCAGCGCAGCCTGCTCGCGTCGCTTGGACAGACGAACCGCCACCTCACGCGCCTCATCAGTCTCGCCCGCCTGCGCGGCGCGGAGAAAGAAGGCGATCGACTCGAAACCGCGCTCGGCGGACAGATCGTCTCCGCGGCAGGCTAGCGCTTCTTGGCGCGGTACACCGGGCGGCGCGGCGGCGCCACCGCCACGCGCTCGTCGCGGTGCCGGTAGCTGATGCGCCCGCGCGTGAGGTCGTAGGGCGACATCTCGAGCTGCACCTTGTCGCCGGCGGCGATGCGAATGCGGCGCTTGCGCACCTTGCCGCCCGCGTAAGCGAGCACGATCGCGCCGTTCGTCAGCTCGACGCGGAACTGCGTGCTGGGAAGCACCTCTTGCACGACGCCGTCCATCGTCAACATCGCTTCTTTGACCATCCGGCAGTATGAGGCCGGAGCCCGCGCAACACCGTCTTTATTTTCGCGAATCGCGGGAATCGGCCGGGCTTGGGTCCAGAATAAGCGTACATGCGAGCCGCCGACAAGGTTTTCCCTCCGCAACGCTCCTCCTCCTGGACCCGGGAGCGCGTCGACAGGCTCGGCAAGCAGGAGATTCAGAGCCTCAGGGCCAACGCCGACACCCTCGGCGCGACGGACGTCATCGCCCTGTGCGACGCAGCGCTCCTCGGCTTCCCCAAGACCGGCAACGGCAAGCACAGCGCGCCCACCGGGAACGCGAGGGCGCGCAGGCTCGTCTCCCGCATCAACGCCTTCGGTGCGCGCGGCGTGCATCTGCACGATGCGCGCGCGAGCTGGGGCGGCGTGCGCAAGTCCGACCGCATGGTGGTGATGAGCCTGTGGGCCGACGCCGTCGAGTCGCGCGACGGCGGCTGCGGCTACCTGCTCTGGGCGCCGAACGTAGACGGCTCGCGCCCTTGGTCCGACACCCCGTCAGGCCGGGAGCGGCTCAAGCACTGCCAGCTCGGGATTGAGCGCGATCGCACTGAAGGGCTTTTGGTCTACGGGGAAACCCTCGACGGGTATCTGCCCGAGGACAAAGCGCGCAGCGTGCATGGCGTCGATCCAGAGACCGTGCTGCGGTTCAAGGTAGAGAAGCGCGGCGAGGAGTATTGGGCGGTGTGGGGGAAGAAGCTC
>Ga0214472_10003469_pt1 | contig 16672 bp, 14 predicted proteins | sample RVTome_6_FD_207662 | JGI IMG/M metagenome (GOLD analysis project Ga0214472, IMG submission 207662) | Soil microbial communities from uranium-contaminated site in the Upper Colorado River Basin, Wyoming, United States - RVT140D175 | ecosystem: Environmental > Terrestrial > Soil > Contaminated >... | reverse complement strand
GATCAAGGCCAGCAACAGCGAAAACACCGCGCGGAAGCCGCCCAGGAGCAGAGAGAAGTGGCGGAACCACAGGATCTCCATGCCGAGCGCGGCCAGGCCTGTCATGGCCATCGCCACGGCGGTCCACGCAACCGCACTATCGCGGACCGTGAAGGTCCGCGCCGCCGTATCTGGGGTGGTTGCGGCGCGGGCCTTGACGGCGGAGGTATCAGAGGTGGTTGCGGCGCGGGCCTTTACGGCCCGCGGCTTCTTCTTGGTCGTGGGGTCCGTCGTGCGAGCGCGGACCGTAAAGGTCCGCGCCGCAAGCATCATCGCGCCCGCTCCCGCGATCACGTTGGAGACCACGGCCACCGCCTGCGTGCCGAACAGGCCCAACAAGGGAACGAGCGTGAAATCGGTCAGGACGGCTCCGGCCGCGGCGCCGGCCGTATTGATGCCGTAGAGCAGCGCGATTCGCCACCCGCCACGCTCCAGGTCGTGCCGCACGAGATGCCGGATCAGGAGCGTCAGCGTGCCCCCCATGAGGTGCGTCACCGGCGCCAGGAGACCCACCGCGATTGCGGCGCGCGCCACGTAGGACCAGGTCGAGAGCGCGTACCATCCGGATGGCTCGCGAACGTACGACGACACTGCCGCGGAGAGCGCGCCCAGGTGCGGCAGCACGAGGGCGATGCACAATCCCATCGCGGCAATGGCCAGCTCGAACTGGCCATACGTGCGCAGCTGCGGGTTCGGCCGGGCGCTGCCCTCGGTCAATTCCTCGACGTAGCGGCGATCGGCCCATGCGCCAATGAGGTAGCTGCCCACTCCCAGGCCCAGCATGAAGACGGCGATGACGATGGAGGCCGAATAGATCGTGTTGCCGAACACGTTGCCGAACATGCGGACCCAGACGACCTGGTACACGAGTCCGCTCAGCCCCGAGAGGAAGAAGAGGAGATAAATCAGAAACCCAATGTACACAAAAAGAAAGGCCGGGCGGCTCTGGCCCGCCCGGCCCGCGGCATTGCCGGGTCCGCTTCGCGGAACCCGGCCTACGTATGTGGGGGCGGGTGCCGCCGAAGGCGGACCCGCCGGAGCGTCAGAACGTGACGCGGAACCCGAGCTGCAGCGTGCGCGCCGCGTACGCCAGGTTCGAGTTCTGCTCCGGCTGCAGGAACGTCCGGCTGCTTTCGTCGAGATCGTACGAGCCGAAGTTGGCGCGGTCGAACAGGTTGAACACCTCGAAGATGCCGTCGACGCCCAGGTCGCCGCCGAGCGGGATCCGCTGCTGCAGGCGGACGTCCACGCGGTGGATGGGGTCGCCCACGAAGCTGTTGCGCGGGATGATCGTCCCGTTCTCACGATAGCGCTCCGTCGCCCATTCACCGATGTCGCGATTGATGTCGCCGGCCGAAATCTGGGCGCGCTCACCGGATCCGTAGAAGTACACACCGCTCACCTGGAAGCCGAAGCCCGGCTGGAAGATGCCGTTGAACACCAGCCGGTGCCGCTGATCGTTGCCTGCCAGCGTGTATTCGTCGCCGAGGTCCGGGGCAACCGGAAAGTCGACGATGCGCGTGCCGCTCATCGGCCGCGGGATGGCGTTCTTCAGCCGGCTGAGCGTGTAGGTGACCGCCCCCTGCCAGCGGTTGCTGAACCGCTTCGTGAACGCGGTCTGGAGGCCGTGATAATCCGACCACCCCATGTACGGCGTCACCGAGATGATGCCGAACAGCGGGTAGGGGCGCGTCGCGGGGTTCGAGTACGGCAGCGGCTCGCCGGTGGCCGGGTTGAACGACACGTTGACGTTCTCCTGGATCACCTTTTCGTTGCGGCTGCCGTTGTAGACGTAGTCCATCTCCAGCGCCGCCACCGACCCGATCTGGCGCTGGAAGCCGATCGAGCTCTGCCAGCTGTTCTGGACCTGGTCGTACGGGGGCGGCGGCGCCAGCTCCTGCAGGCCCCGCGTCAGGCATCCGGGCCGGTTGTTCACATCACAGAAGTTGGCGAACGCCTGGTCCGGACTCGGCCGTGGACCGTTGAACGGGTTCGAGGGGAAATCGGGTCGGCCGTCGTTGTTGACTTCCACCGACGCAATCGACTCGTTCCCGTAGGTCCACATCTGCAGGTTCGTGAGAATGTCCGCGTAGTACTTCCCCGCGCCGCCGCGGATCACCGTGCGATCGTTCAGCTGATAGGCGAAGCCGAGGCGAGGCTGGATATTGTTCGTGTCGTTCGGCCGGTCCGGCTCCAGAATCGGCGGCACGTTCGCATCGTTGGCCCACGTGTTGCTCAGCAGGTCGTACCGCAAGCCGAGATTGAGCGTCAGGTTCTGCGTAATGCGCCAGTCGTCCTGCACCCAGCCGGCCATTTTCGGCACATCGAACGGGGTCCGGAACGTCTCGGAAATGCCAAGGGTGAAGCGGCGCGTATAGGGCGCCAGCGCGTTGAGGTTCCACGTGTCCGCGTTGAACGGATCCGGAAAGATTCCCTGCAGCACGTCGGCGGGAATGCGGCTGAGCCGCGCGTCGATCTGCCCCATGCAGTTGCGGCAATTCCGCGTCAGCTCGTGCATGAATATGTACTCGCCGCCCGCCTTCATATCGTGGCGCCCGCCCGCCTCGTAGCTCACGGTGAAGTCGTCGCGGAACATCCAGCTGTTCTGGTCGCGGATGCGCGGCGCGTTCTGGTTGCCGCCGATCGTCAGCCCGACCATCTGGATGCGCGGATGCCCTTCGGTGACGCCGATGTCGCGCGCCCAGTGGTTCGACCAGCGCGTCAGGTTGCCCTGCAGCACGTTCCACTCGGCGAAGCCGACCTTGACCTCGTTGAGCGCCCGGCTGCTCAGCACCTGCGTGAACTGCCCCTGGTACTCGCGATTCTTCCGATCCTGGCTGTTGGCGCTCGCGGGATGATTCGACGAGCTGCCGGTGCCGAACGGATCGCTGTCGTTGGCGCCGGAGACCTTTCCCATGAGCCGCATGCTCGGCGAGATCTGATAGTCGAGCCGGCCGCCCCCGATGTGCTTGATCTGCTTGCCGCTGAGCGTGACGTTGAACGCCGGGAACGGCGTATTCCAGATGCTGGTCTTCGGCGTCCGGTCGTATTCGTAGTTGGCGAAGTAGTGCAGCCGGTCGCGGACGATCGGACCGCCGGCCGCGACGCTGAACTGCTGGTTCGAGTACGGACGCACTTCGTGGAGGACCGGGTCTTCGGCGTTCCAGTCGGAGTTGCGGAACGTCCCGCTGAAGAGGCCCGACAGCGCGTTCGTGCCCGACTTCGTGACGGCGTTGACCTGCACGCCCGACGACCGCCCCTGCGTGGCGTCGAACCGGTTCGAGATGAACTGGAACTCCGCGATGGAATCGCGGCTGTAGAGCGGCTGGCCGCCGATCCCGAGCTGCTGCGTCACCTGCTGGCCATCGACGTTGAGCTGGTACTCACGGACGTCCGCGCGATCCTGCACCGGGGTGCCACCCATCTCGGTCGTCCGGTTGCCCGGCGCCAGCAGCGCCAGCGACGTCCAGTCGCGGCCCTGGATCGGCAGTTCCTGCATCTGGAGCTGGTCGATGTTGCCGCCGATGGTCGAGGTCGTCGTATCGATGAGCGGCGCCTCACCCGTGACGGTGACCGTTTCCTGCAGCGTGGAGACCGCCATCTGCATGTTGACGGTCGCCACCTGCCCGACCTGCAGGCTGATTCCCGTGCGGTTGACCGTGCTGAAACCGGGCAGCTCGGCCGTCACGCGGAACGAGCCGATGCGCGCCGGAATCCGGAACACGCCGCCGCCGTCGGTCACGCTGACGAAGGTGTTGCCTGTTGCCTCATGGGTGGCTGTGACGGTGACGCCAGGCAGCACGCCGCCGGTAGTATCGGTGACGGTGCCGCTCAGCACCGCTTCCTGCGCGTAACCGATCGCGGGAAGCGCAACAAGCGCGCATGCGATCAGAAGGCGCTTCACGAAAGGGGCTGTCATCGACTAATTCCTCCTAGGCCGAGATTGTGGTGGCCAATGGCTGAGCTTGGAGCGGAAGCTCCAAACCAGCCGTGACATAGCGAGAACCGTACCCAGGAAATTCCCGGAGAACCCGCGCAAAAGCGCGATAGGAGCAGGTGGCGATCCAATTGTTCGGATGAAGGCGTTCGACGATCCGAATGGGTGTAGGGGCCGACCTCGGTCGGCCCGCCGGTAAACCGAGCGGAGCAAACAGGGCCGAGCCAGCTCGGCCCCTACACTGAATTAAAACAGGGCCGAGCAAGCTCGGCCCCTACACCCTCAAAAGCTCGGCCCCTACACCCTCAAAAGTCGTACTGCGCGCCGACGCGCAGCATGCGCCCGGTGACGATCGAGTTGACGTTCAGCCAAGCCGGTCCGTACGTCGTGTTCATCGCGAGGACATCGCTCGCATTGAAGACGTTGTAGATGTCCAGGTTGGCGCGAAGCCTCCGCGTCGACCCGAGGCGAAACAGACGCGAGAAGCGGAGATCGAGCTGCTGCTGGCGCGGCTCGAACATCGACCGGGGCGGGATCATGGCCACCGTGACGTTCGCGTTGCAGACGGCCGCGCCGCGGCACGCGCCCAGGTTGCGTCCGAGCGACGGCGCGACGACGGCGTTGGGGAACACGCGGTTCGCCAGGATCGGAATCCCCGGGGCATTCTGATAAATGGCGCTGGTCTGGATGTCCCAGGGCATCGGGTAGACCGCCAGCACCTTGAGCTGGGTGCCGGCGGACCAGGGCGGCGTGATGTTGCAGTGCCCTTCGCGGCCGTCCTGCGGTGAGTCGACCACCACGCAGTCGTCGGTCTCGAAGCGTCCCACGGCGAGGCCGCCCTGGAGCTGGCCGCCCTGGCCAAACCGGAGGCTCACGGTTGCGTCGACGCCGTTATAGACGCGGGTGCGCTCGCGCCCGAAGTCGGATGCGGGGCGCGCCACGTTGTCGGTCTGGCCGAAGAGCGCCGGCCGCACGTCATACAGGCCGCAGAGCTGATTGCCGCCGCCCCCCGGCAGCCGGCTGTCTGACGGCGCCGTCACGCAGTATTCGTCGAAGTCGGCCGGCGTGACGCGTTGATTGTCGGTCACGAGCAGGCAGCTCTCGCCGCCCGGAATACCGCTCCCGCCGCACGTGCCGCCGTACCACGTGCGGAAGTACCCGACGTTCATCCCGACTCGGGGGCCAAGCTCGTGCTGGAGGCTCAGCGACCCCTGCCAGTTGTGGTACTGCGTGTTCAGCCCGGTCAGCGCCTCCTCGGTGTAACGCGTCACGCCGCCGACCCGTCCGAAGGCGAGGTTCGACCAGGCGCCGCACTCGCCGTTGGCCACCGGGTTGCGGAGGTCGCAGTCCGGCGCGTAGTTGCGGTTGCCGTCGCTCCAGGTGCGCGTGGTGTTGCGGACGAGATTGCGCACCGGGTTGGCGGTCGCGCCCCGGATGATGTCGGGGTAGTGGCCGAGCGACGCCTTGATCGCCGTCCGTCCGGTCCCGAACAGATCGTAGGCAAACCCGAGCCGCGGGCTCAGGTTGCGATAGTGCGGCACGTTCTGGGTCGCCTCGAACCGCCGCTCGGGCACGAACTTGCCCGCCGGCAGGACCTGCTCGGGCGTCGAGGCGTTCGTGTCGTTGTAGCGAACGCCCACGTTGAGCGTCAGCCGGCCCATCGTCCACTGGTCCTGCGCGTAGACGGCCACGTCTTTGGCCAGCTCCTCGTAGTTCCAGGGCGCGTCGAGCAGCGTGAGCAGGTTCGGGATGCCGTTGTTGAACCGGAAGTCGACGGCCGTGCCGTGCATGTCGCCGTCGTGCCCCAGTGCCTCGATGTCGCCCTGCTTGATCTGGCGGAAGCTGATCCCGGTCTTGAACTGGTGCGCACCCGTCAGGTACGACAGCGAGAACCGCTGGTGGTACTGGCGGCGGGCCAGCGTCCGGGTCGCGACGTTGCCATAAATGAGGTTGAGCCCCTGGTCGGTGATTCTGTAGGAACTGGCGTCCCATCCCGGCTCGCGAATGTCGTTCTGATTCTGTATCTGCGCCGAGCCGCCGGCTTCGAGAAGGATCTGGTTGGTGGCCGGATGCGTCCACGTGATATTCACGCCATAATTCGGGTCGTACTGGTGCGGCCCCGAGGCTTCGGGCGTGCGAGCCGGGCTGCTGCCGACGAGGTTGAAGCGGCAGTTGCAGTTCGGCTGCGACGAGAGCGCAAAGACGAACTTGTGCTCGAGCGCCGCCTGCCAGGTGAAGCGCGCTGTATAGTCCTTGGTGAAAGAGTTGTCGTGAACCTCGCCTCGGGCCACGTCCGGCTCGTACAGGAGGGACTGCGGCTGCGTCAGCTTGTTCCAGTACACGCCGTCGGCGTACGACTGGGTCACGCCTTCGCGCGCCGCGGCAAAGAACCACAGCCGATCCCGGCGGATCGGACCGCCGACGCCCGCGCCTGACTCGCGGTACTTCTTGAGCGAGCCGAGGCGCGCCGGGTTCAGGTTGCGCGCCAACAGCTCGTCGCTGATGTTGCTGCTCACGAAGTCCGGTCCCGTGTACGCGAACATCGCCTGGCCCGAGAACGTATTGCCGCCGTCGCGCGGCACCATCGTGAGCTGCATGCCACCGAAATCGCGGTCGGCGCCGCCCCCTGCGGTCTCGACGACGACTTCCTGGATGTTGAGCTGACTGAAGACGAAGCACCCGATCGTGCAGCCGACAATCTGCTGGTTGACGCCGTCGACGATCGGCTGCGCCTCGGGCGCCCCGTGCACGCTGAAGCGGGTCTGCGCACGGTCGTCGCCCGCGCGCTGCGCCTGCGTCGTCAGATTCGCGCCCGGGATGAGCGCGGACAGCATCGAAAGCCGGCCCGTGCCCGGCAGGGCGTCGAGCGTCTCGCCCTCGAACTGCGTCTGGTCGCGCGAGCTCCTGATGTCGACGAGCGGCGCCTGGCCGGTGACCGTCAACGTCTCCTCGATCGCCCCGACGGTCATGTCGGCGTTCACCGTGGCGACGAACTCGCCGCGCAGCTCGATGCCCTCGCGCCTGACGGTGGCGAACCCGGGCAGCGTGAAGGTTACGGTGTACGGGCCCGGACGCAGGTCAACAATGCGGTAGAGACCCTGAGCGTCGGTCACCGTCGTACTGGAACCCGCGATGAGCGCGGGGCTGCTGGCTTCGACGGTCACGCCGGGCAGCACCCCGCCCGACGTGTCCCTGACGACGCCCGTGATGCTGCTCTGGGCCCACGCGGCGGCCGGCAGCAGGAACACACACACGATCACGAATCGCGCAATTCGCTGGAAACCCATCTGCTCGCCCTCTCTCAATACAACGGCTTAGTTCGGCTTGGTCTGACTGGAAATGAACCGGGTGTACGCCTGCGATTCCGACGCCGACGGAATCATCTCCATCAGGTCGGAGCCCGGCGGCATCAGCTTCAGTGGCAGCCTGTTTCGCGCCAGCCACGGTTTCGTATATACAAGGGGGTCGTCGATCGTGACGGTGAGCTCCAGGGTGTTCTGGGCGACGCGCTGATAGCGCTCGGTCACCTTCAACGACGTGCTGTGGGGGTAGCCCGAGTTGTCGATCCAGGTGCGATCGTCCATGCCGACCGTTTCGACGACGAACGTGGTGTCGTCCTCCCAGCGTCCCACCGAGTACCCGTACCACCGCGGGTCCGGATCCTTCGGCAGCTGCCGGCCGTCGGTCCAGATGACCCGCCAGCGGTGCTCGAACATGTAGAGCATGAGCACCTGGTTCGGCGTGTGCACGACCTGGAACGGCCGCAGCTCGAACGTGAGCAGCCGCGGGAACCCGGTCGGATCGCCCAGCGTCGACAGCGGATCGTTGATTTCCGCGACCGGCGCCATGCGCGGCCCGTTGCCCGGCCTGTTCTGCTGGAACATCTCCTCGCCGAGCTTCGTGAACGGCGCGCGCGCCTTCTCGCGTTCGTCGGCCTGGCCGGATCCGCCGATGCCGGCGCCGCCCGCATCCCACACGCCGGTGAGGTCCCGCCGGGGAGCGGGGCCGGACGGAGGCGCCTTCAGGTCCGCGCTGGTCGCCCCGGGCACGTTCCACTGCCCCTGCCCGTGAACAACGCCCGACAGGATCGCCGCCGCGACAACGACGCCAGGCAGGTTCCGCATTGACATGGACAACTCCGCGCGAATCCTACTTGAACGACTGGCCATTGGCGAGGACCACGCTCCTGATCCGGCCGACCGGCGCGCCCGTCTTGACCGGCTGCAGCGTGACCGTCACCTCGTCGCCCGGCTTGAACGAATTCCGCGACCATCCACGCTTGGTCATGTCGGTGGGATTGCCGGCCTCCACCGCCCAGGCCTTGACGGCGCCGTCTTCGCCCTTCACGTCGAACCTCAGGAAGCAGTGCGGATTGAACCAGGTCCATTCCGTCACGGTTCCCTTGAGCGTGATCTCCACCGCCGTGTCGAAGCTGGCCGCGCCATGATGGGCGACGGCCGGCGCCGAACGCGCGAGCAGGGCCGACAGGACGACGAACAGGCCGAAAAACGTCACTTTCACGCAGCCCTCCGATTGGGGGATCTGTTACAAGTGGTGCATAAAGGTAGAGAAGGGCACCGGGTAAGTCAAGGTAGCATCTACCGGGTAGCATCTACCGGGAGAAATGGAGGTTCCGGTGACACATCGATGGCCCTTCGACTTCGCTCAGGGCAGGCCGGCCCGTGTCGCGGCGGCCGCCCTCATGTCGGCGATCGGGGCCCTGGCGCCGGCGACCGCGTCCGGTCAGGGCGCATTCGTCGCGGCGTCCGTGTGTCCTGACGACAACCACGCGGCGTTTCACGCCTGCGCGCTGGCGGCCGCGCGCACGTTCAACCCGCCGCGCACCGCCGACGGCACGCCCGATTTGAGCGGCTACTGGCGGCGCCGCGTCGCCGCGTTCGAGGATTTCGAGGCGCATCCGCGCACGCCCGATGACAGCGGGGGACCGGACGTCGTGGTGGATCCGGCGGACGGCAAGGTGCCGATGCAGCCCTGGGCCGATGCGAAGCGAAAAGAGAACGCCGCAAAGTACCTGCACCACAACGCCGCCTGTCTCCTCGCCGGCGGCGCCGGCACGATGTACATGGCGAACCTGTACCAGTTCCTGCAGACGCGCGACTACTTCCTCGTCATCGGCGAAGGATTGTCCGCGCATCCATATCGGGTCGTTCCCCTCGACGGCCGTCCGCACATCGGGGCGGGCATCCGGCTCTGGCAGGGCGATCCCGTTGGACGCTGGGAGGGCAACACGCTGGTGATCGAGACCACCAACCAGAACGGCCGGCCGTTCGTGGACCAGCGGGGGCGCTTCTTCACGGAGGAGGCGCGCACCATCGAGCGGCTCACGCTCATCGACGCGAACACGATGCACTACGCCGCGACCTTCGACGACCCCAACGTCTACACGCGGCCGTTCACCATGGCGTTCGCCTACCGCCGGAACGCGGTGCAGGGCGCCGAGGTCTGGGAGGAAGCGTGCTACGAGGCGAACCAGGAGCAGATGGAGCTGTTCCGCAACAGCGGGTTCCACGTCTATCCCGGCATAACTGCCGCTGAGGCAAGGGAGCTTCGACACGCGTGGGAGGCTCGAAAGCCATGAAATCGTTCGTAACAGCATTTGTCACGCTGGTTTGCGCGTTTCCCGCCCTGGCCCATCACTCGGTGGCCGCCGGCTTCGACATGGACAAGACGACCACCGTCGTCGGCACCATCACGAAGATGGAGTGGAGGAACCCGCACGCCAGGCTCTCGATCCAGGTGAAGAACGAGCAGGCGGCGCTCGAGACCTGGGAGGTCTGGTTCAGCAGCGCCAACGGCCTGTACCGGCGCGGATGGCGGGACGACGACCTGCCGATCGGGGCGACCGTCACCGTGACGGGCTTCCGCGCCAGGGATGGATCGCGGCAGCTGTATGGCGGCGGCGAGACAAAGCTGCCGGACGGACGCGTACTTTTCGGCGGAGACAACCCGGAGGAACGGCGCTAGCCATCGATGATCGATGATCGATGATTTGAGCATCGATTTGGTCATCGATGATCGGTTCATTGGAGCAATGATCGATTCATTGACGCAATGAAAAGATCATTGATGCAAGGAAACAATGACTCAATGAACACATCGATACTCAAATCATCGATCATCGTTCTCACAATTCTTTTCGTCGGCACCATTTCAGCGCCCGCCGCGGCGCAGGTGCCGCGAGGCGCGGATGGCCGTCCCGACCTGCAGGGCATCTGGCAGGCGCTCACCACCGCGTCCTGGGACATCCAGGATCACGCCGCGCAGCTCGGCATTCCCGCCGGCCAGGGGATCGTCAAGGGCAACGACATCCCGTACCTGCCGGGCGCGCTCGCCAGGCGGCAGGAGAACTTCACGCGCCGGCTGACCGACGACCCCGAGGCGAAGTGCTACATGGTGGGCGTGCCGCGGATCACGTACATGCCGTACCCGTTCCAGATCGTGCAAACACCGCGGCAGGTGACGATCCTCTACGAATACGTCCACACCTTCCGGAACATCTACATCGACAGCCCGCATCCGAAGGGACCGATCCAGTGGTGGATGGGCGACTCGCGCGCCCGCTGGGAGGGCGACACCCTGGTCGTGGACGTCGTGCACTTCACCGACCAGACGTGGTTCGATCGGTCCGGCAACTTCCACAGCGAGGCGCTCCACGTGGTGGAGCGCTACACGCGGGAGGGCCCCGACCACATGCTCTACGAGGCGACGATCGAGGATCCGAAGGTGTTTTCGCGGCCGTGGACGATCAGCCTGCCGCTCTACCGGAGACGCGAGCCGAACGCGCGCATCCTCGAGTACGAGTGCTACGCGTACGCGGAGACGGCGAAAGACGCCGGTCGATAGCTCCTCTTCTTGCGCGAACGGGAATCCGTTGCGGAGGCGGGTATGTCCTCCGCAAAACCGACTTGGCTGGGAGATACTCAGCTCCGCCGCCGCGGGCCTGACGTACTCGGCTTCGCCTGAAGGCGAAGCGCTGACTACGGTTTGGCTCCGGACATACCCGCCTCCGCAACGGAGGAGCGGACGGGCCGATTCATCTTAGGCTGGATGATGGATTGGCGCTCACCCGCGACAGCGCTTACAACCGCATCACGTGAGTTTGTCGCGGCCGCCGTGCAAGCCGATGTCAGACAACGTGCCGCGACATACAAATAAGTGTATACAGCAAGGCCTCATGCCCGATGATTGGAAGCCGATGACGACTGTGGGCGTCGGCGTGTACGAGATTCGGATACACACCGGGCTCGAACACCGCGTGTTTTACGTCGCCAAGCACGAAGAGGCCGTCTACGTCATCCATGCGTTCGAGAAGCGCACGCCCCGGACCAGTGAGGCCGACATCGCTTTGGCGCGCAAGCGCCTTGCCGATATCCTCCGTCTCCGAAGGCAGAAGAAGAAGGAGGCTCGGTGACAGTCAAGGTTCGACGCTCCACCGGTAACGTATTCCGCGACCTCGGATTCTCCAGGGAAGAGGCTGAGAATCTCAAGATCCGGACAAATCTCATGATCCGGCTCACCAAGCTGATTGAGACTCGGCGGCTCACCCAAGCTCAGGCTGCACGTCTGTTTGGCGTGACCCAGCCACGGGTCAGCGACCTTGTCCGAGGAAAAATCGACCGCTTCAGTATCGACACCCTGGTCGCCATGTTTGGCCACGCCGGTGTCAGAGTTCAGGTCGTCGTCGGCAGATCGAAAGTTGCCTAGACGTTTGCGAGTGAGCCGCGCGCCGTGGCGACATGATCGCATGGACAGCCGCCGTCGGCTGCAGTAAGCCGGGATTAGGCGACCGCTGACCTATTTCGTGTTATTGGCTCTTTGATTCTGTACATCGCGCGCGGCTGCGTGTCGTTCCACCTCGACGCCACGCGAAATCCAAACCACCGTTGTGGCAGCCTCAAAGTTCGCCCCGTTTGTCAGTTCGGAGTCGATATGCTCCACGTCGGCAGCAGCAATAAGCCCTCGATACCAGCTGCGCCGGCCTTGAGCCCAGCTCGAATGACGGCGAGGAGTCCGCGATGGGAGGGCCACCGACTAACAGCATCGACCCACGAGCCCAACGCGAAGGCGTAAACAATGATGCCGGCGGTGCCGAGCCAACCCCAAGCCCGCCAAGCAAAGAGGGCAGCCGCAATCATAACGAGCCGTCCAACCCAAACTGATGCCACATAGCGGATTGGCGATGACCCGCGCTCAGCGGGATGCGCGAGCAGCCCGCGGGCGTCGGTGTCCATCGCCTTGTTATGCATTCTTACCCGCATTCAAAGACACGTCGCGCACTGGGCCCTCAGCCTTTAAGTGCTCGCGCCAGTCGAGTCCAGAACTCGCCACCATGCCGATCAACCCGATGGCCGTCACCCGGAATGCCCACCACTCGTAACCTGTCTCCGCCGCCCACGCTCTCACTTCGTCGAGCAACGCAACGTGTTCGCTCCGGGACTCATCGGTGTACAGGTGTGGCCTGCGCCCAGGCGGGGGCGCCGGTAAGAAGAAGAACACACGCGGAGACGACGACGCGGATGATGCGCACCATTCACTTCGGGGTTGGGACGTGTGCCGAAACGATGACGTTATGGATTCCACCAGTCGGGCGTCGCGGACGAGCGCTGGGGCCGCAGCCTGGTTCCGTCGGCTTTGGTCACCATGCCGAGCCACGCAAACGGCTGGCCCGGTATCGGGAACCCCTCGACGGTGACCTGATCGCCGATCGCGATATCGTCCTTCTTGAACCCCTCGCGGAGCAGCCAGGCCGCCGGCGTGCTTTCGAAGCGCCACACGACAGCCTTGCCGTCCTTGCCGGTTGTTTCGACATAGAGCTGGCTGTGCGGGCTCCGGTACTCCCACCGGACGACCTTACCCTGGAACTTGACGAAGTCCTTCTGCTCCTTGGAGTAGTACCCCGTGGAGTGGTGGGCGAGTGCCTCCACGGTCCAGCCGAGCGCGACAGCCACGAGTGCGATAGCGAACCAGCGTCTCATTGATTAGTCCTCATGATGCCTGACGCTTACTTGTCCGGCGGATATATCGATTTGTGCCACTGCGCTCCCCACCTGGAATCTTCGGGGTCGCAATCGTACTTCGTCAGCGGTTCCGTCCGGACCGTCCACTCAAAGCCGTAGCGGTACGGCTGCTTCAACGACAGGGCATCCTCGGTGACCGAATCCAGTTTCAACGTGTCGCCCTCGCGCCAGTAGCGCTCGGTCATCTTCTTCATCGTGGATCCGGGAACCCAGCGATTGGCGCTGAAACCCCTGGGATCGAACGCAAACTTGGTGGTCTCGACTACCAGCCGGTCGCCTTCCCATCGCCCGACCGAGTGCCCCTGGTTCGTGTAGTCGTTCTTCGCCGGCGTCGGATGATCGTGACCTTCGAGCCAGATGGTGCGAATGATGTCCATCTTCTCGTAGTAGATGATCACGCGGTCGGGCAGCTGCATGATCTGAAAGTCGTAATTGTCGTTGATGAGGCCAGGAATCGGTGTCGCGCTGCAGTCGTAGGTCGGGTTGTAGGCGTCGTCGAGCGCTTTTGCGAAGCCGGCTGCCCGGTTCGTCGGCACCGCGGGCGGATTGGGCTTGCCGTTGAGCGGCCCTTTCCGATGCCAGATGCCGGAGAGGTCCGGCAGCCCCGACGAGCCCGGCGGTGTCTCGGGCGTCTCGGCTCTCTGGGCGGCCAGCGGCGTCCAGACGTAGCCGGAAAAGACGATGAACAGCGCCAGTATCTGCCTCATTTGTTGGCTCCGACGTTGCGTGTTTTTGTTGGGGTATTCCCGACGCGCGGCAACCATAGCTTCCACGGACGGGCTGTGTCAAACGCCGACGCGCCGCCCCGGAGTCCCGCGGCGGGAGACAAAAAACCCGCCGGGAAGGCCGGCGGGTCTGATCTTCCGAGCAGACGTAGCAGACGTAGAGCGCACGCTTGAGCGTGCGCCCTACTTGAGCGGGTCCTTGCCCATCTGCGGACCCTTGTAGCCGGGAATGGTCGCCGCGCCGTACTGATTGTTCTCCTGGCAGATGTATTCCAGCAGCTCATCTTCGGGCGGCATGAGGGTCGCCATGAACGTAAAGACAATCGGCCTCGTATAGGCCCCGGGATCATCGAGCGTGAACTTGTTTTCCATCTGGCCGAGGTTGAGCCGCGTCCAGCGCTCGATGGTGTGCAGCTGCTCCGTATGTGGGTGCCCGCGGCGGTCGAACCAGAACTTGTCGTTGTAGCCCACGGTGTCGATGACGAGCGTGTCCTTCTCCCACGAGCCGATCGAGTGCCCGTACCAGCTCGAATCCAGCTCGGCGGGGTGCTTCCGGCCATCCATGAAGATCTGGCGATAGCTGTGAATGTTGCCCTCGTGCAGGATGAACAGATGCGTCGGCTTCCGGTGCGTGTAGTTCTGCACGAACCGGTAGGGGAACGGCGTCACGCGGGGGACACCCATCGGCAGGCAGGCGTTGTGCGGTTCCTGCGTCTCGTCGCGGGTCGCCATCAGCGCCTTCGCCCACGGCAGCATCAAGGCGTCCATCTCGCCCTTTTTCAATCCGCCCTGCGATTCCATGTCCTGCACGGGGCCGCCGCCGACCCACACACCGTCCATCAGGTTGACGGTGCCATCGGGCAGCCGCGGCACGGCACCCTTGGGCGGGCCGGCCCGCCGCGCGGCCTGAACCTTCCCGGCTTCAGGACCGGCCTGCGTCGAGGCCGACTGGACGAGCAACGGCAGCATCGCCGCTGTCATCGCGCACACGACAAGTAGCCTTCTCACGGCTGGTTCTCCTTATTTCCTGGAGGCCCGCAGCCTCCGGCTACCTAGTCCTGGCCGCCGCCGAACACTCTCTTGCCATCGGCCAGTATGACGGAGCGCGCGTTGACGCCGGCAACGCCCGATCTCGCCAGGCTGCCTTCGACCGTCACGGTCTCGCCGATTTTCACGGAATTGGCCGTCCATCCCTGGCGGACCAGGGCGCTGCGCGCCGCCAGTTCGACGTTCCACGTCGTGGTCTTGCCGTCCTGGGTGACGTCGAAGTAGATGCGGGCATGCGGGTTGGTCCATTCAACCTTCGACACGGTGCCCGTCAGCTTGACCACCTTCGACGCGTCATATTCGGCGCCAACGGCATGATGGGCCATGGCCGGGACCGCCAGAGCGACAAGGGCCAGGCCGGCCAGGAAGACCGCAAGCTTCGTTCTCATGTGAAATAACCTCCCGGCGTTTGGTCCAACGGGACCTCGGCCGCATGAACGCCGATCTCGTGGGCGCAATATGATGTCAACGCGTGCTGAAAACTGTCAAGTGCGACTATCGCGGCCTGAAGGGCGCCGGTCGTGCAAATCTGGCCGCGTCAATGGCCACGTTCGGCCTGATTTCCTTGAGCTCAATCGTGTTCTGGCCGTTCGTCCATGTCACGAGCTGGTGAAACGGCAGCTTGACCCCCGCCACGTCGCGGTAATCCGAAAGGTCAGTCTGGGTCGGCACGGTGCCCACCGGGGTGCTGCTCCAGCGCACGGTCCGCACGAGCAGCCCTGAGTCGTCAAAATACAGGTTGACGGGGAGCTCTCCCGGGTTGCTTCCCTGGAGCAGTTGCACGTCCTCGTCGCCGAGCGTGACCGTCGCGACCTGCCACTGTTTGTACGCCTTCTGGATCTGGGCCGGAAACGCCGAAAGCGCCTCGAACCGCATGCTCTCGACGTTGGTTCCGGTGAACGTCATCAGCGGTATCTGGCGCCATCCCTCGGCGGCCCACCCGTTGCGGCCATCGAAAACCTTCACGGCATCGCCGTCGAACACCTGGACGATGGTCGCCCGCTGGTCGGGTGCCTTCGCAAAGATCTCGATGGGCACGGTCGCTCCGCCGGTGTTGAACCCGATGTAGCTTCCCGTCGCCGTGTAGCTCGTGAGCGTCGACACCCGGTCCATGCCGCCAACCGCGTCGATGTACTTGCGGAAGATCTGATCCGCCGACTCGCCGCCCTGCTGCGGGAAGATCGTCATGGAGTTGGGATTCTCCGGCGGTCCGTCGCCGTACTGCAGCCCGAGGTCCGGGATGACGTCCGGGAATCCACTCGCCCTGTGGCATGTAAAGCACGAGACCTTGGGCTGGCCGCCGAAATACATGCGGTTCAGCGCGTTCACCATCACCACCATCTGCCGCGCGCGCTGGATGCGGGGGGTCGCGACGGCGAACGCGTCGCGATTGACGAGGATGTCCTGGACGTGACAACCGGTGCAGTCATAGAGGAGGGAGGCGGCGAACATCCCCATCGTGTCCATGAACTCGTCGGCGGGTATGCCCTTGAGCACCTGGATGTTCTTGAACACGTTCTCCGCCATCGGCTGCGCGGGCGCCTGCGCCGCCTGCGCTGAAGCTTCCGCCTTCGCTGAAGCTCCGGCGGACAAGTCGGCGGGCAGGCTGGCGGCGCCGACCAGGCCAAGTACGCCGACGTTCAGCATCACCGCGGCGCCAAAGACAATCCTTCTCCACCTCGACATAACGTTGGCTCCCTCGCTCCGGCTACTGCGCGAACGGGTTCTTATGGCCGCCCGCGATCCCGTACTGGTTGTTCTCCGGGCAGATGTATTCCATGAGCTCATCGCCGGGCGCCTGCAGCCTGGCCATGAACGTCACGGTCCATGGGCGGGAATACGCGCGGGGATCGTCGATGGTGACCTTGTTCTCCAGGCGCCCAGAT